>OODG01000508.1_pt1 | contig 27722 bp, 38 predicted proteins | sample 1671621 | NCBI WGS metagenome assembly OODG01 (sample SAMN06348175, study PRJEB24527) | human gut metagenome | biome: human gut; feature: ankylosing spondylitis patient; material: feces | host: Homo sapiens | place: China | collected 2015-10 | reverse complement strand
AGGGAATACAGGTGGACAGACCAGCAAGAATGGCAACGATCAGGGAAACAATCTGTTCAGCGTTCATGTTTTTCTTCCTTTCTGATTTTGTATTTTTGGCCGGGGGGTCACAGTTCCTTGGTATCGTTGTAAATTTCCGGGCCATACTGTTTCCGCAACTTGATCCGGTTTTCAGCCTTGGCCTTGGAATAGTAAAAACCGGTTGCTGTTGCCAATTCAGCGAATATGGCCGGGATCAGATACGCAAGGGGTGAAGTGTCCCCCGTTTTCCAAACGATAGCAAGAGTGAAGGCCGTTACAACCAGCGTGACGGCCCCCACACAACCCAACCAAACTTTGGAGAATTCCTTTTTCGGTTTCTTCTTTACACGGCTCATTCATCCGGGGCTTCCGTGGGCAACTCCAAGAATTTCTTGTGAAGATCGTCCATTACCCCGTTCACCCCCAACGAATGATATTGCTTCCAGCAGTTTTCAAAACTTTCCCTTGCATAGATCGGGGCAAAACCCTTTTCAGTGTACTTGTTGAAGTCACTGATCATTTGGCTTCTTAAAAGCGCCTGAATTCCAGCTTTCAGGGCTTTGGAATCCTCCATGTTGCGCTTGATCAGCCCGTGAAGGTATTTGAACACACCCGCAATCAGGGCCGGAACCCCAATCAGGCACAACCATTGGTAAACCGTCATTGAACCACCCCTTCCCGCCTTCAGGCGCTGATCAGGCGGAAGATATACTGCAAATCTTCCACTTGGGCGTTGTAGAAGTCATAGTTCCAAATCCAGTGATCTTCATGTTCCGGCCTTTTGAACCGCTGACAGAAGGGATCATTCCAAATCCGGTTCCACCGTTCCTGATAGGCCGGATCAGGCTTATTGGGGTTCTTCTCCAACCGCAACAGGATAGCGGAAACCAGTTCCCCACGCTCTTTGCCCCGGCCATCATCATTGTGGCTGAAGTAGTCATAGGCAATTTGGCTGGTGTCCGCACACATCAGCTTGTTTTTCCACACAAGAAAACCGCCCTGAGTAGTCAAGGCGGTTCCATAAGGAATATTGACATTTTCACCGCAACCGGCTTTGAACCTTGCCCTTTTCCGGGCAATATAGGTTTTATGCTTCATCGGTTACTTCCTCCCAACCATACACACCGGGTTCCCATACATTGTTTGCCGTGGTAGAAGTCCAATGCTTTCCGTTATGACTCACCTTGGCCCCCAAAGCATAGGCATCATGCGCCCCCACCGGTTGCGACCATTCCGGCCATTCTTCAGCCGGATCACTGGTTTTACTCCAAAGGCTGACAGCGGCATCAGGTGTCCAATCGGCTTGGGAAGTATGGGCCTGAACACATTTGTAAAGGGTTCCATTATAGCGCCGGATTTGCCCCACCGTGTAGGCGATAGGATAGGCCCATTCAGCGAACAGATCAGCGTGTTCCGCCGCCGTCACCGGGTCAATGCTTCCGGCTTCCGCCATCGTCACAAACACAATGCCGTTGGTGGTATTGGCTTTGCTGATTTCTGCCCCTGCATCGGTTACTTCCAAACTGACGGTTTCCAAGCCCTCCATTTCATCCCGGCCAAGCAAATGGTACGGTGTCCCTTCAAAAACAATGCCCGAAGCATTTTGCTCCGGGCAAAGGACATAGCAACCATTTTCGGCCTGCACAATGTAGTTCAGATTTTCCGTCAAGCCAAGTTCGGCCCCGTCTTTGATAATTCTAAACATTTTGTAGCACCTCCGAAAAAGATAGCATAGTAAAGCCGCCGCAACCGCAACAATCTTCCGTGATCATTGAAGTTCCGGTAGTATGCGCTTTGGCATTCCATATACTGTTCAATATCGGTGAATTGCCGTTTTCCTTCTATGAACTCTCGGTGGAACAGCTTCAGTTTCCTTCTTGCCCGTTTCACACCATCCCGGCTTCCATTCACCTTGATCTTCCCGGTTTCCGTTAGTGTGAACCGGGCTTTGCACCATCTGAAGGGCTTTGTCAAGGGAATGATTTTGCATTTCCGTTTATTCACTCGAATTCCAAGGGCTTCAAACCGCCGAACAATTTCATGCCCAAGTTTCTTCAGGGCTTCCACATCAGGCAAAATCAAATAGTAATCGTCCATGTAATGCCCAAAACAGTGAACCCCGGCTTGACATTTGATCCAGTTATCCACGGCGCTTGGCAACGCCACCATTTCCTGTTGTGACGGCTCCACACCCAAAGGCAAGCCCCGGCCCGGTGTCGGGCAAGGGGAAGTTTGGATCACCATATCAGCAAGCGCCCGAAGGTCAGGGTTTAAGATCAGTTCTTGGTGCCGCTGATACAGAAGCGCATGGGGCGCATTAGGGAAGAACCCCTTCAAATCCAATAGCAGAACCGCACCTTCCCGGCCATAGCGCCGGAAATGCCAATGAAGCTGATCTTTTATGCGGCGAAAATGCCAGTGAAGGCCCTTTCCCCTTTGGCTTGCCCCGTTGTCATAGATCATGCCGGGGTTGTAAAGGGGAATCAGAACTTCATTACAATGGGTTTTGTGGATTTGTCGGTCAGTAATGTGTGGCGCATCTATGGGGCGTACTTTCCCACGCTCTCTTAAAGTGAAATGAGTACACTTCATAGGGTTCCACGCCTGATCCAAAACCTTCTTCCGCCGTCTTGCTGTCCCGGAAAACAGGTGAATTTCAAAGTTCTGAACACTTTGTTTCCACCGTACCCCGTTACAGCATTTCCGGCCATAGAAGAACATTTTGCGATAACTGAATACTTTGTTCATTGGCCCAAGTGCATCACACCGGGCCTGTTTTCTTTCTTGCCGCTTGGCTTTGCGGCGCTGGTATCTCGCTTCATGCCGTTCTTGGCTTGTCATACAAAAAAGTATTCGCCCTCCGTACAAATATCTTGTTGGGTGCCGTCTAACTTGCTTTGCCCTTGCACATGAAATGGGTTAAGGCACAATCACCCACCATGCAAGAAGCGTCCGTGTAAGGGCATCAAAGGGCAGTTTTAGGGATTGGCTACCCAAGGAAGTACCTCTCCTTTTGCGAAGGTCGTCTTTCACCTGAAATCCAAAAGCCGGGTTTCTGTTACTCCATTTGACCTCGCAATCGCAAAATCCGGGCCGCACGCCACCAGAATTGTTAGCGTTATTGTTGTTGTAGTTGCCGTCCGTATTGACAATGAGGAAGTTATTGTTGTTGTTGTAATTAGGGGAACGCAACCACCACCACACCGCCGAAGGACGAGTTATCAGAGGTACACCTAATTTTTTTTGAAGTTAAGTTTTCAATTTTCCGCTTACATTTTTGATAGCCCCTTTCAGAAGTTCATTTTCCTTGTCGATCAACTCACCAAGGCTTTGTGCCATCTTATCCAATTTTTCTGTTGCGTCCTGCCCCTTCACCGGGTTCCCTTTGGAATTGGTGAAAGCCCCTTCAGGATTTTGGTTCAAAATCAGATATACATGGGTCAACCGAACATCAAGCGCCATCAGAGAAGCCCTTGCTTCAAGAAGGTGGGCTTTCCGAAGTTCTATGCGCTGGGGATCAGAAGGAAAAATGCTGTTGCCCTTTTCCGCATGGTCGATAATCTCACCGGCCAGCTTTGCAATGGGTTCCGCTACAAGCCGGGAATATCGGGCGGAAAGACGGGTTAGAAAATTGATGGTTTCCACATAGATTTGATTGGCGGTGTTGATGAACTCCGCCTTGCTGGTTGTTCGTTTCTGCTTCAGTACAGACATTGGTTCACCCCTTTCCGGGCCATCCTGATTAGTATAGCACAGAAACGGGAAAAAGCCAATTTTCAAAAATTACGTCGGGCGCTTACGCGCCCGAATTATTTTGCTATCTTCACCCCGGCTGTTCCGCCCCCTTGCGGGGGCGGGATGGGGCCGGGATAATCCTGCGGGGGATTAGACAGCAAAGCCGGGCCGCACGCCACCAGAACCGTAAGCGTTATAGTAGTTGTAGTGGCCGTCCGTACTGACAATGAGGAAGTAATCGTAGTAGCTGTAACGAGGGGAACGCAACCACCACCACACCGCCGAAGCGGTGCTTGTGTGACGATAGGCAATACGGGAATTACCAGCCTGATAATAGGCATATTGAACTTGGTAATTCTGTTCATAGCTGTTGGCCCAATTCCTTGTGCCGAACACTTCAAATTCCGCCAGCAAGAAAAGATAATCTTGGGTAGAAGTCACATTGCTTTGAACATTGCCGGTATCGTTGCCCACATTGTCTGTGTACTTGGTTACGGCCTTCATCACGGCTCGCAAAGCGGAAGGCAAAGCCGCCATCAGACTGTTTGCCGTGGGGCTGGAAGGGGTGCCGCCGTTGCCCAAAACCGTATTCCGCATATAAGAACTTGCCCAACCGCCTTGGTTCGTGTTGCTGGTATTCATGCGGAATCCTTGGCTGGAACCAGAAGAACCATATTGGCTATCACACAAAGCAACCGGGGTGGCTCCGATCTTGCCAATTTGGAAGTGAATGCGGTTACTGCCTTCACGGGAAGCATTGTGGTTGAAGCCCAAGATGAAAACATTCACCGTCAGATTGGTGATCCCGAACCCAACCACATTGCCGTTGATCACAATGGACTTGGTATCACCCACGGCCCAATAATCATCCGCTGTCCCTGCGGCGCTTGCCTCGCTGATCGTGTCCCAATCATTGTCATTCAAGGTTGTGGTGGGAAGGGTCACAGACACGGAACAAGTCTTATTGGCCGGGGCCGTGTAGTTGGTGCCTTCTGCCACGCTCACAGTGATTGTGGCGTTGCCCTTGCCCACGGCGTTCACCGTTACCGTGGTGCCGTTCACATTGACCGTAGCAACCCCGGTGTTGTTAGATTGGGCAGTAATAGTACCATCCCCAGCCCGTGTCACCGTGAAGGTATCAGCCATTTTGGAAGCGGTCAGGGCCAAACTGCTTTTACTCAAAGAAAGGCTTCCAGCGGCCTTCCCAATCGTCCAAGCAACCGTTTTGGCTCCGGTGGTGGCATCACTCCACCGGTAATTTTCCGTGGGCGTGAAAGTGGCGTTGTAGCTTCCCGCATTGGTGCCGCTGGTAATGCCGCCAAGGGTCAATTTGGAAGTATCATAACCATTCCAAGAAGGGCTTTGGGCCGATCCGGTATAAGTAAGGCTTCCGCTTTGGGTGGGGGGCGCAACCGTGGCTTTGTTGATCGTCCATTGAACCTGTTTGGCCGTGGTGGTGCCATCCGTCCACTTGTAGGGGTCTTTCGGCGTGAAGGTTGCCGTATAGGTTCCCGCATTGGTGCCGGTGGTTACACCGCCAAGGGTCAGCGTGTCGGGGTTGTAGCTGTTCCAAGAAGGGGTCTGGGATTGTCCGTTATAGGTCAAGGTGCCATTTTGGGTGGGAACAACATCAATGGTATAGACGAACCCGGACACGGCTTCCAAGGCCGCATCTGCCGCATCTTGGGCATTTTGGGACGCTTCCAAAGCCGCCGCCACATCTTCCCGAATATCGGCGTGGGCGCTGTCACTGGTGTTGTGTTCGTTAATGGCATCTTCAATATCTTGGGTGGGGTCAAAGGTGGAATCGGGAAGCTGTTCAGGCTTTACCTTGCCATCCTCTCCAAGATCGGCTTTCCCGGACAAAGCATCATCATGGGCTTTCAGGGCCGCATCAATCTTGTCCATGTTGCGGTTCTGATCATCCACATTGTAGAAATCTTCTTGGGCCGGTTTGACCAAATCATAATTGGTGGTGTATTCAGCCATCTTTCATTTCCTTTCTGATAGATTTATTGGAAATCCCTGCAAGTTGGCCGTGGGTCAAAGGCAGAAGATCACCATACGGGGTGGGAACATGGGCCTGAAGTTCTTCCGTTCTTACTTCATAATGGGTGTACCAAGCAAGCTGGGCATGGGTGAAGCCCTTCAGGGTTTCATGGATGTTGAACAACTGTTGAACTTCCAAAACCAGATTGACCGGGGCAACCCGTTCAAGAAGGTTTTGAACATCTTCAAAGTTCTTCTTTGCGGCCACGCCAACCTTCACAAGAAGGGTGTAATCTGTGACTTCCGCCGAAGAATTACCGGGGCCACAAAGGTTTTCCAAGATCACCCGAAGCTGGGGCAAGGTGTACGGAAGTTCTTCATTCAACCGGGCCAATACACGGAACCGCCGATCATCCAAGGTATCTGTTCCCTTGGGGGTGATACCCAAGATTTTTTCCCACCGGGACAACCCAAGGTTGCCAGCGGTCTTGATGAACTGGTTTGCAAGAAGATCATCCGCCGCCGCCCAAGCGGTTTCAAACTCCGGTTGTTCGGCTCCGGTGATCCCCTGAAATTCCGCATAGTCCCGGACAACATAGGGAAGGTAATTGATTAGTTTACGATCCATTCAATCACCTTCCCTTATAGGCTTTGGGTGCCGGTTGCTGGGGTAATCTCACCAAGAACCGGGATATAATCAAGGTTCAAGGTGTAGTTGGCCGCAAGGCCATTGATTTTGGTATCAGTAATATCCAAAATCCCGCTTACACCCAACAGGCGGCTTTCAATTTGGCTGACACGAACCACAAGGGCCTGTTCTTGATCTGCCCATGTTTCGGACAGTTCTTCAAAGTAGGCTTCAATGGTCTGTTCAACATAGGCTTGAACATCTTCCCAACTCCATCCCTGCTGATAAGTAAGGGTGAAGGACAGGTTCACGGTCTCGCTTTTCACGCCTTCCACCTTCACCACATGGCCGATAGGGGCGGTTCCCAAGCCTTCCCCGGCGTTCTGAAGGGGGTCAACGGCGGTCTGTACCTGTTCCACAAGGGTTGGAGAAGGTACGCTGAAGGTGCTGTCAATGATGATCAGTTTCACGGTTCCGCCCACCGTTAGCTTGTTATTGATCCCGGCTTCATAAACCTTGGTCAACCAAGCCTTGATTTCTTCAGACGCTTGAACGGTTTTCAACCATTCTGAAACCCCTTCCGGGGGAACCAATTCAGCGGGCCGAATATCGCCATTCCAAGCCCGGTAAACCTTCACACCGCCAACACCGGGGATTGCATTCACCTTTTCGATATAGTCAATCCGGTTGCCGCCGAAGGCTTGGGCGTTCAGGCTGTCAAAATACCGTTGTCTGAAAACCTCGGTATCTTCTTCATCCTCACCGGGGATCAGGAGGGCCGTAACCGTACAGGTTTCAAGCCCTTCAATGTATTCAATGGGAATCACCGTGGCCCCGTAGTCATTGCCAGCTTCCCCCGGCGTTTCACAGGTGATTTCATATACCCCTTCACCCCGTTCAGCGGAAACATAGTAGTTCAGTTCCCCAATGGAAAAACGGGTGTTCAAGGCCAAATGCAATGTGGCCGGGGTAATGGTCAACTGCAACACGGCGGCGCTTGCCGGTTGCGGGGAAAGGCCCCGTTCCGCCGCCCGCTGGATCAGGTAAGGGCGGCTTGCCGTGTCCGCAAAGGTTTCATTCAAAACCGTGTCAAGCTGGATATACAGATTTTGCAGTTCCACGGCGGCGGGGGCATTTCCAAGCCAAACCAGCGAACCTTCACGGGTGTCCAAATTGCTGTTGATGGACAAGGCCCGTTCCAGCATCCGGTTCAGCAAAAGCGCATAGGTAATATCTTCATACATCAGATTTCCACCTCCATTTCCGTAAAAATGGGGCCAAAAATGCTGACCACCCGGAAAGTGGTCAGCACCTTTTTCTTGTTCACTTCAAATTGGAAATTGTCAACGGCGGTGATCCGGTCATCCTGAAGCAAGGCTTCTTTGATACCCCGTTCAATTTCAGGAATGCAGTAATCAACCGGCTTGCCGATCAGCCGCTTTTTCTCAAAACCATAGTTCCAAGAGTAAATCAGCCATTCATACCGTTCCACATTCAGGATCAGGAAAACCGCCTGTTCCACGGCCTTTACTTGGTCAATGGTGCCGGTAATGGTCTTGGTATCATGGTTCATTTTGAATGTACGGCTGGGAAGCACCGTAAAAGTGAAGTCCTGCCGCAAATCGTCTTGAACTTGTGGAATCATAGCCATTCCCCCTGCAAGGCCGGGTTCGGTGCAATCCGATCCAGCACCAAAAATTTCTTGCCCTTTTGAATCCGGGCCAAAACCACCTGATCCCCCACCACAAGGGCATTGTGAACCTTGAACTTCTTCCGCCCCTGAATGGGGTGGTTGTGGTCAATATCTTCAGCGGTGCCGCCCCCGGTGTAGGTGTCTGTAACCGGGTGGCCGTGGGTGATCACAACAGTTTGGTGGGAAACCGTCATATCAACTTCATAATCAGTTACATTGCGGGACAGCACCAACATTTTTTCAGTGTAAATTGCTTTCTGATCCACTTGGATTTTCAGCGGGGAAGCCGAAATCACCGTTCCAAATAGAATGTGAACCGGCTTCCCGGCTTCCACCGCTTCCACAGCGGCCTTTTTCACCAATTCCACCGCCCCTGTCGGTTTAGGCAATGAACTCACCCCCGATCAAAGTCAAATCCATGAAATGTTCATCCCCCTTGAAATTGTGGGTGACTTTTTCAACCATCAAATAGTTGTTGGTGATAATATCGCCCAAATCCAAGGAAACCACCACGGCTGAACCGGCCCGAACCCGAACATCACCAAAGGCATTTTTCACCGTCAGCTTCCGGGTTTTCTGATCATATAGCTTCAACAGGGCATCAGCTTTGGCGGCGGCTCCCGTGGCGGTCTGAAGTTCTTCATAATACTGAAGAACTCCCCAAGTGTTCATTTTTTCGCCATCTTGGGCAATATACAGTTCCCGTTTTCCGGTTTGCTCATTGTTATAGGCCAGCTTGATTTTATTGTAGGTCTGATCATCAATGCTGGAAGAATAATCAAAGGTTTCACCGGTTTCAGAATCAATCAGAAGGTTCAGTTTCATGGAATTGACATTCTTCAAAGTCAGCGCCCCCGCTTCATCGTACAGGCAATACAGTTGGCCGGTATTCAGAAGGGTTTCATCAAGGGCATTTTGGATCATGTCAAACAAGGTGCTATTTTCTTCCACGATGGTTTCAATGGTGTACCCGGTATCTTCTACACTTCCAAGGTTCAAGCGGAAATCCGTTGCAATCCGTTTCAGAAGGTCAGAAGCCTTCAGCCCTTCTTCTGTATAGGTGTCCTTATTTTTCAGATACCGCAACTGATCATAGGCCACAACATCAATGGTAGGGCTATTCGCTTTCCGGCTTTTGGTGAACACAAAGCCATAGAACATGGTGGTTCCGTTCACCGTGAACTTCACCGGGTTCCCTTCTTGGAAGTTCAAAACCCCGTCCTTGATCACCGTGAATTCCAGCTTGCCGGGGGTGCCTTTCCGCTCCAATGTCAGTGAAACCCCTTCTTCAACTACCGGATAATAGATGGTTGAACCATTCTGAATCAGAAGTTCAATGGACAAGCGGAATCACCCCTTTCAGGAAGGCAAAGTAAGAACCTGACCGGCATAGATCAGGTTCGGGTTTGTGATCTTATCTTTGTTCAGGTTATAGATTTCATTGTAGCGGGAACCATCCCCCAAATACTTCTTGGCGATATTCCAAAGGCAATCCCCGCTTTTCACCGTGTAGGTTGTCTGCTGGGGCGCTTGGCTGGTTTCCCGCTGGGGTTGCTCCACAGTGGCCGTGGGGGTGCTTTCCTGCGTGGTGGCGGGTTGCACCTTTACCGTCTTTGTCCCATAATGCCTATATTGCTTCAGGCTGACAGTAACCGTAATGTCAAAGCCTTCTTCCGCATCATCGGTGATTTGGTAATCCTCCATGCCCACCGTCAGATTGGTATAGAATAGCCGCCTTCCGGTGGGCATTGACCGGTTCAGAATCCATTGAAACGGTTGCTTGGAAGTTTTCAGCCGCTCGAACAGGGACAAATAATAATCGGCGGATTGCGCCCCTCCATTGGTGAAGGGATAGGAAACTTGGGGAAGAAGCAAATCAAAACTAACATCAGTCAGCCCCGCTTCTTTCAGAATATTGATTTCTTTACCGTTGATCAGGGTCAGGGTTTCATTCTGGTTGTTGATCTTCACCTTGACTTTGGAAGGGGTGATGGGCATAAGCACACCATCCAAATACATTGTGTATGCCATTACTCATGCACCCCTTCTTCAGAAACATCAAGTTTGGTGGCAAAATCATTGGCCCAAGCGTCCATGATCCCATCCAAATCAGTGTCTTGGCTGATATAGTTGGTGTTCTGCTGTTCAACCCTGATTTCAGCGGTGGTGAACCGGTTGATTGCTTCCCGCTCGGCAATATCCCGCATATAGGCCAAATCTTCTTCAGCAATATCAAGGGCATCACTCATAGCGGCGGTATTTCCTGCCGTGTCGCCGGTGTTTCCATAGATACCATCAAGGGTGTTGCCAAGGCCGTAAGCGTCCAGCGCATCGGCTCCCAAGCTGTCCATTGCGGAAAAGTCGAACAAGCCGCCCACGGTATCTTCCACGCCTTGGCCGAACTCATAGCCCATATCAAAGGCGGCTCCATACTCGAAGCGCCCCAATTTCAGATCATCGGCGTTCAGCTTTTCCATGACTTCTTCACCCTTGCCGAAGGTGGAATCCACCCAACCGCCCAAGCTGTCACGCCAGCCTTGGACGGAACCGGCAAGGTTAGAACCGAAGATGGTATCAATGGCCGAAGCCAAAGCCTGAAGGACGGACAGAACCGTGTCCGCCAAATCGAAAAACAGACGGGTCACAGCCGCAACCGGATCATTGAACACATTCCCGATGAAGTTTGCAACCGTAGCCACAAGGTTATAGATCATTACGAACACATCTACAACCAAGTTCCACAGGGCCACAAAGATGTTCCCGATGAAGGCCAGCGCCGCCATAAATGCGCCACAGATCAGGCCGGTTGCGGAAACGCTGGTTCCGGCAAAGTGGTTGACCGCCGCCACAGCCGCATAGAACAGTGCTACAAGGGCAATGATCAAAATGATGATCCACACCAAGGGACAAGCATACATGGCCGCATTCAGGCCGTATTGGGCCGTTACTTGCGCCCAAGTCGCACCAGTAACCAACATGGTTGCCGCCGCCATAATGCCCTTGGCAACGGCCACAGCTCCGGAAACAGCCGCCGAAGCCAATTCAGCGCCCCTTACCAGAAGCAACCGCCCATAGTACACGCCAAGGGCGGCGGCGACACCAAGGATGATGGGGGACAGCCAAGACCAGTTATCAACCACCACGGAAGCAACATTGATCAGCAAGTCAAGAATCACAGTTGCCACAGAAGCAACCCCGGCCAGTCCGTTGATAATCCCATCGGTAACTTTGGTAAACTGTTCACTGTTGGCAATCTGATTGATCTTTGTCAGAATAGGGTTGAAAATAGACAGGGCCTTATTTTGCATGGAAGTCCAAATTTGCGCCCAAGTCTTGGGCATACTCTCAAACTTGGCGTTGGTTTCATCAGCCGCCGCAAACATGGCATTTTTCACCACTTCAGCGGTGATCAACCCCTGTTCCGCATAAGACTTGATAGAACCTTCCGCAATGCCCATATAACTTTCAATGGCTCTTGCAATTCCGGGGGCATTTTCCAAAATGGAAGTCAGTTCTTCACCACGCAACGCACCAGCGGCCATAGCTTGGGTAAGCTGAAGCATTGCGGCGGCTTGGCCTTGGGCAGAAGCACCGCCAATCACGAATTGCTTATTGATTTGCTCCATGAAGGCAATGATTTCATCCGTGTTGGCGAAAGCGGCCCCGGCATTGGAACCCAAACTTGCAATGGCCGAAGCGGTGTCAAAATATGCGGATCGGGAACGCTGGGCGGAAGCCATAATCTTCTTTTCCAGTTCGGAAACCGAACCGCCATCATCCACAATCAGGTTCAACCTTGCCCGTGTGCTTGCCAGATCATCAGAAATTCCAATGATTTTCTTTGCCGCCGCCAATCCGCCAACCGTGGCCGCAATGCCCTTTAGTTTGCTCCAAAGGCCATCAGCGGCGGTGGTGCCATCCCTGATCCGCCGATTGAAGCGGTCTTGCTGGTTGCCAGCGTCCCGGATATTCTGTTCAATGGAATCGAAGGCGGCCCCGGCTCTTGCCAGTTCTTCACGGGCTTCTTGGATGGACGAAACATCAACCGAATTCCCGGAAGCCCGTTGCATGGCTTCAAAGCTGTTCAACACAATGTTCATGGCCTTGTGCATGGCCTGAAGGGGCGCTGTCACGCCATCATACAGGGCAATAGCGGTTCTGATAGTTGCCAATGGGGTTCACCTTCTTTCCATAGGAAAACCGGGGCCAGCAGTTATTTTTTCCTGCGGCCCCGGCGCTGTTTCCGTTCAATTTCTTTCTGTTTCTTCTTTTCCCGCTCAACCCGAATATCAATAGCGGCAATAATAAATGCCCGTTCTTGCCGGTCAAGGTTGAAAAATTGGGAAGGTGTCAAATGCAGTTCATGAAGGCAATAGTAAGCGATATTCGCTTCACTATCACCTTCTTCAATTAGTTTTTTGCCTCGTCCACCTCGTCCTGAAGGGTGGTTTCAAACCCGCAAACCTCCTGAACCTTTTGCAGATAGTCCGCATACTCGCCGGGGGTCAGCATGGTTTTCAGAAGGGCTTCAGCGCCCATAACCTTGTAGCTGTCCTGAAGTTCCTTGTTGTTCAAGTCGGGGAACACCGTACAGGCCACAGCCAGCTTCCCAAGGTACATATCATAGTCAGTTTCTTTCTGATACTGGTTCTTCTTACCGGGAACAGGAACCCGCTTGGCACAGGCTTTCCGAAGGGCTTCATCCTCGGTGCCGGTGATAGCCTGAATCTCCCATTCCATAGGCTTCTTGGTGTTTTCATCCACAAACCGCTTGGAAGGGACAAACTTCACATTCTCAACCTTCAGGGCGTTTTTCGCCAGAAAAGCAGTAAGGCTCATTGATAAAATCCTCCTATTTTGAAATTGAAAAAAGAAAAAACCCGCCCACATTTACAAAATGGGGCGGGTTTTGACAGTGTTACTCCATTCCCGCCAGCATGGTGAAGGCTTCCGGCATCTCGAAGTCCTCAAAGGTGAAGTCCATATCTTCATCCAAGTATTCTGCATCAGCATCAAACTTGGCAAGAATACCGCCATCAATATTGCAATCCTTCAGGATCACGGTTTGACGGCCCACGGAAGAAGTGGGATCTTCATTGGTCACTTGAATGTCAAAATAGACATCCTCGCCGGTGTCCTTGTACTGCTTCATCATCTGCCGGAAGATGGAAGTGTTATAGTGGAAGGTTGCGGAACCCGTACCACTCCAACCGGTGGATTTATTGCCTTTACCGGTCTTGCCCAAAATGGGGATTTCCGTCTTGTTCTTCTCGAAGTTGGCTTCAAGGTTGATAGCCTGCATGAAGTTATAACGGTTGTCCCCAATGGTCACAAAGCATTCAGCCAAAGAAGCGGAAATAGCGTCTTTGGCGTGCATTACAGTTGCCATTGTCTACACCCCTTTCTTACTGAACATAGACGGTCATGTAAAGCTGGGCCATAGCGTTGACCGGGGTAACATAGTCCGTCACCACAACGGCCTTCTTGGTATCGCCTTGGGCAACCGTCACATTGTCCGGGTTGAAATCCTCAATGGCTCTGATATTCTGAAGTTCTTGGTGGTGCTTCACAATATCGTTCCACAGGCTAATCCGCCCGGAAGCATCGTTGGGAACCTTGCCAATGTACTTGGTGCCGAACAGAACCGCAATATCATTGGCAATCTGATCCAAAACCCGGATGGTTTGGTTGCTGGAAAAGTCAGCGGATTTTTCATCTGTCACGGAAACAAAGGTGTTAATATCCTCCAACACCCTGACTTCATCATCAACCAAGTGGAACATGAAGGAACCTTCCAGAATACCGTTTTCCAGTTCGGTTTGCGTGTAGTCGGTATCAACTTCATATTCGCCATCATAGGTCATGTTGGTGGCAGACTTGTTCACAGCGGTTCCAGCAACCACACCGGTTGCCCAAGGAATCAGAGCGGCGCTTTCGGTATTACCAACAATACCGTTCTTCACGCTCACCACGCCTTCAAAGTCCGCCAGATTGCGGAAAGTAACCACCTGAAACTTCTTGCCCACTTCATCCCGAAGGCGCTTGCAGTAGGACACAAACAGATCAGCCAAAGTGGATGTAGTGGCCGGGCAACCCATAGCGTTGAAGGTATAGGCTTCCATCTTATCCAAATAGGTCTGATAGGTGGCATCTTCCACAGTGCCGTTGGCTCCATTGGTCAAGGGCGTGGTGGCGGTCAGGGCAATGGTAGCGGTGGAAATGAAGTCCACATAGTCATTGCTTTTCAGATCAGACATTTGGGAAATACCCTTTTGCTGATCCACCTGAACCGTCCCAAGGAAGGTGGAAACATCATACAGTTTCGCTTCCGCTTGGCTATTCTCGTTTTCCTCAATGACAATGCGAAGATCATTGCCACGGGTGCCGGGGTATTTGGCCGTTGCATAGGTGCAAGAAGCCTTGGTGCCAGAAGCGTTCAAACGGAAGAAGTGGACGGTTTGGGCGTGTTTGAAAATCTCACGCATGGGCTTCAGTTCATCCGCCGTGTACGCATAGCCGAAAATCTTTTGGGAATTCTTCTGGAAATCCCCAAGTTCAACGGTGATAACCTCACCTTCAGGCCCCCAATTCATTTCAAGGGGGATGGTTGCAATACCACGATCAGAGAGGGTGGCGCTTGCGTTCGCAACCGAAATGAAGTTGATATATGCACCGGGCAGAATTTTGTTCTGCGTCAAAAAAGTGCCGCCGCCAAGGGCCATATCAATTCACCTTGCCTTTCTTGAAAAAATCTTGAAGCAAGCTGTCCACTTGCTCCATCGTGTATTCCTCCCCATCCTTCAGCAAGACGGACAGAAGATCACGCCGCTTGGCGTATCGCTTGAAGGTCAGGATATTCCGCTTGGTGAAAACCGGGACATTGGAAACAGGCGGGGCCACTTCCTCCGTCTTGGGTTTTCTGGTTTTGCTGGTTGTAGGCATTTTTAATCCCCTCCAATAGTTCCAACCTCGGTTTCCAAGGTTTCCATATAGGTTTCTTCTGCGGGGCGGATCATGGGCAAGTTGTAGTTCACAAAATAGTGAAGAACATTGTCCACAACCTCATAATTCACACTGGTTCCATGAAGAAGATCACCGTTGGGAAGCGTGATGAAGTCCAAGGCTTCCATCATCGTTTCCGCAACGGTGAACATTTCCGCATTATTGCGGGGGTTGGTCGGGAAATACTGAATGTCAAACGGGTTCACTTTGATGAAGCGCCGCCCAAGCATCGGGGTAATTTCCGGTTGCAAAACGGCAATCAAAAAACAGGATTCTTGCAAACCCTGTTCCACATCATTCTGATAGATTTCATACCCATCCCCGAAGGCGGCGTTCAGTGTCATTGAAATTCCTTTGATAATTTCATTAAGCATCAAAACACCCCTTCAGGAACTTATACAATTTCTTTTCCAGTATTTTAGGCGCTTGCTGTTCCAACTCTTGTGTGGAAATTGTCAGCATATAGCGCCCCTTCACCCAATTCTTCTTCAGCACCATCCCGCCTTCTGCATCGGGATCATAAACAAAGCGGTCACTTTCCCAATAGCCGGGAATAAACCGCCCCGGCTCCTGCCGGTGGCCGTACTCGACATAGGACGCATATTGAAGGTTGTTCAGCACAACAACGGTGTAATGGGTTCCACGGTGGCCCACGGGCATTACTGCCCAAGCATCCCGCAAAGTGCCATATACAACCGGTGTCCGCTTCACAACCTTGTTCAGTAAGCGCCCCGCCAACTCTTGGGCGGCTTGGCGGCAAAACCGATCCAAGTCAGCGCCCATCAGTTTTTCCATGTTCTTGTTCAGCCGTTCCAGTTGCTTGAAATCACATTTGCCCCACTTTGCCATCAGGCATACCCCTTGAAAGGTTCAAGCTGGATTTCTTGATGATTGGTGAAAACCCCGGCTTCACCACTTTTAGAATAGGTGAACTTTCGTTCAAGGTCGTTGAACCGTGTCACCACGATTTTACAACCAGCGGGGATTTCCACATCAGGGGACAAGAACAGCTTCACAGTTTGGGAAACAGCGGCCACGGGATCACCAGAACTTGAAGTTAAAGTTTCAAAAGACAGTTTACAGGGCTGATCCTGAAGAAGCGGCTTTTCTTCAAAATCAGTCAGCTTGGTTGTGGGATCTTTCACCTTTTCTTGGGTGTAGATCGTGCAACGATCCTTCCACAACCGTTCAAGGGCCTTCCGTTGGGCGCTTACCATACCAATTTCCTATACCGGTAGATTTCATCCATCCGGCCATTGGTCAGGAAGTTGATCAAGCTATCCAACCGCTGTTCCGGGGTGGAATTGCCATCCCCAACGGCAAAAACCGTGTTGGTGTCCCCTTCCTGAATTTGTTTCACCGCCGCTTCAAGATCAAACCCTTCCAACTGCCCATTGGCCTTCTTCATGTTCAGGTATTCCCCAACCGCCATAGATACGGCCATACTTTCCAACCCTTCAGGAACTTCCTGAAGGTTGGTCAAATTTTTGATCCGCCATTGGACATTAGAAATCACCAAATCCAACAGCGGATCATCAGCGGCCCCCGTTACGCCAAGGGCCGTAAGCATTGCAATAACCTGTTCACGCAACGGGGATCACCGCCATTCCATCAGCCCAAAGACTGAATCCGGGCAATGGGAATCGCCTTGTGGTTGATATAGGTGCGCTGGGAAGCGGTGGTTTCGCCGCTATGAACCAGCGTCCAGTTCTGCCCGTTTTCCAACTCTGCATCAGTGGGGGACAGCTTGGCTTGGCTTTTCTTCTCATAGCTGATACCGAAGGGGCTGAACACCTTGCGCTGACGCATATACAGGGTATCAACACCGCCATTGGTCTTGGGGTCACGGGCCATTTCATAGGGAACCTTGGCCCCAATATCCTCATAGGAGATAGCGCCGTTGCCCATGATGTAGGTGGTGTACTGGGTAGCGGGAACCACATACATATCAGCGGCAAGGGTGCGGGTGCCGAAATAGGGGGTGGCGCTTGCAAGGTTAATCGTGGTGGTATTATCACCACCAGAAGCAACGATCTTCAGAGCACCGGGGGTGTCGGCGGTTGCATCAGCATAGCCGGTGGTGGCGGGAAGATCATCGTCAACGATCACGGTGCGGCCATTCCAAGTGGCAAGGGTCAAATCCTTCTGAATGCCGTCCCCATCAGTCTGCTTCATGAACTCCAACAGCTTCATGTTTTCAAGGTTGGTGGCAACATCGGAGTGCATGAAGGCAAGGGTGAACTTCTGCTTGTTGGCTCCGCAAGCCTTGTTCACGGCGGAATTCAGGGTGGTTGCGTCCATGTTGCCGTAAATGGTGGTGCTGTGCTTCTCCACGAATTCCTTGTTCTTGGTGTCGCTGGTGGGCATAGCAAAAACACCCTTCAGCATGGACAGAATGGTTTTCTGATCCAAGGTGTCCTTATACTCGGCAACTTGGGCGGAAACATTACCCATGAAGTCAACCCCACCGGTAATGTCATAGCTGAAATCCTTTTCAGTCCACGCCTTGGCTCGGCCAATTACCACCATGCCCTGCTCAAAGGTCTTGGTGGAAGTGGCGGTAATGTCGGTTTCACCGTCATAGTTCACCGCATCACCATCCAACAGGCCACGCATGGCAAGACGGGCATAAGCGGTGCCATTCTGACTGGTAAACACCGCCCGAATATCGGGGTTCCCGGCCAGCGCGCGAGATTTCTTCAAAGCGTTCAAGGTCAGGTTGGGAATGCGGCCAACCATATACTTGAAGGCTTCAGGGTTGAAAGACTTTGCATCAAACTTGCTGTTAGCCATCGTTCAAACTTCCTTTCTTTGTGTGGATCAAGGGTAGGTTATTCCAAGGTTGTGTCCGGATTATCTTCCAGATACTTGCAAAGTTCGTCATAGGACATTTTGGAAAGATCATCCCCGGTCGGCTGGTTGTGGGTATCACTCTTTTCAGCGGCCTTGGCCCCCTTGAATTTAGCCTTGCCGGTGCTGTCAAAAAGAAAAGCGGTGTCCTCACCCTTTACCAGCTTTCCAATTTCATCATCCAGCCCTTTCACGGTGCCATCATCAGCCAATTCCGCTTTGGTCAGGAAATCGGCCAACAGCGCCTTCACAGCCACATTGTTTTTGGCCTTGGCATTGGTCAAAGCCATATCAACAGCATTGGTGATCTTTAGGGCCTTGATTTCATTGGCGTGGTCTTTGTCCTTCTGCTTGTTGGCTTCCTGAAGGGCGGTGATCTGATTCTGAAGTTCCGTGTTATCACCAGCGGATTTCTTCAGAGTTTCAATCTGCCCATCCCGTTCAGAAACTTGGGCCTTCAGGGTCTTGTTTTCCTCGTTCACTTCATTGAAGCGGGCCTTGGTCACAAAAGAACCGTTCAGCCCTTCCATAACCTTGTTGGCCTGTTCCTCGGTCAAGCCCCATTCCATCAGCTTTTCTTTCGTCATAGTGTGATACCTCCATAAAATCCTTTTTTACCGTGGGTCAGGAACCACGATTTCCCCCGGTTCTGTTTACCGCCCACCACCGGGGAAACGGCGAATGGGTATGAAAAAACCACCCACCGGCCAAAGCCGGGGGTGGCTCATTCAACAATATTGTTTTGTTGGTTTTCTTTCAGGCGCTTCATATAGGCTTCAAATTCTTCCACCACTTCAGGGGGTGCGCCTTCCTTCAGGTGCCAGTTATCAACTTCCGGCACAAACCATTCACTTGTGAAAAAATCAGGCATCGGCATTGGTATTCATCCCCTTCATCAATTCCAAAAGCTGTTTACCAAATTCTTCAGCAACCGGACGGGGGCTTTCACTGTCCATCCATTCACAGAAGCATTCAGCAAACCATTCTTGGGCATCTTGGGTGGCGTAGCCGCTCACCGCTGTTCTGGTGTCGGAAACCTTCAGCCCACAAGCCTTCATAACTCTTGGGCGAAGATAGGCGGAAACCTTCTTGGCTCTCCACCCATTCACTCCGGCCAGCTGGTGGATCACAGAAAGGTAATCATCCACAGCATGGCCCAATTCATGGGTGACGATGGAACCAAAGGTGGTTCCTGCCGGGTGGAAACCATGTTCCAAATCCCTTGCATAAAGTTTGGTCAATCGCTCCACATCGGAAAAATAGGTGCTGTTCACAGAAATTCCACCACGGCCCAAACCATAAGAACATTGGGCATAGGTGCCAGCATTCAACTTTATGGCATTGATAGAATTCAGTTGTCCCCGCAATTCAGGAAGGCGGTTGAACACATTTTCATGGGCTTTGAAGATAGCCTTGGCGGTTTCAAGATCACAGCCCTGCAAAGAAAGAAGCTGGTTCCCATCAAAGGGTTTCCCATTGGGAAGGGTAGTGGTATAAAACCACCCCTGTTCTTTCATCAAGGCTTCCACTTCATCAACAGTGGTGCAATCATCCACGGTTTTCTTCATTATAGCGCCAGCGGTGGCAACCGTCAAACCATCCTTCACGCCGTCCACAAAAGCCTTCTTCCATTGGGTGAAGGTCATATTGGCCGGGACATAGTACACTTCCCCATCAGCGGTGCGGGCGGCTCTTTCGCCGTCCATATCGTCATAATAGGGGCAAGTGGTTCCCCGGCAATTTGGATGGAAGGGCGGGACAGTTACACCGGGTTCATATTGGGCAATCGGGATCACCTTCCCATCAAGGGGTTGACAGGTGGAACAAGTACGGGAATCCAGTGTTTCCACAATTTCAATCTGATCCACTCCCAAATCCCTATACATTTGGGTTTTGGAAACGGCGTTGAAATAGCTGGTTTCCGTATGAACCAACCGCCTTGCTTTATAGCGGGAAGTTCCAAACTGCTTTTGAATGGCCGTGATAATCTTGGCCGGTGGATCACCCCGCAACATTCCCTGAATCAGTTCCTTGTTTACGGTGTTCACCAAATCATCCTTGTTCACCCAACAGCGATCCCGAAAAGTGCGCCCGTCAGTTGTCCAAGGCTTTGAAAGTAAGGTTTCAAGTTTCTTTTGGTTCAGGGCGGTGAAATCCCACCCAAGGCCAATGCCCTTCTGAATCTCAAAGGCTCCACGGGTGTACCCATTGGAAACCACATCTTTCAGAAGATCATCAATCCCATCCACCTGATTTCCATACAGAAGTTCAATTTGCTGTTGAATCTGAAGCTGAATGGTTTCAAGGCGGCTGACATGGAAGCGGGTTGAAGCGTTTTCCAGCTTCTTGATCCACTCCGGGGAAAGGTCGGCCCTTTGTGCCGCTTTCACATACTGATCCACCGTCCATTTGAATTCTTCAAGCTGTCCGGTGGTCAGCATCTTCCGGGCTTCTGCTAAGGTCACATTGTTGTTAGTGGCGAAACGCTGATACCAACTTTCAATATCCCGTTGAACACTCTGTTCAGCGCCCCGGTAAATATCTTCAAGGCTCTGAAGGTATTCATCCGCTTGTTTGTGGGCCGAATTTTCAAGAATGGCAAACCGGCCCCGCCAATAGTCAGCATTCTTCACGGGGTCACGCTCCCTTCTTGATTGGCTGGGGTAGTTGGGATCGAACCAACGCATCAGGGGGTCAAAGCCCCTTGCCTTACCTCTTGGCTATACCCCAATATTGGTGCCGGATATGGGATTTGAACCCATACGCCAAAGGCGGCGGATTTTGAATCCGCTGTGTCTGCCTGTTCCACCAACCCGGCAAATGGTGACGCATGGGGGAATCGAACCCACCGATCCCGGATTGAAAGTCCGGTGGCTTAACCTCTTGCCGAATGCGCCATATAAGGTGCCGGGGAAAGGAATTGCACCTTTGACCGGGTAAGGAGGTGAACCCCGGCCCCGCCCCATTATTGCCCCGGCATAGGAAAGGCGGGGATCATCCGTCCCCGCCTTCAGTACCATCAGGATTGTTGTTTTGACCAGTTCCAAAAGCACCGGCGTATTCCTGCGCTTGGTTCATGGCTTCTTCCTTTTCCTTCTGAAGCCGCTCCAACTCCAATTCCACATCAGTTGTCCAAGGGTGCTGGGCCACAATGGTTTCATTGGACAGAATGCCAACAGACTTGGAACAGTTTTCAATGGCTTCACTTTCGTTGATCAGCATATCCCGGTTGAAAACAATGGTGACTTCTTCACCGTCATAATCGCCCCGGCCAGTGTTGGCGAAATCCTGATTGATGAACCAGATCAGATCATCAAAAGCGGCCTGAAACTCGGTTTCCATTCCGTTTGCGTCAAGGTCAATATCAGAATACATGGATTGAATGTTCATTTGGTTGGGGTTGTTCCCCATCCGATCATCCTTGGCATTGTAGCCACGGGCATTTTCAATCAATTTATCCTTGAACAGTTTCAGAATAGAATTGAAGTTTTCAGAATTGATTTCAACGGTCAGGGTTTCAACCCCGCCATCATCCCGAACTTTGACGGCTCCATAAGTGGCAAGGTTGCGCCGGAACTCCCCAAGATTTTCACCATCATAATTCTTCAGAATCAGAATGGTGTTTCTTGCGTCCTCTTGCATATTGTTTTCAAAGTCGGAAAGCATGGTGTTAATGCCATCCTGAAGGGTTTTCACCCGGCGAATCAGGGGAATTTCTTGCTTGTTGTACTTGAACGGGATCAGGGGAATCCGCTCCCAATTCAATTCAACAGTTTCTTCCCCATCATCAATACTGAAATAGTTTTCATGCTCCCCCAACTGTTCATCAGGGGTCAAGGTGGTTCCATCATACACATAACGCCAAATGCCGTCATGCTTGAAAATTTCCACCCGCTCCACAATTTCCTTGGTGAACCCGTTCCAAACCTCTTGGGGATAAAGCCGGATTGCACAATCAAGAATTGTGTGATCATCGTCAGCCCAAAACGGAAGAATTTCTTGGGCGGGAAAATGCTTGAAGGCAAGCTGTCCATTATCCCCATAATAGGGGAACAACCAGCCAATCCCGCCTTTCAGGGCATCTTCACAGACATACTTCAGAAGCCGGTTGAACCGCTTATCAAAAACCTTGGTCAATAAATCGGCATAGGCTTTATTCTTACAAGTCACGGTGAAGGGCTTGCCCACAAGGTAGTTGGTTTTCTGATCCACCATCAAAGCAAACTGATTATCAACCAATTTGTTATTGGGAAGATTATCAACTTCCTGAAGTTTGCCATCCTCACCAATAATAGTGCGCTTTCTTTGAAGAATGTCATGAAAGCCTTCATAGTAGGCATCACCGGTGATTTGCTCTTTCCGTTTTTGGCTCCGCTTCCATTCATCAATTTCAGCGGCGAAAAACTGAAGTTCAGTCATACCGCTATATCCACCCATCACAATCAGGCGATTGATCCGGGCCATTTCAGTTTCAACAAGCATGGGCATATTCAATCACCTTCCTTTTGTGGGGGGGGGGCTTGAAATCCAATGGGCCGCTGTTTGGTCTTTTCCAAGGTCAGCGTTTGATTTGAAAGTTCCACTTCAATCTTCAAAGATTGATAGGGAAGCCGCTCCGCCCATTGTTCAATCTTGTTCAGAATATATTGCTGTTCAAACATGGACGGTTCCTTTCTTATTACCCAATAAAGACAGAACCCCGAAAACACAAGGTTTTCAGGATGATTTGTTACTATCCTGTTATTAGTCGAAGCTGAACACCGGCCCACCGCCAACCTTTTCAGCAATTCCCGTGGTAGCATCCGGGGCATCATCATGGGCGTTTTTGCCTTCTTTCTGATACCGGTTCATTGCATCGTAATAATCAGGCCAGCGATCCTTCCAGTTTACAGGGAAATAAATATGATTCATAACCCAAGTGCTGTTTGAAAGAATACGGGCGATCTTATTTTCAGACTGGTGGAAAGGCCGCATGATACAACGGTTGGAATGATACCGCTCCCGAAGTTCCCGTTCAACATTTCTGCTGAAGCCCCGACCACCGTTGTTGCTCTCAATATCGGCAATGTTTACCCTACCATCATGCAGCATTTTAGCGGTAGCCGGTTCCGTCACTTCCATACCGTCTTTGGTATAGAGAACATCAAGAACATAGGCTTCACCATTGTAAATGCCGTAGTTGATACTGCAAAGGTAATCATCACCGGTATCAGCGGTATCAGTATAGTTTTGAATTTTGCTGAACACCAACTTCCCGTTGGCATCCTTGGGAAGCTCGGTATAGGTTTTGAAGCTGGTGTAAAGTCTGCCCTTAATGTCAATCGGTTCTTGCTGATAGTTGGCGGAAGCAATATCCAAGCCCATCAGTTGGGTTTTTTCATCATAGCTTTCTCTTGACAGGATTTCAGGGCAAAGCATAGAACCATCATCCTGAACGGCCTTATAAATAACCGTCTTGGCCGGTTGCCCAATGCTCTTGTAATGGTCAATGATCCTTCCAGCAAGATCAAGGCTATGCCATCGGGTCATAACAATGATAATTTTGCCGCCTTCCTCCAAGCGGGATAACATGGTGTCAGTGAACCAAGTCCAATGCTGTTCAAGGGTGTTAGCGTTGTTTGCTTCCAAGGCCGATTTGATCAGATCATCAATAATCATGATGGAAGCACCAAAACCCGTGGCGGTGCCGGTTGGTGAAGTTGCAAGGTAGTTGTTATATCCGTTGGTCAGGCTCCACATATTCATAGCACCATCACCCCGCTTGATGGAAACGCCGGGGAAAATGTCACTATAAACGATCTTATTCTGATCCGCCTTCAATTCAAGAATAGTGTTTCGTACACCCTTTGAAAAGGTGGTGGACAAGGTTTCATTGTAGGAACCAGTCATAATCTTTTCAGTCTGGTTCTTTCCAAGCACCCATTCCACAAAACAGCCGATGGTTCTTGATTTTCCATGACGGGGCGGAAGGTTGATAACCAACACCTTTTCATTAGAAAAATAGAAATCCTGAAGGCAATTACAGAAGTTCACCAGAAAAGGCCGATCCTCTTTATAGAAGTCCGGGGCTTTAACATGGCAGTATTCAAAGAATGATTTCCGGGCAAGGGCTTTTTGAATTTCCTGATAGTTAAGTGTTACCATCAGATTCACACTTTCTGGCAAGGGCTTTTAGTTCTTCAACACTCAATTCATCGTAAGGGGTATTGACTTGAACAGAACCTTCAACCCCAACATCCCGTTTATCACGCCAAACATCAGGCTTCCGATTCTTCAGCCAGAAGATTTGGGCGGTGGTGTCCGGGGAAACCTCCTTCACAACCTCTTTGGTAACTTCCATGTGGGAACCAGTTGGAATACCGGTGGTTTTGTCATAGTCAATCACCCGTTCACGGGTTGTTTCGGTGTAGCTATATCCCAAGGCCCTTTTCAGCAAAGCATTTTCAACCTGAATGTCAACAATAGCTTTGCCCCTTTTTAGGGTGTCGGAAATGTCGGGGAACCTCTTTTTCCATTCAATCAAGGTGTCACGACAAATCCCGATATTTTCGGCAATCTGTTGATCCGTCAGGCCGTTCCTCGCCCATGCTTCAAGCTGAAGCAAACCGTCCTCGGTCAGCCATTCTTCATATTTGCCTTTCGCCATCACAGATCACCGCCTTTCTTTTCAGCATAGAAAAAGCGCCCCCGGTGTCCCCGTTGGCGCAATTTCATACATACAGAATATCAGAAAAAATACTAAACTTTCAACCGGTCACTATCAACTTTTAGAAAGTCAGCGTTGGCGGTACAGAATGACAGCAAAGCCTTACCGTGAATTTCAAAAAGCCATTGGGTGGTGTATTCAAACTCTGCCGCTAAATCCTCCCATTTTTTCATCTGGATATATCGCCCGATCAAAACATTCTGCTGATCAAGGTCAGGGATTTTGCCGATCCGATTGAAGGCTTCCTTCTTCATGCTCACAAGTTCATCAATCCGGGTGTTAATATCTTCTTCAAGGGACATGATTTTTACAATGGTTTCCCCTAAAGTGTCTTTTGGCCCGGAAGTCTGAACCTTATCCGGCTTCAGTTCATAGCTTTGACTGGTCAACCCGGATCGAAGGGTATTCACTGTATCTGTCAACCGCTGGATCAGGCGGTCAGTTTTTCGGATTTGGGCAAAATATTCTTTAGCCCGCTGGGAAAGTTCCTTATCAGTCACTATGTAACACACTTCCTTTCTAACATCTGTGACAGAAAAAACACTGATATATCAAGGCTTTTCAAGGGTTGCAACAGATACCACAGATATTTTTGCTATTCTCTCTTAATATTACTTTCTTATATATTTTTTTATTTTTTAAGTTTAAGTAATATAACATCTGTGGTATCTGTGGTAAGTTTGAAAAAGTCCAGTATTCACAAGGGTTTTCACTGTCACAGATTATAGTTCACATCTGTTCCATCATCTGTTCCATCATCTGTTCCAACCCCTCAACTTCTGAAGGATTTCCACGGCCAGCACCTTCAACCGGGCCTTGAAGCAGCACCACGCCAGCTTCCGCCGCAACCATTTCGGGCAATCCATTGTGAAGGTGAAAGAAACATCGGTCAAAATCGGCGGAAAGTCTGACGGCTCCACTTCCAACGGAATTTTGATTTCCCCAACTTCTGCAAGGGGTTCCCCGTTGATATACAGGGTTCCTTTCTCGGTGTCACTGTTCGGCCCCATATTCACAAACCCCCACTTCCACATCTTCAGGATGAACCTTCAATTTTTCAATCAGTTCATCCAAAGCATCTTCCAAGGTAAGTTGATCATTATAGCGATAGTCCGCCACATCTTGGGCATCTTCACCCCATTCATCCGGCACATCAATAATGCCAGTGATCTTCACACTTAATATCACCGGTATTCCCTCCCATTCCGCTTGTCCTTCAGTTCAATCCGGTTCAGAAGTTCAAACCCGGCCAAACGGATAATGTACTTCAGAACAAAGATCAGATTGTTCAGCCGCCGTTGCTGTTCTTCATCCTCCCGAATGATAGGCTTCAACCCCTCATAGGCGGTGGGATCGGGGTAGCCCTCTTTATTTTGCCAAGGTTTGGGCATTGGTTTCTCTCCATTCCTGATACCATGCTTCTACATCACAGCCAATTTCCTTCAGCTTTTGGCGGGAAATCCAAGGTTCATCCCCTTCATCCAACAGGTAATATTCCCGCAATTTCTGACTTTCGGAATAGAACAGTTCCCAAGCCCGTTTCAGCCGCTTTGGGCCAAAGCCAAATTCCGTGTGAAGCATCCACAGGATCATGCTTTCTTTGTCCATATCGAAGCGGTGATCATTTTCGACAATCTGCCGTTTGATTTCCTGATCCAAAGCCTTCTGTTCAGCCTTGTTCAGAGAAACCCCAAAGATACTGCCGCCAGCTTTCTTAAAATACATGGTATTCACTCCAAATATCATCAAAGCAAACCGGGATCAGGTCATGAACCTTTTCCAACAGGATCAGGGCCACTTCCCGCATCTGCGGGTGTGCGGCGGGAGAACAGCGAAGTTTCAGGAAGTGCCGCCACTCTCGAATGTTGGCGGTCATAACCACTTCAGTTTTCAAGCTGTTGGGAAGAACTGACCGGGCTTCCTGCGGGGAACAACCAAAGTTCAGCATATTGAAATAGGCTTCTTCCGCTTGGGAACAGGCCCAAAACCAGTGGCGATAAGCGGTGCTGTCTTTATCAAGGAAGAAAGGCATGATCACCGTGATTTCAGAACCAAAGCCTTCCTTGCTGTAATTGCAATACCGGGTGCTTTCCTGACAGTAGGAAGCCAGCCGGTGCCGCACAATTTCATGGGAAACCCCACGATCGCAAATGAATTTCACTGTGAAGGAACAGTGTTCCAGCACCGCTTCATGGCCCCGCTTGATGATCCCGGCCACAAATGCCGGGGCGCTGGTGTCGGTGATCTTGGCTTCAGACTTATAGCAAACCCGCCCACACTGTTCAAGGCGCTTCAGGATTGCGGCCCCATCAATCGGGGTGATAAATTCCACATCAGCATTGATAATTTTCATAGCGGGTCAACCTCCAATATCATTTCGGTGTTGTGAACGGTAAGGATCAAACCCTTCCGGGTATCTCTTTTCCAGCTTTATCAGGTTTTCTTCCATCACGGTATGAAGATCGGAACCAATGGCATCACACAGAACGGCCAAATACCATGCCACATCACCAAGTTCTTCAATCATGTGGCGCTTGTCCAGCGTGTGGCCGTGGAAATAGTGCTTTTTCACCTGTTCGGCAACCTCCCCGGCTTCACCGCAAAGGCCCAACGCACATTCCAGCTTCAATTTATCCTTGTCGGAACGGTCAGCGGTTCGCAATGCGTCCCGCATATACCTATTTGCATTCATCCGAAACACCTTCTTTCAGCTTTTCTTTTGTCCATTCCAAATACATCAGGGCATCAATCAATTCTTCCTGAATGTATTCAATCCGTTGAACGGCGTTTGGGGCGCTGAATTGTTCCAGCCCTTGGCCGTAGGTGGAAATTCCCTTTGTTCTCTGCCGGTCAGCCATTTCAGTAATCCGATCCCAATAGGGGTTTTCCATTCAATCACCAGCCTTTCAGTTAAACCACTTTATCACCGGATCACCGGTGAAACCCTTTTCCCACACATACCACGCATAGGCAATGGCGCTTTCAGGCTTGGCGCTCATATCCCCGTTTTTGTAGCAAGCCAACCGGGAACGGGATATGTAAACGGTTCGGGGGACGGTACTAAGATTGAATCCAAAGCCAACAAATATACTTTTGTC
>OODG01000506.1_pt1 | contig 27792 bp, 23 predicted proteins | sample 1671621 | NCBI WGS metagenome assembly OODG01 (sample SAMN06348175, study PRJEB24527) | human gut metagenome | biome: human gut; feature: ankylosing spondylitis patient; material: feces | host: Homo sapiens | place: China | collected 2015-10 | reverse complement strand
CCCGGCTTCGGCTGTATCCGTCCCCAGCTCGCGTCGTCGCGGATCAGCGTGGCCCCCTTTTTTATTCTCTTTGACAAGATTGTTTTCGCTGGTAATATTCCGAAATTTCCAACTCTATCGCAGACAATATACTTTCCGCTTTTTCTTTCGGTATCAATCGCAGATCGGGTTTTCCGTTCACATACACCTTTAAATTCAGCGGATTCTCCTTCGTTTCAATTTCCTGCATTTCCGTTCCCTCCTTTTTTCTTTCATATTACCATAAAATAAAAAATTTTTCCTCGGACTCCGCCCGTTGGGTTTCCCGTCCTTTTCGGTCGGTTTTCTTCTTTCCCCGTTTTTTTCCGTCCTTTCCCCGCGTTTCCTTTCGGTTTTAGCAGAAGAAGACCTTGCCGTCAAGGAAAAAAAGTATCGCTTAAAACTGAATATGTATGATTCGCACGCAATACTTTTTTTGCGGCATTTTTTTTATTACATATATCTTCTTGACTTCGCCTTTCCCTTGACCGCTTCGGTCTTTTCTGCTGTTTTTTCCATTGTCCTTTGGGGTGGTGAGGCAGGTCGGTTTTTTCTCTTTTCTTTCGTTTTCGCGAACAAAGGGCGGAGCCGAGCGGAAATTGTACGGATTGAAACGGATTTGTTCCGAATCCAGTCCGTACTTTTTTCTTTCTTTTTTTGGTATCCTTTATTCACAATAATTTTTAGGAGGTTTTCCAATGAAAACAGCAATCATTTACACATGGAGCACGGCGGAGAACGACGCCGCTATCCAGAGCCAAATCATTCTTTGTAAAACCTTTGCGCTAAAGAATGATTTTAAGATCTTACACATTTATTCAGACTTTAAGAAGTCGGGCATCGGGAATAAACTGCCTGCCATGTGCAAACTTTTGAACGAAATCCAAAGTTGCGAATGGGATTCGCTGCTTATAACCGATCCGTCGCGTTTAACCGATGATCCGCTGGAATATTTTAAATTGCAATTTAATCTCAACATGGCGGGCAAACGGATTATCACTGTTATCGAACAAAAGGAGGTTTTGAAACAATGAGATACGCTGCTTTTTACGGACGTTATTCCTGTGAACGACAAAATGAACAATCTATTGAAGGTCAATTAAGAATTTGTCAGCAATATGCTGATCAGCACGATCTTAAAATCGTAGAAACTTATATAGACCGAGCTATGACCGGTACGAACGACCATCGCCCTGCTTTTCAGAAGATGCTTGCCGATTGCGAAAAGAACGTACTGTGGGATATTGTGCTTGTCTATGCCATTGACCGATTCGGCAGAAACTCTATCGAGATCGCTGTCAATAAGCAAAAACTCAAGAAAAACAACAAAATGCTTATCTCTGCTACACAACGGACTTCTGATAATATTGACGGGACAAAAAACCTTGACGGTATTTTGCTCGAAAATGTTTATATCGGGCTTGCGGAATACTATTCCGCTGAACTTTCACAAAAAATTCGCAGAGGTCTGCACGAAAGTCGCATGAAAGGTCAATTCTCCGGCGGTATTCTTCCTTACGGATATTATGTTATCATTTAAACAGGGCAAAGAAAAGCGCGGTCATAGCGACTGCGCTTTTCTTTGTCCTGTCTGCTTATAGGAAGTAAGCATGTTTTTGAGGTTTCAAGATAAAATCGAAGAATTTCAGATAATTAAATGGCGTTTATCTCTCGACGAAGGCTGACGAATCTGGTATAATTTCATACAAGAAAACCAAACGATAAGCAAGCCGCGTAACAGATACGGGAGGTAAAAATGAGCAGAGATACAGAAAAGCTTCTGAAAGAGCTTCAGAGTTTCCTGATGCAGCATGGGGATGAGGCGGCGGATGAAGACAGTATGGATCGTCTGACAGAGCAATTCCTGTCGGAGCATGGCATCCGCTCGGTCAATGAAAACGCTGCGCCGGAGACCGCCGACGATTATCTGGATCTTGCGGAGCAGGCTGCATCCAAAAAGAAGTGCATCGAATATCTTCGTAAGGCGCTGGAATTGGAGCCAGACAATGTTGATGCGCAGCTTCAGTTGATCGTCCATACGATGGAGCACAAGGTGGATGAGCAGCTCCCGGCATTGCAAAAGCTCATGGAAACCGCCGCAAAGCAGCTGGAGCCGGATGGGTATTTCAAAGAGGACGTTGGCGCGTTCTGGGAGATTCTCGAAACCAGACCGTATATGCGCGTCTGCTATACCTATTTTGACGCCCTGATCTCCTGCGGTATAATGCACCGGGCGATCGACGAGGGGCAGCGCCTTCTGGAGCTATGCGAGAACGACAACCTCGGCGTTCGTTATCAGCTGATGCATCTGTACGCCTACATGGAAGATGAGATGCACGCGCTGGCGCTGCATAAGCAGTTTGACTCCTATGAGGAAACACAGATGCTGCTTCCGCTGGCAGTTCTGTATTATAAGCTGAACCAGTTTGACAAGGCGGAAGATTATATCAAACGGCTGTCCGCTGTAAACAAGGACGCAAAAAAGTTCCTGCGCGCTGCGGCGCAGGACCGACTGGAGGATTATTTCGATCAGTTGAATCCGTTTGGATATCAGCCGTTTACCATGGAGGAGCTTCTGGAGGAACTGATGAGGTCTTCGTATCTGTTTGACTCCGTTCCCTATTTCTTCGCATGGGCGAGCAGCCGCCTTCGCACACAGACTGCCGCCAAAAAGAAATCCACCGGGAACGCCGGGAGAAACAAGAAATCATGAGCAAAAAGCGCGGTCAATGACCGTGCTTTTTGCTGACTAAATATACGCAACGATTAGCGTGCCGTGTTCAGCAGCGCTGTCGTTTTCATACTGACGCCCATTAGCTCCCACTGTGTCTGTCGGTTGGCCTGACACACGGGCATGAGGAAGTTCACCGCTTTTCGTATCTGTTGAAGATCCGAGCTTGTGAGCGCATTCTGATGCAGATGCTCCAGCACACGCCCATAAACATTCTTCAAGGACGCATCCACCGCAGACTGAAAGAAATAGTTCGAGATCAGGCCGCCAATCAGGGCGGCTTCGGTATCCGTGTACTGCATCATGCTTGCCCCCCGCAAAGTTTTCACACAACGGGAGCAATCGTATCACAAAATCTTGTGCCTCGCTATTCGCAAAATGATGAAATATACGATGCGCGCCTGCGCAGGGAGGAGAGAAACACACTTTTTTCAGAGAAAATTCGGTCAGACCAGAAAAACGGCGTGCGGAACCTGCACCGCTGGAATCAGATGTCAGCTTTTCAGCAGCGAAAGCAGCTCCTCAGAAGACATATTCAAGATCCCGGCCTCCTCACAGCCGGATATCGTATCAAGAAGCGCAAGCTTCCGGTTCTGAAGCTCCAGAATTCTTTCTTCGATGGTGTCCTTTGCAATCAGCTTATAGACCTGCACGTGTGCCTGCTGGCCGATGCGGTGGGCGCGGTCCGTCGCCTGATCCTGCGCCGCCTGGTTCCACCATGGGTCGTAGTGGATCACAATGTCGGCTGCCGTCAGATTCAGACCCATTCCGCCTGCTTTCAGAGAGATCAGAAAAACCGAGGCGCTGCCTGCGTTGAATGCTTTGACCATTGCAGCCCGTTTTTCCTTGGGCGTCGAGCCCTGAAGCGTGAAATTCGAAATATGCAGCGCGTCCAGCCGCTCACGCAGCCGATCAAGCATGGAGGTGAACTGAGAAAACAGCAGGATCTGATGACCGTTTTCCGCCATCGCCTCGCACAATTCCACGCAGGCGTCCAGCTTGCTCGTTGGACCTTCATAATTTTCAAAGCAGAGCCCCGGATCGCAGCATACCTGCCGCAGCCGGGTCAGCGCGGCGAGAATTTGCAGTTTGCCCTGCTCGTCGCCGAGATCTGCAACGGCGGCCTGCACACAGGCATAATAGAGCTTCTGCTCATCCTCAGACAGAGAGATCTTTCGGACATATTCTTCCTTGGGCGGAAGTTCCTTGAGGACATCTTTTTTCAGCCTGCGCAGCAGAAACGGCTGTACTAGCCGCCGCAGTTGGGAAACCGCGTCCGGATTTTTGGACTTAAGGATCGGCTTTTCCAGCTTTTCGCGGAACGCATGGTTTGTGTAGAGATACCCGGGCATGAGAAAATCGAACAGATTCCAGAGCTCGCTGAGCCGGTTTTCGATCGGCGTTCCCGTCAGGACAAACCGCTGCCGGCACGAAAGGCGCTTAACGGCCTTGGACGCGAGCGTTGCGGCGTTTTTGATGTGCTGGGCTTCGTCGAGCACGCAGCAGTAAAATTGCAGCTTCGCATATGCTTCAATGTCCTGCCTGACAAGCTCATAGGACGTGACCCACACGTCGCATTCTGCGCCCGCAGCACGAAGGCGTTCACGCTCTGCAGCGTTTCCTAGAATCAGCTGATAGCGCAGCTGCGGGGCAAATTTTTGCAGCTCGTCTCCCCAGTTGTAGATCAGTGAGGCCGGACATATAACGAGATTTGGTACACCGGCGGTCTTTTGGGGGACGGTTGCTAAAAACGCAATCATCTGAAGGGTCTTTCCAAGTCCCATTTCATCCGCGAGAATTCCGCCGAAACCGTATCCCTCCAGTGTTTTGAGCCATTGATAGCCGATCTGCTGATAGGATCGAAGCTGTGCGTTCAGCCCAGATGGCAGGGCGTAGTCGCTCTCGGAGAGTGTCTTGAAATTGCGGATCATGCTGCGCAACTGGCTGTCGCGGCTGACCTGTATCCCCTCGCTTCCGGACAGCAGCTCGTCGAGATAGAGAGCGCGATGCGCCGGAAGTGTCGCTTTTCCACGGGCAAGCTCCCGACCAGTGAGCTGGAGCATCTGCACCATTTCCGCAAGCTTTTCACACGAAGAACCATTCAGCTCCAGATACCGGCCGTCCGGAAGGCGGTGATATTTTCTGCGCAGCAGCATACTCCGGTAAAGCTCCGAAAGCTCCTCGGGCGGATAGCCGCCGGTGTCCAGCGTCAGTGTCAGAAGGCCGTCGGAAACGGAAAGGCCGACGCTGGTCGGTGCGGGCTGGAGACGCTTGCGGTTCAGGCGGTCACTGAAATAGACCTCGCCTCTGCGGCGGAAAGCGTCGATCGGACCGGTGAGAAAATCATAGGCCGCGTCCTCGCCCTGTAAAACGAACTGCTGTCCCTGCTGCTGAAAATAGCGCCGGACGAACAGCAAAGCGGCACTTTCTTCTTTTTTGTTTCGCCGCACACCGTCTGGATCGGAGCTGTCGTCGAAAGCGATCGAATGGGTGTCGTACCGGAAGACCGGCTTGACAAGCAACGTGTCCTGTTCCATATCAAAATAGAAACAGACCGTGCAGGGATCGGGGATGTAGTTTTGTAAAAGCTTCTGCGGATCTTCGATCTCGACCTGTCCGTCGAGCGTCGGCAGCACACAGCCGCAGAAGGTCGGAAGGTCCTTCCGCGCCAGATACATGGTCTGCTGCTTTGCTTCGAGCAGCGGGTAGATCTTTTCCCGAAACTCGCCCGAGCAGCGTAAAAGATTGCCGCCGCCGAGCGCGTATAAGCTCCGGTAGCTGCCGAAAAAGCGGTAGGGGCAGGGCGTCTGGACCGTCAGACATGCACCGCCGCCTTCTTCCGCAATTTGCAGACGAACCTGCGGATCGGCCTGTGTGAGCGTGAGCGGCTCGGAGCCTGCGCAGTCTACCGGTGCGTCCGACAAAAGATCAAACCACCGATCAAAGGAATCGCCGGTCAGCGTGATCTCGTTTTTTCGATAATCCGGAGGCTCGTAGCCCATATAGTAGGAAGAAGAACCGAGTGCGCGGTACCTGCCGTATTCGTTCATCAAAAGCCGGATCATATCCTGCGCTATCGGTTCGAACAGTTCGAGGTTATGCTCCAGCGTCAGTCCTTTTCCGTAGACGACTGTCCGGCGCTGGCTTACGTTGTCCAGAAACTCCCGGATATTCTGCACGCTATACAGCCGGTCATACCCGACACGAAGGGAAAACGAAGGATATTCGGCCCCATATCCGGCGCGCAGCATCGCACGCAGACGGACGGGCTGCTGTGAAGGCTCAATCGATTCCTGCGTAATTTGCAGATAGCGCTGAAGCATCCACCGTGCACACGAGTCGCTGCCGGGCACAGACTTGTGCGGCGGCTCGCCTATATAGGCGATCATGGCGGCTGCAAGGTGCTTGCAGCGGCCAACGTCGGCGTAACGCGGGCAGGTGCAACTGATGCGCAGCCGTCCTTCTGCCATTTCGGTGAAGCGCACCGTATATCGTTTGCTGCCGCGGACAGTGCAGCTGACATTCGTTTCTGGGCCGGCTTTCGTACACTGCATATCCGTAACCCGCCCCTTCCGGTAATATTCCATCCCGCGTTCAAAATCGGTGGCGGTAAACAATGATTTCACCTGATTCAGATCCATCCGGAAACTCCATTCTGCAAGATTGATACCGTGCAAGCGGAAAAACGCTCGGTTTCCGCTGCATTCGCGTCTTTTCGTTCAGTATAACAGAGAACCGTAGGAAAATCCATAGGCAACACACCGCAAGTGGGCATGAATTGTCCACCTGAAGCTGGAATTTGATTTATATCGTTCAAGAAATACCTTGCAAAAATCCATCGTTAAACTCTGAGAGAAGATTGTTCTTTTCAAGATGTGAAATAAACTGGTTGTAAGAATTGGAACTATCTACGACTGGCACTACAGGGATAATACAGTCAAAGAATTTCGTTCGGTCCTTAGAAATGAAAATGTCATCGCGCAGTAAATAGAAAAACCGAAGAACGGGTTTATTATCTTTCTTTCGCTGGAGGTTTACAAGAGTGTTGATTTCGCGTAGCCTTTCGAAAATCCGACTCGCATCAAAACGATCCATAGGCGGCGCAGAATTTGCATCGCTATAGACAAAGAATACCTTCACGCATTTGCCCTCTGAAAATAAAACTCACTCTCCAGAAATACTATTTCGGGTTAAATTTAGTTTCCCCTCAAAAGCTGTTACATTCCCGTAATTTGAGCGGCATTTTAAGGGAAAGTATGTTTGAAATACGGGAAAGCACCTGTTCATATGAGCAGGTGCTGTTTACACAGCCCTATCCGAAGAAATACTGCTTCATATCTGAGGTGCCACCATCCTTGTCGCAGAACCATTCGTAATCAGCGAGACAGTTTCTGCAGTGGGCAATTACATCAAATCCACCGGGTGAATGCCAGCTGTCGGCAATGCTCATGATTTCCAAAGGTTTCCCACAGGCTGGGCACGGTCGGATTTTTCTTGCTTCACGAGTGGCACGCACTCGCTGTTCTGTTTCAAGTACGCCCAAAAGACTCTGCCAAAGATTCGAATTTGGCTCATGTTCTGCGTAGTCTTCAAGGTATCGCCTGATATCATCGGCAGTCAGAACGAGAAACTTATCATCCAGAAGACTAATGTGACGCTTGATATAATCGGAGACCACCACGGGCATACATGTGTTTTTGCCCATCGCATACCGCATTGCTGACAGCAGGATCAAGCGAAAGTCGGAATCGCAGATCGGAGCGAGCAGGTCTTGAGGGAACAGCAGAAACTCTTTGCCATTATTCATGCATACGCGCAGTGGTCGCTGTTCTTCCGTTACCAGATTCAGTAGACTGTTAGCTTGATCCTTCAGTTCGTCAATGGTGATCGATTCGTAGTTCTGAAATGAGTTTACTTCATAATTCATCATTTGACCTCCAATCAGTTTGTCCTCGCTATGAGGTGTTGGCATTGTAGCTCTGACTGCACGGAGGTTCAACTGTTTTTGCCTTGCGCTTAAATACCGAGCGATTCCTGTAAATCGGTCATATTCACCCGAAGTCTACGACACTTTATTGAATGTCGGCTCTCCTTGTGCTATAATGTAAATTAGGTTTATTTTACATACTTTGCTGAGGTGAAACGCATGAAAGCAAGCTACAAAAAATTGTGGAAGCTGCTCGTTGACAAGGAGATGAGCAAAGGCGATCTTCATAAAGCATCAGGGCTCTCGTCCAGCACGATGACCAAGCTCAGAAAGGGCGAAGATGTGTCAATGGAAGCTCTGCGCAAAATCTGCATTTGCCTTGACTGCAATATCGGTGACATCGTGGAGTTTGTGGACGAAAACAAATGAGAGTCCGCTTTATGGTACAGCTAAAATGATATAATTACAGCGAGCTTGGAAGACAAGTTCAGATGGAGAAGCGCATGGAAAGAGCCTTAATCTATAATGGAACGATCACGGCGGAACAGTTCCTCTTTTATGAAATCCGCATTGCATCGAAATATTACCTCGATGGGACATCCGTAGAGGACGCTATCGAAGAAATCAAAAAGAACAATCTGTTTCAATACCCGACCGAGCGGCTTGTTGCCCGTATGGTGCGAAGCTGCTACAAGCGGCTGGACGCATTAGACGATGAACAGCTCCGGCAGGAATTATCATCGGCTCCGGCTGAGATCGCAAAGCAGATCAACCTCTATGCCATGATGCGCTACAACCGCATTGTCTGGGACTTCATGGTCGGCGTGATCGGAGAAAAGTTCCGGAGTCAGGACTTCGAGTTTTCGCGGAAAGACCTGAATGTCTTCTTCTCCCACTTGCAGGAGCAGAACGACGATATTGCCGGATGGAGCGAGTCAACGGTCAATAAGATCAAGCAAGTGCTGACGAAGATTTTAGTTGAGGTTGAGATCCTTGACACTTTCAAATCGACGCGGCTCAATCCGCTGTTCCTCTGCGAAGAGTTGGAAGAAGGCATTCGCAGAAATAATGATCTCGAAGCACTCGCAGCTTTTAACTGCTTTAGATAGGAGGCTCTGGCATGAGTGACATCAAGCAAGAGTTAGATAAAATCAGAGGACGTATTTCCGAACCAAGTTTTCTGAAAAACGAAGGCTTGAGCAACGAGGTCGGCATTCATGTGTTCTGCTATGATCCGGCAGACGAATTGATCGTCAGAGACTTCGTTTCCCGGCTGAAAGCGGAGAGCGGAGCGCCATATCACATCAAGGAATGTGACCTCTACGAGATTTTCCTGAGACTCTTGGAGGACAAGCGTGTTCTGAAATCCGTTGACGGGCTGGAAGAAAAGCGTGGGAAGGAATACCTGCTCAAGCAGCTTCAAAAGATCGCAACGCCAGAGGCTCTTCTGGAATACATGAAGTACGAGCCGCATGAGTACGGTGATGTTCTCTTCCTGACCGGCGTGGGAAAAATCTTCCCGTTTATGCGCTCTCATAAAATGCTGGACAGTATGCAGCATCTCTTTGAGGACATCCCTATTGTGATGTTTTATCCGGGATCGTTCAACGGGCAAGACCTCGGATTGTTTGGAAAGTTTCTGGACGGACACTACTACCGGGCATTCAACCTTTTGTAATTGGAGGAAAGCGGCATGAAAATACAAAGTATGTTCCAAAAGGACATTGACCGCCCTATCAACGGCGTTGTTAAGGTCATGCAGGATGACCAGCAGAGCTTAAAGGATGAACTGAGTGAATACATCATCACGAAGGAACTGCGGCGTCATTTTGCCACATTCTTTGATAACTACGTCAAGACGATTGATACCCCGACCGATAAGATCGGCGTCTGGATTTCCGGCTTCTTTGGCAGTGGTAAATCTCACTTTCTGAAAATGCTCTCCTACCTTCTCTCCAACAAAGAGGTGGACGGCAAACACGCCTTTGATTACTTCGCGGACAAATTCGACGATCCGATGATGTATGCGACGGTGCAGAAATGTGTCCGCATTCCCACGGAGTCTATCCTGTTCAACATCGACATTGAGGGACCAATCAACAAGGACAAGACCGCCGTGCTGCGCGTCTTTGCGAAGGTATTCTACAATCACTGTGGCTTCTATGGCGAAGACCTCAAGGTGGCGAAGCTGGAACGCTTCATTGATAAGCAGGGCAAGACGGATGCTTTCCGCGCCGCATTCAAGGAAGTCAACGGGGAAGAGTGGGTCAACGCCCGCGATTCCGCCGCCTTCTTCGAGGATGATGTGGTTGAGGTTTTGCAGTCTGTTCTCGGCATGAGCGAGACAGCAGCCCGCAACTGGTTTAACGGCGAAGAGAACGCCGACATGAGCATCAAGCAGCTCGTCTCCGAGATCAAGGAGTATGTGGACAGCAAGGAAGGCAACTTCCGCCTTCTGTTCTGCGTGGATGAAGTCGGTCAGTACATCGGTGACGATGGTGATCTGATGATGAATCTGCAATCGCTGGTGGAAGAGATCGGTGATAAATGCCGGGGCAAGGTCTGGGTCATGGTCACGAGCCAGGAAGCGATTGATTCCGTTGTGAAAATCACCGGCAACGATTTTTCCAAGATTCAGGGGCGCTTCAACACCCGCCTGAGCCTGTCTTCCTCGTCCGTCGATGAGGTCATCAAAAAGCGTGTTCTGGCGAAGACAGAGGACGCAGATCACCTCCTGCAAATGGAGTACGAGAAAGAGGCTTCAGGCTTAAAGAGCCTGTTTGCCTTTGATAATCCGATCCTCGACATCAAGGGCTTTACCAGCGCGGCGGAGTTCAGCGCGACCTTCCCCTTTGTGCCGTATCAGTTCATCGTCATCCAGAAGGTTCTCGCAGAGATCCGCAAGCACGGCAACTCCGGCAAGCACCTTTCGGGCGGCGAACGCTCCATGCTGTCCGGCTTCCAAGAGGCGGCGCAGAAAATCGAAAACAAGGATGAAAACGCCCTTGTGCCGTTCTATCAGTTCTATGACACGGTACATACCTTCTTAGAGAGTGCCATCCGCCGCGTCATCGACCGCTGCCAAAATGCGGCGGATGCCAACGACGGCTTGGAGCAGCAGGACGTGAACGTCCTCAAGTTGCTCTACCTCGTCCGCTATATTGAGGACGTCAAGGCGAACATCGAGAATATCGCCATCCTGATGATTGACGATATTCACACGGACAAGATCGCCCTCCGTGCGTCCATCACGGCTTCTCTGGAACGCCTTCTGTCTCAGAACTACATCTCCCGCAATGGCGATACCTATGCCTTCCTGACAGATGAGGAACAGGATATTGCCATCGACATCAAGAATACGCCGGTTGACAGCGCACAGATCGTCCAGAGCATTTCTCAGACGGTCTACGGCGAAATCTACCCGGCAAAGAAATATAAATACGGCAAGTACGACTTCGCCTATGATCAGTACGTTGATGAGACGTTGAACGGCGCGTCCACCGGCGGAATGCGGCTTCGCATCGTCACCGTGGCAAGCGATCTCCATGACGCTGGAAATCAGCGGCTCATCATGGACTCGCAGGTCAACAATGAGGCTATCGTTGTTCTCTCGGAGAACACGCCCTATTTTGACGAACTGGAACAGGCGATGAAGATCCGCAAGTATGTCAAGCAGCGGAATGTGTCGCAGATGCCGGAGAGCATCCAGCGGATCATCCGCGACCGCAATGACGAGGCACGGAAGCTGGAAAGCCATGCCCGCAGCCTGATTGAAAAAGCCATCGTCGAGGGAAAGTTCTACGTCCACGGTGAAATCCTCGACCTGAAATACGGTTCTGCGAAGGACAAGCTGGACGAGGCGATGAAGAGCCTTGTCGAGAGCGTCTATTCCAAGCTCAACATGGTCAATCAGTTTGTGGACAGCGACGCTGATATTCTCGCCATCCTTAACGGCGCGTATGAAGAGGTCGGCTTTACCGGGCTGGGCGCGAACAACGAAGACGCCCTCAATGAGATCAGTCAGTGGTTGGAGCTGCAAAACCAGAAGATGCTCAAGACCTCGATGGGCGATGTGCAGCGCCGGTATCAGGCGATCCCCTACGGTTGGAAGGAAATCGACATTGCAGCCCTGATTGCCCGTCTAATCGTCCAGCAGAAAATCCAGATCAACTATGGCGGCGCGGTTGTTGGCAAGGAAGAACGCCGTTTGGTGGACTTCCTGCGCAAGAAGACCGAGATTGACAAAGCCATCGTCGCGCGGCGTATTGCCCCCTCCGAAGAACTGATCCGCAAGAGCGTCAACTTCCTGCGGGACTATCTGGGCGCGATGGACATTCCCTCCGACGAGGACGGGCTGATCCGCTTTGTTCTGAATACCTTTGAAACCAAGCAGAGCCACTATCAGAAGCTCCTTGACGAGTTCTACTCCAAAGAGCGTTACCCTGAAAAGGAAACCGTCACCGCTGCCCGCGACCTGATGAATGATGTTCTGAGCCAGCGCAAGGACAATGTTGCACTGCTCAAGCGGATGGTGCAGCGGCAGGACGATCTTCTCGATTCCGCCGAGGATATGGAAGGCGTGGAGATGTTCTTCAAGGCGCAGCGGACGGTGTTCGACGATGCCAAGAAGCGCCTTGCCAGCATTCTCAAGGAAAGAGACTACTTTGCGGCGGACGCAGACACGTTGAACGTCATCAGCACGATGTCCACAATCCTTGCCATGCCAAAGCCCTATTCCCGTATTGGGGAGCTGCCGGAGCTTGTCCAGAAGGTCAAAACCGCCTACGACAGCTTGCTGGATATGAAGCGTGAAGAGGTTGCCGAGAACATCCGTCAGTGTATGCAGGATGTTCACCAGCTTGCCAGCGAAGCGCGGGACGCCGGGGCGTTGCTTCATCAGGCGGACGATCATTTCGCGAATAAGCGTGAAGCGGCGAAAACCGCGACATCCCTCACTGAACTGGACGCCATGATCACGCAGCTTCTTAACTACAAGGATACGATCTGCCGCCGCATGGAGGTCATGTCTGCCTCCCGTCAACAGGAAGTGCAGAAGCCCGCACCCACAGCGACCGCAAAGCCCGGAACACCCGCGCCGAAGCCCCCGAAGATCATGACCGTGCGCCGGTACGACCTCTGCTCGGTCAAGCGTCTGCAAAACAAGGAAGACATTGATAAGTACGTCGAGGCGATCCGTGAAAAGCTCGTGAAGACACTCGAAAGCTGCGACGGCGTGCAGATCAACTGATTATATTTAGAAGGGACAGAACGGTATGCAGGAAATTAGATGCCCTAAATGTGGTGAAGTATTCCAGGTCGATGATAGCGGATACGACCAGATTGCACAGCAGGTGCGTGATAGAGAGTTTGAGAAAGAACTTGATCGCCGCAAAAAAGATTTGGATGCTAAACGTGAACAGGAACTTGAGATAATTCGCTTGCAAGAGGAAAAAGAGCATACTGCGAGTATTACACAGAAAGATGCTGAGATTTCAGAGAAGGATCAAAAAATAGCAGAACTGCAGGCCAAACTTGACGCCAGTGAAACGGCAAAAAAACTTGCTGTTGCAGAGGCAGTTGAACAGAAGAACGTGGAATTATCTCAAAAAGTGACTGAGATTGCCAACCTCAAGGGTGAACTAAAGAGCAAAGATACAGAGAGCCGCCTGAACGAGAAGTCCCTTCAAGAGCAGTATGAGGAAAAACTCAAGTTGAAAGATGAGCAGATTGAGTATTACAAAGACTTCAAAGCACGGCAATCAACAAAGATGATCGGTGAGAGTTTGGAGCAGCACTGCCTGACACAATTCAATGCGATCCGAATGACGGCTTTTCCAAACGCCTATTTTGAGAAAGACAACGATGCCAAAACCGGCAGCAAAGGTGACTTCATTTACCGTGAGTGCGGTGAAGATGGTACGGAGTTCATCTCCATTATGTTTGAAATGAAGAACGAGGCTGATGAAACCGCCACTAAGCACAAGAATGAGGACTTTTTCAAAGAGTTGGATAAGGATCGAAACGAAAAGGGCTGCGAGTATGCGATTCTCGTTTCCCTTCTTGAAATCGACAATGAACTGTATAACAACGGCATTGTGGATGTGTCCTATAAGTACCCAAAGATGTATGTTATCCGTCCGCAGTTCTTCATTCCGATGATTACACTCCTGCGGAATGCTGCGAAAAACTCCTTGCAATACAGGCAGGAACTTCAAATTGTTCGTAATCAGCAGGTTGACATCCGCAACTTTGAGGAAAACATGAACGCCTTTAAGGAAGGCTTTGCCCGGAACTATCGTTTGGCAAGTGAGAAGTTCTCAACGGCGATTGATGAGATCGACAAGACAATCGACCATTTACAGAAGACGAAAGTAGCACTTCTTTCCTCCGAAAACAATCTCCGTCTCGCAAACAACAAAGCGGAAGACCTTAGCATCAAAAAGTTGACAAAGAATGCTCCGTCTGTTAAAGCAATGTTTGATGAGTTGGGGAAAGAGAAAGCGTAATACACGCATAGTTAGGAGATAACGAGCATGAATAAAGGCGCAATTCAGAAGTTTGCGATCTGGGCGCGGAACGAGCTGATCGCTCAGGTTTCCCAGCGTGCCTATCAATATGGAATTGACGAGTCCGGCTTCGGTGACGCTTCTGCGGACACGCTCAATGGGCGGCTGCTGACGGCGGAGGAAAAGTCCCAGCGGCAGGAACTCATCAAGCAAATCAAGGAAAAGGGCTATCAACAGGTCATGGAAGAGGTTGCCTACACTTGGTTCAACCGCTTCATCGCCCTGCGCTTTATGGAGGTCAACAATTATCTGCCCTCCCATATCCGCGTGTTCTCGGACGCTTCCGGCGCGTTCAAGCCGGAGATCCTGAACGACGTGCTGCACCTTGATCTGCCGGGACTGGACAGCGGCAAGGTCGCGGAGTATATCGAGAGCAACGACACCGAAGCCCTCTACCGCTATCTGCTGCTAACGCAGTGCAACGCACTGAACAGTGCGCTGCCCGTCATGTTCGAGCGGATGGGCGGCTACACGGAAATGCTGCTGCCCAACAACATTCTCCGTCAGGACAGCGTTCTTGGTCACATGGTTTCCGACATCCCCGAAGAGGACTGGCAGGATGCCGTTCAGATCATCGGCTGGCTGTATCAGTATTACAACACCGAGCTGAAAGACGATACCTTCGCCCAGCTCAAGAAGAACGTCAAGATCACGAAGGAGCGCATCCCTGCCGCAACGCAGCTTTTCACGCCGGACTGGATCGTTCGCTATATGGTGGAAAACTCCCTCGGCAGACTTTGGCTGGAAGGTCACCCCAATGCCGAACTGCGGGGCGGCTGGAAATACTATCTGGACGAAGCCGATCAGGAACCGGAGGTGGAAGCGCAGCTTGCCAAACTCCGTGAGGAATACAAGACCATCAAGCCGGAAGAGATCAAGGTCATCGACCCCTGCATGGGCAGCGGTCATATCCTTGTCTACGCTTTCGATGTGCTGATGCAGATTTATACCGCCGCCGGTTGGGATCAACGGGAGGCGGCGCAGAGCATCCTCAAGAATAATCTCTTTGGGTTAGACATTGATGACCGCGCGGCGCAGCTTGCCTATTTCGCGGTCATGATGAAGGCGCGGCAGTATGACCGGCGCTTGCTCACCCGCGGGATTCAGCCGAATATCCATTCGATTATTGAAAGCAACGCACTTGGCGGTGCGTATAAGCTGGCAATGGGAGATTTTCTGCTGTCAAAAGAACATCAGGAAACGCTGAACTATCTTCTGGATGCGTTTATTGACGCGAAAGAGTATGGTTCAATTCTCTGCTTAGAGAAGCGCGATTACGTTGGCCTCCTGCGAGCATGGAACCTGACAGCTTCGCAAACAACTGAAAATCTCAACTTAACACTTTGGTTCGCGGCAGTAGAACATGAGATTCCGAAACTCATAGAGCAAGCTATTATTCTGACGCAAGGTTATGATGTGGTGGTGACGAATCCGCCGTATATGGCGGTCAGCAACGCTGGGGCGAAGGTCAACGACTATGTAAAGAAGAACTTCCCGGACAGCAAGGCAGATCTGTTCGCCGTGTTTATTGAACGCTGCGGGCAGATGGCGAAGAAGAACGGCTATCAGGCGATGATCACACAGCACGCTTGGATGTTTCTGTCCAGCTTTGAAAAGCTGCGTACAAAGCTGCTGGCGGTCGATATTGTCAATATGGCGCACCTTGGCGCAAGAGCGTTTGAGGAGATCGGCGGCGAAGTGGTGCAGACCACATCGTTTGTTATCCGCAAAAGCCATATTGCAGATTATAAGGGCGAGTATTGCCGTCTGATCGAGCCGACTTCTCAGCAAGGGAAAGAGGATATGTTCCTTGCTGGTGAGAATCGGTATTTTACAGCTCAAGATCGTTTTTTTCACATTCCCAAGAAACGCTTGGGTTATTGGATAAGTGAGAAACTTCTTGCTCAGTTCAACCAAGAGCCACTATCGTATTATGCAGATACTCGGAGAGGTCTTCAGACGGGGGATTCGCAGAGGTTTATTCGCAAATGGTTTGAAGTTTCAGTAGTTAAAGAAGCGCTGCAACTGGGCAAAGCCACGAAAAGCATTCCTGCCAAATGGTTTCTTTTCAATAGTGGAGGGACTTTTAGACGGTGGTATGGTAACATTGTCGATGTTGTAGATTGGGAAAACAAGGGGCAAGAAATAAAAGCAACAGGAAAAGCTATTATTCCATCTGAAAATCGATATTTTGATGAATTGATAAGTTGGAACAAAATCTCGTCCGGGCAAATGTCTGTCCGTTACCAGCCACAAGGAATTATCCCAGGTGACGCAAGCCCGTTTTTGCATTCAACATCTCAAGATCACAATATAATTTTGTATGCCATGGCGATGTTGAATAGCAAAATTGCCGCAGCCATAGTAGAAGTTCTTAGTCCAACGCTTAACTTTGAGGTTGGAAATATAGCAGAAATTCCAGTGGCAGTAGATGCAAGCGCACAAGCGAGAGTCATTACAACGGTGGATTCTTGCGTGCAAATCACCCGGAATGAATGGGATTCCTATGAAACCTCTTGGGATTTCAAGCGGCATCCGCTGGTGTGAGGTATGATATGGATGGTGAGATTCAACAAATCTTCGTTACAAACGGACGAGATTGGCTGGCATTGATTGTTGAGTGTGCTGTACCAGTCGTAATTATGATTATCACACTTATTGTATCTCGAATCCAGCAAAGTCGGGCGTTAAAACAGCAAGCAAAGGAAAGTAAGCAACAGCTTGAGCAACAAGCCAAAGAACACGCGCAAGAAATGCTCGTTCAAAAAGACGTATTACGTCTGTCTATTATGCCGGTGTTCGATGTTGTGAGTATAACAGGTGAATATGACAGTCCAGAATATTTGAAAACCAGCGCAAAGAAAAATCATATTCTAAAGATTGTTTTGAAAAACGTTGGTTCTGGGAATGCACTTGGATTGGTCCCATTGATCTCTCCGTGCAACGATGATATTGTATTCGGTTTCGTTGACAGAAGCGACACTGCAATATATCGGTGCTGCAAAGATTTTGAATACAATAACGCCATTGCAACAATCGGGAAAGAGGTTTCTGTGTACATCATCAGAGATAAAAGAGGTGTGTCAATTCCAACGGAAGACATCTTTGCTTTGCCGCTTCGATTCATGGATATGATTGGAACCTGCTATGAACAGCGAATTGTGGTTCAGATTCTGATTAACGAGAAAGATGGTTCAGTCGAGCCATGTACAATTAAGCCAGACATTCCAAGGGTGATATTGACAGATTCCTCAAATGATAAAAAGTAATCTGACGTTAGCGCCAATGGTTCAATAACCAACAAATTATCTGTGATCAGCCAGCAACAATGTGAAGGAGAAACGCTATGCCATATTTAGAAACTGTTCAAGAACTTCTGGATGATGGCACATCACTTAGCACTAACTTGGTACTATCTTGGAACGAACTTAGAACCAACTTGCGGGAAGTTTGCGACTAACTTGCAATCTGACACGCAAGGTCGGCATTCAAGTTGTAGGAGGAATACGAATATGGGAATACAAACTTCCGAGAAATATGCTGCGACTCCGCAGCACAAAAGCAATCTCCGCAACATCCGCGGAACTTTTGCCGCTGAGGGTATGACGATCAGCAAATCCACCCGCAGCAACCTTGACCGAATCGCCAGCGGGCAGACCAGCTATCAGCAGGTCTTGACCGAGCTGCGGGCAAAGTACGAAAAGAGAGGATAACGCCATGTTCTCCAAATATGACGTCTACACCACAGTCCAGTCCATGTATTGTTATCCGGACAGCGATGTTCTGAAAAATAAGCTGAATATCCGCGACAAGGCGGAGCTGAAACAGGCGGAAGAAGAGTTCACCGCTGTTAAGCAGCTTGTTTTGCTGCAAGAGCCGATGAAGGGACGCTTTACGAAAACGCATCTCCTGCGGATTCACCGTTTTCTCTTTGAAGACGTGTATCCCTTCGCCGGTCATATTCGCAGGGAGCAGATCAGCAAGGGCGATACGCTGTTCTATCCGCCGGAGATGATCGACCGGCAGTTGGGGCGCGTCTTTGATGAGATTCACACGAAGAAGCTGCTGTCAGAACAGGATTCGGAAAAGCAAATTCAGAACCTCTCTCATGTAATGACGGAGCTGAACATCATCCACCCCTTCCGTGAAGGCAACGGACGCAGCATCCGTGAGCTGATCCGCTGCATGGGATTGGAGTACGGTCTGCGGCTGAACTGGGGCAATACCGACCGCGATACGCTGATCGATGCCGCGATTGCCTCGGTGGATGATGATATGGCGTTCTGTGATGTCCTGACGCAATGTTTGGAAACGGAGGAATAAACAATGGGAAGACTGATTTCCGAGAAATACGCTGCTTGGCAAGCCGAGTGCGAAGAGCGCTTCCAGCAGCTCAAAAAGAACGAAGAAGAACTTAACCGCATTTTCATTGACATCTACGGCTTGCAGGACGAATTGACGCCGGATGTGGCGGACAAGGATATTACTGTACATCGCGTGTTTGACAGTAAGGACGATGTGCCGGAGGCTATGAAGGGCAGCAACTATGTCCGCACCATGCGCGACGAGATCGTCTCCCTCATCTCCTATGCCGTGGGCTGTATGTTCGGACGGTATTCTCTGGATGTAGATGGACTTGCCTATGCGGGCGGCGAATGGGACGCCAGCAAGTACAAGACCATCATCCCGGACAACGACAACATCATCCCCATCTGCGATGACGAGTATTTTGACGATGACATTACCGGACGTTTCGTGGAGTTTATCCGTAAGGTCTACGGCGATGATACGCTGGAAGAAAACCTAAAGTTTGTTGCCGACGCGCTCGGCGGCAAGGGTACGCCCCGCGAGGTGATCCGCAGCTACTTCCTGAATGACTTCTACGCCGACCATCTGAAAACCTATCAGAAGCGCCCGATCTACTGGCTCTTTGACAGCGGTAAGAAGAACGGTTTCAAGGCGCTGTGCTATATGCACCGCTATCAGCGCGATCTTCTCGCCCGGCTGCGCACCGACTATGTGCATGAACAGCAGGAGCGTTACCGCACCCAACTTGCCCAGCTCGGTGACGCCATCGACCATGCCAGCGTATCCGAGCGCGTGAAGCTGACCAAACAGCAGAAAAAGTTCCAAGATCAAGCGACAGAGCTGCAAAAATACGAGGAAAAGGTTCACCACCTTGCTGACCAGAACATCGAGATCGACTTAGATGATGGCGTGAAACATAACTATGAACTGTTTGCTGATGTGTTGGCAAAGATAAAGTGAGGGAAATATATGAACGAGGAATATTTCCCGAAGTCTGACGAACAGAAGAAATTAAGTGTCCATATTCGTCAAATTGCGCAGATAATTTACGATGCTGAACTTCGCAGAGAAGATTCACTTATCCAACAGAGTACGCAAATGCAGACAGCTTTTTCGTTTACGTCTGCTGCTTTATTTATGGTAGCTGCTATTGCCGTAGAATACAAATATCCTCTTACATACGGCTTCTTGCTTTTAACTTTCTCTACAATTACTGCACTACTTTTGGCAAGTCTAATTTTAGCAACTGTGGCACAAAAAAGAGAAAAGCGTAACGATTTTGTTAGCATAAAAGAGACAAGCGATTTTATACAGAGGAACTATGAAACGATAGAATCGGATGCAGCGAAGGATTTACAATACATTGCACTAATCGAAAAAGTGCAATCTGAGGTAAAACGCACAAACGACAATAAAGTTGTACTTATTCGGTGGTCTATGCGGCTTTTCTACACTTCCATAGGCTTATCTGTATTTTGGTTTCTTGTTGCTTTGATAAAAATGAAAGGACACATATCATGAGTGAAGATAATAAACAGGAAGCAAAGCCTGTCCCTCAGCAAACGGAAAAACAAGCAAATCCATTCGGAAATCTAAACCCAGCAGAAATCCCTACAAGACTTCACACCTTTTCTTACCAAGGCGGTGAAAAAGAAAAAGAGAAGGGCAATAATTGAGGCAAGGAGCGTAGAACAATGTCAAACGAGCGCGTACAATTTAATCTGACGGAGCGTTTTGCAGCCCCCTTGCCGGAGTTCTATCGCCGCAGAATCATCTTCTGGAAAGACGAGGATCGGGAGTTTGAGAAGGACATTGACGAGCTGAACTTGGAAGGTGTCAAGATCATCAAGCTAACCGGCACGAACAACTTTGCTGTCAAGAAGTTGCTGCTTCACGATGACTTGGACAGCAACTATCTTATCTATTGCCCGATTACATACACCAGTGACGAAGATAACTGGCTTCAGGACATTGAATATTACAGCGAACCTTTCCGCGCAGATTTTATCTCGATGCAGATGGATGAGCTGAATATCGCACCGTCTGCCGCAATGCGGAAGACGGTCAAGCTCTATGCAAAGTTCTTCGACAGCAAAGAGCGTATTCAAAAGCTGCGCAGGATCGGGCGGGACTATCAGACGCCCCTCCAACTCCATATCGACATTATGGCGGTTCTCGCCGGTCTGAGCGAAGGTTCTGCGCAGGATGTCATCATTGCCGTCCTTGCTGCAGGTCTCGATAAGGAGACGAACAGCGTCTTGCAGAACATCTGCAAGTTTGGCAGTATTGAAGCCTTCTGGCAGCTTGCGCGGAAGTACACCGGCTACATCGAGAAAGAGGACAAGCCTTTGGGCTACTTTGCAGCGCACGTTCTGCTGACCGCACTTTCTCAGACGATGAACGCCTCCGTCCTGAAAGGTTTGGAGCGTTTCGTTTCTGAGACCAACAAAGCATACTGTTACAGCATCGTCCATGAATGGCGTTCCCGCGAAGATAGCGAGGACTTGTATGAGCTGTGCCGCACCGTGGAGAACGAATTGCAGCTCCCGACGCGCTTTGACAAATTTGAGCCGGAAACGCTGATTACGGGAGACGTCTTCCCGTGCATCAACGAGAGCATCCTGAAACAGCTCTTTGCGGAGATCAGCGACCATGTCGTGAAGGTCGATCTCATCATGAAAATCTGTGAAAACAGACGGACAGCCGGATGGTACAAGCGGTTTTCAAATTATTTTGACTGCCTCTTCTTCATCGGAAAGATGCAGACCTTCTATCAGGAACACGGCGGCGGATTCCATATCGTCGAGCCGAAGAAAATCTGGAAGCTCTATACGAGTGATCTCTACCGTATGGATGCCTACTATCGCCACTTCCATTATGCCTTCGGCAACTCACTCAAGAATGCAAATGACATTCTGGAAGACGGCTTGAAGCACTCGACGGAGTTTGTTGAGGCGCTGTATCAGAACTGGTTCCTGCGGGAATTGACCGCTTGCTGGACAAACGCGGCGGCAGAAGACCTCGCTGCTCTGGGCTACGTTTCAGAGATCGAAAAGCAGCGGGATTTCTATAAGAGATATGTTGTTCCAGCAAGCAGCAAGAACACCCGCGCATTCGTGATCATCTCGGACGCGCTTCGCTATGAGGTCGCCTCCGAGCTTTCCGAGCGCATTGTCCGCAACACAAAGGGTACCGCAGAGGTGGAGTCGATGCAGGCGGTCTTCCCGTCCATCACGAAGTTTGGTATGGCAGCACTTCTTCCGGGAAAGAGCATTTCCGTGAACGACAGTATGGATGTCCTTGTTGACGGAAATCCCACCCGTTCCACCGTGGAGCGAAACGCGATCCTGAACACGACGCCGAAAGCCAGCGTTGCCATTCAGTACAATGACCTTCTGAACATGAAGAAGGATGAGCGGCGGGAGCTGGTAGCCGGAAAAGATGTGATCTACATCTACCACAATTCCATCGACGCCATCGGAGACAAAGCCCCTACGGAGTCCAAAGTCTTTGACGCCTGTGAGACGGCAATTCAGGAGCTTTCCGGCATTCTGCGTATCATCGTGAACGAACTGAGCGGAACAAATATTTTCATCACAGCGGATCACGGCTTCCTCTATACCTATAAGCCGCTGAGTGAGAGTGACAAGATCGACCGAAAAGCATTCTCTGGCAACGTGTATGAGCTTGGACGGCGTTACGCGCTGACCGCGCCTGACACAACTGCTGACTTCCTGCTTCCCGTCAATCTGGAACGAGAACTGGACGGAACGCCCATCAAGGGCTATGCCCCGCAGGACACCATCCGCATGAAGGTTCAGGGCGGCGGTGAGAACTATGTCCACGGCGGTATCAGCTTGCAGGAACTCGTCGTGCCTGTGATCGCCTTCAAGAACCTCCGCACGAGCAATAAGAATTACGTTGAGGTTAAAAACGCGGAGCTGAAACTTCTGAGCGAAAGCCGCAAGATTTCCAACCTGATCTTCTCGTTGGAGTTCCACCAGCGTCAGCCCGTGGGCGATAAGATCCAGCCTTGCACCTACTCCATCTACATGACGGACGATGAGGGCGTGGTGATCAGCGACCGGCAGACGGTCATCGCGGATAAGACCAGTGACAACGCGGCAGATCGCGTGTTCCGTGTCCGGTTCAATCTGAAAGCCGGAACGTATGATAAGAAGAAAGTCTACCGTCTGGTGATCGCAAACGAGATTGACGTGGAAGAAATCGAGTTCCACATCGACATCGCGTTTGCGGACGATTTTGGATTTGACCTGTGAGGTGGCAAGAATGGATGAGCAGAGAATGACCGGAGAAACCGGCGATGGAAACGCAGTAATCGACCAAAAACTGCGGCAGTTCTTTGACGGAAAGATTGTCCGCAAAGACCTGACGAAGAAGATCAAGGAAGGCGCGAATGTGCCGGTCTACGTCCTTGAGTTTTTGCTTGGTCAGTATTGCAGTTCGGATGATCCTGAAGTCATTGAAACCGGCGTGGAGAATGTCAAGCGCATCTTGGCGGACAATTATGTCCGTCCGGATGAGGCACAGAAGATCCTCTCCATGCTGCGCCAGCGCGGGATGCACACGGTCATTGACAAAATCACCGTCAATCTGAACATGAAGAAAGATACCTATGAGGCAGAGTTCTCAAACCTCGGTATCAAGAACATTCCTATTTCAGAGGACTATCCCGCGAAGTTTGACCGGCTGCTCTGCGGCGGTATCTGGTGCATTGTGCAGCTCGAATATGAGTTTCTGGAAGAAGAGAAAAATGCCTCTCCCATCCACATCCGCAAGCTGACGCCGATCCAGATGCCCCATGTGGACATCGAGGAATTGAAGGAAGGCAGAAAGAACTTTACCGAAGAAGAATGGCTTGAGATCATGCTGCGCTCCTGCGGTTATGAGCCGGATAAGCTGAATGACCGCGAACGCTGGCTGCTGCTTGCCCGTATGCTGCCGCTTGTTGAGAACAACTTCAACCTCTGTGAGCTGGGTCCGCGAAGCACCGGCAAATCCCATATCTACAAAGAAATCTCCCCGAACAGCATCCTTGTTTCCGGCGGTCAGACTACCGTTGCGAACCTGTTCTACAACATGGGCAGAAAAACCGTGGGCTTGGTCGGCTTGTGGGACTGCGTAGCGTTTGACGAGGTTGCCGGTATCAACTTCAAGGACAAGGACGGCATTCAGATCATGAAGGACTATATGGCGTCCGGCTCCTTCGCCCGTGGAAAGGAAGAAAAAGCCGCGACCGCTTCTATGGTTTTCGTCGGCAACATCAATCAGAGCGTGGATGTGCTGCTGAAAACATCCAGTCTCTTTGACCCGTTCCCTCCTGAAATGGGAACGGACACGGCGTTTCTCGACCGTATGCACTGCTATATTCCCGGCTGGGAGATACCGAAGTTCCGTCCGGAGCATTTCACCAACGACTACGGCTTCATCACCGACTATCTGGCAGAGTTCATCCGTGAGCTTCGCAAGGAGCAGTACGGCGATGCGTTGGACAAGTATTTCCGCCTTGGCAAGAACCTCAATCAGCGCGACACCATTGCCGTCCGCAAGATGGTTGGCGGCATGATCAAGCTGCTCTATCCGGACGGGGAGTTTACGAAGGAACAGCTTGAAGAAATCCTCAAGTTTGCGCTTGAAATGCGCCGCCGCGTCAAGGAACAGCTCAAAAAGCTGGGCGGCATGGAGTTCTACGATGTCAATTTCTCGTACATTGACAACGATACCTTTGAGGAACATTTCGTCTCTGTCCCGGAACAAGGCGGCGGGAAATTGATACCCGAAGGAATGTGCAATCCCGGTCAGGTCTATACGGTTTCACAGGGAAAGAGCGGCATGATCGGCGTCTTCCGTCTGGAATCACAGATGCTTCCCGGCAACGGCAAGTTTGAGCGGACAGGACTAAACTCTGATGGCAAGTGTAAGGAAGCAGCAAATACCGCCTTCAACTATCTGAAAGCGAACGGCAACCGCATCAGCGGCGCGATCAGCACCACAACGAAGGACTATATCATCAACTATCAGGATTTGCAGGGCATCGGCATGACCGAGAAGCTGGCACTTCCTACGCTGATCGCGCTCTGTTCGATTGCGCTTGGGAAACCGACCCTTAGCAGTCTGGCGGTGCTGGGTGAGATCAGTATTGCAGGAACGATGCTCAAGGTGGACGAGCTTGCAAATGCGCTTCAGGTCTGTCTTGATAGCGGTGCAAAGAAAGTGCTTCTGCCTATTACATCGGCGGCTGATCTCGGACTTGTCCCAGCAGATTTGATCGGCTGCTTCAATCTGGTTTTCTATCAGAGCGCAGAGGACGCGGTTTATAAGGCATTGGGCGTTGAGTAATTCCGATTAAAAGGAGTGAGAGCAATATGCGCTGTCCTTGGTGTGGAAATCCGGCAACGACGCACGGAGATCGGTGGGAGTGCTATTATTGCGGCGACAGCGGAACATTAAGAAGACCGTCAGCAAACCACTCAGCACAGGTCACATTGACCTTTTCTTTCGTTTATCATGTTGATCTGACGGAAACTTGGAGTGATCTAAAAAAGGCGCTGGGTCAGCTTGCACCCAAGAACACCTTGCTTTCTCAGCTTCTCGGAAAAGTGCTGCTACACAACATTTCCACCGGAATCCAGAACGCAGGCGCGTTGCCGGACGAGAAAAAGGCGAAAGAACTGCGAACTTTCCCGAATAATACCACTGACCTGAATCTGGGCGAAAACGCAGAAGAGATCATGCGCGATGCAAAACGCGGCGTTCTGTTCTGTGAAGAAGCAGCCCTTTCCTAAACGGACTGCGGCACGTTCTGGACGGAATTACTCTCGACGCGCCCAGTAGAAGACTACTATAACCGCGTCGATCCGGACGGCTTGTTTGATCTTCTCTCTGAATTATCCTCTGCCTATGCCTACTTCTGCGGGAAAAAGGATGAGGAAATGGGCGAAGCGCAGGACTATCAAAATGCGCTGGAAGAAGCCTATAACACCCATTGGCAGAACAAAGTGCTGCTGCATCCGGACGTAGAACGCGCAAAACGTCTCTTGGCGCGGGGCGAATTTCCAGATTATGAGGATATTTGCCGCGAGATTTTGCTGGTCGAATATCCGGAGGAAGTCCCGCATGAGTCTGCCGAGGATTTCGATGAATTGTCTTGGGACTACATTCTGGATGATGTGTTCGCAAGCAACATGGCAAAGGGCATCCAGATGTGGCGGCGGCTTTTGGACATCGCGGAGCCGGCTCTGAAAACCGACGCTAAAACTGCCGAAAAACTTCTCCCGGATTGGGATTGGCTGGATTCTCCGAGCCATGATCAAGTGCTGCTGCTTTTGACCGCACTGGATGATGAGCGGTTCGCGTCGCAGCTTTTCGAGAGTGCATCCATTGGCAGATTACAGTATGATGTTCTGAATGCCTGTCGTGACTGCGGGCAAGAGAAATTGGGACAGCATTGCCTTGAACTTGCGCTGAAGAATCCCTACCTTGAAGAAAACTGGGAGAAGCGGTTCAGACGAGTGTTCACCACAACACTGCCTTCCGGATCAACAAAGCCGCGTTCTCATGCGACCGTAAAGCCCATTGCAGACACAAAACCTGACGATGGCACAGTGTATCACTATTGCTCTGTTCAGGTGCAGGGAACACGCCGCCCGTATGCGTATCTGACCGGAGGCTTGCCGCTCAAGGTCGGAGATTGGGTCGAGCTTCCGTTTGGGAAAGACGATGTGCCGCGGCATGGGCAGGTCAAAGCCGTTATGGACTGTACGCGCATGGTCGCGCCTTGGCCTCCGGAGCAGACAAAGACCGTCATCCGCACGATAGATGCTCCGGCAGTCACGCCAACTACGGAAGTTGCCGCGCCGGAGTCACAAAAGCGCGTGGAGCAGCCCAAGAAAAAGACTGAAAGTGTAGAAATCCCCGTGATTTCCGCGCCAGAAACAAAGGCGGAAGAGTCGAAAGCAGAACCCCAAGTCATCGAACCTGTTGTTTCAGAAAAAGATGAAGAGAAACCTGTGCCGCCAAAGAAGCCGTTCTCGCTGGGAAAGCTCATCGCGGCAGTTCTGGCAGTAGCCGTGATTGCTGGTATCTCTATTTCCGTCTCAAGCCGCAATAAGCAGAGAACAGCAGCTTATGAAGCCGCCCTTCAAGAGTTGTCAAGCGGCAATTACACTTCTGCCGAGCAGGGCTTCTCTGGGCTTTCCGGCTATCGGGATGCGGCGTCGCTGTCCGTCTACTGTAAGTACGCCGATATGTACAAAGACAGGACGGACTACGCGGGCGGACAAGACGAGTTAGCAACCATCACACTGAAATATGACACGAGCTGGCAGCAGGATGTTGACGCGCTGGAAACCCGCGTCAATGGCTATAAGGCAGAGAAGGACGCCGCCGAGGAAGCTGAACGCAAGCGCATCGCTGCCGAGAATGCCGCAAAGCAGGAACAAAGTCTGAAAGATCAATATTCTGGAAAGTTGCCTGTGGAAGGCATGCCCATGAGCTGTTTGAAGTACACTTCGCTCGGCTCACCGGATAAGACGGAAAAATGTCGCGGCTTTGATAATTTGGTGGAAGAAAAGCGATCCTATACTGTCTACTGGTATGACTCTGAAGGAAGAATCCAAGCTGCCGGCCATTGCTTCAAAGGGAAACGTTATGAAGAGTATATGCTGATTTCCTTTTCCTACTATGACTATTCCGTTTCAAACAGCTTCGGACATAATTCTACTTCTGACAACTCAAGTGATAATGGCGGTTCAAGCATCCGTGATGACTATGACAATCCCGAAGACCTCTGGGAAGAGAACCAAGATTGGTATGAGGACGAAGATGAAGCGTGGGATGAGTGGTATGATGGCTGAGCAGTAATTAAAAACAAAATCCTCTATCGATACCAAACTTGGGCATCGGTAGAGCGCTCTTTGCCTGTTTTATGGGCATTTGAATATTTGTTGTTCAAAGGTGATATTAAAAATATCTGAGCTATGGCGTTATACTCAAGCAGGAAACATTTTTGAATTAGTTGGTTGTGCGGAAGAAATAAATGTGAATCTGGCGCTGCGATGAGGTGGACTACCACAGTTATGCATCAGATAACCGGTAAGTCAACGATTCGCATGTTTGAGTGAAAGGATTGCCTATGGACGCACGAAAGCGCTTAATCATCATAAAGGGAAAAGACCAGACGGACTCGGTCGCGAGCTTTCAGTTCCATGACGGGAAGTGCG
>OODG01000487.1_pt1 | contig 28279 bp, 37 predicted proteins | sample 1671621 | NCBI WGS metagenome assembly OODG01 (sample SAMN06348175, study PRJEB24527) | human gut metagenome | biome: human gut; feature: ankylosing spondylitis patient; material: feces | host: Homo sapiens | place: China | collected 2015-10 | reverse complement strand
TACTCGTCGTTCTAAGAAGAGTGCCGCTGCCGAAACTGCTGCTCCTGCTGCTGTTGAAGCTCCTGCAACTGAAGAACCGAAAGCTGAATCAGCTGAATAATTTTACAGTTATTCTTATTCGATATAGAAAAGGCTGCTCTGCAAAGAGTGGCCTTTTTATTTGAAGTAAATACCTTTTTATTTGAGTAAGGAGGAGCAGATTTTGGAATTGAGCCGTATAGAGTATACGTCTATTCCCTAATGATATTCACTTGTTTACTAATCCTAAGATAAATTAAAAGATAACCTGAATAAACTTTTCGTGAATAGAATCTGTTATATTTGCAGGAGAATATGGCAAAATTTGTAAAGGTAATATTGTTTCTGTTGCTTACGGTGACTCTCCATGGGGTAGCAAGTAACGTTTTCACTGAGAAACCGGTGGAACAGTCTGAACTTGCCATTACATATTCAATGAAACAACACGAGCAGATTAGTGCTCCTGACTTTCCTTATGCTCCAGTGGCTGAATTGAACAATCTTCAAAGTCACCAGATATCAGTGACACGTATTCAGCGTGTACAGCTTGGAGAGTATTTCACTACTTTAAGGAACCTACTGCAATGCTGCGCCGACCGTGAAAATTCTCTGTCACAGCATAGGGGGCGAATTTATAATACTACAACTTCTTATTACTGTCAGCCGTCGAGTGAGTACTATGTATTTACTTTAAGGCATATTATTATTTAGAATTCATTTATTGGTATTATTTGTTTTATGGTTATCGATATATTTTATACCGATGGTCCTTTTTATCTTTATATTATTACTAATAAATTAATTTTTAAATATTATGGCAACTACTCAAACTATTGATGCTACTATATTCGCATCTTCACATCCAGATATCGCTAAGCGTACAAGTATTTCCGGAGTTTTATTCTCTTCATTCATGTTGTTGGTGGGTATTTTAGCTTTTGCTTCTACTTTTGAACTGGAAGATAGGTCCTCTACTGTAAGTATGGCTTTAATGGTGTTCGGGACGGGACTATTCCTTGTAGGTATTTTCCGTCTTTTCTGGAAGTCAAAGGAAGTTGTTTATCTACCGACCGGAAGTATTGCAAAGGAACGCAGTGTCTTCTTTGATTTGAAGCACATGGATAAGTTGGTTGATATCGTAAATTCCGGTTCGTTCTCTGCAAATTCGGATATTAAGAGCGAAACAAGTGGGAACATTCGTATGGACGTAATTCTTTCTGAAGATAAGAAATTTGCTGCCGTACAGCTGTTCCAGTTTGTACCTTATACTTATCAGCCGATAACATCAGTGCATTATTTCACTAATGAAGATGCATCGGCTGTGGTCGCTTTTCTTTCAAAAAGTAATTTGAATTAGAAGCTGTTGAGCTAAGATTGTTACACAGAAGAAGGAACAACTTTAGTTTTTGATAAAGAGTGGGGATTAGTCGTCAATGACGGCGATCCCCATTTTTTTCATTAAGAAACAAGCGTTCATATTTTGGGCGACTCCGTTTCTCATTTGATAAGAGAAGGTGAGTTCGTTGTTCGTGATGTCCGCTTCGAAACAGTAGTTACGGATATTCTGTGGGAAGGATTCTATCAAGGTGCCGAGCAGAAGGTCGTGAGTAGCTATGATACCGTTGGCGTTCATATTCATAAACTGCTTGATGAGAGCGAAAGAGCCTTTTTGTTTATCCATAGAGTTGGTGCCTTTCAATATTTCATCAAGGATGATGAAAAGTTCCTCTCCTGCTTCGAGTTTGTCAATGATTAGTTTCAGACGTTTGAGTTCTGCGAAGAAGTAAGACTCGTTATCGGTGAGTGAGTCGCTTGTACGAAGGCTGGTGACGAGGCGTGCCGGATATATTTCCATTTGCTTTGCCCAAACCGGTGCACCTATGCAGGCTAAAAGATAATTGATGCCTACGGTACGCAGGTAAGTACTTTTACCGGCCATGTTGGCGCCGGTTATGATGATAAAGAAAGGACGCTTGTCGATATCTATTCCGTTTCGCACACATTTGTTGCGGTTCATAAGTGGATGACCCAAAGCTTCGGCTCGCAGATGAAAGGATTGAGAGCTGATTTTGGGGAAGATATAATCCGGATGATTGTATGTAAACGTTGCTAAAGAGCAGTAGGCGTCGATTTCTCCGATTGTTTCTATCCAGCGGGGGAGGTCGGAAGCATGAGTTTCTTTCCATTTCTCGATTCGCATTACTTGGCGCAGTTCCCAAAAAATAAGTCCGTTGAGGATTGTACTCATTAACAGGTTACTGCGTTGATCGAGCGCGTTCATCAGTTTCGATAGTTGGCGGACTGCCTGGGAAGCTGTTTGATTCTGGCTTGTAAGTTCCGTTTTGAGCTGTTGCAGAACAGGGCTGTTCATTTCCTTTTTCTCTGTGAGAAGAATTTGGTCGGCGTAAGTAGAGAGGATTTGCAATTTTTTGCCGTAAGTTGCTTGCAGTTTTGTGATACCTTTAGAAAAGATAGAACTGAAAATGACGAAACAAAAAAACACACCTCCGGGTACGGTGGCAGGAAGAATTCCTACAATGGCCGAACCTATGCATATAAGGTTGATGATGCTAACTACTGTCGGGATGATACGCAGTAGCGTATGCTTCCGGTAATAGCTGGGGCTTCCCGCCCATTCCCTGATTTCGTTGATATCGGCAGGTTTTCCTTTATAAAGTAATCCGAACAGACGGATTTGTTGCCCATTTCACCTTCACCGAAACCGACGGTTCCGGCATCCCTATGGATCGTGCCTCGTCCAATATGTATGCCGCGGTCTTCTGTTCTATGTATGTTCGCAGCAGTTGATTTTCCTGCTCCTCCAGATCATCCGTCAGCTCGGCAACGGTCCGCCGGTAGTCGTTTAGCGCGAGCGAGAACGATGTCTCGTCCGTCCGCAGCACGGGCGACAGGAGCGTACACGCAAGGAGAATGCCGCAGGTAAAGCGTGTTACACGCTTTACGCTCCCCTCCGGCGTGAGCTGGAGAGCCAGCGCGGAGAGAAGCGACGCCGCGACCAGCGAGCGGATCCATGAAAAAAGCCATTCCGTCATGCGTTTACACCACCGTCTGTATCAGAGAATAAAGGGAGAGGAAGAGCATCATCGCCCCTGCGCCGTTTATCGCAAGCAGCAGCGCAAACGCTGTGCCAAGATTCGATATTAGCTCCGAAAACCGCTTGTCCGCCACACACTCGCACACAGCGGCCGTCAGCTTATAAACGAAAAACCGCACGCCGAGCGTCAAAACGGGCGGCAGGCATCGCGCAGCTCGCGGGCAACGGGTCCAAAGATACGAGTACCCTTGGGGCTCTTGTCGGCCATAACGATAACGGCGGCGTTCTCATCAAAACGGATGTAGGAACCGTCGTCGCGGCGCACGCCATGCTTGCTGCGCACGATGACAGCCTTGACGACGTCGCCCTTCTTAACGGAGCCGCCGGGGGCTGCCTTCTTGACAGAGCAGACCACGACGTCACCAATGTTTGCGTATCTCTTGCGGGTGCCGCCCAGCACACGGAAGCACATCAGCTCCTTGGCACCGGTGTTGTCGGCAACTTTGAGATAAGTTTGCATCTGAACCATATCAGATATCTCCTTTCAAACTGTTCAAAGCAGCGGGCAAAGATTACTTTGCCTTCTCAACGATACGGACCAGGCGCCAGCGCACATCCTTGCTCAGGGGGCGGCACTCCATGATCTCAACACGGTCACCGATACCGCACTCGTTCTGCTCGTCACGAGCCTTGAACTTCACGGTACGCTTCAGGATCTTCTTGTACAGGGGGTGCTGCACGCTATCCTTAACGGCAACCACGATGGTCTTATCCATCTTGTCGGACACGACGACGCCGACGCGGGTCTTTCTCAGATTACGTTCTTCCATCGTTTAACCTCCTTACTGCTTCTCAGCCAGAACGGTCATCACGCGGGCGATGTCCTTCTTGACTGCTTCGATGCGGCCGGGGTTCTCCAGCTGGTTGATGGCATGCTGGAAGCGCAGGTTAAACAGCTCAGCCTTCAGATCTGCCAGCTTGCTGGTCAGCTCTGCGGTCTGCATTTCGCGGAGTTCATTAGCCTTCATTGGTGCCATCCTCCTTCACGGAGTCCTCACGGACAACAAATTTGCACTTGATGGGCAGCTTGTGCATAGCCAGACGCAGAGCCTCGCGAGCAGTTGCCTCATCGACATCTGCCAGCTCGAACATCACGCGGCCGGGCTTCACGACTGCAACCCAGTATTCGGGAGAGCCCTTACCGGAGCCCATGCGGGTCTCAGCGGGCTTTTCAGTCACGGGCTTATCGGGGAAGATCTTGATCCAAACCTTGCCGCCACGCTTGATGTAACGAGTCATGGCAACACGGGCAGCCTCGATCTGCTTGGAGGAGATCCATGCCGGCTCCAGAGCAACAAGGCCGTACTGGCCCTGGCACACCACGTTGCCGCGGGTAGCCTTGCCGGTCATGCGGCCGCGCTGGACGCGGCGGTACTTAACACGCTTAGGCAGTAACATTACTTGTTGCCTCCTTCCTTCTTAGGAGCGGTCTTTGCGCTCTTGAGGACCTCGCCCTTGTAGATCCACACCTTAACGCCGATGCGGCCGTAGGTGGTAGCAGCCTCTGCAAAGCCGTAGTCGATGTCGGCACGCAGGGTCTGCAGGGGGATGGTGCCCTCGTGGTAGCTCTCGGTGCGGGCGATATCAGCGCCGCCCAGACGGCCGGAGCACATTGCCTTGATGCCCTTTGCGGGAACGGTTGCGCGATCGCGGGGGCTCATGGCATTGCGCATGCACTGCTTCATAGCACGACGGAAGGTGACGCGGTTCTCCAGCTGACGAGCGATGTCCTCAGCAACCAGCTGTGCGTTGGTGGAGGGGCTCTTCACCTCGATGACATTGACGATAACGGTCTTGCCATACTCCTTGGTCAGCTTGTTCTGCAGGGCGATGCGCTCTTCGCCGCCCTTGCCGATGACCATACCGGGCTTAGCGCAGTAGATGTTAACATTAACGCGAGGAGCGGAAGTGGAAGGATCCACAGTGCGCTCGATCTCGATCTTGGGGACGCCAGCGTCCTTCAGCTGAGCCTTCAGCTCAGTGCGGATCTTGTGATCCTCGACGAGGTTATCGCTGAAATCCTTCTTGGAGGCAAACCAGCGGCTGTCCCAGTCTTTAATAACGCCGACACGAATGCCGTGCGGATTTACTTTCTGGCCCATTGTTTTCCCTCCTTACTCTTTCTCTTTCAGAACAACGGTCATGTGGCTGGTGCGCTTCAGGATGCGGTAGCCGCGGCCCTGTGCACGAGGCATCATGCGCTTCAGCGTCGGGCCGGGGCAAACAAAGCACTCGGCGACGTAGAGGTTGTTCTTGTCCATATTGAAGTTGTTTTCCGCATTAGCGGCTGCAGACTTCACCAGCTTCAGAAGGGGCTCACAAGCTGCCTTCGGGGTGTACTGCAGGATTGCCAGCGCTTCGTCCAGGGGCTTGTTACGGATCAGGTCCATAACGATAGACACCTTACGAGGACTAATGCGGGCATAACGAAGAATTGCCCGAGCTTCCATGTTGTGTTCCTCCCTCTATTACTTAGAATTACCAGTGTGGCCCTTGAAGGTACGGGTGGGAACGAACTCACCCAGCTTGTGGCCAACCATGTCCTCAGTCACATACACAGGCACATGCTTGCGGCCGTCGTGGACGGCAAAGGTGTGACCAACGAATTCGGGGAAGATCGTGGAGGCGCGGCTCCAGGTCTTGATGACCTGCTTCTTGCCGGAAGCGTTCATCGCTTCAACGTGCTTCATAAGAGCAGCCTGGACGAAAGGTCCTTTTTTAATGCTTCTACCCATTGTCTTAAACTCCTCTCTTACTTACCTGCACGCTTCACGATCAGCTTATCGGAGCGCTTATGATGCTTGCGAGTCTTGAGACCCAGAGCGGGCTTGCCCCAGGGAGTCATAGGACCGGAGTGACCAACAGGTGCGCGGCCCTCGCCACCACCGTGGGGATGGTCGCAGGGGTTCATAACGGTACCACGGCTGCCGGGACGCACGCCCATGTGGCGCTTGCGGCCTGCCTTGCCCAGGTTGACGTTCTCGTGGTCGATGTTGGAAACCTGACCGATGACTGCGGTGCAGTTCACGGGCACGTTGCGCATCTCACCGGAGGGCAGACGAACCAGAGCGTAGCCATTCTCCTTAGCCATCAGCTGAGCCATGTTGCCAGCGGAACGAACCAGCTGAGCGCCGCGGCCGGGATACAGCTCGATGTTGTGGATGATGGTACCGACGGGGATGTTCTCGAAGGGCAGGCAGTTGCCGGGCTTGATATCGGCAGACTTGCTGCTGACGACCACGTCGCCCACCTTCAGGCCATCGGGAGCAATGATGTAGCTCTTGGTGCCATCGGTGTACTCGACCAGAGCGATGAATGCGCTGCGGTTCGGATCGTACTCGAGAGTCTTGACGGTAGCGGGGATATCGGTCTTCTGACGCTTGAAGTCGATGACACGATACTTGGTGCGGTTGCCGCCGCCCTGATGACGGACGGTGATACGACCGGTGTTGTTGCGGCCGCTGTGCTTCTTCATGGGCTCCAGCAGGCTGCGCTCAGGAGCGACCTTGGTCAGGACGCTGTAATCCGTGACGGTCATGCCGCGGCGGCCCGGAGTAGTGGGGCCATACTTCTTGATAGCCATTGTGCTATTCTCCTTTGTTTATCTTATGAATTATTATCGGGGTCATATCCCCATAGAGGAACCCTCGGCGGGTTCTATCAGACCATGCTGTTGAAGAACTCGATCTCCTTGGAGTCCTTGGTCAGGGTCACGATAGCCTTCTTGGATGCAGCGGTGTAACCAGCGTGCATACCCTGACGGCGGAAGCGGCCACGGACGGAGACGGTGTTCACCTTAGCGACCTTGACGCCGGGGAACAGAACTTCAACTGCCTGAGCGATCTCGACCTTGGTAGCATCGGTAGCGACCTTGAAGGTGTACTTCTTGTCAGCGATGCCAGCCATGGAGTTCTCGGTAATGACCGGCTTCAGGACGATATCATGTGCGGTTTTCATTAGCCAAGCACCTCCTCGAGCTTCTTAGCTGCGTCGACGCTGATGATCAGCTTGTCGGCGTTCAGCACATCGTAGGTGTTCACGCTGCCTGCGAAGGTGGTCTTGACACCGGCGATGTTGCCAGCGCTCTTGACGAACTTTGCATCGACAGTCTCGTTGACCAGCAGGTTCTTCTTGCCGGCGCCCACAGCGTTCAGCATAGCGACCACAGCCTTGGTCTTGTACTCGTCGCAAGCGAACTTGTCAACGACGACCATGTTGCCATTGGCAGCCTTGTCGGACAGGACGCTCAGCAGAGCCAGACGCTTGACCTTGTTGTTGATGTGGTAGTTGTAGCTGCGGGGCTTGGGGCCCAGAGCAACGCCGCCGTGGGTCCACTGCGGAGCACGGATGGAGCCCTGACGAGCGTGACCGGTGCCCTTCTGACGCCAAGGCTTCTTGCCGCCGCCGGAAACTTCCATGCGGATCTTGGTGTTCTGGGTGCCCTGACGCTGGTTGGCCAGGAAGTTCACCACAGCAATGTGGACAGCCTTCTCATTCGGGGTGATACCGAACACGGCGTCGGAAAGCTCGATCTCGCTAACGTGCTGACCGTTCATATCGACTACATTAAACTTTGCCATTGTAGCTTTCCTCCTTACGCCTTGACGCTGTTGGCCAGGGTGATGATGGTGCCCTTGGAACCGGGAACCGCACCCTTGACAGCGATCAGATTGTTCTCGGTGTCAACCTTGACAACGGTCAGGTTCTGCACGGTAACGCGCACGCAGCCCATGTGGCCGGGCAGGCGCTTGCCGGGGAACACGCGAGAGGGGTTGGAAATAGCGCCCATAGAACCTGCATGACGTGCCACCGGGCCAGTGCCGTGGCTCTCACGCAGACGGTGCTGGCCAAAGCGCTTGATAACGCCCTGGTAGCCCTTGCCCTTGGAAACGCCTGCAACGTCAACCTTGTCGCCTGCTGCAAAGACGTCAGCCTTCAGGATGTCGCCAACGTTCATTGCGGAAACGTCGTCCAGACGGAACTCACGCAGGGTCTTCTTGGGGGCAACGTTTGCCTTCTTGAAGTGACCTGCAGCTGCCTTGTTGACCTTCTTGGCGGAAACCTCGCCGAAGCCCAGCTGAACAGCCTGATAGCCATCGCTCTCGACAGTCTTCTTCTGCACGACGGTGCAGGGGCCTGCCTCGATGACGGTGACGGGGATAACCTTGCCGCTCTCATCGAACAGCTGGGTCATACCGACTTTCTTGCCGATAATGCCTTTAACCATTTTCTTTTCCTCCTGTAAAGGTTATTGGTTGGCAGCGCACGTCACTGCCAACATGACCCCTCGGGAAACGAGGGCATCGAATTTGATCGAGTGTCTTTTACAGCTTGATCTCGATGTCCACGCCAGCGGGGAGCTGGAGGCTCATCAGAGCCTCGACCGTCTTGTTGGACGGCTTCAGAATGTCGATCAGACGCTTATGAGTGCGGCTCTCGAACTGCTCGCGGCTATCCTTGTACTTGTGGGTAGCGCGCAGAACGGTAACGACCTCACGATCGGTGGGCAGGGGGATAGGGCCAGACACGCGGGCGCCGGTGCGCTTTGCGGTCTCCACGATCTTCTCTGCTGCGGCATCGATCAGCTGAGCATCATAGCTCTGCAGACGGATTCTGATTTTCTCTTTGACTGCCATTGCTTACGCCTCCTGAAAAAATTGATTTTGCCCTAGGCGAGCCGATAAATTGCTCTACACAGTTCCGGGTGTTCCTCGATTTGGCACTATAAAAACCGGTGAACCGCATGGCAGTTCTCCCGGAAACATATTAGCAAATCAAATCCGAACATTGGTTCCGCCCGTTTCGCAGAGGAGTAACTTCTCTGCCGAGGGAACGTATTCCATCGCTGTCAGTAATTTTTTCGCCCGGTTCTAAGATCGGACATACTCCGCGGAAATAACCCATCGCAGCTATCGCCGGATGACAACCTCCCGCATCAACGCATATCGCTGGCCTGCACGACTTGTATCGCACAAGCCTTTTGCAGCCGAGAGATATTTTATCACATCTTCGTCTATTTGGCAAGTGTTTTTTGCAGAAAATTACGATTTTTCTTTTTTATTTTCTCTGTTTTGCCAATGGCCGCATTTTCTGTGCAAGATGCACAATCTCAGCGCTTTTTGCCGGTGGAAAACTCCCCCGCGTCCCCTTGCAGCATCAGTATGGGCGGGAAAGGCAGGGGTTATACCTATTATATAGGAGAACTCCCTCCCGTGAAAATGGACTGCCGGAGCGTCCGCAGACGCTCCGGCAGTCCGAAATTATAAAGTTTTCTTCCGCTGAAGATGCGCAGAGCAGCGCGGCGCGCAGTTCAGATCATTTCTTCTTCAGCTGCTCCTCCAGCCCTTCCCGCGGGGTGATGTAGACGGTGGTGTACACCTCGTACAGCACCATGCCGGGCTTGGCTCCGTTTGCTTTCCAGATGTTCTTCACCTCGGTGGTGTCCACTGCCACCTTGGCGCCGGTGCCCGCCTTGTAGGCGCTGGAATGGATGACCGCCAGCTCCGCCGCTTCCTGCTTGGTGGTGTCCGGGATGTCCTCGCCCCGGCTCATGACCACAACGTGGCTACCGGGGGCTTTCTGTACATGGAACCACAGGTCCTTGCCCCGGGCGGTGTGCAGGGTGAGCTTGTCGTTCTGGGCGTTGTTGCGGCCTATCAGGATCTCAAAGCCGTCGCTGGAGGTATAGCGCAGGAAGTCCGCAGGCTTCTGCTTTTTGTCCCGCTGCTTGTAGTACTTCAGGTAGCCCTGATTTTTCAGTTCCATGCGGATCTCGTTCAGGGCAGCTTCGCCGGAGGCGCTTTCCACCTCGTAGAGCACCGTTTCCAGATAGGCGATCTCCTTTTCGCCCTCTGCCAGCAGATCTACCAGCATCCGGGCGGCAGTCTGCTTCTTTTTGTAGTTCTTAAAGAAGTTCTGGGCGTTCTGGCTGGGGCTGAATCGCAGATCCAGCGGGATGGTCACCTCTTTGCCCTCGTCGTACCAGTTGGGCACGGTCAGGCTCTTCATGCCCTTTTGCGCCAGATAGAGGTTTGCAGACAGCAGCTCACCGTACAGGCGCAGCTTTTCGCTTTTGCCGCTGGCAGCAAGCTCTTCCTGCCGTGCTGCCTGCTTGCGCAGGGCGCGGTCATACATATTGTGCACCGCCTTGTGCAGCTCCTTGCTCTTGGTGCGCAGCCGCTCAGCGCGGTCCTTCTCGGCATAGTAGCCCTCCAGCATCGCGTTGAAGGACGGCCACTCCCGGATGGTGTACTGCTCGCCGTACTGCTGCGGACGGAAAAAGGTATACTCCACCGGCTTGCCGTCCGGCGCGGTGACGCTGCACGGGCAGCCGCCCTGTGCGTGCAGTTCCTTCAGCTCGTCGATTGCCGCCATCAGGCTGCGCTTCTGGGCATCGGTCAGTTCGTTGGCAGGCAGGTGCTCGCCGTCAAAGGCGCGCCATGCGGCCTCCCGGCAGACCACCGGCCCTACGCCGGCCACCGTCTTGTTCAGAGCATCCGCCACCGGCAACTCCCGCTGACAGGCCGCTGCCACGATGGATGCGCTGCTCACCAGCAGAAAATCCGGCCGTGCAGGCTTGGGGGGCGTGGTGTAGGGCAAGCCCGGCAGCAGCTGCCGGACGTCGCTGTCCTCAAAATCCACCCGCTTGAGGGCGTCAATAATTTTGCCGCTCTGCACCAGTACAAGGTTGGAGTAGCGCCCCATCAGCTCAGCACACAGGGTATTGCGCACAAGGTCGCCCATCTCGTTAGTGCACTGAAAATCAAAGTAGACGATGCGGTCGCCCGGCTCCATGTGCACATCCAGCAGTCTGCCGCCGGTCAGGTGCTTGCGCATGAGCATACAGAAGGAGGGCGGCGTCTCGGGGTTTTCAAAGGTCTCCTCGGTCAGACACACCCGGGCAGAGCCGCTGCGGGCAGACAGCAGCAGGGCATAGGTATCGGTGCGGGTACGCAGGGTGATGACCAGCTCATCCCGGGTCGGTTCAAAAATTTTTGCGATCTTGGCATCGGTCAGGGTGGCTTTCAGTTCCGCCGCCGTCAGCGCCAGTGTCGCGGCATCCAGTGCCATAGTGTTTACCTCGTTTTATCTATAACCCTCTCAGTCGCCTGCGGCGTTGCCAGTTTTTCGTTTTATGCTGAAAGACCTCCCCCTTTCGGGGGAGGTGGCATTGCGCAGCAATGACGGAGAGGGTTCTCTTTTTATAAATAAGTATACGGGTCGCGGTTCTCGGTGCTTACCAGCACCTCCAGCTCCGGCAGGGCGGTGCGCAGAGCAGCCGCCACAGCGGCAGTCACCGGGAACTCGGTGGCGTAATGCCCTGCCGCAATGAGGGACAGCCCCAGTCGCTTGGCGTCCAGCGCATGGTGGTGGTTGGCTTCGCCGGTCAGCAGACAGTCCGCGCCCTCGGCGATGGCTTCGGCAAACAGACTGCCGCCCGCGCCGCTGATGACCGCCAGCCGACGCACCGGCTTTCCGGTGTCGGCAAACTTCACCTGTACTGCCGTGCCGGTGTCCGGCGCGTTGCACAGGGCAGCCAGCTTACGCTGCGCCAGTGCGGCCAGCTCCGGTACGGTGATGGGGTCGATTTCCCCCACCCGGCCGCAGCCGTCTGCAAAGGCGGTGCGCTGCCGGATGCCGAAAATATCCGCCAGCACATCGTTCACCCCGCCCTCGGCGGCATCCAGATTCGTGTGCATACAGATGGCGGAAATGCCCGCCTGCACCAGCTGATAGGGCACATCGGCGGGGCACAGCCGTTTGAGCGGATCAAAGATGACCGGGTGATGCGCCACGATGACCGTGCACTGCTTTGCCGCAGCTTCTGCCACCACTTCCGGGGTGATGTCCAGCGTCACCAGCACCCGGCGCACCGCGCCGCCGCAGTCCACCAGCAGGCCGGGGTTATCCCAGTGCTCTGCCAGTTCCGGCGGGGCAAGCCGCTGCATTCCTTCGTATACCTGCTGTACCGTGGTCATTTCAGTTTCCCTCTTTCAGAATGGCATCCATCTCTGCGGCAAGCGGGCTGCCGTCCGGCACGCCCAGCCGCATCCGGGGCAGCTTTGCCCGCTGCCACGCGGCGTAGCCCGCGCCCTCCGGCCAGCGGGCGGTGTCCCCCAGCAGACATTGGGTAAAGGTGGGCTCTGTCACCTCGCCGGTGTACTCTGCCGCCATCACCGCATACCAGCGGCCTGCGGCCTGCACCGGACGGTCGGCCACAAGAGCAAAGCCGTGCTGCCACAGCCAGCGGCGCAGCTCACTGTGCCGGGTGGCGGGCACCATGACAAGGCGCGGCCCGCCCACAGCGGACACCCACGGCGCTTTCTCAATGATCTCCCATGTGGTCTGCGCCGACACGCCCGCCAGCACGATGCTGCCCACCTCCCCGGCAGACAACACAGAAAGACCGTCGCCGAGCCGAAGCTCAGCGCGGTCCAGACAACCTGCATTTTCCAGCGTCTGCCTTGCCTTTGCCAGCGGGCCGGGGCGCAGGTCGGCCCCGATGACCTTGGGGTACCTGCCCGAAGCGGCCAGCACCGCCGTCAGCTTGCCGTGGTCGCAGCCGATGTCCGCCACCGGCTGTCCCGGGCGCACCAGCTGGGCCGCAGCGGTCAGACGCGCATCCAGTGTGGGCAGCACTCAGGCCTTCTTGGCTGCCAGATGGGTGTTCAGCTTCTCCAGCAGCTCGTCGCAGTTCACGCCGTGCACTTCGCAGGCTTCCTCGATGGTCTCCCCGCGGGAAGCCGGGCAGCCCAGACAGTGCATCCCGATCTCCATAAAGTAGGGTGCGGTGGTCTGGTCCATATCCAGAATGTCGCCGATGATGGTATCGCGGGTCACCTGCTTGGGTGCGGTGTGTGCCTCTTTTTTGAGCATATTGAAAATATCAAACATGATAGCTTTTCCTTTCTGTTTTGGGTGAGATACAGTATAACCTACTGTTCCTCTATACTATACCCCAAACCGGGGCAGTTTTGCAAGAGCCTTGGGGAAATCCGCTTACTCCTCTGCCTGATAGTCCTTTTCCAGCGAGAAGCCGCGCCCGCTCACCTCGGTAACATGGCTCACGATCATAAAGCAGGTGGGGTCGATGGCGTGTGCCAGCTTTTCCAGCCTTGGCAGCTGCCGGTTGGAGACCACGCTCAGCAGCACCGACTCCGGCTCCCGCAGGTAGCCGCCCTCGCCGTGCAGGATGGTCACGCCGCGGTCCAGCTGCGCAAAAATGGCAGCGCAGATCTCGTCGGACTTGGCGCTGATGATCTTCACCTCGGTGCGGGTGGTGCCCAGCATGAGTACCTTGTCCAGCACGACTGTGTAGATGATAGCCATCACCACACCGTACAAAGACTGCCGCACCGGGCTGAACGCCGCCTGCGCCGCCAGAATGATAAAATCGAAGGCCATCATGGTGCTGGACACCGGCAGGTGGAACCACTTGTTCAGCACCAGCGGGGGGATATCCATGCCGCCGGTGGAAGCACCGGCGCGGATGGTGATGCCCAGCGAGATGCCGATGCCAAAGCCCGCAAATACGGTGTTCAGCACCAGATCATCGGTCAGCACAAGGTTGCCCAGCAACCGCTCCCACAGCGCCATAAAAAAGGGGCTGAGCACCGTGCTTGCAAGGGTGTTCAGGGCAAAGCGGCGTCCCAGCACCCACCAGCCCAGCAGCAGCATAGCCACGTTGACCACGAACAGTATTGCAGACACCGGCAGTCCGGTGACCTTGTTGAAAGCCAGTGCGATACCGGTAGCACCGCCGGTGATGAGGCCGGAGGGCATCAGAAATAATACCACAGTCAGTGCATACATCGCGTTGCCCACCACGATGGACAGTGCGTTGAAGAGCTGCTGTTGCTTGTGTGTTAATTGCGTCATCTTCATCTTCCTTTGTTTATCGTTGAAGTTTCCTCTACTATGATAACGAAAATATCCGCATTTATCAAGCCTTCGGCGATAAATGCGGATATCGGGATCAATTTTTAAGGGGTCACAGGGCAGCTTCCGGCTGGGCTTCGTCCTCTTCCATCAGCCGCAGACCGGCGGTATCGGTCACCGGCAGCGAGAACACGATGGCGCCCGCCTTGGGGTTTGCCCCCTCCATAATGGCTTTCATGATGGTGTTTTTCTGGCTGGTGCGGCTGACGATGAGCACCAGCTCCTTTTCGTTCACCAGTTCCACGCCCAGAAAGGCAGCTGCACCCTCCATGCCGGTGCCCTTTGCGTGGATCACCGTGCCGCCGCCTGCACCGGCGGTGCGGGCAGCATCCATAATGGAGCCGGTGTAGCCCTGATTTGCCACCACCAGCAGCAGTTCGTAGCGGGTATCCTTCAAGGTGCTCTCCTCCTTCCATGTAAGGGGCTGGTGCTCGGTGAGGAACATCAGCGCCCGTTTGCCGCCGATGCTGCTCAGCGGCACAATGAACGCAATGCCGGTGCCCGGCACATCGATCTGCATTTTGCGGCGCAGATCCTTCTGGATCTTCTGCCAGCTCTCTGCCGTTACCACGGCCAGCAGCACCGCTTTTTCGGTCTTTTCCAGCCCAAGGGTGGAAAGCGTCTCCTGCACCGCCGTGCCGGAGCCCACGGTACGCATACTTACCGTTACGCCGTGGCTTTTGTACAGCTGCAAAAAGCCATCGGTAGAGCGGCGGTCGGTGATGGTGATCATCAAAAACAAACTGCTCACGTTCTGCCTCCTTTACAGCTCGATAATGGCGTCATCCGGCAGATCTGCAAACACGGTGGCAAGCACCGCAGCGGGCTGCGCCGTCCGTGCCTTGCGGGTGCGCAGCTGCGCCACCAATCCCATCATCTGCACGGTGATCAGCGGAGTCATGGCAACCATCGCCACCACGCCAAAGGCGTCGGTGACGATATTGCCGCCCACCGCCACGCAGGCACCCTGCGCCAGCGGTAGCAGGAAGGTTGCGGTCATGGGGCCGGAAGCCACACCGCCCGCGTCAAACGCGATGGCGGTAAACAGCTTGGGCACCACAAAGGAGATGCTGATGGCGAACACATAGCCCGGCACAAGGAACCACAGGATGGAGATGCCGGTCAGCACCCGCACCATGGCAAGCCCCACCGAGATGGACACGCCTGCGGAAAGCGCCAGACCCATAGCCTGCGCCGAGATGGCGCCATCGGTCACCTCTTCCACCTGCTTGTTCAGCACATAGACCGCAGGCTCGGCCTTGACGATGAAGTAGCCGATAAGCATCCCGATGGGAATGATCACCCAGCGCATCCCGCCGCCTGTCAGCACCTGACCCAGATAGTTACCGGCCGGCATAAAACCCACGTTTGCGCCGGTCAGAAAGAGCACAAGGCCGATATAGGTATACACAAGGCCCACGCCGATGCGCCCTAGCGTGCGGCGGTCCAGCCGCAGGGCGATCAGCTGAAAGGCCCCAAACATCAGCACGATGGGCAGCAGCGAGCGGGCGATCTCGGCCAGATAGGTGGGCAGACCTTCCCGGAACAGCTGCCACAGCTCCACCGAGTCTGCCACCTCCGGCAGAACGGGCGGGATATAGGTGCTGTCTGCTGCGCGGAACGCGATGCCCAGCGTCAGCACCGCCAGAATAGGGCCGATGGAGCACATGGCCACCAGACCAAAGCTGTCGTCTGCCGCATGGCGGTCGCTTCGGATCGCAGAAACGCCCACGCCCAGCGCCATGATAAAGGGCACGGTCATGGGGCCGGTGGTCACGCCGCCGGAGTCAAACGCCACGGCGAGGAACTCCTTGGGCACAAAGGTTGCCAGCAGAAAGATGAGCCCATAGAACAACACCAGCAGCTTCGGCAGCGCAACGCCGATAAGCATACGCAGGAAGGCAAAGACCAGAAACAGGCCCACGCCCGCCGCCACCGAAAGGATCAGCGTGCCGCTTGGGATGGAGGGCACCTGATCTGCCAGCACCTGCAAGTCCGGCTCGGAGATGGTGATAAGGAAGCCCAGCAAAAAGCCGAGCACGAGGATGAGGGGTAGCTTGCGGCTGCGGGTGATGACTGCACCCACCCGCTCGCCCATGGGGGTCATGCTCATCTCTGCACCCAGAGTAAAGAACATGATGCCCACCACGATCATGGCAGCGCCCAGCAAAAAGCACAGCAGGATGCTGGGCGATACCGGTGCTACCGTAAAGCAGAGCACCAGCACAATGGCCACAATGGGCAGCACCGCCTGCAGCGCCTCCAAAAGCTTTTCCCGCAGCTTGGGGAGCGATCGTCTGAGAATGATGTCCACCGCCTTTCGTCTGTATCCTGTTTGTACACTTTTGTACAAGATATATTTATAGTATACGGATTCCGGGGGATGCCGTCAATCCGCAGAAGGAAAAAACTTGAGCAAGTTCCATAAATTGTAAAAAACATTCCATAAAAAGGGGTTCTGAAAAGCCATAGGCTTTTCAGAACCCCAAAATTAAAATAATTATTTTTACGCCTTTTTCGGCTTCAGCCAGCCGTCCACGGCGGCTACCAACGCCTTGCCCCGACGGCCCAGCAGGCGGGGCAGCAGCACCCGCGCCATAGCCCATACGCCCGCAAAGTTGTACAGGATGATAACCAGCGTGATCAGCCCCGTCCACAGCCCGTACAGCGGCGGCTCTGCCAACAGCACAAAGGCCTCAAACACCAGCACAGCGGCGTTTGCCAGCACCCGCGCCGGGTGGACGCGCATCCCGATCATGCGGCAGGCGTCCACCGCACGCAGGGTAAACACCAGCGCAAGGCCAAGGAAGGACGCATAGGTCGCGCCCACAGGCCCCCACAGCTTGATGAAGAAATAGTTCATGATGCAGTTGCTGATGGCACCCGCCATCATGGTGACCATGCTGCGCTGCGACTTTTTGGTCACAACGTACACGCTGTTCATGAACTGGTTGAAGCAGCTGCAAGTAGAAGCCAGCACCAAAAACGGCACAAAGTGCCATGCGTAGTAATAGTTGGACTTCATGACGTGCATCACCGGGCGGCACAGCCAGATAATGCCCGCCGCACAGCAGAACAGCACGCTGGAATAGGTGCGGAAGATCTGGGTAAAGAACCGCGCACGCCCTTCCTCCTCGGTGACGGCGGAAAGCTGCCACGCATCGTAGAAGATCAGACCCAGCGTGGTCAGAATGGTGGGCAGGAAGTAGCCGGTGGAAAGCAGGCCGCTCCATGCGTTGCCGGTGCGCCCATCCAGCCCTTCGCACATCTCGCGCACAAAGAACAGGTCGGAAGCATTGATGATCCAGAAGCTGATCTGCGCCGGGATCATGGGCAGCGAGAAGTTGAGCATCTGCCGCCACAGCTTTTTGTTGATGCCCTTCAGCTCCACATAGTTCCACAGCTTGCCGGTGAACAGCAAGAACAGCACGCTGGTCAGGTCGCCGCTGATGATGGCCAGCAGGTAGCCGTTTGCGCCCCACTTGAAGCCCACCAGATACAGCACATAAAACGCCATGGTCGCCACGGTGCACAGCACACCGTCCACTGCCACCAGCTTGTTCCACTGGCGGCTGCGCACGAACTGGGTGCACAGGGTGCGCAGGCAGCTCATGAGCACATAAATGTAGATCAGCAGCCCATACTGCGCCATATCCGGCAAAAACTGGGTGACCGGCCAGCACAGCACCAGAATGCCAAAGCCGCCCAGAATGGTCAACAGGCCGTTGGTAAACACCTGTTTTTCGCTGTTGCCCTTGTCCAGACCAAAGCGGATGATGGCGTTGGACATGCCCATGGACACAAAGGGGATGAGCAGGTTTGCGTACTGGCTCAGGATCTTGGACAGACCCAGATCCGAGATCTCCGCCATGGCGTAGGTCAGAAAGGGCTGTACGACCAAAGTGAGCAGCTTGGACGAAAAGCTGGAGATTGCAAAGATCAAAGTATTGCCGGCAAGCTTGGAATATTTATCGCCGGTCTTTTTTTCGTTTTCCAAGGGAATTTCCCTCCGTTTTTACGATAGATTATCTTTTCAGCAGCTCCCGCCGGGCTTTCCAGTCCGGCAGCAGCTTTTCCACCTCTGCCCAGAAGGCCGGGCTGTGGTTTAACTGCAAAAAGTGGCAGTACTCGTGTACTACCACATAGATCTGCGCCGCAGGAGGCTGGTTATACAGCTGCAAGGCAAAGGTGATCTGCCGCTTAGCCGGGCAGCACACGCCCCAGCAGCTTGTCATGCTGCGCACTTTCAGGATGGGCTTCTGCCCGCCCAGCACCCCGGCAAAGGCCGGATAGACCTTATCGCTCATGGCGGTAAAGTAGGCCAGCGCCGTGGCTTTATCCGGCAGGTCGGCGTTGTCCTTGTTGAGCTTGGCAATGTTCTTCACCCGGGTATCCCGGATCCACTGGGCGTTTTGCAGCACAAAACGGTCAGCCTGCTCCAGACTGGCCGTCAAAGGGATGCTTACCATCACGGTGCCGTTGCTGCGCACCCGCAGATGCAGCTGCTTTACCTTTTTGCGCACCAGCTCGTACTGGATGCCCTCCACGCTGCGCAGCTGGGCGCACGGCTTTGCCGGCATCTCAGGCCTTGCTCCGCATCAGGCGGCCAAGGGGCAGCTGCGCCAGCACCACGGCGGCAAACAGCAGCACGCAGCCGGTAGATTCCCGGAAGGAGAGGTTCTGGTGCAGCAGCAGCCAGCCGCCCAGGGCGCTGAATACGCTTTCCAGACACATGATCAGGCTGGCCACCGCGGGGTTCAGGTCCCGCTGACCCAGAATCTGCAGGGTGTAGGCCACGCCGCTGGACATCACGCCGCAGTACAGGATGGGCCCGGCGTAGGTGACAAACTCTGCCATGGCAGGCTGCTCGAACAGCAGCGCCGCCACGGTGCTTTCCACCGACACCACAAAAAACTCCACAAGGCTCAGGCGCACGCCGTCCATCTGCGGGGAGAAATGATCCACCGCCATGATCTGGAAGCTGAACAGCACCGCGCACAAAAGCAGCAGCCAGTCGCTGCTCTGGATGCTGCCAAAGCCGTCCTTCATGCACAGCAGATACAGCCCCACCACGGCAATGGCCATGCTCACCCACAGCTGCGCGCTGCCCTTGCGGCCCAGAAACAGGCCGAACACCGGCACCAGCACCACATACATGGCGGTCAGGAAGCCCGCCTTTGCGGTGGAGGGGTCCAGCGTGATACCCAGCTGCTGCGCCGCGCTTGCCAGAAACAGCAGCGTGCCGCACACAAGCCCGGCTTTCAGCAGCAGCTTGCGCTCTGCCGCCGTTTTGGGCTTGCCGTCCGGCCTGCCCTGCCGGTGGTGCAAGGCGTCAAATGCCTTGACCGTGGGGATCAGCACCAGAACCGCCATCCAGCTGCGCCCCGCCAGAAAGGAGAACGCGCCCATACCGGAGCCAGCGCTCTGCGCCACAAAGGCTGTGCCCCAGATCAGGGCGCACAGCATCAGCAGCATTGAATTTTTCGTCTGGTTCGTCATCCGGCAATGCCCTCCACCTTCATCAGGCCGTACAGGTAGTACCGGCTGGAATCATAGGAGATGGTCACACGGTACTGCGCCGCCGGGTCCAGCCCGGAAATGGTGCAGCGGTAGTCGGTGCCATCGGTCTTGATATAGTAGGTGCTGTCCGGCACATACGCTGCGCCGCCGTCCACCTTTTTCCACAGTGCTACCTTGAACTTCTGGGTGCCCTCGGCGGTGCCGCAGGCCATAATGTTCAAACTACCGCCCGGCACGGTAAAGTAGCCGGTGTTGCGGCTCCAGATGCCGTTGAACACCGCGTACAGGCAGCCGTCTGCGGTGGCGGTGGCATACTTTGCCGAGGCATCCGCAATGCCCTGAATGATCAGCGGGTCGGTGGTGGCTTCCGCCCAGCGGGTGGTGTCCTCCTCCTGCACTTCCTCGGAGTGGCCTGTCACCTTCTGCGCCACCTTTTTCAGGGTCTCCTTGCAGCCGGTCAGGCTAAGCACCATCACCGCCGCCAGCAGCAATGCCAAAAGCTGTTTTTTCATCTTCATAGCTTTCCTCATAGAAACAAAGAAACTTTTCTTTTTCGTGCGTCTCTGCCAACGGGCAGATACAGGGTAAGTATACCGCATTTTGCCGCTCTGCACAAGATACCTGTATTTATTTTGTGCGGTTTGCCGCCTGTTTCTGCACAAATTTTCACCCATTCAGCACCCGCAGCGCTGCACACTCGGCCTCGGCCAGTGCGGGCGCCTCCGGCCCGAACAGACTGCCGTAGCGGTACAGCGCCCAGCCGCCCGCCGCCTGCTGCCGTAAGTCCTTTACCTGCGCCGCCAGCGCACTGCCGGTGCTCCAGCCGGATACGCTGTCCGGGTTCGCGCCGCCGTCCCCGGTGCCCACCCGGTACGCGCCCAGCCCAAAGTACAGCGCCACATCCCCCGCCCGGGGATAGCTAAGCCACGCCGGGACGATGTTTTCAAAGGCAAAGCGGGTGCTTCCGGATTGCAAGGTAAAGCCGTAGCCCCAGTACACCTGTGGGCAGAGGTAGTCAATGACCTTTTCCTCCCCGCCCGCCGCCAGCCATGCGGTCACATCGCTGTACTGCTGGTCGAGGTCGTTGTCCGGGTTGCCCTGCGGGCTGATGCCGAACCACAGGGTCGGGTCTGCCGCCTTCACGGTGCGGTACACTTTTGCCACCAGCGCGGTAACGTTCTGCCGCCGCCACGCGGCAAGGTCGGCTGCGCCGCTTGCCGCAAACTGCGCCGCGTCCACGGCGGCGTCGGTGGTGGGGTAAAAATAATCGTCAAAGTGGATGCCGTCCACCGGGTAGTTCTGCAAAAGCTCTGCCACCCCCTGCACCACATAGTCTGCGGCGGCGGGCACGGCGGGGTTCAGGTACAGCCCCTCCCCGGCGGTGCACAGCCAGTCCGGGTGGGTGTTTGCCAGATTATTCTCTGCCAGATTCGGCGGCATCGCCGCCGAGGAGCGCAGGCGGTAGGGGTTGACCCACGCCTCCACCCCGATGCCCCGGCGGTGCGCCTCGGTCAGAAAGATATCCAGCGGGTCAAAGCCGGGGTCCTTGCCCTGCACCCCGGTGCACAGATGGCTCCACGGGAACAAACTGCTGCGGTACAGTGCATCCCCGAAGGGGCGCACCTGCGCCAGCACGGTGTTCAGCCCCAGCCCGGCGCAGTTGTCCAGCAGCTGCGCCGCCCCGGCGCGGAAGGTGTCCTCAGTAGAAAAATCCAGCAGCGCCCAGTCCAGATAGCTACCACATAAGCACCAAACCAGTCGAAACGTTTCGCCGAGATCTACACTCTTTCCCTACACGACGCTCTTCCGATCTGGGCGGGGTTAGGTGCCGGGGGCGTATCCTGCCCGGAGGCAGCAGTGTGGTCTGCATCGCTTTTCTGCCGCAGGTACCACCCCGCCAACCCGCAGGCGGCAACGCCCGCCCCGGCCAGAAAGGCTCTGCGGCCAAAGCGGCGTTTTGCCTTGGCTTTAGACGTCCTGCGGCGCTGGGTCACAGGGTCTCCTCCTGTGTCTTATACAGGGTAAGCCCTGCCCAGCCCCGGGCGCAGGTCAGCAGCACGAACAGGATATTCGTCCAGAAGGCAAGGCCGCTCATGCCCGCGTACTTGGTCAGCATCCAGAACACCAGCCGCAGCACCTCGGCGGCGCTCACCAGCTGCAACTGCCGCTGGATGGGCTTGCCGCGCTCGTACTCCGTTGCCAGCAAGGCAGGCCACACCAGCGCCGAGCAGATATCCCCCGCCCAGCCGCTGGCACCCAGCTTGCTGAGCATCAGCACCACGAACACGCCGGTGTAGTTGCGCTTTTCCCTTGCCGGTGCACCCTTCTGCGCCGCCAGAAACAGCACCGCGATGCCGGTAAGGCAGAACACGATCATTTCCAGCCCGGAAAAATCCATCCCGCCCAGCACGGCAAAGCCGCCCAGCATGGACACCGCCGCTGCAGCCAGCAAAAAGAAATACCATGTCTTGCGTGTAAATTTAAGCTTCATGAAGCCCTCCTCCGGGCGTTTGCGCCCGGCTTGCAGAAAAATTTAAAAAAGAATTGTAAATATTATAGCACAAACCCCCGCAGGTTGTGTTACAATAAGGAAAACTCTTTTGGGGAGGGTCTTTCCATGAACGCTGTCGTTTCCGTCTGTCTTTTGGCCTGTGCGCTGGGCATCATCGTGTACCTGCTCTCCCGGCGGGAGACAACCCGCCGCAGCCAGTACGGCCCCGCCGGCCTGTCCGAGTTCCGCACCGGCCTTGCGCTGGACGAGTGCTTTGACCGTCTGGACTCCCGCAGCGACACCGACCTCTTTGCCTACGAGTGCCGCCGGGAGAACGACGGCAGCTTTCTGCTGCACCTGACGCTGCACCAGCCCAGCCAGCAGCCGCTGGACACTTTGTACACCCTGCGGCTGGACCCCGGCCGCCAGACCGTGGTGACTTTGATCTTTATCCGGGAGGCCTTTGGCTACAAAGAGCCGCTGTTCCCGCCCGCCATGCTGGACGAATTTATGCTGCAAAAGCTGGATGCCCACCGCACCAAATGATTTTTGCGGAAAATGCTTTCCTTTTTGCGCGGTTTTTGTTATACTAGTGCGTGTTGCAGCAATGCAGCACCCATACGGGCCAGTAGCTCAGCTGGTCAGAGCTGGCGGCTCATAACCGCCAGACCTTACCGTTTCCACCTCTTTCAAACAGCGTTTTTCCGTTGTTTTTTGGTTTGCTAGTGGCTTAAAAATCGGACTTGGGTATTTTCTGGGTACGAAAGCCACTTTACAGATCTTTGAAACAACGTCATAAGGGCCATTAGCTTAACGGTTAAAGCCGGCGGCTCATAACCGCTCCAGTGGGGGTTCGAATCCCTCATGGCCCACCAAAAAAGCACGAGATTTTGCGTCTCGTGCTTTTTCTTTTGCCTGATGGAGCAATCTCACTTGTACAGTTCTCTGCTCATCTGTTTCCGAATCTCATCACGCCGCCTATCATAGACCTGCGTGTAAATTGCAAGGGTAGTACTGGGCTGTGCGTGTCCGGCTTCTGCGGCTACTGTCGCCACACCGATATTGGGATTGGACAACAGAATGCTGACGAAGGTGTGCCGGAACATATGCGGATGAATTTTTTCAATGCCCGCCTTTTTTCCAACACGGCGTACCAATGCGCCATAGCTATCCGGGTTGATAGGAAAACCATAGTCGTTGCAAATCACGAAGTCGTTCCCACGCAAATCCAAAAGGGACTGTGCGTATTTGGAGCCTTTCTTCTCCAAATTCTTCTGCCAGCTTGCACCCATCAGCTTCTTCTGGGCTTTCCACTGTGCATAATAGTCCTTCAGGAAATCCATGAACTCCGGCGCAACATCCACATCACGGATATTGCTTTCCTTCGTTGTGGTAAGCTGATAGCCATAGTTCGGAAAGACCAGCAGGGATTTTGACACATGGATCGTTCCCTCGCGGAAGTTTACGTCTTTCCATGTAAGTCCAGCCAATTCACCACGGCGGACACCTGTGTTCAGCAAGCACAAAACGATTGCTTTTTCCAGCATAGAACATTCTTGTAAGGCAGCTTGCAGAGCTTCTACCTCATCACTATGTAAGCAATCCACCGATTTTCCTTTTCGACCAGATGCCTTTATCATTGGCATTTGAAGTGATGTTCCATAGTTATCATTGGCGTAGTTCAGAACTGACCGAATGAACAGATTGTACTCTCGCATCGTCTTTTTCGTCATGGGACGGCGATCAATCTCTACTTCAAACATCTGTTCAACGGTCTTACCTAAAGCCGTTGCCACCTGTTGTGCCGAATCCAAAGATACCGTTTCGCCACGGAAGATTCGCTCAATGGTTTCCTCTCGGATGGTGCATTCCTTCGCAATTTTAGGGCAGGACACCGTTTTGAACTCTTTAGCTTCTGGTTTCAAAACTGCACGTTTGTAAACTCGTGCGTCACTGTCCTCAATGAAGCGAATCATCGAATCACAATCCTTTTTTGTAATCAACGCAATCGGCTTTTCAGAAAACTCCGGATAACACTGGATGCGCTGAAGATATTTTTCCTTTTTCAAACTCGTGTTCTCTTTATTCCTGTTGCTATCATAGTCGCCCTTCAGACGAACTGAAGGTGCCATACGAGAACGGTTTGAAGCTATGTACTCCTGCGCCACTACTGCAAAGGTCTTTCCTGCATTGCTGGCTTCCTTGTCTGCCTTTTCCTGTTCCAGCCGTTCAAATTCGGCAGCGGCAGCTTTCGCAGCAGCGTTGCGCGCACGAGCGTTTTTCAGTTCGGTGGGGTCAAAATCGAACCGACCATAACGGCGTTCAATTTTGCCGTTCACCAGAACATTTGCGATGAGTTTATAATAACGAGGCTTCTTTTTGGGTTCTCGCAATTCAAACGATGCCATATATTTACCGTCCTTTCTGTGTGGTGGTTATCTCTGTCACGATGAGTATAGCAGTTCGGGCGGTTAATTTTTAGGATGTCGCAGTTTACGCCCGCATCCTTGACAAATCACAAAGTTGTCGTTCCACCGTTGAAGTAGTCAGCCATCTTGCCAAGGTTGATGTACCACTTGATGCCTGACTGGAACGCTATGCCCGGCACTTCCCGGCAAAGGCGGCGGATGTAATATTCAGGCAAGCCCATACGCTGACTTGCCTGCTTGATGCTGACGATCTGCGGCAGAACAACCGCTTCGGTTTGGATCTCCGGCGATACCATCACTTTTTCATTCATCGGCATTCCTCCTGTCCCATTCATTGATTTCCAAACTGTTCATCAGGGCTTCTTCGATCCGGCGCATTTCATGCCGTGTAGTCTGTCCTAAGAAGCGCTGTATGCGGCTTTTGTCTATCGTGAAGATCTGTTCCAGCTGAACCACAGACGGCTTCTCAAAGGCTGTATTGTGGGCTATCAGAACGTGTGTGGGCTGGTATTTCTTTTTCTCGGTGCGGGAAGTCACTGTCGCCACGATAAGGGTAGGCGCATAGCGGTTTCCTACGTCGTTTTGCAGAACCACCACAGGGCGGGTGCCGCCCTGTTCGGAGCCGATATGCGGCTCCATGTCTGCATAGTAAATGTCCCCTCTGAGGTATTTCCAGTCTTTTGGTATGATAGCGATCAGACCTCCTATCCTTCTATATGTAGCATGAGCCGCCCGTTTATGGCAGGCGGCTCTTGCAGGAAAAAGGAGTATGCCTAGAAAGGCAAGAATGTTACTGTTTGATGGGCAGATTGAAGCGGCGGCTGGCACCGTTGTAGGTGCGCAGGATCAGCATCATATATTTGTAGCTGACCGTGCCGCTCAGAGATTTCTCGTCGTTTACCAACGTCATGGGGTGAACAGTGTGCAGCCGCTTGACCAGACGCTCCGGGTCATACTCGCCCTGATACAGAGCCACAAAGCGAACCATGCCCTGCAGGATGCCGGAGCGGAGGGAATCGGGGTCACCCTCCCAGCCCTTTGCCAGCATGGTCAGGGCTTCTTTGTAGAGGTCTGCGCCGTAGGCTTTGTACTCCTTGAAAGCCGTGCGGATGCAGATGATCTTCCACGGGGCACGGTAGCTGTCCAGACCGAGCTGCAGACCGGTGCTTTCGGTGGCTTTCACGAATGCGAGAGATTCCGGGTCTTTGCCCACCAAAGCGGCGCGCAGTTCTGCACCAGCGGTCAGCGGCGTGGAAACGCCCGTCTGCCGGGAAAACAGCATGGCTTCTTCTTCCTCTGTCAGTCCCTCATACACCTTGCAGATGATCGGAAGATCCTGCCCGCCGTTCATCGCCCGACGGGTCACGATGGTATGCTGACCGTCAAAGACGAAGTAGTGACCGTCCCGGTAGCTGACCTTGGGCGGGTTGGCGATCAGCTCGGTGAACTCTGCCGACATCTTTTCGACATTGGGGATGTTCAGCTTGCGCTGATATTCCGCAGGGATTTCGAGAAAGGCACTGTTGATGACCTTTTCTTCGTAAGGCCGCTGAGCGAAAAGGGCTTCGATGATTGCTTCATCTGTGATTTCGGGCATGATCTCAGGCATAGTGCTGACACAGTTCATATTCTTCATAGCAGTTCCTCCATCTTATCTTCCAAATTTTTCAGGTAATCTCTCAATTTCTGAATCGTTCGTCCTACGGATGCACGGTTCTCTGCATCGGATAGAATATCGGGATATTCCCGGAAAACACTTTCCCAGCGGCGCATCATACTGTTGGCGGCTCCCGATACCTCGCAAAGCATCGCTGTACCATCGGCAAGTCGTTTGGGTACATAACGGCTGTTTGCGATTTCAAGAATCTGCTGACGGTCGATTTTCAACGGTTCATCCACTCTTTGTGGAAAAGTCTGCTCCTGCGGAGCCGGAGTGTGAACCAGTTCTTCGTCCGTGCATTCTTCCTCGGATGTACTGGAATCGGAAAGCGGTTTGGCTGCTGGGGGCGGTGTTGTTCTGGTCATGGCGGCTTTCTTCTGGTCTTTGGGTTTGCAGATTTCAGCCACCAGTGCCGGACGTTCTTCGGGAGGGGCACGGGCAACAGATGCAATCTCGGCGGCGGTCGGCTTGACCTCGCCGGAAAGCACTTTCTGGCGTGTGCCGGGAACAGCTTCTTCGGCAACATCCACACCTTTTGCAAAATGTTCAGCCCTTCGTACAAAGCTGTCTGTCGTATTCGTTTCACGAGCGATTCGTTCACGAGTCTTTTCGGGTTTTATCAGGTGGTCAAAATGACCACCTGATTTTGCCGCAGGGCTTTTTCGATCACCGCCATTAACGCATTTTTCGGCTTCATACTGTTTCCCGATAAGGTACTTCTTCTGTTCCGGGGTGAGATTGCGCCGCCCCAGCTGATTCTTGCAAATCCAGATGATGGCTTCATAGCGGTTTGCAAACTCCGTTTCGTGAACAGTGAACGGGATTTCCGGGTGCTTCTTGGCGATGATGAAACGGTTGTGTCCGTCTACAATCAGCCCCTCCCACACGATGATGGGATTGATGATGCGTCCATCCCGCAGGATGTTGGCTTCCAGCTGGTTCAGTTCTTCAAAGGTCAACGGTGGAATCTTGCCCTGAAATTCAGGGTCAACTTTAAGCGCATTCAGATTCATCATCGAACCGTCCTTTCTTAAAGTAGGTGGTTTTCGGGCTGGTGGGCTGGATGTAATAGTCAAACCCAAAGCGGGTCTGGCAGTAGGTGCAAGGCTCCTTAATTGTCTGTCTGGGGTCTGCACGGCGGACACGGATGCCACGGGCATTGCGGAACGCATCCAAGCAGCGGGGGCAGAGTGTGGTCAGGGTCGATTCGTCGGTCTTGCGAGAAAAATCACGGCTCATAGTCATTACCTCCGTATCGTTATAGTGAATGTTCGGTATGGAAAAAGCCCACTGCCTTGATTCAGAAGGATCTCGGTAGTGGGCTTTGAAGGTTTTTGCTTTAAGTGTCCCACCCTATTTGTCCTCGACGCCCGGTGGGGGTTGGAATACACCTCGGTGAGGGGGACTGCACCCTTCCTCTCATTAGCCTTTCAGCCACCCCGCCTTCTTTATGGCCGGGCCGCGAATTACGGAAGTTTCATTGTTTTGTCCGAGGGAATGATATTCAGTTTTCAAGGTACGTCTTACAGCTTCGGGCTTCTCCCCGTCTGGGGCATTGCCCTTGCTGTGACCATAGTGTACCTGAAAACTGAATGCTTTTTTAGGATGCATTCCTTCCGGTTTTTGGACTTTTTCAGCCCAAAAAAGCAGCAAAACCGGAAGTTTTCCTTCCGGTTTCACATAGACACGTTTGATTTTTTTGCAACAAAAAAAGAAGCCGGAGAACGCTCTCCGACTTCTCATAGATCTATTATTCGGCCTCAATCTCCATTGCAAATGCCAGAAGCTGTTTACCGAATGATTCTATAATCTGCTTCTGGTCATGGATTTTTTTGCTGAGTTCCAGTTCCTTTTTGGTTTCTACTTTCCCAAGAATGAGGTAATCCAAAGTGACATCAAAGTGTACTGCTATTTCAACGAATAAATCCAGCGGCGTATAAGTACCTTTTTCCAGACTTCTCATATGCCGATCACTGATATTCAAATTGATAGCGGCTTCCTCTTGCGTCAGTCCATGTGCTTTGCGTAATTTCTGGATTCGATAACCAGCGGCGTAAGAATCAAAGTACATAAGCCAGCCCTCCGACCACAGAGCAACGCAGTCGCAA
>OODG01000464.1_pt1 | contig 28969 bp, 26 predicted proteins | sample 1671621 | NCBI WGS metagenome assembly OODG01 (sample SAMN06348175, study PRJEB24527) | human gut metagenome | biome: human gut; feature: ankylosing spondylitis patient; material: feces | host: Homo sapiens | place: China | collected 2015-10 | reverse complement strand
TGCCCTCCGGGGACAGGGGGTAGCAAAAGCCCTTGAGTTCTTCGATCTTTGCCATGGTTTATTTCTCCTTACTTCTCTTCGTTTGCATCGAGGCACATTTTATCGCCCCAGAAAGTCCGATACACGCCGGTGAGGTCACCCTCCATGTCCAGCCACTCCTGAACAGGATAGAAGGGCTGGGCGCTCTGGCCGGAGACATTGTAGGGCTTATGATCCCGAGGATAGAGGTTGTTGCCGTCCTTGGCCACCCGCAGAGCGTAGTCCAGCATACCCACCAGGGCGCCCTTCATCATGAAGTGCATGGTCACCAGGGAGTAGCCCAGAGGATAGAGATCCTTGGCCCAGATCTCCGGCTGCTTCACCGTCTGGTTGATGTCGGGGAACATCTTGGGCACATTGGGGAACTCCTTGGCAATGATCTCAGCCTGCTCCATGGTCTTGAGCTGGTTGATGAGGATCATATCCGCACCGGCCTCCAGGGAGCCGCGGCAGCGATCAATGGCATCCTGCAGTCCCTCAGGCGTATCAATGAGCACGTTGGTACGGGCAATGAAGATACAATCGGTACCCTCCAGAGCCTTCTTGGCGGCCTTCACCTTGCCGAAGTACTCCTCCTTGGGGATGATATTCTTCTCCACCATGCCCTTGGCAAAGCCAGGCTCGGTCTCATCCTCCATGAGAATGGCCTTGGCACCGGCCATAGCCAGGCGCTTGCAGGTGCGGTAAACGTTCTGCACGCTGCCGAAGCCATCCTCTGCATCGACGATCAGCGGCAGGGAGCAGTTCTCTGTAATGCGGCTGACGATCCACTCCAACTCAGGCAGGCTCAAAATACCCAGATCAGGCAGGCCATCCATCGCCATGGACAGCTCCGCACCGCTCAGACAGATCGCTTTGAAGCCAGCCAGTTCCGCCACGTGGGCAGAGGCACTGTCAAATACGCAGGGAGCGATCACACCTTTTTCTTCCGCCAGCAGTTCCCGGAAGGACTTTGCTTTCTTGCCAATCATGAGGCATACCCCTCTCTTATATCATTTATAATTTGTAGCCCAGAGATCACGTCATCTCCAGGCAGCATCACACTATATTTGATACCACAATATTGTCATCATGTCAATATAATGCTGTCAATATGCCGCAGTATTCTTTTTATGCATAAATGTTTCCTTTTTGCTAATATTTCAGAGTATTTTTGAAATATTGCGCAATTTTATTCCAAAACCAGCGCCCAGCAGAGTTTTAATTTGTTATTATAACAATTTTACCTTTATTTTTTTACTGTTTTATGACTGTTTTATTGTTGTTTCTGTTGACATCTTTTTTACCGCTTGTTATAATATGATCATCAATTCTTTTCAAAGGTCAGGTGACATTTTATGTTCGAGCATTTGGCCCAGCCTTACGCCCTCAAGGACGCCCCCTCTACCGTCATCCCTGTCGGCGTTTCCATCAAAGAAGCCAAAGAGAAATATCATTTGGAAGAAGTATATAAGCTGGCTTCCAACGAAAACCCCTATGGTGTGTCCCCCAAAGCTCTGGCCGCTATGACGGAAGCACTTCCCACCGGCCATCTGTACCCCGATTCCACTCGCGACACCCTCCTCAAGCAGATGCTTGCCAAGCGCCACGGCATCGAGCCCAACCAGATCATGCTCACCTGCGGCGCCGCCAACGCCCTGGCTTTTGCAGGAGAGGCTTTCATCAAGCCCGGCGACGAGTGCATCATCCCCTCCCCCGCCTATCCCCCTTACTACTACATTGTTTATAAGAACAACGGCACCATCGTGGACATTCCCTGCTGCCCCGACACCATGAAGCTGAATGTAGAGGGGATTCTCAACGCCGTCAACGAAAAGACCAAGCTGGTCTTCCTCTGCAACCCCAACAATCCCACCAGCACCGCCCTGTCCGGCAAGGATCTGCTGGCCCTGATCGACCAGCTGCCCAAGGATGTGATCGTGGTGGTGGATGAGGCTTACATCGACTTTGCCGACAACAGCCAGGAGATGACCATGGTCCCCCACCTGGCTGATCACCCCAACATGATCGTTGTGCAGACCTACTCCAAGATCTATGGCCTGGCAGCTATCCGTCTCGGATATGCTCTTGCCTGCCCCGAGATCATCCGTTACCTCTCCAAGGCAATGGCTGCCCGTTCTCTCAGCACCATCGCCATCGAGGGCGGCATCGCCGCTCTGGAGGACGAGGAGTTCCGCCGCAAGACCATCGAAAACAACTCCACCGAGCGTGAGTATCTCACCCGGGAGTTCCGGGCTATGGGTTACAAGGTATGTGACTCCCAGGCCAACTTCATTTACGCCGACTTCGGTATCCCCTGCGGCGATCTCTATTTCGCCCTGCTGCCCTACGGCGTGATGATCCGCGGTGATTTCTCCATGGCCCGTATTTCCATCGGCCTGCACCATCAGAACGAGACCCTGGTCAACGCTGTCAAGGACCTGCGCGCCAAGGGTATTCTCCACTAAACGCCTTTACCGAAAAACGATACAACGATACAGACAACGGGACCGGAAATATCCGGTCCCGTTGTTTTTTCAAAAAAGAGCTGCCAGGATCATCTCCCAGCAGCTCTTCTCATCATTTTTCTGTCTTTCAGCTCAGTCTCAATCCAGCATTGCCAAAATCTCTTCTTTTGACCGTCCCCCGACTTCGCGGCGGACCAGCTCGCCATCTTTAAATACCATCAAAGTAGGAATACTCATCACCCGGAACTGACGGGCCAGCTCCGGCTGCTCATCCACATTGACCTTTCCAACCTTCACCGCCGTCTGCTCAGCAGCGATCTCATCAATGGTGGGTGCCAAAGCCTGGCAGGGACCGCACCAGCTGGCCCAAAAGTCCACCAAAACCGGCCGTTCAGACAGAATGACCTCCTGATGAAAGTTTTCCTTCGTCAGCACAATATAGGACATATTATACACTCCTTTCCTGTACGTGCACGTGTACCTATTGAGTATACCCATTTTTATCAAAAACCGCAATCCCCTTTATTGCCAGGAGTTTGATATGCAGGGAAAGAAAACCAATTGTGACTTTGCATACCTATCCCAATTTTGCGGATACTAACCATGTTTTCCAAGAAAAGCACGGGAGGAATCAATATGAAAGCAACCGGAATCGTGCGCCGCATCGACGACCTAGGCCGCGTGGTCATCCCTAAGGAGATCCGGCGCACTATGCGTATCCGCGAGGGCGACCCGTCACAGATAACATTGGAATGGTGGGAGCACTTTTGTTTTGGTATGCTGGATCTGGCAAAAAGATGCAGCTGGGGTTGTACATAACAACGAAGGATTTTGTCTTCACTACATGTACCTCCAAGAGCACGCTTGTCATGTCAGCAGGCAACCAACGCAACGGATTCTTCATGAATTTCCAACCACGGCATCGCCCATTCCTTCTCTCGTCTACGAGAAGCTTTTTCAAATTAATACTCACTGCTTGCTCAACGTCCGGAAGAATCTTCCGGACGTTGTTATAAGTACAGGAGCCTCTCTGCATGCAACGTTTTAGCACTTTTCGTTGTTCTTCCTGCGCTTTACTGTGCCGTAGTTATTGTGCCGCAGGCAGAAACGGTTGATACTTTTGCCTTTCATTCTTTTAACAATACTATCTTTGGGTAAGAAGCAGGTGCTTTTGATAGGTATCCCACTGATGAGATTCCATAAGCGATGCTGCAAAAATCGGGTTATGGTTCTTAAGTGCATCAATTAGTCGTTCGTGCATGATAATACTTTCGGCATAATCAAAAGAGTTGCAGATTTGAAGAAAGCTTTGTTCCAAATGTTGGTTTATCAGTTCTGTGGCACGTACAAACATGACATTTCCAGACATTTCGCAGATGATTTTATGGTATTGAAGATCATTGAGAATGGCAGAAGCGGTGTCTTTTTGTGCGTAGCATTTACGCATTTGATCGAGATGCTGTTCCAAACGTTCCATTTGTTCTTCTGTGTATCGAAAACACGCCAGCTTAGCGCACTCGATCTGGATTCCTTTATGGAACTCAAAGATCTGTAAATTATCCTCAACCTCAAATAAAATCGTCGGAATAAAGTCACTCAAAGTCGAAGATGCTTGGTGTTTTTTTAGGACAGTGCCCGAACCCCGAGTAGACTCAATCAAATCCAGAGCTTTGAGGCGGGCGATTGCCTGTCGTATTGAACTGCGGCTCGCACCAAAGCGTTCCGCCAACTCATTTTCTGTGGGAATTTTGTGCCCCACAATCCACTCGCGATTTGCAATACACGCCATCATCTTTTCAAAAACCACATCAACAATATTTTTTGCCATGGATAAATCCCTCCTAATTATCAAGTAAATAGTAATGTACAGGGTGCTTTCTGCCATCAAGTGAAGTAGCAAGGAAAAATATATCCAGTAATGCATCTCTCATTTTGTCATACAACATTATATCAAATGTATTACAAAATGCAAGCAATTTTTGGAGATTTATAAAAAAATATTGACAAAAACAAAAGAATAGTTGTATTATTAGGACAGCAAAAGACACCAACAGCGAGAAAAAGAGCTACAAATCACCGGAAAATGTCATACAAAAATGTTAGGAGGAAAAGTGAAAAAATGAAAAAGCTGGTGTCCCTTCTTATTGCTATGGTTATGGTGATAAGTCTCGCCGCGTGTGCGAGCAACGGCAACTCCGAACAGCCGGGCAATACCAACAACTCACAAAACGAGACAGCGAACAGTGAATCCCCTGCCGATAGCGAAAGCAGCGAACCGATTGCACACACAGAGGTGGAAATCGAGTGGCCGGCAATTATTGAAGTAAACGAAGATGTTTTCGCCAACAAGCCGTATAAAATCGCTTACGCTAACTGGAACGACGAAAACTCCATCTCTATCATTGTTCGGGACTCCGTACTTGATGCCTGCAAATACTACGGTGTGGAGTGCATGGTATTTGATAACAAGCAGGATGCAAATCAAGCCATGGCGAATTGCGACACAGCCATACAGGCTGGTGTAGACTACTACCTCAATTTCAACCAGGATGAATCCATTAATGCCGCAATTGCCGAAAAATTGGAAGAGAACGGAATTCCAATGATCTCCATTCAGACAAAAGCTCGTGATGGTGTCGACCCGGAGTATCACATTGATAACTATAAATTCGGAACTCTCTGCGGTGAATTGATGACAGAAGAAGCTGCAAAACGGTGGCCAGATGAGGAGCCGATTCTCTTCGTGGCCGGCCATCCGGAAAGCGGTGTCAACTTTATTCAGCGCGCCGAGGGCTGTAAGGATTCTGTCCTGGAAGCTATGCCCAACACAGAGGTGTTTGAAATCAGTACAGAAGGGGATCCCGAGGTCACCCGCCAGCGCACAGCAGATTTCCTTACCGCCCATCCGGAAGGTAAAATCATGATGTGGTGCCACATTGACCAAAACACAATGGGTATGCTTGCAGCAGTCAAGGCTGCCGGCAGGCTGGAGGATGTTATTATTACGTCTTGCGGAGCCAACCCTGTTGTATTTGAGGAACTGAAGAAGGATGATTCCCCCATCTTGGGTACTGTTGCACAGTTTTCCGAACGCTTTGGCTGGGATCTGCTGCCTATGGTTATCGAGCACCTGAATGACGGGACAAAGCCGCCTCTGGAGACAATTCCCCCCCTGGACATTATTACAAAAGATAATCTATACACTTATTACCCCGAAGCATAACATAGCACTAACACTCTAAAACCAGATGTATTGGGCTGCTGCATATGCAGCAGCCCAAATTAAATAAGAAGGAAATTATATGAATAAAGATCAAATGGTAATAACAGAAGAAGAAAGAAAACTATATGAAAAAAACAAATTGGAATCTCCTTATTTCCGCACCTTTGAGCGTGACGGTGTTAGCTATCCCATACCAGACCTAATCGGATCCACTCGTTTGATCGCGGTGGACCAAGACACCGTCGGGGCAAACGAATTGACCTTTGGATTCAGCGAATTTTCCCCCACATCATCTGTACACAAAAGCCACACTCACCCCGACTGCGAAGAGATTATGTACATTCTCGAAGGACGCGGAATCGGCGGTGTCAATGGCATTGATGCAATTCTCGAGCCAGGTGATGTGTTGTTCGTCCCAAAAGGCGAAGAGCACTGGTTCTACAACCCATTCAACGAACCGTGCAAATTCCTATTTCTTTATTCAAAAGGGTCTCTCAAGAAAGCAGGATATGCGCTAAAGTCCGGCAGTTACCAGGAAATCGGTGATAAAATTGAGGAATTACAGAAAAAAGGGCAAAATCAGTTTGATACAAACTAGTCCCCCAGGAGGCTCAAATGAAAGAAACTGTTTTGGAAGTAAAACAGATCTGCAAGTCTTTTGATGATGTCCAAGTCCTAAAAAATGTAGATTTTGAGGTTCAGAAAGGAGAAATCCATGGTCTTGTCGGAGAAAACGGTGCCGGCAAGTCTACCATCATCAAAATTATTTCCGGCGTATATAACAAAGATGGCGGAGAGATATACATTGAAGGGCAAAAGATGGATTTCCACACTCCAAAGGATGCCATGGATGCCGGAATCCGTGTGATTCATCAAGAAATCAACATGGTCGGCACCTTAACTGTCGCAGAAAATATTTTTCTAGGAAATTATCCAACAACAGCTTACGGCAACGTGAATTGGAAGAAGATGTTTGCCGACGCAGAGAAAGTATTGGAGGTATTGGGTGATCCCATCGATGTGCGGCTCAAAGTCGGAAAACTATCTATCGCGAAACAACAGATGATCGAAATTGCCAAGGCGCTGAGTGTCGAACCAAAAATTTTAATTATGGATGAGCCTACAGCCGCCTTGAATGATCAGGAGACAGATCAGTTATTTGACTTATTGGAGTCTCTGAAAAAGCGAGGCGTCTCCATCATCTATATAACCCATCGGTTTTCCGAGATCTATCGCCTTGCCGATAGAGTTACGGTCTTGCGGGATGGCAGAAATGTCGCAACTGTAGCAGTTCAAGAGTTGGACAACGATACGCTTGTAAGCATGATGGTTGGTGAAGACAAAGCCGCCAAATATCAAAAAAAAGAAATTCCAAAGGGAAATGAAGTTTTCCGTATAGAAGGACTAACAGTTCCAGGCAAACTAAAAGATATTTCTCTTAGAATTCGCCAGGGAGAACTGGTGGTAGTCTTTGGATTAGTCGGCGCCGGCCAAACAGACCTATGTCGGGCAATTTTTGGCGATATTCCCTACACTGAAGGGGAAATATGGCTCGACGGAAAAAAGCTGAAAATTGATAACATACAGCAAGCTTGTCTGGCGCATATTGGTTATGTTTCAGATGATCGGAAAAACGAAGGCATCATTCCCCTTATGTCTGTTCAAGAGAACATTTGCCTTACCGCCTATATGGAAAAACTCAGAACCCGCTTCGGTTTTGTCCGGCAGAAGAAGGCTGCGGAGGTTGCACAGGCCCAGCACGAATCCTTGAAGATCAAGAGCGCCGGACTGCAGCAAAAAATCAGCACACTTTCAGGCGGAAATCAGCAGAAGGGAATGATTTGCCGGTGGCTCGCCAACGATGTTAAATTGCTGGTGCTGAATATGCCAACTCGTGGTGTTGATGTGGGCGCACGGGCAGAAATATATCGGTCATTAGAAGATCTTGCCGAAAGAGGAGTTGCTATTCTAATCATTTCACCTGAAATGCCCGAGGTACTTTCTATTGCAGACATGGTATATGTGATGCATGACGGGCGGATTACCGGCAAGCTCTCTCGTGAGGAGGCTACACAGGAGGCGCTGATGAAATTGGCGCTCGAGGTTGAATGAGGAGGAAACGATGAATAAAACCAACGGTACAAAGCGAATGGAACTGAATAAAGTCCGGAAAAAAATTCTGGACTATATCCTGATCTTGTTTGCCATAGGTATGGCAATCTATTTCTCCTTTGCCTCGCAGTATTTCCTGTCTGTTGCCAATTTTATGAATATTCTATCCTCTGTATCAGTAGTAGGAATCATTTCAACAGGAATGACGCTGGTCATCATCACAAAAGGAATCGACCTATCTGTAGGCTCCATTATTGCGTTGACCGGATGTGTATCAGCACTATTGATCGTAAACCATCAAATTGCCTGGCCTATTGCCATTTTGGCAACACTAGTGATTGGAGTTCTTGTTGGCGGGTTAAACGGATTCTTGATCACAAAATTTAATGTGGTCCCCTTTATTGCCACACTGGGAACAATGAACATTATTCGTGGACTGGCCTTTATTCTGACAAATGGACAGGCGATTTATGTTCCAAATGACGTAATAACCTTCATCGGGACCGGCAAAATATTCGGCCTCATCCCTGTACCCGCCATTATTATGATGCTGTTGTTTGTGATCTTTTGGATCGTGTCACAGTACACAGTATTCGGAAGAAACATCTTTGCCATCGGAGGCAATGCTATGGCAAGCCGTCTGGCAGGCATAAATGTCAAGAAACACACCCTGCTTCTTTATGTGCTAACAGGCGTGCTCTCTGCTATTGCAGGACTAGTCATGACAGGACTCACTTCAACGGCCATGCCCTCTGCCGGCGATGGCTATAATCTCGATACGATTACAGCCGTTTACCTGGGCGGTAACAGCGCCAGCGGAGGAGAAGGAAGCGTATGGAGAACGCTGATGGGCATTTTGATCATCGGTATTCTCAATAACGGCATGGCTTTGCTGAGCGTTCCGTCTTTCTGGCAAACGTTTGTGAAGGGATGTTTGCTTATTGTGGCGGTTATTTTTGACATGATTCGCCGGAAGCAATAATGGAGCGAAGGAGGAAAATATGAATACAATACCAACCACTATGCGTGCTATGGTTCTGACAGGCCCCGGAACCTGGGAAGTACAGACAGTTCCCGTCCCCTCTTTTACCGAGGAAGAAGTTTTGTGCCGCATTGATGCGGTAGCGATCTGCGGAAGCGACCCCGAAATTATTCACGGAGGATTGGCTGGCATTTGGCCGCCCAAATATCCCTTTATTGCAGGACATGAGTGGGCCGGCACGATTGTAGCCAAAGGCGAAAAGGTCAAGGGTTTTGAGATCGGAGATCGTGTGGCCGGCGAGGCCCACAAAGGATGCGGATACTGTAAAAACTGCCTGGAGGGAAATTACAATCTCTGCCTGAATTATGGTGATGAAAGCACAGGGCACCGCCATTACGGCTTTACATCCCAAGGCGCATACGCCCAGTATAATACATACCACGTCAAAAGTATCACCCGATTACCCGAGCAGATATCTTTTGCAGAAGCAGCTATGTGTGATACAGCCGGTGTTGCCCTTCACGGACTTGAACGGTCTGGCGTAACGCCCGGAAGCACGGTGGTGGTTATCGGGCCGGGCCCAATCGGTATGATGGCTATGAAAATCGCCAAAGCTATGGGAGCAGGTACAGTTATCGTCGTGGGACGGCCTCCGCGGTTAGCAGCAGCGGGCGAACTGGGTGCGGACCAATTAGTGGATTTTACGCAGTGCGATCCCATAGAGGCGGTACAGAAATTAACGAATGGCTTAGGTGCAGATCTGGTGCTGGAGTGTTCCGGTGCACCAGGCACCATTGAGCAGTCCCTCCGCATGTGCGGCAAAGGCGGAAAAGTAGTTATGTTGGGCGTAGCCAAGGAGGGAGTAACAGAAGCAATTCCTCTCAAATATACTACGCATAACGAGCTGACGCTATATGGCTCACGTGCAAATCCAAACACAAGCCGAAAGGTGATTCAGTGCATTGCTGGTGGCAATCTCAATGTAAAAGAACTGGTCACCCACACTTTTTCCCTGGAGGAAATCGGACTTGCGTTTGAAACCTTCGAAAAACGTCTAGGTGGAGCAATGAAGGTGGTCATCTACCCCAACGGTGAAAGGTAGGAACAGAAAACATGAGAGAGCATGTTGTTATAGTCGGAAGCGGGATGATGGGCAGCGGTATCGCCGCTATGGCTGCTTTAGCCGGAAACCCTACGATACTGGTGGATCTGGATCTCCAGAAAGTACAGGCAGGACGCAGCCGGGCCGAGGACTGCATCGCCCTGCGCCAAAAGAACGGGCTCAACACGGAAGAGGAGGCGAATCGTGCTCGCAGACTAATTTCTGTCTCCACTGATATAGAAGAAGCGGCGGCTTCTGCCCGTCTGGTGGTCGAGGCCATCGTAGAAAACCTGGAAGCCAAGCAGATCCTATTCCGTCAATTGGATGAACTGTTGCCGACAGAGGTTCCTATTTGCAGCAACACCAGCGGTCTGCGCATCACAGACATCTCCGCCTTGTGCCACCACCCAGAGCGAACCGTTACCACCCATTTCTGGCTGCCAGCCCACTTGGTTCCCTTGGTAGAAGTAGTTTTAGGAGATCGCTCGGATCCCGCTGTAGGAACAACTATGGTGGGAGAATTAAAAAAATGGGGAAAAGCGCCAGTGCTGGTCCGTCGAGATCTGCCAGGCCAACTGGCAAACCGGATATTCCAAGCCATCATACGGGAGTCCATCGCTATTGTAGCTTCAGGCTTAGCTTCCGCCGAGGATGTAGATACCGCTATCAGTTGCGGCATGGCTATGCGTTTTCCTGTATGGGGGCCGCTAACCCACCTAGACGCTATCGGTCTGGACCTTGGTCTGGCTGTGCAGGATTCGGTTCTACCCAGCATCTCCTGTGAACAAAAAGCCAATATGTATATCCGTGATCTGGTAGCCCGCGGAGAAACCGGAGCCAAGGTCGGAAAAGGCTTTTACGACTGGAGTCAGCGAGATATTGAAACTGCAATGAAAAACCGGGACGCCTTTATTATCGAGGCAGTGAAGGCTAGGGCAAAGCTCCACGGAGAGGTGTAGCTATGCGACAATATTTTGTGGTTGGTACATATACAGAGCCCATCCTTTTTGGAACCGGCCAAGTATTTCAAGGACAAGGGAAAGGTTTATATCTGTGTTCTTTTGAGGAGGGGGCTGTCCACGTAGAAGATATTGTTCCACTACGAAACCCTTCCTATTTCTGCCTAGATGAGAAAAAGGGAAAAATCTATGCGGTGAATGAGACAAAAGAATTCCAAGGGCTCCCCGGAGGCGGGATTACAGAAATTACATGCAGCAGAGGAAATAAGTTGAACGTGGTGCGCAGTTTGAATACCGGCGGCGCTGACCCTTGCCACATTGCCAGATCGCCAGACGGCACGTTTATCGCTGTTGCAAATTTTGCCGGCGGTTCAGTCGCAACTTTCCCCTTGTCCGAAGCAGGAGAAATTCTCCCAGACCGGCAGCTATACAAGCATGTGGGCAGCAGTATAAATCCAGTCCGACAGCAAGCGCCTCATCCTCATAGCATTATATTTGATTCTGACAACCACATGATTGTTCCTGATCTCGGAACGGACCAACTGTTTATCTATCCTTGCGTAAAGGGCGGCATCACGACAGAGGGATTACAAAATCTTTCACTGCCCGGAGGCAACGGCCCGCGCTTTGGACAATATACAGCGGACGAATGTCATTTCTATCTCATCAACGAGTTGGCTTCTTCCGTAACCCACTTCATTAACCGCAGCGGAACACTGCACCGCCTCGGTACGGTAGGAACATTGCCGGCCGGAGAAGGAACGGAAAACATTTGCTCTGATCTGCACTTAACACCAGATGGCCAGTATCTATATGCCTCAAATCGCGGTCATGATAGTCTGACATCTTTTCGGGTAGATCCGCAGAGCGGAGAACTTTCATTGATTGAACAAATTCCCTGCGGTGGTAAAACTCCTCGCAATTTCTGTATTGAGCCCCGGGGTGGTTATCTGCTGGTGGGCAATCAGGAAAGTAATTCTATTACAGTATTCAGTATTGGAAAAGACGGCAAGCTCACCGAAAAAAGCCATATTGCTTTTCCGTCACCGGTATGCATTCAATTTTTGGAATCTACAACATCAGACACAGCAACACCTTGGTAGTCATATCTATATCGCATAAAGAGCGAGGATGATAAAAAATCCACAGGCTTTTTTCATGTAAGAATCCTGTCGGTATTATTTGTGCCAATTGAATCCCCCGACTATCAATAGGGTATAGAAAAAGGCCGTTCCGGGATAATGAATCCTGGAATGGCCCTTTTTTGATTCCCAGGCAACATCATCAAACTGGCCAAAAGCTTTCATTTGCTTTTCTCCAGCCGCATAGCAAACCTCCTGTGTGATGTTTCTATTCTGCACCACACAGGAGGTTTGCATTAAATTAAAGGCTGTTTCTACCCGAATCGCGTATAGATTTTTCTGAGAAATTTCTTTTTAGTTGTATACCTTTTGTCCTGCCTTAATATAGGACAAGCGGCTTTGCTTTAACTTCATACGAACCAAGCTTGCGGCAAACTGAACAGCCGCAGAGTACGGCTCGATCACAGGAACACCCAACTTTTTCTCCAGGGAGTCCCGCATAGCCATCATGCCAGTACATCCGAGCACAATCGCCTGTGCACCATCTTCTTCAATCGCTTTCCGCGCAGCTGACAAAATATGTTCTTCCGCCACAACCTCGTCTTCCAGAGCAAGGACAGGGACATTTGCCGAACGGATAGAGGCAACACGCCCCGAAAAACCATACATATCCAAGTGCTCACCAATTTCATTGGCAGAAGTCGGCAACACAGTAATAACAGAAAATTTTGTTGCCACCATCATGGCTGCATGGTAACTAGCCTCGCCCGCAGAAACCACCGGCAATTCACTGATTTCCCGAGCAGCCCGCAGAGCAGGATCTGCTGCACAGTCAATCACTACTGCGTCACACCCCTCCTCTTCAGCTGAGACGACCTGCTGCAAAATATACGGTGCCGCAATCGCTTCGTCATATGCCGACTCCATCGAATCAGGGCCATGGGGGATATTGACAACGACCAGCTGCACCTCATCTGTAGACATAGCCAGCCGCCGCCCAGCGTGTGCATGATAGAATTCCTCACTGGAGTTGCACATTATCGTTTTAATCTTCATATCATACTCTCCTTGCTTAAAGAGGAACCGCCCGGCCGCCATAGCGGACGGACGGTTCTTCAGTTATTATAGCAGTAAAAAAGTCTTACTTCCCATTAACGTAAACACTAATATCAGGCATATAGTAAGGATAACCCATCAAATATGCTTGGAATTCACCGTTCTTTGTGGCTTCACCAGCGGGCCACTCCACATAGGAATCCTGATATCCAACTCTTTCCGCAAGGTCAGCAATCCAGGCGCTGGGGCAGAACTCATCTACAATGTAATTCTGAATATCCGCATACTTCGCAAAACGCTCCGTATCATCAACTGTAGCCATGGCATCATCGATCATCGCGTCGATCTCCGCGTTATTCAGCCAGTTACAGTTTTCATAAGTACCCGCACACTTGGTATGGAATTGAGATTCCAAGGTAGCGCCTGCCTCATTGAACTGAGGACCAGAGTTTACCGTACACACATTTGCCGTAGTCTCAGGATTGCTCATCTCCTCCTGCAGAGATGTCCAGGGAGTATTGGCAATCTCAACCTTAATTCCCACCTCGGCGCAGGCCGCCTGGAAGGCCAGAGCCAGTTTTTCAAGGGCAGGATTTTCGGTAATCAGAGAGAAAGAGAGAACGATCTGATCCAGTTCATCCGCATAAGCGGAGGCTGCCAGGTATTCTCTGGCCTGATCCAAATCATATTTAGGCTGCCAAGTATCCACATGGCCGGCTGTCTGCATGGAAACGGGGCCAGCAGGCTGCATAGAGCCAGGGAAGCATGCCTCGATCAGAGTATCATAATCCACCAGGCACGACAGAGCTCGGCGGAAATTCACATCGTCGGTGGGATACTTGGAGCAATTAAAATACAGATTTTGTACCAGTCGAGTAGAATAAGATGCAAGCTCCACGCCTTCCAGGGCCTCAATGGCAGCCAGGGACTCCGGAGACTGCCACATATCCGTAATCTCCAACTGCTGAGTGGCCATCATCGTACGGACCGTGGCCGGCTCATTGCCGTAGATAATCATAAACTCCTCGGGGGCATTTTCGTTCTCCCAGCCCTGGTACCACTCTTCATAACGTTCAGCCAAGAAATAGTCATTCTGAACCAGCTCTTTAAACTTATAAGGCCCAGAACCCGCATCATTTGTCAAAAGCCAGTTGGTACCATAGTCACCATATTCACCGTAGGCACCATCGGCAATATTAGCCATTACCAGATCCTCATTGACAATGTACATACGTACCAACGTGGAAACAAAGGGACCATAGGGGGAATTCAGAATAAAGCGGACCGTATAATCGTCGTCAGCAACAACGTCCTTGATGGTAGAGGTATACAGATAAGCAAAACCCTGGCCAATGGCAATTAAACGCTTAGCTGTAAACACCACATCACTTGCCGTCAGCTCTGTACCATCATGAAAGAGAACACCCTTTCTCAGGTGGAACGTATACTCCAACCCATCGTCACTGGTTTCCCAGGACTCCGCCAGAGCAGGCTCAACACCATCAAAGGTGGGGAATACCAGCGTATCGTAGAGGTTGCAATACGCGATAGAGCTGGAATTGCCGCTATGCGTAGCCGGATCAAGAATCGGGGTGCTGTCGGCGGTCATGCGAATGATGCTCTGATGCGTACCAGAAGCTGTTCCCTCGCCGGTATCTCCATTGCCACTGCCGGCAGTGTTGTTTCCTCCACAACCAGCAAGCATTGCAAGCAGCATCACCAATGACAAGAGTAACGATACCATTCTTTTCATGTTATTTTTCCTCCTTTTGTTTATTGGTCTATACTTAATGATTCAAATCATAAAGCCGCAAACTACTTAACACACATCTTTTCGCACAGGTGACAACGAACAAAATGTCCCGGGGAAACTTCTCGCATCACAGGATCCTCCTGCATACAGCGATCCGTCTTATACTTGCAGCGCGTATTGAAGCTGCAGCCCTTGGGAATATTGACCGGCGAGGGAATCTCTCCCGTACATTCCACTTTAGCCGGTTTCAGCGCTTCATCTTCATCCGAAATGACAGGAATCGCTGAGAGCAGCATCTGGGTATAAGGATGAAGGGGATTGGAATAGAAAGTCTCTGTTGGTGCCACCTCACAAAGCTTTCCCAAATACATGATGGCAACGCGGGTAGAGATATTGCGCATAACACCCATATCATGGGTAATAAACATATATGTCAGCCCATTCTCTTTCCGCAGCTTCATCAGCATATTAAGAATTTTTGCCTGGATGGACACGTCCAGAGAAGACGTAGGTTCATCAAGGATAATAAACTTCGGATTGCAGCAAAGCGCCCGCGCAATGGAAACAAGCTGCCGCTCTCCACCGCCAATCGAGTTGGGTGACTTATACATAAAGTCTGCCGGAAGCTCTACCATATTCAGAATTTCAATGATCTTGTCATCGATCTGATTGCGTGGAACCACTTTATGAACTTTCAATGGCAGGCTTAAAATGGAACGCACATCCTGATAGGGATTCAGAGATGATCCAGGGTCCTGAAAAACAATCTGGGCAGTTCTGCGAAACTGCATACTACGCTTCTTGCTGTCTTTCGTAATTGTTTCGCCGTTGAATATAATTTCACCATCCGTCTGGTGGTACATGCCCATTATGGTATAGGCAATGGTACTCTTGCCAGATCCGGACTCGCCCACAATTCCGAGCACGTCTCCCTTGTTGATATAGAGATCTACACCATCAACGGCACGGACAAAGCGATCCTTTCCGGCGGGAAAGTACATTTTTAAATTTTTCAACCGCAGGATTTCTTGGTCCATATTGTCACGATTCCTTTCGCAAGCCCCGTGCATAACGCAGCGGCCTAAACGTATTTGAAACAGGCTACAAAGTGTCCAGGTTCAACTTCCACCTGGGGCGGCTTCTTCTGCTCACATTCCGGCTTGCAATATTTGCATCGTGTGCAGAAGCGGCACCCCTTGGGCGGATTAAAGTAATCTGGTACATAACCATAAATACCAGATGAGATACCACCGCCAGCAAGACGAGGAGCACAATCAAAGAGGCCTTCCGTATATGGATGCAGCGGATTTTTAAAAAGCCTTTTTGTCTCAGCGACCTCAACAATGTTGCCTGCATACATAACATAGATCCGATCAACCAGCTCACGCACAACGCCCAAGTTATGTGTGATCATAATCAAGGATCTCTTGTCTTCTTCTACCAGTTTTCTCAGCAGATGGTGAATCTGATCCTGAACAGTAACATCAAGTGCCGTACCCGGCTCATCTGCAATCAGCATCTGCCGCGGCGTAACCAAGGAAGTTGCAATGCAGATCCTCTGGCGCATACCTCCGGAAAGCTGGTACGGATAGGATTTCAAGATACGGTCAGGGTCGGAAATCATTACACTGGTAATGGCCTGTCGCGCAGCTTCCATCATTCCGGCACGGTCTTTTTTATCAAAATAACCAGAATATTTTATCACATCCAGCATTTGCTGCCCAATGGTAAAAACTGGATTTAGCGCCGCCATAGGAGACTGGGAAATCATGGATATCTTCTTGCGGCGTAATTCCAGCAGCGCATGTTTTTTCATCCCCAGTACGTCTTCCCCATCGAATTGTATGGAAGCTCCTGGCTGAACGCTTGCATTTCCATCCTCCTGCAAACGCAATATGGCTTTCATGGTCGTGGTCTTTCCACAGCCGGACTCGCCAACAAGCCCCACCTTTTCTCCTTTTGCTACGAAGAAAGATACATTATCGACAACTTGGGCATATCCTCGATAGGTTTTATACCAGACCGACAGGTCTTTAATATCCAATAATTTTTCACTCATGATTGCTTACCTCTGTCAAACATATCCCGGATACCATCTCCAAAGAAATTAAAACCAAGGATGATGAAAATGATACCAAGAGCCGGCATAATGGCTATCCACCACATATCCGGGAGATATTTGGAACCATCAGAAATCATTGTACCAAAGGACGGTGCCGGGGGCTGCTCGCCAAGTCCAACAAAACTCAGACTGGCGCCCTGCAAAATAACCCAGCCAACATCCAGAGCCATTTTGGTAAGAATGGGCGACAGGCAGTTTGGAAGAATCTCTTTGACTAAAATATGGAGCTTCGATGCACCAATCAGCTCTGCTTCCTTGACAAAATATTCTTCACTCAAGCTAACAGTGCTGCTGTAAACAAGACGTGTATACCATGGCCACCACATAATCGTAATTGCCAGCATGGAGTTCATCATGTTGTATTCCAGCATAGATGCAATAGCAAGACAGAGAATCAGCGGAGGCATAGACAGGAACACGTCCGTAACACGCATAATTACCGTGTCGATCTTTGTGCCGTGATAATAGCCCGCAATAAGCCCAAGCGCAGTACCTACCGGAACCGAAATCGCCAAGACAACCACAGACATCAGCATCGCACCGCGGAAAGAGTAAATAACACGGGTAAAAATATCGCGGCCATTCGTATCCGTACCAAACCAATAAACTGAATTGGGAGCTTGTCCTGCGTTAGCGAAGTCCACAAACTCCTTCACATGTTCTGGATAGTGGGTCACCGCCTGAGGAAACAGTGCAAGGAAAACAGAAATAGCAACAATAATAAGCCCTATGATGGAAAGCTTATTGCTGCGGAAGTTGTACCAATAAATACGGAGATTTTCACGCGTGGATGGCTTTAAAAAACCACCTCTGGCTTTTACACTTTTTTGAGGTATGTTGCTCATTTTTTCGCTGGACCTCCTTATGAAAGCCGAATCCGGGGATCAATCGCGGCAATAATCAAATCCACAATCAAATTGACAACCAAAAAGACCAATCCAATAATCAAAACCACAGCACAAATTGCGTTCAGATCTTTATTCAGCATAGCATTCATGCCATATCGGGAAACACCCGGCCAATTAAATACCTTTTCCACCAGGAAAGCGTTACCCACCAATACAGCAAAATCCATGCCCATAACCGTAATCACAGATGCCGAGGATGATTTCATCAGATACTTGTTCATCAGTTTATTGCGAGGCAATCCGTAAGACTTGGAAACCTGCATGTATTCTTTTTCTGCATTCTCTGTCAACGCATTACGGAGTAGCCGGGCATCCTGGAACATACCGCCAAAAGCTAGGGCCAGCGCAGGCAAAATAAGGTGCAGAAACGCATCCCATGCAACAGCAGGTTTGCCTGTAATCAGTGCATCAACAATATAAAGGCCCGTAATATCAGCAGGTGGCGCAACTCCAGCTGACAACCGCCCCAGTACGGGTATGACCGGCCATATATAGCCAAATAACAGCAAAAATAAAATAGAAACGACAAAAGATGGCAACGCAATGCCGGTATAAGACAAAACGCGGACAAGTCCATCAATAAAGGAGTCTTTGAATCGAGCTGCCAGCGTACCAAGCAAGAGTGCTCCACAAACCATAAACACTCCGGAAACCAGTACCAGCTCTAATGTTGCCGGAAGAAATTGGGAAACGTCCTGACTAACGGATCGTTTGGTAACTATGGAGATTCCAAAATCACCGTTAAAAATATCACGGATCCAGTAAGCATACTGGACAGGCAATGGTTTATCCATGTACAGTTGCTCGTTCAACGCATCCACCGCTTCCTGCGTGGCGCGGGGGCCAAGTGCCAATCGTCCTGGATCACCGGGGACCACACGTGACAGGACAAAAATCATAATCGAAACGCCCAGCAAAACAAATATGCCCTGCAGAAGACGTTTCAGTATATATCGTACCATTGTATACACCCCTTGTCTCTGTTGATCATGCAGTTGCTAAAAACACAATTTAAATTGCATTACCGTCAGCAGAGCGATATTTCTCCGCTTTTATTCCCATTTCTTTAATAAATGCAGGGCGCATATATCAGCCATGCCCTGCGAATATCAGTCGTAACACAAACTCAAAAAGGATAAACTTATTTTTCTGCCGCAGCAATCAGACGCAAAGCAATTTCCTGCAATACATCACGGAATCGGCTTTCGTCATACATACATGTCAGCTTATTTTCCTCAATATATCGCTCCAAATCGCAAATAGCATCGTTGTTAATAAACCCACTCTCTTTACCAAGACGGATTATCTGTGCCATGCAATCAATCAGGCGCAGCGGCCCATAAATAGGCGGTTCATCCATAAGCCCTATTGCACTTGTACTGCAAAATGCCAGAAGGTCATACCACATCTTCTGCATCTCGATCTCCCCAACTATTAAAATGAAGAAGCTCAGAAACCGGTCGTTTAGGCGGCTTTATGGAATCTTTCGCTGGATACCCAATAGTAATCATCAATTCTGGCACAATGTGTTCAGGAATCTTCAGCAACTTCTGAAGGATCAGTGAGGAAAAAGAACGAATTGCACAGGTCCCCAAACCGAAATCTACAGCTGACAGCATGATGTTTTCTGCCGCCATGGCAATATCAAATACGCTGAGCTGATCTCTGCCCATTACGCCGCCCTTTTTATAGGCGCGATCTTTGTCCACACACAGGATCAAGATACACGGCGGATAATATCCAATCCCCGGAGAAAAAGCGACAATCTCCCGGACCAATTCCACATGATCTGCCACAATAAATTCCCACGGCTGAATATTGCTCCCGGATGGTGCCATGCAGGCATTTCTAATTAGTTCACGAATCAGGGCTCTATCCACGGGCCTGTCTTGATAATTCCTAATACTGCGGCGGCTTTCAATACATTCCTGCAAACTTTTCATAACGTATCTTTCACTATTTGTTGTATTGCAAGGCAGGCCCCCTTCCACCCCCTAATCGGGGATGGAAGGGAGTCGTGCCGCTGCTTTCTGCCTATCGTTTGTCTGATTAACCGCTATCTCTGTTGTCTTATTTCCCCATGACCTCATCAACAGGGATATGGTCAATATCAAAGCCAAAATACCGAGGCATCAGCAAGGTAGCATTCTGCTGCTGAGGCTTGCAGCGCATGGCAATCAGAGCAATCTTCTGCCCCACATATGAAAGCGGATTGGGAACAGGCTCACCAGTCTCAAGATCAACAGCCGCAATGATATCAGGGCTGGTGACATAAGGCTCCCCATTCTTCCAAACAACATGGTTCTCGTTCTTGAACCAATATTTGAGTTCGTTCTCCCCACAATCAACGGTAACAGTTCCCCAATAATAGCCGACCGCATCATAGTCGTCCTTAACGGTGATCGTACCGCGTCCCAACTCATAGCCGCCAAACTTCTCCAGCAGCTCAGTAACAACATCCTTTCCGGCCTCTTTTGCTTCGCGCATAGTCTTACCTGCTTCGTAAGACTGACTCAGCGTACCTGCAATAACCGTATCGCGAGTATTCTTTCCATCAAGTGCCATACCAGCCTGACCTGCCAAGCCATAACCTGCCACACTGATCAGCTTACCGATATGCTCCACCGTGCGGGGATTGATTGCGCTTTTAATGATGCACTCATTGCCCCACTCGTCTACAGAAGCGATCGGGGTCAGGCAGTGGCCGTTGTAATTATAGGTGATCTGCACGATCTCAGGAATTGCTCGGCCGGTATAATCGCCATCCACAGTAACAATTCCCAGCTTGGATGCCGCCGCCATGGCAGCAGGAGCATTTGCACCTGCAAGTTCAATGGGAACAATAACGTCAAACTTCTTACCGGTGTACTCCTGCAGTGCAAGAACAGCCTTGGCCATCCGGTCGCCCTCCAGGTTGACACTGGTCTCAGGGGTCATATCATATGACGCCATCTCCTTGACAGTCGCTTCATCATGAGGTGCAATGGAACCCATGAGGAAGGGGCAGCAGCTCATCATATCATCTTTGATCTCACTAACATCGACCCAGCCGACATTACGTCCAGCTTCGATTTCATCCATCAAAGAACGGATACCATTCTTGGGCAGTCCGCCACCGCCTGTAGCAAACAGGGTGCAGCCACGGACAAAATCCTCAACCTGCTGTCTGTTGGTAAGTCTCATAGTAGCCATTGTTTCCATTCTCCTTTTGTTATTTTAAATAAAACCGGCTGTACTGCCGAGCAATTACTGGTCGCAATCAACAATTCAAGGTTGTTTAAATTATAATAGATTCTTTTTCATTTGGCAGTATGTCGCTGCACATTACTTTATGGTAAATAATAGGCGCTCACACTTTATTGCACTGCTGCATTCCCATGAGCCTCACTAAAAAAGACAAGCTCTGCCGACAAATTTATGTCGACAGAGCTTGCCGCCTTGTGGAACAAGAAGTTGTATCGCTGCCTCAATCGCAGCAGGTAGCTTGCTGTTTATTTGATGCGTTCCTCCACCGGAATATAGTCCACATCGAAATTAAATGCACGCGGACTAAGAGCCAGCAGCCCCCGCGGAGTACGGAAAATATCCCGCGCTTTCATTGCAATTACAGATACTTCCATTCCCACTTCAATAACATTGTTCGTATAGGGCTGACCAGTTTTGCTGTCAATAATCTGAATCATGTCTGGGCTGGTAACAAATACTTCTCCGTTCTTCCAGCACATATGGTTCTCATTTTTCAGCCAGACCTTCAGATTTGTCCCTTCATATTTACCAGTGCCTGTAATATCATGAGTTGCCCAGTAATAATCATCCTTATCTTCAACATGTTTACCGGTGACTGTGCCTTTACAGATTACCCAACCGCCAACTTTTTCCGCAATTGTATCTGCAGGGTCCAACCCTGCTTCCACCGCCAAACGCAGCGCCTTACCGACTTCATAGCAGTCGCTCATTGTGCCATGAATCAGAGCCTTTTTGGTATTTACGCCATCGGCAAAGAAGCCTGCTTGCGCACTATAACTAAACCCTGCAACGGCAAGCTGTTTGCCAATGCGCTCCACCATGCGCCAATTTACAGCGCTCTCAATTGTGGCCATATCGCCCCAGCCGTCACAAGCTACGACCGGCGTCAGGTTTTGCTCATAAATAAAAGGCGTGGTCTGCTGAATCTCCGGAATTGCTCTGCCTGTATAGTCGCCATCCAACACCACAATCCCCAATTCAGCAGCAGCAGATATACAGGCCGCCGCATTTGCGCCTCCCAGCTCAATAGGAATCAAGGCTGAAACCTTTTTCCCCATCTTTTCTTCTAATCCTCTGACAGCTCGAACCATTCGCTCCGTCTCATCCACATGGGGGGCATCCAAATCATATGTAGCTTTCATATCGCGCTTGGTCTCTTCATCCGGTCCGGCAAGGGACCCCATCAGGAAGGGGCAGCAGGAGTACTGGTCATCCCGCAGTCTTTCAGGCTCCACCCAGCCGACCTCGTGACCCTTTTCTATCTGGTCCATAAGAAGATCAATGCCGCGCTGATACGAGCCTCCGCCACCGGTACCATAAAAGGTTACGCCACGGACAAAATCCTCGACCTGCTCTCTCGTTTTCATCGTAAACTTCAACAAAACCGATCACTCCTTACTCTGTTTTATTTAATCCACTCCTTGGGCAAATGACTTTCTGCTTGATAAGTATAGGTTGTTATGCTAGTATTTTCTATATTGCATTACACATTTTTGGAAGAGTAAACAGTGCTAAAAAACATTGCGGCAGGAGAAAACAGTGCTCACCGGAAAAAGGCAGGATAATAATGAATTTTACAGTAGAGGACATCCTAAAAATTGAACCATTGGTAACCGGGAAACTTGTTGCAGGAACTAACGGACTCATTAACGAAGTCCGAGGTGTTACTGTACTGGAGGTCAGCTGGATAGAAATCCCAGAAGGTCAGGCATTCACAACCGCTGGTGACTTAGTCGTTTCATCCATGTATTCTGTAATGAATAGCGTGGAGGAACAAATCCAGACTGTACGAATGCTAAAAGAACAAAATGCTAGTGGCCTGATTCTTTGCCATATTGGGATGGTAATCAAGGAGTTATCTCCTCGATTGATAGATGAGTGTAATCGTCTCGCCCTGCCGTTGATTATTATGCCTCCGTATGTGGGCTATTCAGCGATTATTTCTGTAGTTTCCTCTCTTGTTCTTACGCAAAAAAACAAAGTTCTCGGGAACAAGGTCGAAATGTACGACTCCATTATTGATCTATTGCTGCATCAGCACAGCAATCATAGTATTATTACGAATCTCAGCCGTCTGATCAACTGTCGAACACTTTATTTCAACCACAATCTGCGAGTGGAAGAACGCGCAGGTCTGCCAGACGATTATTTGACTTATGTTCGGAATCAAATTCGTAAAAACGTCCTAGCTTTTATGGATTCTTACGAAGAAATCATGATTCCAGGCTATCAAAGCGGTCCTCCTCTCTTATTATATCCTCTCTACAGTAATATCCTGTATTACGGAGTTATTGTTATCGAAAAAGAGCATGAGCTTTCTGATCTGGATAAAGCAGCAATTCTCCAAACCAAGAACGCACTGTACATCATGCATCTAAATAAGACAGATGTCTTTGAGTATAGAACAAGGCTCTTAACTGAGTACATTGATGATTTGATTCACAACTATTGCTCAAATGAACAACTTATGCTCAACAGAAGTTCTTCGGTAGGGCACAATCTCATTCACACCCATGCAGTGATCGTTGTGGATATTTTCGGATTTGAAAGTCTCGCATCTCAACTCGATGAACAAAAAATCCAAACGCTCAAACAAGAGTTCATGGGACATATTGAAACTTTGATCCGGCGGATTTCACCAGAGAGCATCGGCTGTAATATTAGTGACAAGTATGTTATCTTGTTCACAGAGAATTTACCCCGGGAGAGAACTCATGCTCGGCTGGAGCATATCGGAAAACAAATCTATGAATCCCTCCAAGAGCATACTCAGCTAAAAGCTTCTGTGGGAATTGGCAGTTATTGTCAGCATTTTTCTGAAATAAAAGCCAGTTATGAAAGTGCTCTCACCGCAATATCTATCTCCAATCGAATCTATAAGAAACCGCGAATTGTTTTCAGCAATGAATTGCCGGTTTACCGCTTTATGCGGCATTCAATCCAAGGTATGGAGTCAGTTTGTCAACAACTAGAAGCAGAATTATTGGAGCCGTTGCGAACTTACGATAAAAACACCAACAGCTGTCTTGAAGAAACCTATCGAGTTTTATTGGAGTGTGATTTGGATACGAACCTTGTAGCCAAAAAGATGTATATCCATAAAAACACTGTTCTACAGCGGAAAAAGAAAATTTCCGAGCTCTATCAGCAAGACCCGTTTGATTTGATAAATCGGCTGCAGTTCCAGTTTATCCGTATTCTAAACGACCTCATTGACCCGCCAGGAAATATTCATTGAATCCAGAACTGCAGATAATTGGAGGGTAACAGATTACTTCAAATCGCACACATACCAAATAAATTGCATGAAAAACTTTCCTGGAATAATCATCCGCACCATCTTTCGGGTATCTCATAAGGGCCAAAGGAACAAAAAACAGGGAGCGCCGCTGAGCGGCGCTCCCTCTACATTTTTTTGATCCCTGCTCTTTTCTCCGCAGCATCAGACCTAGGCTATTCTCCTTCAGTGCGAAAAGCTCTTGGCACGACCCTGGACTGTCTCATGTATGTACCAAGTACCCAAAACAAATCTGCCTAGGCAGAAACCTTATAATTAAAAACCGTTCTCATGTCCCTATATTTATTTGGTATTATGCTTACGAACGATATCAAGGAACACCGCTAGAAGCACAATCGCTCCCTGCATGGCAGACTGCCAATAGGCATTGACCTGGAGAAGGCTCATGCCATTTTTCAGGGTATAAACTACCATAATACCGAAAATGGTACCCAGGACAGAACCTTTTCCGCCTTCGGCAGAAGCACCGCCAATGATCGCACCAGCAATGGCTTCCAGTTCAAAGCCGGTACCGGTGGATGTCTGGGCAACAGACATTCGCGCAGTAAGCACCATTCCGGCAATTCCAGCCAGAGCGCCACCGTACATATAAGCCATCATACGGTGTTTCCGCGTATTAATACCAGACACCATGGCAGCTTGCTCATTACCACCGGTTGCGGCCAAACGGCGTCCAAATACGGTTTTATTAAGTACATACCAAGTGACCAGAGCAATAAACGCTGCAATCCAAACCGGAATCGGTATACTTAAAAAGTACCCTGTTCCCATGACCACAAAAGATTCGCCCAATTCATTGATGGGATATCCTTTTGTGATAACATTGATTAAACCTCGAACCAGCTGTTGGCAGCCTAGTGTGGCGATAAACGCCGGAAAGCGGAGGTAACCGATAATATAGCCGTTAAATCCTCCGATGATAAGCCCAACTCCGATACCTGCCAGAATAACTACAACAAGAGGCAACCCGGTTTTTGACAAATAAGCAGTTACTATGCCGGCCATACCCATTGTGGCACCCAGGGACATATCCATTCCGCCGCTCATAAAAACCATGAGGACACCCAGGCCAACCATTATGTAAAAGGACATATAGCGGCTCAAATTGCGGAAATTACGCATGGTCAAGAACGTATCTCCGGTAACAATGATGAGAATAATAGCGATAATAATCCAGATCAGTACTGCTCCGGCGGAGTCGTTGGTAAGAAACTTCTTCAGAAAGCTCTTTGACAAACCTCTCTTTGTCTCCATTCGTTTTTCACCTCATTCAAGTCCTGCCGCGTAGCGGAGGATCGTTTCTTGATCAGCGTTTTCTCTGTCAAGGATCTTTTGTATCCTGCCGTCGTATACCACAGCAATTCTGTCACTCATACCAAGTATTTCGGGCATCTCCGAGGATATCATGATGATGCATTTACCTTCCTTGGCCAGACGCACCATTTCTTTATAGATGTCATACTTGGCACCAACGTCTATACCTCTGGTCGGTTCATCAAGTATAAGAATATCTGGGTTAGATAAAAGCCAGCGCGAAAGCAGCACCTTTTGCTGATTGCCTCCGCTCAGCTCTCTCATAGTCTGTTTAAGGCCCCTGGCTTTTGTTGAGAAGAGTTGGAGCTGCTCTTCTGCCAGTTTTTTGCACTCCTTGTGGCGGATACCCAAAATACCGCTGTGCTGGTTCCACACTAGAGCCATGATATTGTTATATACATTGGCATCCAGAAAACACCCATCTTTCCGTCGGTCCTCGGTCAAAAACGCCAAACCATTCTTTATTGCGGAACCGGTATTTTTTACTTCCGTCGGCTTTCCATGGATTTTAATGGTCCCGCTGTCAGCCTTCCGAATCCCCATGATGGTCTCCATAATTTCTGTCCGTCCCGCACCCATCAATCCGGCAAAACCAAGAATTTCCCCCCGCCGTGCCGTAAAGCTTATGTCATGAAGGAGGCCCTCCACATTCAGGTGTTCTACCTCCAACATCGGATCGCCGATCTCCACCGACTCCTTGGGATAATATTCAGACAGCTGACGCCCCACCATCATGGAGACAAGTTCATCAGTCGTTGTCTCTTTTGTACGGCAAGTGCCGATATAATGGCCATCACGCATTACGGTGACCTCGTCTGCAATCTGGAAAATCTCGTCCAGCTTATGGGAGATATAGATAAAGGTTATTCCCTGCTTCTGCAGAGAACGGATGGTTTCAAAGAGCTGCTGGACTTCCTTTTCCGTAATAGCGGAGGTAGGTTCGTCCATGATAATGAGCTTTGATTTGTTGGTAATGGCTTTTGCAATTTCCATGACCTGCATTTGAGCCACACTGAGGGTACCAACTTTACGCCCCGCTTTTATGGTGGGGTGCCCCATATCATCCAAAATTTTCTGAGCCTGGCGTTCCATTTCTTTTTTATTAATCAGTACATGATTGATTTTGCACAGTTCCTTGCCGCAGAAAATATTTTCAGCTACCGTCATGTTGGTAATGGGATTTATTTCCTGATAAATCATGGAGATGCCCTGACGGATCACGCTGTTTATGTTTGAGGTGTCCAAGGGCTTTCCATCAAAGATGATTTCCCCGGAATCTCGCGTATATAAGCCGGTCAGAATTTTCATGAGCGTGGATTTTCCGGCACCGTTCTCACCCATCAACGCATGAACGCTGCCCCGCTTGATATCCAGCTGCATGTCCTCCAAAGCTTTTACGCCGGAAAAGGCTTTGGTGACTCCTTTGATATGAAGTAAGATATCCTGATTATTCATGTTACCATTCCTTATAAAATGCTATGCGGGATATAAATATCCCGCATAGCTGGATAGTTTGAATAGCTAACTGGATCTTGTCAATCAGTTGAATACAAAGGTGTCGATATTATCGGAGGAAAGCAGTTCGAGTTCCATGTACAGATCCTTTTCGATAGACTCGCCAGCAAACAGAGCCTCGGCTGCCTGAATCGCTCCATTCATATAGACGGAAGAAGGAAGGTAAATGGTGGCATCGAGAATGCCGTTTTCAATGGCTATCTGAGCATCTTCCATGCCGCCCTGTCCCACAATGTATGCCTCAAGGCCCGCCTCCTGGAAAGAAGTTCCAGCCCCCATGGCAACCGTGTCCTGAGAGCACCAAATGGCATCAATATCAACACCAGCGGTGATCCAGTTCTCAGCTACCGTGATGGCGTTGGCCTGGTCGTTGTTCTCAGCAACCTGCTCGTCGACAACCGTGATTCCCGGATATTCGGCAAACAGAGCTTTGGCTGCATCAGCCTGCTCCACCCAGCCCTGCTGAGAGAGTGTACCGTTTAGAATAGCCACGTTGCCCTCGCCGCCAAGGGCCTCAACAATAGCTTCTGCCTTCATACGTCCGATATCTTCGTTGCTCACCATAACAGCGCAATCATAATCGGAAGTAATGTCCGAGCAGATGACAACCAGAGGGATCCCAGCCTCAGAGCAGGCGGTGCTGATGGGGGCGCAGGCAGACATATCATAGGGCTTCAGAATAATCACCTGGCAGCCGTTAGAGATCATGTTTTCCACCTGGTTTATCTGCAGATTCATGTCGCGGTTCGCATCTTGGATCTCCAGTTCTATGCCGCGCTCATCACACAGAGCCTGGAGGGAAGTAGCAAGACCGCTGGTAAAGTTTGAACTAAGAATATCAGTGGACCAACCAATTTTCGTAAGTCCTTCGTCGGAAGATGCATCTACATCCTCACCATTAGTCGAGGAATCAGAGGTATTTCCCGCATTTTCATTTTGATTCTGTTGAGAATTTTCATTGCCATCAGAGCAAGCCGCAAGAGAGAATACGAGGACAAAGACTAACAGCAGAGCCAATAACTTTTTCATACGTTTTCCTCACTTCTTTTAGTTTTATTTTGTAACGCCACAGCGTATACAACGTGTTGATCTTCCGCAAGGAGAAAGCGCGCTTAAATGACATGGATTCTGTTTTTTACCAAATTAAGGAAATTTTTTATAAAAGAAACTGGAGGGGCTTATTATCAGTACCTCCACCCTATTGTGGTTTCAGCGGATCCTTTTTAATTGAATCACCTGATGGTCTTCATTGGCGTGGGTGGGGAAGAGATACAGATTACCCTTTTTGTCAGCGCAGATGTCATGGGCCCGCAAATCACTGTTGAAGGTACCCAGCTGAGCAACAACATTAATCTCGGTGTCAAAAATCGTCAGATAACCGGCACGCCCGATTACATAGATATATTGTCCATCGGTGTCTATTCCGGAAGGCTGCCCCATATTACGGCTGCAGTAACCAAGGAGATTTCCGTCAGTGTCAAACACATGGACAGCATCTTTTTCGCGGTCACAGACCCAGATTTGATCTTTGGCATCAACACAGACTGCATGAACAATCAGGAATTTACCAGGCGTATCGGTGGAGGCGTCCCAGACACCGATCCCACCCCAGGACTTTTTATAGGTTCCATCGGCTCCAAAGAGATGTACCGCCCGGTTGCCATAGCCATCGGATACGACATACTCCCCCTTTGAAGTCATATCGACATCAGTAGGCATATTGAAGGGGCCGGATACCTTTTTGACCTGCTTCATGGCTTCGTAGAAAGCCCACATTCCCGGAATACCGAAATACGGCTCCGGGGGGAAAA
>OODG01000458.1_pt1 | contig 29201 bp, 23 predicted proteins | sample 1671621 | NCBI WGS metagenome assembly OODG01 (sample SAMN06348175, study PRJEB24527) | human gut metagenome | biome: human gut; feature: ankylosing spondylitis patient; material: feces | host: Homo sapiens | place: China | collected 2015-10 | reverse complement strand
CTAACACATTCCAATGAATCATCTTTGTAGTCAATTTCTACAAAGGCTTCTTCGCGCTTTTCGTTTAAATCAGCGGGGCGATGAACTTGAGCACTATGCCCACCAGATGCAGCAGCTTTTTACCCTGCCAGATGCTCTGACGGGTGGGTTCCACCGTGCGGCACTGTGCCAGCGTATCCTGAAAATCTGCTTCAATGCGGGGCAGGCAGTCCACGCCGCGCATCCAGACAGCGTCTTCAAAATGGTGGTACAGGCTGCGGTAGTCCAGATTGATGGTGCCCACAACGGCCTCCTGCCCGTCCATGATCATCACCTTGGCGTGGGTGAAGCCGGGGGTCCACTCGCTGATCTTCACACCGGAGGACAGCAGCGGCAGGTAATGGGTCTTGGCCAGCGCATAGGCAAATGCCTTGTCCGGCTTGCCGGGCAGGATCAGATGCACATCCACGCCGCGCTCGGCGGCAAAGCGCAGGGCGGTCTCCAGCTCGCCGTCCAGAATGAGGTAGGGCGTGATGATATGTACGCTGTGCCGGGCGCGGTTGAGCAGGTCGATGTACACCATCTCGCCTACACGCTCGCCGTCCAGCGGGCAGTCCCCGTAGGGGATGACAAAGCCCTTTGCCTGCGTTTCTGGGAGGGGGTGGGTGAGGAACTGCGCAAACTCCGGCTCCCGCTGGATGCTCCACATCTGCAAAAACAGGGCGGTCATGGTGCGCACGCCCTCGCCTTCCAGCATGACAGCGGCGTCCTTCCAGCGGCCGTATTTTTCAATGTGGTTGATGTACTCGTCGGCCAGATTCACGCCGCCGGTAAAGCCCACGCGGCCATCTACGACCAGAATCTTGCGGTGGTCGCGGTAGTTGTAGTGGGTGGAAACAAAGGGCGTGACCGGCGCAAACACCTTGCAGCGGATACCCAGCGCTTCCAGCCGTCTGGGGTAGTCCCGGGGCAGGGTGGAGAACTCGCAGGTGCCGTCATACATCACCCGCACATCCACGCCCTGCGCGGCCTTGCGTGCCAGAATTTCCAGAATGCGCCCCCACATCAGCCCTTCGTCAATGATGAAGTATTCCAGAAAAATGTACTGGGTGGCGCTTTCCAGCTGGGGCAGCAGCGCGGCAAACTTGGCTTCTCCGCTGGGGAAATAGGTCACCTGCGTGTTTTCGTACACCGGGAAGCCGCCGCCCCGTCCGCGCAGATACTGCGCCAGAGAGGCCGCGCCGGGGCAGTCCGCGTCCAGCGCCGTGCTCGCCTTTTTGTCCTGCGCCAGCTGGCCGCGGGTCTGCCCCTCCAGCTCCAGCAGGCGCTTTTTGAGCATCCGGTGACCGACATCCTCCTTGGTGTAGCAGAACAGCAGCACGCCCAGCACCGGGGCAAGCGCCGTGACCACCAGCCACGGGATGCGCACGCTGTTGTTCATGTCCTGATTGAGCAGGTAGACCATCATGGCCGCCGTGACCAGCAAGGTGCCGCCCAAGTAGTGGGGCAGCAGGTTACTGAACCAGCGCATCAGGCTGAAGAGCGCCCCGAATTGCAGCACCAGCAGTACCAGCACCAGCCCAAAGCGGCTGAAGATGGCATGGATGAGCCCTTTCTGGCCTTTACGGAGCAGACGGATGCCGCCGTCCTCAAATACCCGGACCTTGCTTCTCATGGTGTGCTGCAATGTTTCTTTTGACATTTTGACCGTCCTTTTTTTGGAATGTGTCGGAGGATAGCCTGCAAGCCCTGTCCAAATGACACATTTTGTGCTATGATAAAGGGGAAGAACTGCTGCCGGGCGGCAACAGAGCATATACAAGTCTATTATAATCCATTCCGGCCGGTTTTTCCACAGAAACCGGCAGATTTTGTACAGAAGGAGTTTGCATTATGAACAACCTGATCATTGGCATCGCGGGCGGCTCGGGCAGCGGCAAGACCACCCTTGCACTGCGGCTGAAGGAGCGCTTTGGGGAGGACGAGGTGCGGCTGATCTCCCACGACAGCTACTACAAGCGTCACGACGAGCTGCCCTTTGAAGAGCGCTGCAAGCTGAACTACGACCACCCGGACGCCTTCGACATCTACCACTTGCAGGAGTTGAAGGCAGGCCGCGCCATCGACTGCCCGGTGTACGATTACTCCAACCACAACCGCAGCAACGAGGTGCAGCACATCGAGCCCGCCCCGGTGCTGATCGTGGAGGGCATTCTGCCCTTTGTAGAGCCGGAACTGTGCGCCCTGTTCGACTACAAGATCTTCGTGGACACGGACGCGGACGAGCGCATCCTACGGCGCATCCTGCGGGACGTAAAGGAGCGGGGGCGCAGCCTGGACAGCGTGATCAACCAGTACCTGACCACGGTCAAGCCGATGCACGAAGCCTTTGTAGAACCCAGCAAGCGCAACGCGGACATCATTGTGCCCAATGGCGGCGAGAACAGCACCGCCGTGGAGATGCTTGCGCACCACATCCGTACCCTGATCGAGAAAGCGAACCGGGGGTAAGAAACCCTCTCAGGCACTCCCGCGCCCGCAAACTTTGCAGTTTAACCTGAAACTGTACCGCCATGCCAAGGGCTCTCCCTTTGGGAGAGCTGGCGAGCGAAGCGAGACTGAGAGGGCGAGGCCGCTACCTGCGGAGCGCATTTGAAATCGTCCCGCGCAGAAAAAGGCACCCACAGCCATCCGGCTGCGGGTGCCTTTTTGCATACAGGTTTAACGGACAGAGGTGCGCACCAGCGCGCGCTTGAGGCGCGCCTGTGCCAGCTCGTACTCACGGTCGTTCAGGTTCTTGCGGGCAAGGATCTCCTCGGCGCGCTTCTTGGAAGCCTCCGCACGCGCCTGATCGATGTCCTCGGCCCATTCCCAAGTGGTAGCCACCAGACGCACGTCCCCGTCCAGCACGCTGAGCAGGCCGCCCATGCAGGCTGCACGGCGGCGCTGACCGTCGGCATCTACAATGTGCGCCTCGCCCATGCCCAGTGCCGTGCAGTAATCGCCGTGCTTTGCCAGAATGGCGATATCGCCGTCAATGGCGCGGCAGACGATGCGCTCGGCCTGACCTTCAAAGGCGCAGCCGTCCGGCGTGACCACCGTCAGATGAAAGGTCGTCATGGCTTACCCCTTCTTCGCTTTTGCGAACACGTCGTCGATGGTGCCCGCGAACAGGAATGCGCTCTCGGGCAGCTCGTCGCACTCGCCGCTCAGGATCATCTTGAAGCCCCGCAGGGTCTCCTTCAGCGGCACATACTGGCCGGGCATACCGGTGAACTGCTCTGCCACATGGAAGCTCTGGCTCAGGAAGCGCTGCACCTTGCGGGCGCGGCTGACGGTACGCTTGTCCTCCTCGCTCAGCTCGTCCATGCCCATGATGGCAATGATGTCCTGCAGCTCCTTGTAGCGCTGCAGCACCTTCTGGACGGCGCGGGCGATCTCGTAGTGCTCCTGACCCACGACCTCCGGGCTGAGGATGCGGCTGGTGGAGTCCAGCGGGTCCACAGCGGGGTAGATGCCCTGCGATGCAATGTCACGGCTCAGCACCGTGGTGGCATCCAGATGGGTAAAGGTGGTGGCAGGGGCGGGGTCGGTCAGGTCATCGGCGGGAACGTAGACGGCCTGCACCGAGGTGATGGAGCCCTTGCGGGTGGAGGTGATGCGCTCCTGCAGGGCGCCCATCTCGGTGGCCAGCGTGGGCTGGTAACCAACGGCAGAGGGCATACGGCCCAACAGTGCGGACACCTCGGAACCGGCCTGCGTGAAGCGGAAGATATTATCAATGAACAGCAGCACGTCCTGATTCTTCACATCGCGGAAGTATTCTGCCATGGTCAGGCCGGACAGTGCCACGCGCATACGGGCTCCCGGGGGCTCGTTCATCTGGCCGTAGACCAGCGCGGTCTTGTTGATAACGCCGCTCTCGGTCATTTCGCCGTACAGGTCGTTGCCCTCACGGGTGCGCTCGCCAACGCCGGTAAATACCGAGTAACCGTTGTGCTCGGTGGCGATGTTATAGATCAGCTCCTGGATCAGGACGGTCTTGCCGACACCGGCGCCGCCGAACAGGCCGATCTTACCGCCCTTGGCGTAGGGGCAGATCAGGTCAACCACCTTGATGCCGGTCTCAAGGATCTCGGTGGTGGACTGCTGCTCCTCGTAGCTGGGAGCGGGACGGTGGATGGGCCAGTAGGCATCCGGGGTGGGGGCGGGCTTGTTATCCACAGGCTCGCCCAGCAGGTTGAACACGCGCCCCAGACACTGGTCGCCTACGGGCACCTTGATGGACTCGCCGGTGTCCACGGCATCTGTGCCGCGCACCAGACCATCGGTGCTGCTCATGGCAATGCAGCGTGCCACATTGTCGCCGGTCAGCTGAGCAACCTCCACCACCAGCTTCTGGCCGTGGTTGTCGATCTCAATGGCGTTGAGCAGCTCCGGCAGCTCGCCATCCTTGAACTGGATGTCCAGCACCGGGCCAATGACCTGGATCACCTTGCCGATATGTTTTTCGGACATAGGCTACAACTCCTTCTTGATAGGTTTTTCCGCTCAAGCTCCCCCTTCGGGGGAGCTGCCGCCGTCAGGCGGCTGAGAGGGTTTTAGTTCTCCGCGCCGGCCACGATCTCGGTGATCTCCTGCGTGATAGCAGCCTGACGGGCACGGTTATAATACAGGTTGAGATGGTCGATCATCTCGCCGGCGTTCTTGGTGGCAGCGTCCATGGCGGTGCGGCGGGCAGCCAGCTCACTGGCTACGCTCTCGCACACGGCACCGTAGACGACACCGGCCACATACTCCGGGATGATCGCGCTGAATACTTCCTCGCTGCTGGGCTTATACAAGATCTGACTGCGGCGCGCCTCGGCCTTCTGCTGCTCGGTGGGCTCCATAGCCAGCGGCAGCACCTCGATGGAGACAGCCGTCTGGGTCATCATGGAATCGAACCGGGTGTAGCAGAGCTTTACGGCGTCAAACTCGCCCTTGCGGTACCCTTCGGTGATCTGGCGTGCCAGCTGGAAGCACTGTCCCACCGATACATCGGCGGCCAGCAGCACTTCCTGCGTGAACAGTTCGGCTTCGTGGTGGGCAAAGTACTCTGCCGAGCGCTTGCCGATGGGCAGCACCTCCACGTTGCCGCTTTCCTGTGCGGCCAGCTTGAGCACATTGGCGTTGTAACCGCCGGCAAGGCCGCGGTCACCGGCAATGACCACCAGCAGCGTGCGCTTGATCTCGCTGCGGCGCAGGTAGGGGTTGCGGGCCCGGGGGTCCGCTGCCGCGATCTCGGTCAGGGTCTTGTACAGCGTTTCAAAATAGGGTCGGCTGTGTTCGACCCGCTCCTTGGCACGGCGCATTTTGGAGGAAGCCACCAGCTCCATGGCCTTGGTGATCTGCATGGTGCTCTCTACGCTTTTGATGCGCAGCTTGATGTCCTTCATGGAACCAGCCATGCGTTACGCCTCCTTCCCTTTAATGCGCCTTGACAAAGCTTTCGGTGTACCGGGTCAGCACGGCTTTGAGCTGCTCCTCGGTGTCCTTATCCAGATTGCCGGTGGTGCGGATGGTGTCCATCACGGCAGCCCCGGCGGCATCGTTGTCCAGATACTCGTACAGGCTCTTCTCGTACTCTGCCACATCCGGCACCTTGACGTTGACAAGGTAATCGTGGATGGTGGCGTACAGGATGGCGACCTGCTTTTCCACAGGCACGGGCGCGGAGCGGTTCTGCTTGAGCACCTCCACGATGCGCTCGCCCTGTGCCAGACGCGCCTTGGTGTCGGCGTCCAGATCAGAGCCGAACTGAGCAAAGGACTGCAGTTCGCGGTACTGGGAGTAGATCAGCTTCAGGGTACCGGCCACCTTCTTCATGGCCTTGATCTGGGCGTTGCCGCCGACACGGGACACCGAGATACCGGGGTTGACTGCCGGCATGACGCCGGAGTGGAACAACTCGGTCTCCAGGAAGATCTGACCATCGGTGATGGAGATGACGTTGGTGGGGATGTAGGCGGAAACGTCGCCCGCCTGCGTCTCGATGATGGGCAGAGCCGTCAGGCTGCCGCCGCCCAGCTCGTTGGAAAGCTTGGCAGCGCGCTCCAGCAGACGGGAGTGCAGATAGAAAACGTCGCCGGGGTAAGCCTCGCGTCCCGGGGGACGGCGGATCAGCAGCGACAGGGCGCGGTAAGCCACCGCGTGCTTGGAAAGGTCATCGTAGATGATGAGGACGTGCTTGCCCTGCTGCATGAAGTATTCGCCCATGGCGCAGCCGGAGTAAGGGGCGATATACTGCAAGGGAGACAGCTCGGAGGCGGTAGCGGACACCACGATGGTGTAGCCCATGGCACCGGCTTCGGTCAGGCTCTGCACAAGGTTTGCCACGGTAGAGCGCTTCTGACCGATGGCAACGTAAATGCAGATGACGTCCTTGCCCTTCTGGTTGATGATGGTATCGGAGGCGATGGTGGTCTTGCCGGTCTGGCGGTCACCGATGATCAGCTCGCGCTGACCGCGTCCGATGGGGATCATGGAGTCGATGGCCTTGATACCGGTCTGCAGCGGCTCCTTGACGGGCTGGCGCTCGATGATGCCGGGAGCGCGGCTCTCAATGGCGCGGTACTCGGTGGTCTCGATGGGACCTGCGCCGTCGATGGGCTGACCCAGTGCGTTGACCACGCGGCCGATCATGGCATCGCCCACCGGCACGGAAACCACCTTGCCAGTACGCTTGACGATGCTGCCTTCTTTGATGCCGGCATCCGAGCCCAGCAGCACGATGGAAACGGTATTTTCCTCAAGGTTCTGGGCCATACCGTATTCGCCGTTGTCAAACTGGAGCAGCTCGCCTGCCATGCACTTTTCCAGACCGCTGGCCCGGGCGATGCCATCGCCCACCATAATGACCGTGCCGGTCTCGCTCTGCTCGATGGCATTTTCGTAATGCTTGATCTGCGCACGGATGATCTTGGAGATCTCTTCAGGTTTCAGTTGCATCTTTGTTTGTTCACCACTCAATTCATAATAGTCATTTCGGGTGGAAATTCGTTCTGTGCTCTGCCCCGTTTGCAAAGGGCAGGGGAAAAGTTACAAAGTGACCGCCGCAATATCCCGGCGCAGGGAGGCAAGACGGTTCTGGACGGTGCCGTCCAGCTCGGTGCCCTCGATATCCAGCCGGATACCGCCCAGCACCTTGGCATCCACCTTGGTTTTAAGGTCGATGGTCTTGCCGGTCAGGCTTTCCAGCTTGGCGTGCAGCGCAGTGCGCTGCTGCTCTGTCAGCGGAACAGCCGAGACAGCCGTAGCTTCCAGAATGCCGTGCGCCTGATTGTAGCGGATGCGGTAAGCCCGTGCGCAGCCGGACAGCTCCCGCAGGGTGCCCTTCTCGCACAGGATCTTTAAAAAGTTCAGCACATAGAGGTGGACCTGCCCGCGCAGGGCTTCGTCCAGCAGACCGCAGCGCTCCTTTTTGGGGATGCTGGGGGTGCTGAGCAGCCGCAGGTAGTCCGGGTTTTGCTTCAGAAGCTTTTGCACCTCGTCAAGCTCGCCCAGAATGCGGGTCTCCAGCCCTTCCTCTGCCGCCAGATCGTACAGACTGCCGCCGTACATCTTTGCAGTTTCGGTCATGATGCTTCACCCACGTTTTTGATAAATTCGTCGATCAGATCCTTGTGGTCCTTCTCGCTGATCTCGCGCTCCACCACCTTGGATGCGATCTCCATGGCAATGCCGCCGATCTCGTCCTTGACCTCGTTCACGGCCTTCTTGCGCTCCTGCGCAATGTCGGCCTCGGCCTTCTGCTTCAGGGCAGCGGCCTGTGCGCGGGCCTCGCCCACGATCTCTTCCGAGCGGGCGGTGGCGGTTTTTTGCGCCGTAGCTACGATCTGGTTGGCCTCGGTGCGGGCGTTCTGCAGGTTCTGCTCGTACTCCGCCTTCATGGCCTCGGCCTCGGTGCGCAGCTTCTGCGCATCTGCGATCTCGCTGTCGGCCTTGGCCTTGCGGTCGGCGATCACCTGTTTGATCGGCTTCAGCAGGAACTTTTTGAAGATGACCAGCTGGATCATCAGGTTGCAGATCTGGGCCAGAAAGGTCCAGCCATCCAGCGTGATCAACGCCTGATACAGTTCCATAAGCGTCTCCTTTCGTTATTTTTTCGGATCGGGAGGCTTATGCCAGATACTTCATGAACATACCGGGAGCCAGGAAGATCAGCAGCAGGCCGGTAACAAAGCCGTAGATACCGGTGGTCTCGGAAAGGGCGACACCGAGGATCAGGGTGCTGGTAACATCGCTCTTGCACTCCGGCTGACGGCCAACGGCCTCACAGGCAGCAGCAGCAGCGTTGCCTTCGCCGATACCGGGGCCGATACCTGCGATCAGTGCGCAGCCTGCGCCGATGCCGCAGCCTGCCAGAGCGATACCACGAGCCAGATACTGGAAATCAGTCATAAGATTTGTCCTCCTAAAATGTGTTTGTGTTTTGGGGGATGCCGGAAGGCCTTAGTCCTCACCGGCAGCACGTTTGATGAAGATTGTGGTCAGGGTACAGAAGATGAACGCCTGAATGCAGCCGCCGAACCAGTCGAAATACAGGCCGGTAAAGGCCGGGATGCCGATCTGGAACAGCTGGATCTGACTCAGGAAGCCCGGCAGCCAGCCAAAGATGACGTGGCTCAGGCTTGCCAGTGCCCAGTACAGCAGTGTGGAGATGACCGTACCGGACAGGATGTTGCCGAAGTGACGGAACGCCATGCTGACAGGGGTAGAGATCTCTGACAGCACATTGATGGGTGCCATGATAAAGATCGGATCGAGCAGACCCTTGAGGTAGGCCAGAATGCCGTTCGTTTTGATCTTGTAGTACATGATCAGAACAAACACCACGATGGCCCACGCTGCCTCGGTGTTCAGGTCGGCCGTGGGGCTCCACAGGCCGACAACGCTGATCAGGTTGCATCCGATGCTCAGTGCAAAAATAGCACCGACCAGGGGGATATACTGATCGAAGTGGAAGCCCATGTTGTCGTGCACGAACTGTTCCAGCCGCGTTACGATGAACTCGGCTGCGGCCTGTCGTTTGGACACATTTTCCAGCTTGAGGTCGTGCCCCAGCCAGATGGCAAAACCCGAGAGCAGCGCCATGACGATCCAAGTGCTTACCAAGGTCTGGGTAATTTTAAAATCACCCAGCAGGGGGATATTGGTGTGGATGGTATACAGGATCTTTGCGCCGTTCAGTTCCATTTATTCTTGTTCACCCCCTTCGTCACGGGGCTGCACCGCAGACGCCTCAGCAGGGGCGGGGTCATCTTCCACAGCGATGTCCACCGGCTCCTGCGGGGGTGTGAGCGGCTTGTACTTCCCGGTTATCTGGAGATAATAGATCGTAACTCTGGGGAACAGCAGCGGCAGAACGCCTGCAAACGCCTGGAAACAGGGAGCCGCAATGGCTATGATGATCCACAACGCCTGCAGCAGCATCCTTGTATTATAGGATATCTGCAGCTGCGCTTTACGCTTTTTTTCGTCCGGCTCGTCAATGACCTTCTGCACCACAAAGCAGATGCCGGCAAAGTTGCCGATGGCTACCAGCGCGCCGATGATGCCGCCCAGCAGCACCCGGTAGTCAAAGGCTACCCAGCCCACCAGATGCAGCGCTGCAAACACCACCCACATCACGGCGGTGCACAGAGACACGCCGCAGGCGATGCGCAGCAGCTCCTTTTTGGATTCCGGCTGCAATTTCATAAAAACGAACCTCCATTACTGGTGGGAGTTGAAGCCCACCCGATGATTTTTTTCGTGTTTGGAACGCTCCAGCCGTTCCTTGCAGAACACCCAGAAGTTCTGCGCCCCGGCGGCAAGCCCCAGACCCACAGCGGGCAAAAACAGCCATTCCGGCCAGCCCCAGTGCTCCACAGCCCACCAGCATCCGGCAAGGCAGAGCACCAGCGGCAGCAGCATATTCAGTCCCAGCTGGGTCAGCCAGACCAGATCTTCCAAAGCCTTGTACCAGCCCTTCAAGTTCTGCGCCGCTCCTTTCTGCGGGTGCCGCCCGCATTCCAGCATTTGGAAAAAATGCCAGAGACGGACAGGCAGCCAAAAAGTCTATGCCCTCAGTATACTTCAAAGCGTCGGATATTGCAATCAATTCTCCACCGAAATATAGTAAAATTTCATAGTTTGTTAAGACTAATTCCATAAATGTGCGCATATAACACACATTGTGCGCCGATGATTGCATCATTGCACAAACTTTGCAGAAAAGTTTGTGCAGAGTGTAAAAAACAAAAAAAGGGGCTGCCGCACAAACGTGCGGCAGCCCCGGCGGATGCTTTGGGGTTCAGGCGCTTACCAGAGGTTTGCGGTCTCGTTGTACAGACCCTCGTAGCTCTTGGCGGAAACGTCCCAGCTGAAATCGCACTCCATGCAGTGACGCACGAGGTTCTTCCAGTTTTCCTTGTTGTTGTAGGCATCCTGTGCGTTGCAGCAGGCCACATACAGCTCGTGGGCGTTGTAACCGGCAAAGGTAAAGCCGTTGCCGTCGCCCATGGTGCTGTCATGGATGGAGTCGCGCAGGCCGCCGGTCTCGCGGACGATGGGAGGTGTGCCGTAGCGGCAGGCCACCATCTGTGCCAGACCGCAGGGCTCGCTCTTGGAGGGCATGATGAAGGCATCTGCACCGGCGTAGATCTCCTGCGAGAGCTTGGGCTCAAAGCCGATGTAGGTGCCTACGCGGCCCGGGTGACGGCCGCACAGGTCAGAGAAGAAGTTCTCGTACTGGCTCTCGCCGCTGCCCAGAATGACCAGCTGGATGCCGCGGTCCACCAGACCGTCAGCGATGCTCTGCACCAGATCAAAGCCCTTCATGCCAACCATGCGGCTGACCATGCCAAAGACGGGGCTGCCGTCTTTATGCAGACCGAACCTGTCCTGCAAAGCTTCCTTGCACTTGGCCTTGCCGGTCTCGAAGGTCTTGATGCTGTAATTGAAGGGGATGTTTTTGTCGGTGGCGGGGTCGTTGGCGTCCATATCGATGCCGTTCAGGATGCCGCACAGCTTGTACTGTTTTTCACGCAGCAGAGCGTCCAGACCGTAGCTGAACCACGGGTCCAAAATCTCCTGTGCGTAGGTGGGGCTGACGGTGGTGATCTTGTCGGCGGTCTCGAAAGCGCCCTTCATGAAGTTGGCGCAGCCGTCGTACTCCACGATATGCTGGTCCCGGTGGCCGATGCCGCAGGTGTCCTCCAGAATATCGGTACCGTACTTGCCCTGATAGGCGATGTTGTGGATGGTGAACACGGTCTTGATGCGGTTGAACTTGTCCAGATGACGATAGTACAGGTTCAGGTACACCGGCACCAGAGCGGTCTGCCAGTCGTTGCAGTTGATGATATCGGGGGTGAAGTCGATGTAGAACAAAGTCTCCAGCACGGCGCGGGAGAAGAAGGCGAAGCGCTCGCCGTCATCGTAGAAGCCGTACAGGCCGCGGCGCTTGAAGTAATACTCGTTGTCCAAGAAGTAGTAGGTCACGCCGTCCACATCGGCCTTGAACAGGCCGCAGTACTGGCTGCGCCAGCCCACAGGCACGGAGTAGTTGGTAACGTATTCCAGCTTATCGCGGTACTTCAAATCGCCGTACAGGGGCATGATGACGCGGGCGTCCACGCCGTCCTTGACCAGCGCTTTGGGCAGGGAGCCGGCCACATCGGCCAGACCGCCGGATTTTGCAAAGGGGGTTGCTTCCGAAGCAGCATACAGGATCTTCATAGGATTCGCTCCTTCCATGATACAGGCAGATGTTCGCGCTCCCCGCCGCCATGAAAAGCGGCGCGAACCTTGCATACAAAAGAGCAGGCGGGGGCACACAGGTGCCCCCGCCCCTCTCAAGAGGGGCTACCGGGGAGGAAGCCGCCCCTATGGATATTGCATCGATCAGACGGTGTGGTTCTTCTGGACGTAGACCGGGAAGCTCTCGGTGCCGGACAGCTTTTTGCCGGCGGTGATCTTCACGTTCTTATCGGTGACAACGCAGTCCAGCTCCACGTTGGGCTCGACCACGGTATCCTGCATCAGGACACAGTTCTTGACCACAGCACCCTTCTTGACCTTGACGCCGCGGAAGAGCACGCAGTTCTCCACGGTGCCCTCGATGACGCAGCCGTCGGCCAGAATGGAATCCACGACCTTGGAACCGGTGACGTAACGGGTGGGGTTATCGTCGCGGATCTTGGTGTAGATGGGGCTGCCCTTGGGGAACAGCGCTTCCAGATTGCGGTCATCGATCAGCTTCAGGTTCTCGTCAAAGTAGCTCTTCATGTCGCAGATATGGGCAACATAGCCGGTGTACTCCAGAGCATGGATGTTCAGGATGTTGACGTTGTGTGCCAGAATGTCGCGCTCGAAGTAGATCAGGCCGCGGGCGGTAGCGTCCTTGACCAGCTTGATCAGGGTCTCGCGCTCCAGCACATAGATGTTCAGATCCAGATTCTGCACGCCGGAGCGGTAGTCGTTGAACAGCAGCTCGGTCACGCGGCCATCGGCATCAATGGTCAGGGTGTAGTTGTCGTTCTTGCGGCCCTCAGGGATCTCGGTCTTTTGATAGGCCACGGTCACATCGGCACCGCTGGCCTGATGAGCAGCCAGCAGGGCGTTGAAGTCGTAGTTGACGGCGATGTTGGCATCGCTCATGACCACATACTTCTCCTTCTGGTGCTCGAGGAAGCTCAGAATGGAGCCCAAAGCCTCCACACGGCCGGAGTAGATGCGCACGCCCTTTTCTGCAAAGGGAGGCACGATGTTCAGGCCGCCGTGACGGCGTGCCATATCCCACTCGCGGCCGGTGCCCAGATGATCCATCAGGGAGTGGTAGTTCTTACGCACCACGATGGAAACGTTGGAAATGCCGCAGTTGGCCATGCTGGACAGCACAAAGTCTACCATGCGGTAACGGCCCGCAAAGGGGATCGAGGCCATTGCGCGCTCGGTCACCAGCTCGGGAACGGTATTGTCATAGCTGTTGGGGAAAATGATACCCAACGCATTGGTGTTCTGTCTCAGCATACTTCCACACCCTCCTTGACGGATTCAAACACTTTTGCGCCCTCCTTGACGGTAGCGCCTGCGCCGATGGTCAAACCGGTGCCAACGTGGGCAATTGCGCCCTCGCCGCCGACCTTTGCACCTGCGCCCACAACAACGTCCTCAGCAAGGATGCAGCGCTTGACCACGGCACCTGCCTTGACCACGACACCGTCCATCAGCACGGCGTCCTCAACGGTAGCGCCCTCTTCCACAACAACGCCTGCGCTCAGGACAGAGTGCTTGACGTTGCCGTAGATCTTGCAGCCCTCGGTGATGAGGGAGTCCTGCACAACGGCGCGCTCGCCGATCTTCTGGGCGGGCAGCACGGGGTTGCGGCTGTAGATCTTCCAAGTCTTATCAAAGATATCAATGCCGGAGTTCTCGGGGTCCAGCACTTCCATGTTGGCTTCCCATAGGCTGTCGATGGTGCCCACGTCACGCCAGTAACCGGCAAAGCGGTAGGCGTACATCTTGCGACCGTCACGCAGCAGGGCGGGGATGATGTTCATGCCGAAGTCGTTCTTGGAGTTGGGGTCAGCCTCGTCCTCGATCAGATACTTCTTGAGCACATCCCAGTTGAAGATGTAGATGCCCATGGATGCCAGATTGGACTTGGGCACCGGGGGCTTCTCCTGGAACTCGGTGATGCGGTCGGTCTCGTCCGCCACCATCAGGCCGAAGCGGGAAGCTTCCTTCCAGTCCACTTCCATAACGGCCACAGAGAACTCTGCGCCCTTTTCCTTGTGGAAGCGCAGGAAGTCGGCGTAGTCCTGCTTGCAGATCTGGTCGCCGGACAGGATAATGACGTACTCGGGATTATAGCTGTCGATGAAGCCAATGTTCTGATAGATGGCGTTTGCAGTGCCCTTGTACCAGTCGGTGCCGTTTGCCTGCTCGTAAGGAGGCAGGGTGTGCACACCGCCGTGCAGACGGTCCAGATCCCAAGGCTGACCGTTACCGATGTACTCGTTCAGCTTCTGGGGCTGGTACTGCGTTGCGATACCAACGGTGTCGATATCGGAGTTGACGCAGTTGGACAGCGGGAAGTCCACGATGCGGTACTTACCGCCGAAGGACACCGCAGGTTTTGCCGTCTTTTGTGTCAGCGCGTATAAGCGCGAGCCACGTCCACCGGCAAGGATCATTGCCACGATTTCTTTTGCCATAGCTTTATTCTCCCCTTTAGCATTTCCTTTTTGGAAATGATAGTCAACAGATCAGAATGTTCGTGCGTGCATCCGTGTGGGCATCCTTATTCCTTGGGTACTTTTGCTTTGCGGGTGCGCTTTGCGGGTTTGGTTTCTGCTTCGGTCTCAGTTTTTGCTTTTGCCGCGGTCTTTGCCTTGGCGGCGGTTTTCTTTACCGGCTTGTCCGCTGCGGCCTCGGGTTTTGCTTTGGACTTGGCAGCGGTCTTTTTTGCTTTTTCCGGTTTTTCATCCGCCGTTTTGGCGGCCTTGGCCTTGGTGGTGCGGGTCTTTTTTACCGGCTTGTCGGCGTCCTTGACGGTGGCCTTTTTGGCGGTCTTTTTTGCCGGCTTGTCCGCGCTGTCCTCTGCTGCCTTGCGGGTGCGCTTTGTGGGCACCTCAAAGTACAAAGTGCTCATGGGCGGCAGGGTGACGGTAATGCTCTGCTCAAAGCCGTGCTGCGGCTTTTTGTGGGTACGCACCGGCTTGTTGTGCACGGTGCCGGAGCCGCCGAAAGCGGCATCGTCACTGTTCAGGATCTCTTTATAGGTGCCGGACACCGGTGCACCGAGGGTGTAGCCCTCGCGCAGGACGGGGTTGAAGTTGCAGATGACAAGGATCTGCTTACCGGCGGCATCCTTGCGCAGGAAGGCGATGACGCTCTGCTGCGAGTCGTCCGGTACGATCCACTGGAAGCCTTCCCAGCTGTAATCGATCTGCCAGAGGGCGGGGTGCTCTTTATAGAAGGCGTTCAGGGTGCGGACGTAGTTCTGCAGCTCGGCGTGCTTGTCGTAGTCCAGCAGCATCCAGTCCAGCTGCTTTGCCTCGTTCCACTCGGCAAACTGACCGAACTCCTGTCCCATGAACAGCAGCTTCTTGCCCGGGTGTGCCATCATATAGCCGAAGAAGGTACGCAGATTGGCAAACTTGTCGTCATACTCGCCGGGCATCTTGTTCAGCAGGCTGCCCTTGCCGTGCACGACCTCATCGTGGCTGATGGGCAGCACAAAGTTCTCGCTGAAAGCGTAGAAGAAGCTGAAGGTCACCTTGTTGTGGTTGCCGGAGCGGAACAGCGGGTCGGTCTTCATGTAGCTGAGCATATCGTTCATCCAGCCCATGTTCCACTTGAAGTTGAAGCCTAAACCGCCGTCCGAAGCGGGCTTTGTGACCATGGGCCACGCGGTGGACTCTTCGGCGATCATGTACTTGTGGGGGTGACGGCCCAGCACGGTGTTGTTCAGCTTGCGCAGGAAGGCGATGGCTTCAAGGTTCTCCTTGCCGCCGTCCTTATTGGGCTCCCATTCGCCCTGCTTGCGGTTGTAGTCCAGATACAGCATGGAGGCCACGGCATCCACGCGCAGACCATCGATGTGGTACTGCTCCAGCCAGTACAGTGCGCTGGAAATGAGGAAGCTCTGCACCTCGTTGCGGCCAAAATCGAACACCATGGTGCCCCACTCCTTGTGCTCGCCGCGCTTGGGGTTGGGGTCCTCGTAGCAGGCCTCGCCGTCAAAATTGTACAGTCCGAACTGATCCTTGGGGAAGTGGGCGGGCACCCAGTCCATGATGACGCCGATGCCTGCGGCGTGCATCTTATCCACAAAGGCCATAAAGTCCTTGGGGGTGCCGTAGCGGCTGGTGGGAGCAAAATAGCCGGTGACCTGATAGCCCCAGCTGCCGTCAAACGGATATTCCATCACCGGCAGCAGCTCTACATGGGTGTAGCCCATATCCTTGATGTACGGGATCAGCTCGTCCGCCAGCTCGGAGTAGTTGTAGGGCTTGCCGCCCTCCTTCATCTTCCAGCTGCCGGCGTGCATCTCGTAGATATTCATCGGGCCGTTGATCACGTCTGCCTTTTTCTGCGCGGTCTGCCATGCGGCGTCGTGCCATGCAAAGCCGGACAGATCGTAGACCTTGCTGCCGTTGGACGGCCGGGTCTCGGCGTGGAAGGCGTAGGGATCGGCCTTGTAGACAAGGTCGCCTGCACGGGTGGTTACGCAATATTTATAAACATCGTATTCCTTCATGCCGGGAATGAACAATTCCCACACGGAATCGCCATCCACCTTGTGCATGGGATGGCTGCCGGGCTTCCAGCTGTTGAAGTCGCCCACAACACTGATGGCTACGGCGTGCGGTGCCCATACGCGGAACACAACGCCGGACTCCCCGACCCGTGTTTCCAGATGTGCGCCGAAGTAGCGGTAAGCCTCGCAGTTGTTGCCCTGCTTGAACAGGTACACCGGCAGGTCCGATGTGTTGCTCTGAATCTTTTCTTCGGTCGGTTTCATAAACTGCTCCTCCCCGTGCGGAAGCCGAAAGCGGCATCCGCAGCTTTGTACTCTTTTATATTAAAAGGTTTTTACCATTTTTGCAAGACTTTTTGTCCAAAATTCAAATACAATTACCACAAATTTTCTTGACTTCTCTGTATGTTGTGGGCATACCATCCAAAATTTGCAGCTCGACATCGTGTAAACTGCTCATTTGACAAACGGTTCCGGCGAAAGCGTTGCGAAAACAGAAAAGGGGTCGGGGAAAGCCCACGGACTTTCCCCGACCCCGAAATAAAAATAGTATTCTGATTAACATCAAAAGAGACCGCTGCACAGTTTGTACAGCGGTCTCTTTGCGTGGTTATTGTGTTTTGTTTACAGCTCAGCCTACAACGTAGACGTTGACCTGAATGGCGCCGTTGATAACGCTTTCGGCGTAGGTCTCGTAGAACAGGTCTACAAGGATCTGCCCCTTCTGGACGGCGATGCCGGTGTCGGTGGCTACGGCGTAGCCGTAGACGAACTTGCCATCGGTGGAGGTGATGTAGAGCTTGGTGCCGTAGGGGATCACGTCCGGGTCCACAGCCACGGTGCCATAGCCCAGACCCAGACCGGAAGAGCCCTTGCCGGTACGGGAATAGTAGCCGGTGGCCTTGCCGGTGAGCACCTTGCTATAAGAGGTGGGGGCGTTGGTGGTGCCGTCCGCGCCGGTCAGGGGGGACACCGGCGCGCCTGCGCCGTAGGTCTTGATGACGTGGTCGGTGGGCTCCACCGTGGTGGTGGTATCCACAACGGTGCTGTTTTCCAGCTCGCCGTCCACATAGCGGTCACGGGTGGTCACGGTCTGCTGACCGGCTGCGCCGTGCTGCACCGTGGTGGTGCGGCCGGTGTTGCGGAAGTACAGGCTGGTGTAGACATACTGGGTGTCGTAGGGGATGGCCTGAGTTTCCACCCGCTCTGCGTAGTCTACGCGGTGGACCACGATCTTGCTGCCGGCGGTCACAACGTGATCCAGCGCCGGCTCGGTGTAGTCGTCCCCTTCAAGGGTGATACCGGCGCGCTCCAGTGCATCGGCTACGGTGCCGAACACCAGCTTTACAGGGTACTCCTGCCCGTCGGCGGTGATGCTGACGGAGAATGCGCGCTCGATGTTCAGGGAGGCAAGATTGCCGCTGAACGCGGTGTAGTAGACCTCATCGCCCTCCTCAGAGCGGATGCCGGAAAGGTGCATGACCTGTGCGGGGGAAGCATCGGCATCGGTCAGAAGGACCTGCCGTGCACCATTGGAGTCGGTGACGTAGGTCAGCCGCAGATTTGCAGCGGTGACGCCAAGGGTAGCCACAAGGCATACCACCATGACACAAAATGCCAGCACACGGGGAGATACTGCCTGCTTTGCGGCAGTAACTGCTTTCTTCAATTTAACGGAAGCGATACGAGACAACTCCTCTCTTTGTCGTATTTGGCGCGGCCGCGGGTCTGTATTGCATCAGCACCCCGGCCGCCCGGACTGTGGCTGCTCTGAGTATAAGCGTCTCACAGTCAAATACGATGCTCTCTTCGGGTAAAAAGAATGAGCACCGTATTACAGGTTGGAATCCGCTTCGGGCAGACCACAAAACTGCCCCGGCACAGGCCGCATCTGCCCATGCCGTGCCGTACGCAGGACGGCTTTTTACTTCATCCAGATAGAATTTAAACGCTGCAACGTTCGTTGCACAAACGCTATTTTACCAGACCGTAAAGCATCTGTCAAATTTGTGTCTTGCACTTTGTTAGATTTGTAACATTATTTTTTGTGCAATTTTCACAGTGTTTCTTTTGATATTTTGGTTTTTAGGTGGTTTCCTTCTGATTTTTTCCTTTTTTCTGGGGGCAATTCGTTCATGAATTTTTAACATTTGCACCGGCTCTTTTCTCTGCGAATAAGGCCGCAGCAGCGGCCGCTGCGCCCAAAACAAGCTGCCCCACATCGCGGGTTTTGCATGGAAAACCTGCAGGGGAATTACCCGGTCTCGGCAGGGGAGAAAAGCCCGCATTTCCGGTGCCAAAACCCCGTTTAGCAAAATGCCGAAGAACAGAAAATTTCACATTTTTAGTACACACTGGATAGTTTTGCGTCCCCGGCGGTACAATCGGGACAGCAAACAGAAAAGGAGGTTTTGCATGGAGATCGAAATCCTTGAGCAGCAGTGCGGCGGCACCGAATTTGTGCCCCGGCCGCACCGGCTGCACCTTGGCGCACAGAACGCCGAGGGGGTGGACCGGCTGCAGTTCATCCTGCCCGCAGCGTGGGCGGGGTGCACCTTGGCGCTGTATCTGCGCCGCAGCGATGGGGTGCAGCTGGCCGCCATTCCGCTGGACGCCGACGACAGTGTGACGGTTGACCGCCGCCTGACCGGCAGCGTGCGGGGACAGTGGATGCTGGCCGCCATAGGCAGCGGCGGCTACACCGCCTATACCCGCCCCGGCAGCTACGATGTGTACGCCACCCTGCCTACGGACGGCGGCAGTGAGGAGCTGCCGCCCTCGGTGTACGAGCAGTTTGTGGCGCGCGTGCTGGAAAGCGCACACGCCGCAGCGGAAAGCGCCCGCCGTGCCGAGAACGGTGCGGCAGATACCGCCATGCAGGCGGCACTGGCGCAAAAGACTGCGGACAAAATTCTGGCCGACCGTACCGATGCCGAGGCCAGCGCAAAGCGGGCGGAGGCTGCCGCACTGCGGGCAGAAAGCTATGCACCCACCGGTGGGCAGGTGCTGAGCGTGAACAGCAAGGGCGGCGCGGTGCAGCTGAACGCACAGGATGTGGGGGCGGTGCCGCTCCCGGTGCAGCCTTTGCCTGGCGAGATGGTGCGCATTCTCAGCGTGGATGCCGCCACCGGCGCGGTGCAGACCGATACCACCCCGCTGCCGGACCTGCGCCCCTATGTGCGCAGCGAGACCGTGCCTACGGCGGCAACGCCCGGCGCGGTGCGGGCAGACGGGCAGTACGGCGTTGCGGTGCGGGCAGATGCCACCCTGACCACCGTGCCCGCTACGGCGGCGCAGCTGGACCGTATGACCGAGGCCTATGCGCCCCTGACCCCGGCGCTGCTGCCCTACGGCGTAAAAAAGGCGCTGACCAGTGCCGCCGGGGCAGCAAGCTGGTCGGCGCAGGAAAAGGCCGCCGCACTATTGCAGCTGGGCGCGGACGACCGGTTTTACTCCAAGGCTGAGGCAGACCGGAAATTCGGCATGGGCTACACCCTGCCGCCCGCCAACGCAGCCGTGCTGGGCGGCGTGAAGGTGGGGCGGGGCCTGACCGTGAGCGCAGACGGCACACTGGAAATGACGGCGGAAAACCTTGATACGGTGCTGGGCTTTAGCCTGGCAGAAAAACTGAATCAACTGAGAGGAGTGACGGACATGAACGGAAAGCTTGTCTACACAAGCGACGGTGCAGCGGGCAAAAGCAACAAGACGATGACTGTGCCGGACGAGGTGGATTATATTGTGGTAAGGATGGCGGTCCCTCTGGAATGTACCACGATCGCTACCACCGGCGGAGTAGCCGCAGCGGCGGCTGCGGACTACGGCTGCACCCGCATCGTGCGGGGCGGTACGGCGGTGGCCATAGTGGGCGGCGGCAACACCTACAATCTGCGGGACGGCGTTTACTGCAAGGGCGAAGCACTGGTGAAGGTGAGTTTTGCTGCGAACGGCACGGTGAACATTGGCGTGGTCGATGTAAACCTGGCGAGCAATGACAACGCTTATCCCTTCAACGTGGAGGGCTACCAGTATGTGTAAGGGCGGTGCAGCATGAACGAGATGACCATCCGGCTGGACAGAAACGGCGCGGCAGCGGTGCCCGGCGGACAGCTGCTGCTGGGGTATGCGGGCAACCGGGGCAACTACCGGCTGCGCATCGAGCAGCGGGGCGAGTGGAAGGGGCTGACCGTGTGCGCCCACTGGCACACCCCCGGCGCAAGCGCGGCTACGCTGGTGGAAAACGGAATCCTGACCGTACCGGCGGCGGTGACGGCAGTGCCCGGCGCGGGCTGCCTCACCTTTGAGGGCACGGACGGCAGCCGCACCGTGACCAGCGCTGATGTGCGGTGCAAAGTATGCGCCAACAGCGGCACGGCAGAGGGCGCGATGCCTGCCCCGGCTACGCCTGCGTGGGAGGCGCTGGTGGGGCTGCTGGGCACAGGCGGCGGCATTACCACTGCGGAAAAACAGGCGCTGCTGGCAGTGCTGCGGCTTCTGGCGGCGGGCAATGACGCAGCCATGGCAGCCTGCGACCGTCTGGCGACGCTGTGGGGCAACCCGCAGCCGCCGAAGGAGAACGTTTTTGCCGTGCTGGGGCAGGCGATCCTTGGAAAAATGATCTTAGGGAGGAACAAATGAGCTACGTAAAACAGAATTTTGTGGACGGCCAGACCCTGACGGCTGCCCAGCTGAACCACATGGAAGCAGGCATTGCCAATGCTGCCGGAACGCAGGGCGAAAAAGGCGACAAGGGAGAAAAGGGCGACCCCGGCCCGGCGGGTGCAAAAGGTGACCCGGGCGAGGGCTTTACCGCCAACGCAAAGGCGCTGCTGCTGAACCTGTTTGAAAATGCAGCCTATAAGACCGACACGATGCAGCCCACCCTGAATGCTCTGCGTGCAGAGTGGGGCGGCAGTGCACAGGAAATTCCGGTGCAGAGCGTGAGCCTGAGCGCCGTGACCATGACCCTGAACGAGAGCGAGAGCAAGACCCTGACGGCCACCGTGCTGCCCGCGAACGCAACCGACAGGGCGGTGGTGTGGAGCGTTCTGCCTACCGGCTTTGCCACTGTGGCAAACGGCGTGGTGACAGGCATCAAAGCAGGTAACTGCACCGTGACTGCCACAGCAGGCGGTAAGAGTGCAAGCTGCGCGGTAACGGTGGAAGTAGTGGAGACAGCACAGCTGATCTACAGTCTGCCCGGCGAGACCGTGCTGACCCAGGGACTGGACACCGGCCTGAAGCTGCTGGAGCACGCCTCCACCGAGACGCCGCAATACACGATCCTAGTGGATGCGAAAGCGGGGGACGACTTTAATGCCAACACCTGGCCTGCCTTCCTGCACTGCCTGACCGAGACCGGTGATACCGGCAATCTGCCCGGCTTCAACTCCACCAGCAGCCCGCTGAACAATAAGACCGAGTTCGCATACTACAACTACGGCGGCGTGACCCTGTCAGACAGCATCGAACACTTCAAGACTCGTACGCGGTATGCAGTGCAGATCGACGGCAGAAAATATCGCGGCGGCAGTACCTACTGCCCGCTGACCGAGTGGAAAACCACAAACGGCACAATCATAGATGTGCCCCAGACCTTCCTGATCGGTGCGGCGCAGAGCGCGGACGGCAGCAAAAAGCAGCAGTTCTGGTCTGGTACGTTGTATCAGTGCAGGGTGTATAAAGGCCTGCTGAGTGACGACAAGGTGAACGATTACATCGAGAAGGGGTGGTAAAATGGAAGTGTTTGACATCAATGGTCAGATCATCAGCCCGCTGGCGGGAAAAACGCTGTACGTTGCAGGCGACAGCATCGCTTACGGCAAGAGCAGCGCAGGCGGCTACGGCAAATGTATTGCAGACAAGTACGGCATGACCCTGACCAATGAAGCGGTGGACGGCGCAACGCTGACCCCGAATATTACCGATAAGGTATACGGCGGCACCCGTGGTTGCATCAGCACGGTGGTGACAAACTCCACAGCGCTTGCAAAGGCAGACTACATCCTGTTGGAGGGCGGCGTGAATGATGCTTGGAACAACGCCCCTGTGGGTACCCTGACCGATGGCTTTGCCGCTGCCTACGATGAAACGACCATGACCGGCGCACTGGAGAAGATGCTGGACGATCTGGCAACGAATCACAGCGACAAGCGCGTGGCCTATGTATTCCCGCACGGCGGGATGTTTGCAGGCAGCGAAAACTGGTACAAGACCTATAAGCCTGCCATCCTTGCGGCGCTGAAAAAATGGGGCGTGCCCTACGTTGACATTGCGGAGACCACCCCGCCTATGGGAAAACACGGCGTCAGCGAACTGGGCGATAAGTACACCAGCGACGGCACCCACCCCAACGCAGCGGGCTACGAGCGGTTTTATGCAGAGCCCATCGCAGCGCTGCTGAAACGGCTGTAAGGGGGCGCACGATGGCATTGCAAGCGTATTCTCTTGCCCGGGACGGCAGCACCGCCCTCTCGCCGCACTTCTGTGTGCGGGAGTTCCGCTGCAAGGACGGCAGCGACCCTGTCTTCATCGACACGGCGTTGGCAGAACTGCTGGAGCGTATCCGGGAGCACTTCGGAAAACCGGTGACGATCACCAGCGCCTACCGCACCCCGGCACACAACGCCAAGGCAGGCGGGGCAAAGTTCAGCCAGCACCTGTATGGCCGGGCAGCGGATATCCGGGTGCAGGACGTGAGCGTGGAGGACGTGGCCGCCTACGCCGAAAGCCTGATGCCGGACCGGGGCGGCGTGGGACGCTACCCCGTACCAAAGGTATCATATAACGATAATGATACGCGGAATCCGCCTCCGTTTCATCTTTATACTTATTCAAATAAGTCACCTCCTTACTATTGGATATTGTGGAAGCCCACATTCTATAACGATAATCATCCTTATCATCATACGTCCCGTTCACCCGTCCCGTCGAAAGATTTCCGGCCATAGTCAAAATTCTGGCTATAGACAAGGAAGGATCAAAAAAAGTTTTATACACTTTACTCTCGCGAGAAGTATTATAAAGAGAAAACAACACCTCTGGATAAAACACCCCGTCCGGCGAATTCTTTGTCATATAATCGACATCTACTAGCGGGAATAAAGGCTTATCCTCGTTGCTCACTTTTTCGATTACGATCCGAGCACATTCCCCTGCTTTCTGCGTATTTCCCATCCACAAATAAGCCCTAGCCATCAATGCATTCACGGCAAAATAATTCATACGATATTGTCTGTAATACAAATCATTCGCACCTTGCTTCGAATCATAATTCCTGGCTCCTTCCGTGATAACGGGATCAACTGTTGAAAGTAAACTTGACGCCATTTCCAAATCCTTGATAACATAATACATCACACTATCGGCAGGCAACAACGGTTGCACGCTCCGATCCGCTTTCGTCATATACGGGATACATTTTATTCCCTTGTTTTCTTCCGAATAAATAGGCCCGAACATACGTAAAAGATCAAGATGCATCATTGCCCGCAAACCTAGGACCTCACCTTTCACAAGGCGATAATAGGTATCAGACAAAACAGGATTCCCATCCCCACAATGGACAAGTATAGCATTACAATTTGCAATCATTGAATATAACCCGGACCAAATATTATCCAGTGTACTTTTAAACCCTTTTTCCGTGTATGAATAATTCGCATAGACAGAATAATCATGATCCGTAAAACTGCAATTATAATACTGTGCCATCACATCAAGCATTCCCATGGTTAAATTAGCCCCATACAATTTAGGATCATTCATTTCCGAGTACACGCCATTCAAAGCCGCAAGAAAACCTTCCCTGTCTTTAAACAAAGAATTATCCATTATTCTATCGTCAGGATCAACCTCCAACCATGAATTGCACGACACGAGCAACAACATCACACCAGCAATCAAACCTGATTTTATATTTCTTACTATATTCATAAACAAACTCTTTAATTCATTAAAACGTTAACCCAAGAGAAAAAGCCACGGTACGTGCGAAAGGATAATCCAATCCCCGTTCATTCTTTACCGTGGAAATCCGGAAGATATCATTCATATACCCCCGAATAGTCATCGAGGATGCCCCGATACGATGCAACCACTTGGCTTGAGTTTCATATCCAAAAGAAATCGACTCTCCGCTCAAAGTATTTTCATCCGCGATAAAACGAGACGACATCGGGGTCGCGTCCGTCAACGAGATAGACTTATATTTACTCACGTCACCCGGTTTTTGCCAACGATCATACAATGCCCGTTTATCTTGATTATATTGCAAGGCATTTTCCGAAATATTCTCCACCTTGTCGTATAAAGTCGACATAAATATTTGTCCTCCCAAGCGATACCGCAAATTGACAGAAGCAGAAAATCCCTTGTAATAGAAAGAAGTACCGATTACCCCTTCCACCTTCGGATCCGAATTCCCGACAACAACCTCGTCCGCGTAATCATGCTCGAATGTCTGCGTCCCGTCTTTTTTAATGAATATCTCTCGCCCGGAAGCCGGATCAATTCCCGCGGAACGCACGGCCCACAAATCGGAAGGACTTCCCCCATCGTAATATCTCACCAAATTAGAACTCCTGTTCTCCTGATTAAACTTATCCAAGGCGGTCCCGATATTCCGGTACTCGTAAGTAATATGACGAGCATTAAAATTAAAATTCCAACTCATATTCTCTCGCTGCAGGATCATATAATTCAATGTTGCTGTCAATCCCTGAGAAACTTGCTTACCCAGGTTCATTGGAACAGTAGAGGTTCCGGTAGAGGTCGGCGTCTGAACATAAACCAATAGAGGATCGGTATTTTTATAGAAATAATCAACCGTAACTTTCAACCGATTATTCAAAAAAGCCAAATCAATACCATAATTCTGGTCGATTGTTTTCTGCCAATCCAAATCATTATTTCCCCAAGTCGAAACAATAGCACTTACCCCGAAAGGATTCGGGTAACCGGTCGCGTACTTGTACACGTTCATGGAAATATAAGCATCAAAGTTTTGATTTCCGGGATTACCGATAGAAAAACGCAATTTCAAAAAATTCAGCCAGTTCTGATTCTGAAAAAAGTCTTCCTTATGCACGTTCCACGCCAACCCGATAGCCCAAGTCGTGGTGAATTGTTGAGACAAGCCGAACACGGAGGAACCATCCGAACGAAGATTCACGTCCAGCAGATAACGATCATCATAAGCGTAACCGGCATTCAGATAATAACTCGCCGAACGCTTCTCGCTCGTGAAATACGATGGCTTACCTCCCGTAGGATACCCTGAAGAAAAAGAAGGATTTGAATAACGGTCATCGATAAACCCGATAGACTCGTAACCACTGGATTGTGATTTGCTCGAAGCCAAACGAATTCCACCCACGGCATTTACCATGTGTACCTCGTTAAACAATTTAGCGTAGGTCACGTTAAGATCTCCATCATAACTCAAATTCTCGTCTCTTGTCTCCCGGTAAGACCCGCGTTCCGTTGAAGCGGTTTCAGCATAATCGGAAGCATTGGGAGATTTAAAAACTTCCCCCCGGTCCGTTGACTTTGAAATACTAAAACGACCTTTCGCCCGCAAACCATCAAACACCTGCCAATCGATCTCGAAATTATTCGTAAAACCAAAAGAGGAGGTTTCATCGGAAGAGCCTAAAGTCATATCATATAGAGGATTATAATTCTTTAATTCCTGAAGATAAGTAGGAGAATTTGCATCCGAATCAGTGTAAATCTCTAACACTTGCTCCACCACACCATCCTCATTCTTTTTCCTGTGGTACGGATTCGCCTGTGAAAATTTTGAAAATGCGACCTTCTCTCGTGAAGACATCGAGTAATCCAAATTCAAGTAATTCTTGAATGACAATGACTTGTAGCGATACAACAATTGCACGTTGCCATTAATCACATCCCGATCAGATCCTTTCATCACACCTTGCGTCTTGTTATAACTGAATCCCAAGCCGTAACGCATCCTGTCATCCCCTCCTTCAGCGAAAAGGTTGTGACTATGAGAAGTTGCGAACCGTAACGGTTCACTCATCCAGTAGGTATCCACCCCTCGTTTCACCTCGGCCAAACGCTGGTAATACAAACGCTGGTAATATTCAGACTCGATTTCCCCGTTAGCATCCAAATCTCCGTAATACCCGGCCAAACGTTCAAATTCCAATTTTTCCTTAGAATTCATCAAATTATAATCCGATAAATCAGCAAAAGAAAGATTTAAATTTCCGTTATACGTTAACCTTAATGTTCCGGGAGCGGGAGCCTTCGTCTCCACCACCACAACACCATTCGCCGCTTTCGAACCATAAATTGCCGTGGCTGCCGCATCTTTCAGCACCGTAATACTTTGCACGCGATCCATACTCAAATCACTGATCGTCTTTAAAGTTGTCTCGAACCCATCCAAAATAAACAAGGGCTGATTCGGATCGACCTCGTACTCCTGTGTCAAACCGATCACGCTGGTTTTACCCCTCACGTTAATATCCGGCAGACGGTTCGGATCGGATCCGAACTGATTGTTCTCCACGATCGCGAACGAGGGATCCATCGTTTTCAAACTCTGAAGCACATTCTGGTTCCCGATAGTTTTCAATTCCTTTGCCGTATAGGTTGTTGATGATCCGGTAAAACTCTCCTTTTTACGAGAATAAATACCCGTAACAACAACTTCATCCATCTCCTGTACATCATCCTTCAAAACGATCGTCCACTCCCCTTTAGGAATACTTTTATAAGGGATTGTTTGAGACACCATACCGATAAATGAAAATACGAGTTCAGCCTTGGTCGTATCAGTAATCACAATCGAAAAATCACCCTCTCCCCCGGTTGTTACACCCAAAGTCGTACCCTTTAACAAAACTGTAACCCCGGGTAAAGGCTGTTTCTTCTCATCAACCACTTTCCCCTTCACGGTTACCGGCTTTCTCTCCGTCTCCCGGGCCTGCTCCGCTTTTGATTTAATCACCACGATATTATCTTCAATGTAAAAATCGAGAGATGTCCCTTCCAAACATTTAGCCAAGATATACTTTATATCCGAAGACGTAACATTAACAGAAACCTTCCCCACATTCTTCACCACTTGATCATTGTACACGAATGTGTATCCCATTTTCTGTTTAATTTCGTTAAAAGCAACTTGCAAATCAACATTGTCCAATTTGATCGTCGTTCGTTGACCCAGCGCCGTGGCCGTCAACGAGACAAACGTCATCAGCAGGAACAACATTGTCAACCTCATCATCAACAAAAAATTCCCATGGATTCGCCTAAAGAACCCACTCGTTCTGATTTTTTTCATAACTTTGTAGAATTAAAATTTTACATTGTGCCTTAAGCACCTTACTTAAAGCGGGGGATGATCCAGATCTCCCGTTTTTTTATTTTACTGTCACGATATGTCCATCCACCGAGATGGTCACCATACCTGTTTGCTCAATTAATCTCAACACCTTGTTAAAATCATCAAACCGCTGCATCTCGATCGTAAAACATTCTTCCCTCACTGCCGGATTCTCAAACACAACCTCTACATCATACCAACGCGCCAACTCTTCCATTATACTATTCAATGGGGCATGAACAAAATAGAATTTCCCCTCATGCCATGCCACGTAAGGAGCAACATCAACGTCAAGCACTTTAATGTCACGAGTTCCTGACACTTCGAGCGCTTGCTGTCCCGGAGCCAACGATACCGTGTTACCCACACCCCTCACTTGCACACGTCCTTCCACCAAAGTTGTTACCACAGGAAAACCGCTGTATGCCCGGAGGTTAAATTCGGTTCCAAGCACCCGAACCGAGTAATCTTTCTCCACTTCTACGATAAAAGGTTTTGTATCATCGTGTTTCACATCAAAATACAATTCTCCTTTTGCATACACTTTTCTTTCCTTTCCCGTGAATAACGTCGGGAAACGAAGTGACGACTCGGCATTCAACCACACGATCGTTCCGTCCGGCAACACGACCTTATACTCTCCTCCCCTCGGTATCCGAACTTCACTGTATTGCGCCACTTTCACCTCCGAACTATCCCCCTTGTAAGTCAATGTACCCCGTTCGTTCACAAAACGTCCTCCCTCCAGCAACTGTAAATCACACACACTATCCTTACCGAGATCGACCACGTTACCATCAGGCAGATAAAGTTGTGCCGTAGAGATTCCCGGAACAATTCGTTCCAACTGTCGCCCCGGTATTTCCGGGATAATCTGACGTTCGTTCAGATATAACACACCGATCAAAAGAGGAACAATCAATGAAGCCGCAATCGACCAACGACGCAACACGACTCGACGACGCAATCCGATCGCCCGTTCCAAACGATTCCATGTCTTTTCCCTCCCTTTATCCAGTCGATCAAAATAGAACGACTTTTCCAGCATATTCTCCTTGTTACAGATTTTCTCGAACAACTCCCTATGCCTTCCTTCACGTAACCAGGATTCGAGCATTTCCCGTTCAGATGCGGAGAGTTCCCCACGTAAAAAACGATAAATAACAAGCTCTATCCTAGGATCAATTTTCTCCATTTTTCAAAAATTTCCCCTAAAACGTGAACACCTCCCCACAGGGTGACACCCTTTGTAAAAAAAAATTCTTTAAACGCCCAAAAGAAGTAATAACAACCACTGAATACCCTTCAACCGTTCCCGCAACACCCTGTTAAAAAATTATTCGAGGACAAAACGCACCATCGTGATAGGCACGTAATTTAATCGTCTTCACCGTATTCACGGAAACCCCTAACTCTTTTGCGATTTCAGGATTGGAAAGGCCCTCCATCGTCAGAATCACGACCCGACGGGATCGCTCCGACAAATCCTTTATCGCATCGTACACCATCGCATGGACCTCCTCTTCAAGAATAAATTCTTCCTCCCCCTCTTCCGTGAGCCACAGGATTAAT
>OODG01000451.1_pt1 | contig 29349 bp, 28 predicted proteins | sample 1671621 | NCBI WGS metagenome assembly OODG01 (sample SAMN06348175, study PRJEB24527) | human gut metagenome | biome: human gut; feature: ankylosing spondylitis patient; material: feces | host: Homo sapiens | place: China | collected 2015-10 | reverse complement strand
TCCGCACCCTGTGCCGGGAGGCCGGGTGCCGGGGCATCCGGGTGATGCTGGACGGCGTATTCAACCACACCGGCAACAACAGCCGCTACTTCAATGCTCTGGGGGCCTACCCCTCCCTGGGAGCGGCCCAGAGCCAGGAGAGCCCCTACTACCCCTGGTACAACTTCCAGGAGTGGCCGCACCGCTACGACTGCTGGTGGGGTATCCACACCCTCCCCGCTGTCAATGAGAGCCACCCGGAGTACATCGACTTTATCATCGAGGGCAAAGACGCTGTGATCCGGCGGTGGCTCCGGGCAGGGGCTGACGCCTGGCGGCTGGATGTGGCCGACGAGCTGCCCGACGAGTTCATTGCCCGCATCCGCCGGGTGATGATGGAGGAGAAGGCGGAGAGCTTCCTGCTGGGCGAGGTCTGGGAGGACGGCAGCAACAAGATCGCCTACAGCAAGCGCCGGAAGTACCTGCTGGGCCGGGAGACCCATGGCCTCATGAACTACCCCTTCCGGGTCAGCGCCATGGACTACCTCCGGGGCGGCGACGCGGCGGCCTTCCGGGACGCCATGGAGACCATCCGGGAGAACTACCCCCGCCCGGCCTTCTACAGCTGCATGAACATGCTGGGCACCCACGACAACCCCCGTATCCTCACCCTTTTGGGCACCTTCCCCAAGGAGGCCCCCCACACCCGCACCGAGCGGGCCCACTACCGTATGAGCCCCGAGGAGTACCACCGGGGCTGCCGTTTGCTCCAGACCGGGGCTATCATCCTCTACGCCTTCCCCGGCTCCCCCACCATCTTCTACGGGGATGAGGCGGGAATGGAAGGCTATGAGGACCCCTTCAACCGGGGCACCTTCCCCTGGGGCCATGAGGACCGGGTACTCCAGCGGCGTTTCGCCCTGCTGGGCAGCCTCCGGAACAACCGTCTCTCCCTCCAGAAGGGAGACATCCGCTGGCTCTATGCCCAGGGCCATGGGCTGGCCTTTGCCCGGACACTGGGGGATGAGGTCACCATCGCCGCCACCAACGCCGGAGATGAGCCGGTGTTCATGACCTTCGACTGGAGCGGCGATCTGGCTACCGATGCCCTCACCGGCCAGCAGTTTTTGACGGTGAACGGCAAGATCACCATCTGTCTGCCCCCTCTGGACGGCGTACTGCTGGTGTAAATTTAATCTCCTTTACAACCCCTCCCTATCAAGGGAGGGGTTGTTTGTTTCACGTGAAACGGAGAGGGATTTATCAGAGGATGGCTCCTCTGAACGACTCTTTCACAGGGGCTCTGCTCCGGGCCCCTGTGGCTTGTCCCGGCTGGGCGGATACATTCAGTCGATGCAGGGCAGATCCGCCTGCCGCGGGGCGGATGGGAACGCAGCGGGGCTCCGCCTCGGTCCCTGGTGCTTGTCCATGGGGCCTACCCGGCACAGGCTGCCCTCTCTGCCGCCTACAGCGGCATTGCCTTTGCGGCCCCGGAGCCGGGCACGTTTCTGGCGGGGCCTACCCGGCCTCAAGCCCCTGGGCGCATCCAAAGTGAGCCGCTTCGGAACTTGGCTCTCGGGGCTCCCCGCCCCGGACCCGGGTAACTTTTTGTACGCACAAAAAGTCACCAAAAAAGCGCCGGGGATACCCTGGCCCAGGCCACCTTCTCTTGGCCTTCGGCCAATTCACCTTGCGCACCCCGATTTGTCTAATCGGTCTGCATTGAGGCTGATACTTCGCAGCCACCGAATTACCACACCCTTCGGGCATCTGATCTGCGGCTGGTATTTTGTCCCACTTCACCTGACGGCCTCTTGAAGGGACAAGCGAATCTGATTTTCTGTGTCGGACCCCCTGCGCCTATCGGGCCATGCACAGGCTTCCGTTACCAAAAAACAGAAATGTCCCTTATCCCGAGGGCCGTCAGGCGAAGTGCGCAGCGCACCGCACCGATTACGAGGGGCCAGCGGCGCCGCATCGTCTCAGTGGCTGCGCAGAATTTCTTTGCAGGCGTCCGATTGGGCTGAAAAAGGGGGTCTGGGGTCTCCCCAGCGCCTTTTGGTGACTTTTGTGCGTACAAAAGTCACCCGGGGTCCGGGGGTGGAGCCCCCGTTGGTAAATATCCGGGGTCGGGGAGGCCCCGCCAGAAACACGCTCCAGCCTGGAAAGCTGCAATAGAGACATTCAGAGGAACCATCCTCTGAATATCCCCTCGCCGCCGGGCTCCGGCAGCAAATCATTTCCTCCTGGCGGGAACCACTTCTCCCCTATTGCCCCCCTACCTGGACAAATAGGACCCTGGATGCAGAAACCACCCGGTTTTTCTGTGGGAATTTGTCCACTTTTTTTCTATCGGCTGTTGAAATGTTCCCGGATTGTGTTATACTAAATCTGTATGGCAAGATCATGGGAAAAAAGTTCCCTTTTTCGGAGGTGTCCCTGTGGCAAAAATCGTAGCGATCGTCAATCAGAAGGGCGGCGTAGGCAAAACCACCACCTGTGTCAACCTTACCGCTGCCCTGAAGGAGAAGGGCCTGAAGGTCCTGCTGTGTGACTTTGACCCCCAGGCCAATGCCACCTCCGGCATGGGTGTGGACAAAACCCTGTCCCAGGGGATCTATGATGTGCTGATCAACGGCGTGGAAACCAGCAAACGGGTGGTATCCACAAGGTACGGCGACGTTCTGCCCTCCTGCAAGGGCCTGGCCGGCGCCGGTATCGAAATGATCGGCATGGAGGGCCGGGAATTCCTTCTCCGCAAAGCTCTGGAGCCCCTCTCCCCTTCCTATGACTACATATTCATCGACTGTCCGCCCTCTCTGGAGCTGCTGACTCTCAACGGTCTCTGTGCCGCCGACACGGTACTGGTGCCGGTCCAGGGGGAATACTTCGCTCTGGAGGGCCTCAGCGACCTGATGAATACCATCCGCATCGTCCGCCGCTCCCTGAACCGGAAGCTGGAGCTGGAGGGCGTGCTGATGACCATGTTTGACAGCCGCACCAACCTGGCGATGCAGGTGGCGGAGGAGGTCAAGCGGTACTTCCCCGGCAAGGTGTACGCCACCGTTATCCCCCGGAATGTCCGCCTCAGCGAGGCCCCCAGCCACGGCAAGCCGATCACGGCCTACGACCGCTCCTCCCGGGGCTACGAGGCCTATACCGCCCTGGCGGAGGAATTTCTGCGCAAGAGCAAAGGTTAACCATTCTGCGGGAAAGGAGGCAACACCCCTATGGCAAACAAGAATACCGGCCTCGGCAAGGGCCTCAGCGCCCTGCTGGGCGACGACTTTACCATGAATCCCGCCCAGGCTCCCTCCACCCTGCCCATTTCCCAGGTGGAGAGCTATGCCGGACAGCCCCGGAAGAACTTTGACCAGGAGAAGCTGGAGGAGCTGGCGGAATCCATCCGCCAACACGGCATCATCCAGCCCCTGACCGTCCGGAAGCTCAGCTCCGGCTACTATCAGATCATCGCCGGCGAACGCCGCTGGCGGGCCGCCCGGCTGGCGGGCCTTACTGAGGTCCCCGCCGTCATTATCGAAGCCGACGACCGCAAGGCCATGGAATTGGCTATGATCGAAAACCTCCAGCGGGAGGATCTCAGCCCCATGGAGGAAGCTGAGGGTTACAAGATCCTGGTGGAAAACTACGGCATGACCCAGGAGCAGGCCGCTCAGCGGGTGGGCAAGTCCCGCAGCGCTGTGGCCAATGCCCTGCGGCTGCTGGCCCTCTCCCCCGCCCTGCGGCAGATGGTGGAGGACGGCCGTCTCTCTGCCGGCCACGCCCGGGCCCTGCTGCCCCTGTCCCCTGCGCTGCAGGAACAGGCAGCGGCCACCATCATCAAAAGCAACCTCAGCGTCCGCCAGACAGAGCAGCTGGTGAAGCGGCTCCAGTCGGCGCCCAAGCCGGAGAAGAAGATCTCCCCCGCTGTCAACTACGTGGCAGAAGCGGAGCGGGAACTGTCCGGCAAACTGGGCCGGGCCTGCCACATTGCCCACGGCAAAAAGAAGGGCCGCATTGAGATCGAATACTATGGTGTGGACGACCTCAACGACCTGCTGGAGGCCCTGGGCCGCCTGGGCAAGTAGTTCGAAACCATCGGAAACGAGGCCGCTGCGGCCCATAATCCCCCTCAGAAGGGGGTAAAGTGATTTTACTTTCATCCTGTTCGCTTCCAGTGGTTTGCGGGATCGTTTCACGTGAAACACGCCCCTAAAGCCCCTTGAAGCAGAGCCGGATGCCTACCCATACAAACAGATTCGAGGTAACAGCTATGCTGGATATCAAATTCGTCCGGGACAATCCGGACATCGTCAAGCAGAACATCAAAAACAAGTTCCAGGAGGCAAAGCTGCCCCTGGTTGACCAGGTCCTGGCCCTGGACAAGGAGAACCGGGACGCCATTACCCGTGCCAGTGAGCTCCGCGCCCAGCGCAACACCCTCAGCAAGCAGGTGGGTATGCTCATGGGCCAGGCCAAAAAGGACCCCAGCAAGCTCCAGGAGGCGGAGACCGTCAAAGCCCAGGTGAAAGCCCAGGCTGACGAGCTGGCTGCTCTGGAGGCCAAAGAGGGCGAGCTGGAAGAGAAGATCCGGGAGATCATGATGGTCCTCCCCAATATCATCGACCCCTCCGTGCCCATCGGCCCTGACGACAGTTATAATGTAGAGGTCCAGCGCTTCGGCGAGCCGGTGACCCCGGACTTTGAGATCCCCTACCACACGGAGATCATGGAGCGCTTTGACGGCATCGACATGGACGCCGCCGGCCGGGTATCCGGCAACGGCTTCTACTACCTCATGGGCGACATTGCCCGCCTTCACGAGGCGGTGCTGGCTTACGCCCGGGACTTCATGATTGATAAGGGCTTCACCTTCTGCATTCCCCCCTTTATGATCCGCTCCAATGTGGTCACCGGCGTCATGTCCTTTGCGGAGATGGACGCCATGATGTACAAGATCGAGGGCGAGGATCTGTACCTCATCGGTACCAGCGAGCACTCTATGATCGGCAAGTTCATCGACCAGATCATTCCCGAGGAGAAGCTGCCCCAGACCCTCACCTCCTACTCCCCCTGCTTCCGCAAGGAGAAGGGCGCCCACGGCATTGAGGAGCGGGGCGTTTACCGCATCCATCAGTTTGAGAAGCAGGAGATGATCGTGGTCTGCAAGCCCGAGGAGTCCATGAAGTGGTATGAGCAGATGTGGCGCTACAGCGTGGAGCTGTTCCGCAGCATGGATATCCCTGTGCGGCAGCTGGAGTGCTGCTCCGGCGACCTGGCTGATCTGAAGGTGAAATCCTGCGACATCGAGGCCTGGAGTCCCCGGCAGCAGAAGTATTTTGAGGTCTGCTCCTGCTCCAACCTGGGCGATGCCCAGGCCCGCCGCCTGAAGATCCGTGTCAAGGGTGAAAACGGCAAGAACTACCTGCCTCACACCCTGAACAACACCGTGGTGGCGCCTCCCCGTATGCTGATCGCTTTCCTGGAGAACAACCTCCAGGCCGACGGCAGCGTAAAAATCCCCGAGGCACTGCGGCCCTACATGGGCGGCAAGGACGTGATCGTCCCCAAGCACTGATATTCCGACGGTCAGAAGCGGCAGCCACGCCGTCTCCTGATCCCCCTCTACATTAATAATAAGGAGAGTTCCCTGATGAAAAACTTTTGGAAGGCTGTGGGCGCTGCTGCGCTGATCGCAGGCCTCACCCCCTATCGCGTCACTACTGACAAAGCTACAGGCGACAAAAAGATCCGGGCTCTCCTGTGGCGCGCCACCTGCAGCACCCGCCCTGAGACAAAGGGTGTCAGCGTGGACATCGGCTTCTTCCCTCCCAATGAAGTGGAGGAGGCCCATCTCTTTGCCGATGAACTGATCGTCCACTACCACAACGGTCAGCCCTGCTGCGTAGACGATGACGCCGCCTGCCAGAGTGAGTGCTGCTGCCAGGAATCCGCCTGCTCCTGCCAGGACAGCGCCCCCGCAGAGAGCGCTCCTGCGGAGAACACTCCGGAGCAGGACGCTCCCCAGGAAAGCGCTCCGTCTGAGGCCCCTGAGGACACGCAGCAGCCGTAAGGAGATATATGGACGAAACCATCATTCGAGAAGTATTGCAAGAGGGCCTTCCCGCCCTGGGCATGGGAGAGGATCGTATCCCTCAACTGATCGAATTTTCCAGGTTATTGTTGGAAAAGAACCAGGTCATGAATCTCACCGCCATCACCGAGCCCCGGGAGGTAGCCACCCTGCATCTGCTGGACAGTCTGGCGCTGGCCGCCCACGAGGAGCTGGCAGGCAAGAAAATCATTGACGTGGGTACCGGGGCAGGCTTTCCCGGTATGCCCCTGGCCATTGCCCTGCCGGGGGTGGATATGACCCTGCTGGACAGCCTGAACAAGCGGATAGATTTCCTGCAGGAGGTCTGCAACGCCTTGTCACTGCAGGATATCACCTGTGTCCACGCCCGGGCGGAGGAATTTGCCGCCGCCCATCGGGAATCCTATGACTTTGCTGTCAGCCGGGCTGTGGCCGCCCTGCCGGTGCTCTGTGAGCTGTGCCTGCCCCTGGTCAAAGTGGGCGGCGCCTTCCTGGCCATGAAGTCCAGCCACAGCCAGGAGGAGACCGATCAGGCCGCCAAGGCTATTTCCCTGCTGGGTGGAAAGCTGGAGCGTGTGACCGATTACTCCATTCCGACTACAGATATTACCCACCGGCTTCTCACCATCCGCAAAGTATCCCCTACCCCGAAAAAATATCCCCGCCGCTTCGCCCAGATCAAGAAGCAGCCCCTGGGCGTGCCGGGGGCGTGACGGCGGCAAGGAGGTGACCCCATGGGTCAAACCATCGCCGTGGTATCCGGCAAAGGCGGTACCGGAAAAACATCCTTTACCGCTAACGTAGGTATGGCCCTGGCCCAACTGGGCCATCCTACCCTGTGTCTCGACTGTGATATCGGCCTTAGGAACCTGGACATTGCCCTGGCCATGACCGACCGGGCCGTGATGGATTTTACCGACGTTCTGGCAGGCTACTGCTCCCTCAACGACGCCATCACCGCCCATCCTCTGCAGAAGAACCTCTATCTGCTTACCGCCCCCTCCCGTCTGGACGGCCTGCGGGTGCGGCCGGAGGCCTTCCGTACCCTGTTTCCTGAGATCCGCCGCCGCTTTGACTACTGCCTCATTGACGCCCCGGCAGGCCTGGGCGCCGGATTCCGGCTGGCCCTGAGCGCCGCGGACCGTGCGGTAGTGGTCACCACCACCGACGCCAGCAGCCTGCGGGATGCCCAGCGCACGGTTATGGAGCTGGACGCCCTGCCCCGGGGACGGGTCCACCTGGTAGTGAACCGCTGCCGGAAAAAGCTGCTGAAATCCCTGCACCAGACCATCGACGACGCCATCGACATGGCCGGTCTCCCTCTTCTGGGCGTTATCCCGGAGGACGAGACCATGCCCCTGTACTCCGGCAGAGGAATCCCTCTGCTCCTCTCCTCCAATGACTGCGCCGCCAGGGCTTACCGAAATATTGCCCGACGGATCACCGGCAAGCGGACGCCGCTGATGAGACTGCGGTGAGCGCTCACGAAGACGACGGTACCAGTGCAGAGCCTATCAACGACTCTAGAAAGGAAAAACGATATGTATATTGCTCTCATGTCCCACGACAATAAAAAAGACCTGATGGTCCAGTTCTGCTCCGCCTACGCCGGCATCCTGTCCCGTCACAACCTCTGCGCCACCAATACCACCGGCCGCCTGGTCATGGAGGCTACCGGCCTTAACGTCCACCTCTTCCTCTCCTGCCAGCACGGCGGCAGCCAGCAGATCGGCGCCCGGATCGCCTACAATGAGATGGATATGGTCCTGTTCTTTGTAGACCCCAACGACTCCACTATGGATAAGGAGCTGCTGTATATCTCCCGGCTGTGCGACCAGAACAATATCCCCTTCGCCTCCAACGTGGCTACCGCGGAAATGCTGGTGCTGGGTATGGACCGGGGCGATATGGATTGGCGCAATATTGTCAATCCCAAGCACAAATTGAACCATTAACGCCCCCTTCCCCATTGACTTTTGCCCCCTTCGCGTACTATAATAGCAGACAATTGGATAGCAGGCCCGCCGCCATGATGGCGACGGAGTACCCCCCGGCCGCCGGACAGAGAAAGGCCTCCTGTGGCTGTAAGAGACCTATACGGACAGACGGAGGGGAAGACAGCGCCGGAGCGGGGGCGGAAACGCCCGCGGAAGGTCCCTCCGCGGCCGATAGGGACAATAAGGGCGGAAGCTTAGCTTCTTCCGCCGAATGTGGGTGGCACCACGAAGTGTGTTTTGTCATGCTCTCGTCCCGCTGTGTGGGGACGGGAGCATTTGTTTTGCCCCGGTGAAAACCGGCAAGCCCTCCCCCTCTGGAATCCCCGGCATATTACCCTGTATTTCCAGAACCAGCCCCTTATTTAGTTTACATAATATAACCTCACATAAAGGAGAAACCACCATGAGTAAAGTCCAACCCCGCACTCTCTCCGGCTTTATGGAACTGCTCCCCGGCCCCCAGCAGCAGATGGAGCAGATCATGGCCATCCTCCGGGAGACCTACAGCCTCTACGGCTTTACCCCCCTGGACACCCCTGTCATTGAGTCCAGCGAGGTGCTGCTGGCTAAGGCCGGCGGCGAGACGGAGAAGCAGATCTACCGCTTCACCAAGGGCGACAGCGACCTGAGCCTTCGCTTTGACCTGACAGTGCCCCTGGCCAAGTATGTGGCCCTCCACTACGCCGAATTGTCCTTCCCCTTCCGCCGCTATCAGATCGGTAAGGTCTACCGGGGCGAGCGGGCCCAGCGGGGCCGCTTCCGGGAGTTCTACCAGGCGGACATCGACATCATCGGCGACGGCAAGCTGGACATCGCCAACGAGGCGGAGATCCCCGCCATCATCTCCCAGACCTTTACCCGCCTGGGGCTCCAGCGGTTCCAGATCCGGGTCAACAACCGGAAGATTCTCAACGGCTTTTACGCCATGCAGGGCCTCAGTGAGAAGTCCGGCGACATTATGCGTACCGTAGATAAACTGGACAAAATCGGCAGTGAGAAAGTGGGACAGCTGCTGGTGGAGGAGCTGGGCCTCAGCAGTGAGCAGGCCGGTGAGATCCTCACCTTCATCGCCATCAAGGGCAGCAACCAGGAGGTCCTCAGCGCCCTGGAGGGCTACCGGGGCCGCAACGAGGTCTTTGACCTGGGCCTGGATGAGCTGACCACCGTAGTGAAGTACCTCTCCGCCTTCGGCGTGGCCGAGGAGAAATTTGCCGTGGACCTCACCATTGCCCGTGGCCTGGACTACTACACCGGCACTGTGTACGAGACCACCATGCTGGATCATCCGGAGATCGGAAGCATCTGCTCCGGCGGCAGATATGATAACTTGTCGGAATATTATACCGATAAAATACTCCCTGGAGTAGGAATTTCCATTGGACTGACCCGTTTGTTCTATGTCCTCAATGAGCAGGGCATGCTGAACCCGGAGATGAACACCGCTCCGGCCGACGTGCTGATCCTGCCTATGACCGAGGATCTTACCGCCGCTATCTCCTTTGCCGCCCAGCTGCGGCAGGCGGGCATCCGTACCCAGCTCTACACCGAGCAGAAAAAATTCAAGGCCAAGATGAGCTACGCCGACAAGCTGAACATCCCCTTCGCCGTTTTCCTGGGTGAGGATGAGATCAAGGCAGGCGCCGCCACGGTGAAAAATCTCCGCATGGCCAACGACTTCTCCCCGGAGGAGATCCAGCGGATGGAGGCAGAGGGCATGTACAAACAGGTCACCCTTCCTGTGGAGGAAGCCCTGACCTATCTCCGCCGGCAGCTGTGCGACCAGCTGCCTCAGGCCCCCATTCTGGACAAGGCCGCCATAACGGAGAAGTACGGCCTGGAGCCTCAGGCCTGATTCCAAAACGCCAGCCCACTTGAGGCTTACAGCCCCAGTAACCCCCCAAGACCTTTATCCCATAGGCTGAAACGACCCCGGAGGCCGGAAGAAAGGAAGCAGCCCGCCTCCCCGGGGGCCACGAGGCCAGCGGGACGCTGCTCCACTTCACCAATTTTTATGGTACCCTGGACGTCAGCGTCCTGGGAGAGGATTGGCAGGCCAATACCGACCAGCAGGAGCAGTGGCTGTGGGAGGTCATGGAGATCATCCAGAGCCACGAAACCACCAATCAGCAATCATAGATGACACAATACTATCCACAAAAGGAGAAAACATTATGAAACAGTCCAGAACCCATACCTGTGGGGAGCTCCGCCTGGAGCACGCAGGCCAGACCGTCACCCTGGCGGGCTTTATGGAAAACGTCCGTGAGGTAGGCCAGAACTTTGCCTTCGTCATCCTCCGGGATTTCTACGGCACCACCCAGCTGGTGGTGGAGACCGAGGAGATGATGTCCATTATCAAGGGCCTCAACAAGGAGTCCACCATCCAGGTCACCGGCACCGTCCGGGAGCGCAGCAGCAAGAACCCCAACCTCCCCACCGGCGACATCGAGGTGGTCCCCACCAAGATCGAGGTCCTGGGCCGCTGCCGCTACAATGAGCTGCCCTTCCAGATCAACCGCAGCCGTGAGGCCGACGAGTCCCTGCGTCTGAAGTACCGCTATCTGGATCTCCGCAACCCCGCGGTGAAGAAGAATATCATCCTCCGCTGCCAGGTGGTGGCCGCCCTCCGTGCCGCCATGACCGAGCAGGGCTTCTTGGAGATCACCACCCCCATCCTTACCGCCTCCTCCCCGGAGGGCGCCCGTGACTACCTGGTGCCCGCCCGGAAGCACCCCGGCAAGTTCTACGCCCTGCCCCAGGCTCCCCAGCAGTTCAAGCAGCTGCTGATGACCTCCGGCTTCGACAAGTACTTCCAGATCGCTCCCTGCTTCCGTGATGAGGATGCCCGCGGCGACCGCTCCCCCGGCGAGTTCTATCAGCTGGATATGGAGATGAGCTTTGCCTCCCAGGACGACGTGTTCGGCGTGCTGGAGGAGGTGCTGCCTCCCATCTTCGCCAAGTTCGGCACCTATAACGTGGCCTCCTCCGCCCCCTTCAAGCGCATCGGCTACAATGAGGCCATGGAGACTTACGGCTCCGACAAGCCGGACCTCCGTATTGATCTGACCGTCACCGACGTCACCGACCTGCTTGCCGACTGCGGCTTTGAGGCCTTTGCCGGTAACACCGTCAAGGCGATTCCTGTCAGTGATTTCACCGCCACCCGCAAGCAGATCGACAAGCTCTGCGATGATGTCTATGTCCAGGCAGGCAATAAGGCCTACTGGTTCAAGCTGGATGAGAAGGGCGAGCTGGCAGGCGGTATCGCCAAGTTCCTGGGCGAGAAGAAGGACGCTCTGGTGGAGCGTCTGGGCCTCCAGCCCAACACCTTCGTGGGCCTGACCTGCGGCAAGAAGGGCGCTGCCCAGAAGACCGCCGGTGTCCTGCGCAACAAGCTGGGCGCCCTGTGCCCCAACCATATGGATAAGGAGCGCTATGAGTTCTGCTGGATCGTGGACTTCCCCATGTACGAGATCGGCGAGGAGAGCGGCGAGCTGGAGTTCTGCCACAACCCCTTCTCCATGCCCAACGGCGGCGCTGAGATCCTGGACAAGGCCATTGCCGGGGAGATCGACCCCCTGACCATCACCGCCTTCCAGTACGACCTGGTGTGCAACGGCGTGGAGCTGAGCTCCGGCGCTGTCCGTAACCACGATCCCGAGATCATGATTAAGGCCTTCAACCTGGTACGGCTGGGCGAGGAGGACGTAAAGAAGAAGTTCCCCGCCATGTACAACGCTTTCTGCTACGGTGCACCTCCCCACGCCGGTATTGCCCCGGGCGTGGACCGCATGGTCATGCTGCTGGCCGGCGAGGAGAGCATCCGAGAGATCATCCCCTTCCCCATGAACAAGAACGCCCAGGATCTGATGATGGGCGCTCCCTCCTTCGTGGAGCAGAAGCAGCTGGATGAGTTGAACATTGCTATTACCAAGAAAGAGGAAGAGTCTGCCGAGTAATTTCTTTCTTGGCCTTCTGCTCCACGGGGCCCCGCTCTGCGGGGCGGCGCCTGCGCCGTTCGAGCGTTTTGCCCGCCGGGCAAAACCTCGGCGCAAGGGGCGATTCACTCGCCCCGCGCAAGTCAAATCCTGTCAGGGGCCCCCGCGGGATGCCCCTTCCCGTGGGGAACGCAGAAGCAGCTGGACGAGCTGAACATCATGGTGACCAAGAAAGAAGAAAAATCCGCCGAGTAACACCCGGCGCTGCCAAGAAAGAGGAGGGGCTCTCCCTCCTCTTTCCCGTGTCCCCCACAATTGCCCTTTGAACAAACAACCTGCCCATCCGCCAGGGAATCGCTTCCCAAAGGAGAATGATGCATCGAAAACTGCTGCCTTTTCTGTTGGCCTGTCTGCTGCTGATCACTGCCGGGTGCGGCATCAACAACAGCGATCCGGCTAACCACCAGGACCAGACCAACAACACCCCTTCCCAACCGGAGGAGCCCGAGGCGCCCACACAGCCGGAAGAACCTATCGTTCCGGATGAACCGGAACCGGACCCCCGGCAGGAGGCGATCGACACTCTGCTCTCATCCATGACTCTGGAGGAAAAGGTGGGGCAGATGTTCTTTGTCCGCTGCCCCGATGTCCAGGCGGCGGAGAAGGTCAGTGAATACCATCTGGGCGGCTACCTCCTCTTCGGCCGGGATTTCCAGACCACTACCGGAGATTGGCTGACTGCGGAGGCCTTTACCGCCAATGTGGCCTCCTACCAGGCCGCGGCGGATATCCCTCTGCTGATCGGCGTGGATGAGGAGGGCGGCACCGTGGCCCGGGCCACCCGGAATCCCAACCTTTTTGCCGCCAAGCGCCAGTCCCCCCAGACCATCTACGCCCAGGGCGGTATGGAGGCCATTTTGACGGACACCCGCCAGGTGAACCAGGGCCTTCTCTCCTACGGCATCAATGTCAACTTTGCCCCGGTGGCGGATGTATCCACCAACAGCAGTGATTTCATCTACGACCGCACCTTCGGCCAGGACGCCGCCGCCACAGCAGAGTACATCTCCCAGGTGGTAGCAGAAATGGATACCGTAGGGATCGGCTCTGTCCTCAAACACTTCCCCGGCTACGGCAGCAACAGCGACACCCATACCGGCGTGGCTGTAGACGAACGCCCCTATGAACAATTTGTCCAGGAAGATTTTCTTCCCTTCCAGGCGGGCATTGACGCCGGGGCAGACTGTGTACTGGTGAGCCACAATATCGTCACTGCTATGGACGGCGACCTCCCTGCCTCCCTCTCACCGGAAGTCCATCGCATCCTCCGGGAGGAGCTGGGCTTCACCGGAGTGGTCCTCACGGACGACCTGGCCATGGACGCGGTAGAATCCTATGCGGAGGATGGCTCTGTGGCGGTACTGGCAGTGTTGGCAGGCAATGATATGATCGTCACCACCGACTTCGAGACCCAGATTCCCCTGGTGATCGCCGCCGTGGAGGACGGCACCATCGACCAGGCCACCATCGATCAGGCGGTGAGCCGGGTCCTGGGCTGGAAGTACGACCTGGGACTGCTGGGGCAGCAGTAGGTCCTGCCGGTTCCCACCGGCGGGGGACTTCCTGCCAAAGCCAGATGGGGCCTCCTCGGCCCCAACCCCCGGGTATTTCTGAAGGGGCCAGCAGCAGCCCTTAGCGCTGTTTGCCCCCGGCGGGCCCACTTTTGGCCGCCCAAAAGTGGGCGGAAAAACCGCTGGGGAGACCCCAGACCCCCATTGTTTGCCCAATCGGTGGGTATCAGGGAAGATACCCGGTTGCCACTGAATCTCCTTTAGGCCGCTGGCCCCTCGTAATCGGTGCGGTGAGTATCCAACTTCGGCTGTCGCCCCTCGTGCTGAGAGTTGTTTCTTTTTTGCAGACGGGAGCCGGGGCATCTCCCAAAGAAGCAGGCAGTTCGTCGCAGAGAAAAGATTCATCTGCCCCTTTAACAGGGCGACAGCCGGAGTCGGACAAGCAGCCCGGCGGAGATCAGATCCCCGAAGGATCCCACTGCTTCAGTGGCAGCGCAGCAGCAAGTTCTATCCAGACCGATTAGACAAAAGCGGGGGGCCAGCCCGAAGGGGGCTGGCGCGCTTTTGGGTACTTTTCTCGCGGGAGAAAAGTACCCCGTCGGAGACAAAACCAGCGACGAAACTCTGTCTCAAACTTTCGCCTGGTCACTCCCATAACGCCTTCAAACCGCCATTTTTAATTACTAATTGTAATATATATAATAAATAATACTATTATACATCAAAAAAGGAGAGCAAACCCATGACTGAAAAGCTGTTTTACGCCGACCCCTTCCTGGTGGAATTTACTGCCCGGGTGCTCTCCTGCGCCCCGGAGAAGGAGGGCTTTGCCGTTACTCTGGACCGCACTGCCTTCTACCCTGAGGGGGGCGGCCAGAACGCCGACCATGGTGTCCTGGGTGGCGCCGCTGTCACCGACGTTCGGGAGAAGGACGGAGAGATCCTCCACTACTGCGACAGGGCCCTGCCTGTAGGGGAGACCGTGTCCGGCGCCATCGACTTTGCCCGCCGCTTTGACCTCATGCAGCAGCACAGCGGCGAGCATATCGTCAGCGGTATCCTCTGCGGCCGCCATGGCTGTGACAATGTGGGCTTTCACATCGGCCACGACCTGGTGACCATCGATTTCAATGCCCAGCTCACCATGGAGGACGTCCGGGAGGTGGAGGCTCTGGCCAACCGCTACATCTGGGAGGACCACCCCATCGACGTATCCTACCCCACGCCGGAGGTCCTGGCTGCCCTTCCCTACCGCAGCAAAAAAGCCCTCACCGGTCAGGTCCGCATTGTCACCTGGCCCGGAGCGGACTGCTGCGCCTGCTGCGGTACCCATGTCCGCTCCAGCGGCCAGGTAGGGCTGGTAAAGCTCCTCTCCTGCCAGAAGTTCCGGGACGGCGTCCGCATTGAGATGGCCGCCGGCAGTCGGGCGGTACGGTACTGCACGGAGATCCTGGACCAGAACACCCATGTCTCCCAGCTGCTCTCCGCCAAGCCCACCGACACCGGCGCCGCCGTGGAGCGGCTGCAGAAGGAGCTTTACGCCCTGCGGGGCCGGGTGGCTGCCCTGGAGGAGGGGGACTTTGCCCGGAAGGCAGAGGAATTCTCCGGAAAAGGCGATGTGCTGCTCCTGGAGGGGGACATGTCCTCCGAATCTGTCCGGAAGCTCTGCGCCGCCGTGATGGAGACCTGCGGCGGCCGCTGCGCCGTGTTTGCCGGCAGTGACGGCCAGGGCTATAAGTACGCTCTGGGCCAGGAGGGCGGCGATCTCCGCTCCCTGGTAAAGGAGCTCAACGGGGCCCTTCAGGGCCGGGGCGGCGGAAAGCCCAATTTTGCCCAGGGCAGCATCCAGGCCCCGGAGGCGGAGATCCGGGCCTTTTTCCAGGGCCGGTAAACCAGAGCCAAAACCCGGCCCATTGAACGATTTTTCCATACAGCGAGGAGCCTTGCCATGAAATACCTACATCAAGCTGTGATCCTGGCGGCCATCACCTTTGCCGCGGAGATCATCAAATATCTGTTGCCGCTGCCCATCCCGGTGAGTATCTATGGGCTGGTGCTGCTGTTCCTGCTGCTGAAAACCGGCATCCTGCCCCTGGAGAAGATCCAGGACGTAGGAGACCTGCTGCTGGAACTGATGCCCCTGCTCCTGGTACCTGCCTCGGTGAGCTTTGTTACCGCTCTGGACACCGTCCAGGAGATGCTGCTGCCGGTGCTCATCATGGGCCTTGCAGGCACCCTTCTGGTAATGGTCATTACCGGCCGGGTGGCCCAGGCGGTCATCCGCCGGAGGAAGGGGGCGGAAAAGCATGACTGATCTGCTTCTCTCCTCCACCTGGTTTGGCTTCCTCCTCTCCACCGGTACCTTCTTCCTGGCCAAAGCCGTCAACCGCCGCTGCGGCCGGGAGCGGATCAATCCCCTTCTCTTTGCCACGGTGGTATGCGGCCTGGTGATCATCATCAGCGGTATGGACTATGACGTCTACTACCAGGGGGCCCAGTACCTGGATGTGCTGCTGACCCCCGCCACCATCTGCCTTGCCATCCCCCTGTACCGCCAGTTTGAACTGCTGAAGAAAAATATCCCCGCTGTGGCAGCCGGCTGCCTGGCAGGAGTGGTTGCCCACATGGTGGGATGTATCCTGATGCTGGTGCTGTTCCAGCTGGAGGCAGAAGAGTTCATTACCCTCCTGCCCAAATCCATCACCACTGCCATTGGCAAAGGCCTTAGTGAGGAATTGGGCGGCTACGCCTCTATCACCATGGCCACCATCATGCTCACCGGCATCTTCGGCGCGGTGATCGCGCCCCCCTTCCTGCGCCTGACCGGGGTAAAGGACCCCCTGGCTCAGGGCCTGGCCATCGGTACCAGCGCCCACGCCGCCGGCACCTCCCGGGCGGTAGAGATGGGAGAGGTCCAGGGTGCCGCCAGCAGTCTGGCTATTGTGGTCACCGGCCTTCTTACCGTCATTGCCGCTCCCATTCTGGCCCACCTGGCCCTCTGACATCGCCTCTGTATAGACAGCTGGTGCAGCCTATGATATACTTAGGGCACAAAGCAAAATAAAGGAGGGACCTCTCATGACGGAAAACTTCGGCGATTCCCCCCGGAATTCCTGGAAATGGGCAGAAAAGGCCCCCTTTCTGGGCAAGTGGCTGTGGATCCTGTTCTGGCTGGTGATCCCTCAGTCACTGGCTTCCCTACTGACCAGCGACCTCTTTGCAGGGCAGCCTGTTTTAAGCTCCCTGGGCCAGATCATGCAGCTGATCTATCTCCTGGGCTGCGGCCTGGTACTGCTGAAGCTGTCCTCACAAATAGCCCGCTACCGCACTGCCGGTATCTATTTTCTGGTGGGCGGCATGATCAATGCCGCTTTTTCCATCATCCCTGTCCCCGCTGCCGGATCTGCTCTGGCTGTGTGGGGATCTCTGATCATCGTAGCAGGCGGTATTTTCCTGATGGTGGGCGAGTACCACGAGTACATGGGCCACAGCGAGCTGCTGGAGGGCGTGGACTGGGAACTCTCCGACAAGTGGCGCAAGCTATGGAAGTGGTACATCGGCTGCTTCATCGCCCTGTTGAGCTCTATTGTAGTGGTCACCTTCTCCCCCTTCCTTGGCCTGTTGGTGACATTGGCGGCCATCATAGTCCTGCTGGTGATAATGATCGTCAAACTGGTATATCTCTACCGCACCGCCATGATCTTCCGGAACTGGGATACAGAACCCCCGCTCCAGGCGGAGCTGCCTAAAGCCGATGACCCCTGGAACCACCCGGATCAGTCCTCCCGGTAAGTAAGCATGATAAAAGCCCTTCGGCCATAAGGCCGAAGGGCTCTTTTTTCCTATCCTTACTGGTTCTCAATAGATAAACTCATGGGTCCAGTAGTACTGGAGATACAGGAACCGGTCAAACAGATCCTGCCGCTGGGCGGGGATAGCGTCGGTAAACTCCCCGTCCACGATATAGCAGCCGTGGATGGTTACCACCGGGAATACCTCCCGCAGCTCATCCATAGCCTGCATAAAGGCCGGTCCCTCCCAGCCCATCAGGTCAAAGGCCACATTCATCAGATAGCAGGGAGAAATGGTGGGGCCCTCCCCCACAAAGTCACAGTCCAGGACCTCCTTGGCGGCATCATTGGCCCAGATCAGGTACTCTGTGGTGTAGTGGCGCAGGAAGCTCTCCTCCGTATCACCGGAGATGTCCATGCCCATCTCATCGTAATAGATGTTGCTGTCCCCCATCCAGGGCAGATGGTCGCTGAACAGGATCAGCACCACCGGCTCCTCCTCGGAGCGCAGCTGATCCACCAGCTTCATCAGCTCCACATCGCTGTTCATAATGGCCGCCATGTAGTTGTTCATGGCATTTTTACAGCCGTCGGTGTAGTCGCCGGTGAGGTAATCCACTGTGCCGTAATAATCGGTGGTGGAATAGGGGCCGTGGCTTTGGATATTGACGTTGAAGGAGAAATAGGGCTTTCCGGTCTCCTTGTTGGCCACAAAGTCGTTATAGATCTCCGGCAGGAGAATGCTGTCCTCCGGGAGATAGGCTTGGGTCAGGTTCTCATAGTCCTCCTCCAGGAACCGGTAATTCTCAAAGCCCAGATATCCGTTGATGTTCTGGCGGTTATAGAACCACTGGTAGTAGGGGTGGCTGCCCTCCACCGTGTAGCCCTGCTCTCGCAGGTACCAGACATAGGAGTTGGTATTGCTGCGGTAGTTGCGGACCTTATACTCACCGGTGAGGAAGCAGCGCTCACTGTCTATGGTGCCGCCGGCAAAAATATTGGTCACCAGATCGCCGTGATAGCTCTCCGCCTCCAGCTGGTGGTACAGGTCGTAGCCGCTGCAGTCCAGGCCCTCGATATCATACCGGGAGAAGTCCACATAGGCCTCCCGCATCAGGGAGATCACATTTACCTTGCGGTCCTCCGGCACATCGGCATCGGTATAGGAGGCCAGGATCTCCTCGGTCTCCTCCTGGCTATAGCCCTCCGGCGGCGTTTCCACCATCTCTGTGATACTGTGGATAAAGGGGTAGAAAAACCCATGGGAGATGTAGTCCTGGGTAGCTGCCCAACGGTTGAGGTATGCATAGTTTTCCACACTGTCATAGCGGCTCTCATCCAGGTACACCGGCGCCACCACAGCAGACACCGCCACTGCGGCCAATACCGTCCCCAGCCGCCGCTTCCAGCCCCGGGCCTTGCCCCGGACCAGGAAAAACAGCAGTACCGTACCCAGGGCCCAGCATAGCAACGCCACCACGATCCGTTTGTCAATAAACAGCGCGTAGTGATCGGAGCCGGCCATCGCCTGGGCTTCCCGGAGGATCAGCATATCCTCAAAGTAGAGCGGATCGTCCCGGAATACCAGCTTGAAATAGTGGCCCAGGCTCAGCCCCAGTACGATGGCGCCGTCCAGCAGGAAGGCAAGCCATGCCCGTCCTACCAGTCCATACAGGAAAAACAGCAGCACCACTGCCGGCAGGATGTTCATCACCAGCAGAAATCCCGACTGGAGATATCCTAAAAATACGCCCCAGGAGTAATTGCCATAGGCAAAGATCAGCGCCAGGGCACCCAGACAGATCCCCGCGCACAGCAAGATCAGAAACCGCCACAGGTAATATACGATCTTCTTCCCTACCGTCCATTCCGCCTCAGGCGCCCGCCGGAGGAAAAAGACCTTGTCCAACCATTGGTTCAAAGGATCACCTCGCCAAGCACAAAATAGATGCAATTATAAAAAGAGGGAGCGGATTTTTATCCGCTCCCTCGTATTATAGACGGTTTTGTTCTTCAGAGCAATAGTAAAGAATTAACTTTCTTTTAACATTCCCGTCAATTTGCCCGGTTTTCGCTGCCTTAATAGGCCAGCTTCTCCCGCAGCCAGTTCTGCAGCTCAGAGATAGGCACACGTACCTGCTCCATGGTGTCGCGGTCACGGATGGTGACGGCGTTGTCCGCCGGGGTGTTTTCATCTCCCACGGTGTCGAAGTCCACGGTGACGCAGTAGGGGGTACCCACCTCGTCCTGACGGCGATACCGCTTGCCGATGGAACCGGCGTCGTCGTAGTCCACCATCCACTCCTTGCTCAGCTCCGCCTGGATCTCCCGGGCCTTCTCGCTGAGCTTCTTGCTCAGAGGCAGCACCGCCACCTTGAAGGGAGCCAGAGCCGGATGGAGCCGCAGCACGGTGCGCACGTCGTTCTTCTCCGCGTCTACCACTTCCTCGTCATAGGCATCTACCAGGAAGGCCAAGGTCACACGGTCAGCACCCAGGGAGGGCTCGATGACATAGGGGATGAAGCGCTCATTGCTCTCCTGGTCGAAGTAGGTCTGATCCTTGCCGGAGGTGGTCTGGTGGGCCTTCAGATCGAAGTCTGTCCGGCTGGCTACGCCCCACAGCTCGCCCCAGCCGAAGGGGAACACGAACTCAAAGTCGGTGGTGGCGTTGGAGTAGTGGCTCAGCTCCTCGGGATCGTGGTCACGGAGCCGCAGGTTCTCATCCTTCATACCCAGGTTCAGCAGCCACTGGTGGCAGAAGTCCTTCCAGTAGGCGAACCAATCCAGCTCGGTGCCGGGCTTGCAGAAGAACTCCAGCTCCATCTGCTCGAACTCACGGGTGCGGAAGGTGAAGTTGCCCGGAGTGATCTCATTGCGGAAGCTCTTGCCCACCTGGCAGACGCCGAAGGGCAGCTTCCGGCGGGTGGTCCGCTGGACGTTCTGGAAGTTGACAAAGATACCCTGGGCAGTCTCAGGCCGCAGGTACACCGTGTTCTTGGCATCCTCCGTGACGCCCTGGAAGGTCTTGAACATCAGGTTGAACTTCCGGATATCAGTGAAGTTGTGCTTGCCGCAGGAGGGGCAGGGGATCTGATGCTCGTCGATAAAGGCCTTCATCTCCTCCTGGGAGAAGGCGTCCACCGGCTTGGGCAGATCAAAGTTGTTCGCCTGGGCCCAGTCCTCAATGATCTTGTCGGCCCGGAAGCGCTCCTTGCACTCCTTGCAGTCCATCAGAGGATCAGAGAAGCCGCCCACATGGCCGGAGGCCACCCACACCTGAGGATTCATCAGGATAGCGGCGTCCAGACCCACATTGTAGGGATTCTCCTGGACGAACTTCTTCCACCAGGCCTTCTTCACGTTGTTTTTCAGCTCCACACCCAGAGGGCCGTAGTCCCAGGTATTGGCAAGGCCGCCGTAGATCTCACTGCCGGCGAAGATAAAGCCCCGGCCTTTGCACAAGGCCACGATCTTGTCCATGGTTTTTTCTGTGTTTTTCATGTTTCCTTATCTCCTTTTACACAAACTGTCAGGATTTTGTGGAAAACTGCTCTCGGCAAAAGAAAAACGCCCCGAAGCCGTTTTCCGGCTTCAGGGCGAATGACGATCCATCCGCGGTCCCACCTGAATTCGCTCCCCTAAGGGGAACGCACTCTCGCCCGTAACGAGGGCTGACGGCGGGGCATTTCCGCCCCGCGGCTCCCAGGCGCCTTCACCGCCGGCGTAAGCAGGGACTTGCACCATCCGTCCCCTCTCTTGGCTTTGCTCTGCGGCTACTGTTCCTGTTCGCTGCCTTTTGCTATCGGAAATCACTGTATCATCTTTTTTTCCCCCTGTCAAGGGAGAAAACCACTCTTTTTTGTCATCTTTCCTGTCAATCTGGCCCTTTTGGGAGTTCACAATGCGATGCAGCAGGAAAACCGTCCGTTTTCCCCAGAAACAGCGCTTGCAGGGGACCGCTGCCATAGGAAAACCATTCTATGAACAAAAGTTTTCCACAGACAAGGAAAAAACGGTGGAACATGTGCATCTTCCTGCCGGGTGGCCTCCTCCGGCAGAATTTCAGAAAAAAGTCAGAAAAACCAGAAAACCCCGCCAAAGGCGGGATTTTCTGGTGTGTGTTGTGTGTGTTTTAGGAGGGAGAAATCGCATCGGGTGTTACCCCTTTGCTGATTGTATAGTACTAAAGCTTTAAGAAGAAATCATGACTTCGCTGTAAACAAATTGTTAACGATAAAAGGATCTGTCACTCTCTGTGGAGAGCCGCCAGGACCAACGGAGAAGGGGAATCCGTGGCGGCTTTTCTGTCAATCCTGCCCTGTTATCTGCTCCTCCGCCTCCAGCAGAGCGTTGCTCAGGATCTTCCTCACATGTTCCATTTCCAGCAGATTTCCTGTGTCCAGGAAGTATAAAGCCTCGTCGATCTGGGAAACCAAGAATGCGTATACCTGTCTATATTTGTCCTCTTTCATATCTTCTCCTTCCTACTTCCCCGCAAAATCTTTTGTCAATTTTGCCGTCATAATTGCGTCATTTTGTTTTTTGACTATATCATGACGCTATGATAATGTCAATTATAGGTCATAGGAGCGTCTTACATGCCAAACCAAAACTATGCCCGGTTCACACTGCGGGTACCAAAGGAGCTGCTGGATAAATTCGGCTATATTGCGGAATATGAAGGGCGGACCAAGAATAAAGAGCTGGAACAGATGATCAAGGCGAGGATCGCGGAATTTGAGGAAAAGGAAGGGCCCATTCCTCAAAAAGGGAACTGACGCGGCAGCACACACAACGATCAGAGGACAGATAAGCAATCTGGTATAAAAAAGGAGCGCAGCTGCGCTCCTTTTCTTATTTCAGCTTCTGCCATTCACTGACAGCCATTTCATCACACCGGTTGTTATACGGATTCTCCGCGTGCCCCTTGACGCCCCACGGGTCTCGCCCCGTGGGGACCCCGTTTCTTTTCACCTGCGCGGGCGGAATCAATCCGCCCTTGCGCCAAGGTTTTGCCTCCGGCAAAACACTTGCACGCCGCATCCGCGGCGGCCTGGGTCAAAGGGCTTCTTTATTTCAGCTTCTGCCATTCACTGACGGCCATTTCATCACACCGGTTGTTATACGGGTTTTCCGCGTGCCCTTTGACCCAGTGGGTGTGAACCGTGTGGTATTCGCACAGCTCCAGAAGCCGTCCCCAGAGGTCCGGGTTCAGCGCCGGCTTCTTGTCCGACTTCACCCAGCCCCTGGCCCGCCAGCCTCTGGCCCAGCCCTTCTCCAAAGCGTCGATGACGTACTTGCTGTCGGAGTAGAGCTCTACGGTGCAGGGTTCCTTCAAAAGCTCCAGGGACTTTATCACCGCCGTCAGCTCCATGCGGTTGTTGGTGGTATTCTTCTCCCCGCCGGAGATCTCCTTCTGATGGGGACCGTAGCAGAGGATCGCCCCCCAGCCTCCGGGACCCGGATTGCCGCTGCAGGCTCCGTCGGTATAGATCGTCACAGTTTTCATATTCCTTCTGAACATCCTTCTTATGGTTTTCCATACTCTTACGATATCATACCAAAGGGGTCGGAAAATGACAACCAGCAACGAAACCATTTCAAAAAATGATTGCTGATAGGACCATACGATGTAAGGATAAAATGAAAAATACCACCTCTCAAGTGGTATTCTAACATAATATAATTTAAAATACAATCTATTTATTTGTATTTTAAAACAATTCAATCGAATATTTTTAGTGGTGTATTGTTTACAATAGGCACTGAGGTGATAGTGTGGACATCCGCCATTACGACATATGGGTCAAAATCGGTCTGAATATTTTGTACTACCGAAAGGAACGGAAGTTGACCCAAGCCCAGCTTGCAGAAATGACTGGAGACGGCATCACCATGCAGTATCTCCAACGGATCGAGACCGCCGCCTGCTCCTGCAGCGTGGACGTACTGATCGACATTGCCAAAGCTCTGGATATTCCCCTCTCCAAGCTGTTCGAATTTAAAACCTGAGAACACGCCCTATGGACATGTTCTCAGGTTCTTTTCTGCTAATTTATAAAAACAAACAGTATTATCATTTTCAGATAATACTGTTTGTTTTCGTTTTTACAGTTCTTTCAGGATCTCCTGGCGCTTCTGCTCGTACTCCTCCTGGGAGATGAGCCGCCGGTCATAGAGGGACTGGAGCTCCGTCAGCCGCTCCTGAGCGGACTTGCGGTCGGAGCTTCCCGCCGCAGAGCCTCTCCCCTCACCGGTACCATCCTCCTCCTCAATGGACCAGCTGCCCATGCTCACCTTTCCTGCCGCCATGGCAAACTGGTAGATGGTAATACCGATGGCAATCAGCGTCCAGAGAATACCAAAGGCACCAAAGGACGGGATCACCACAAACAATCCGATGCAGCTAAAAATGATGCCTACGATCCCGGCGAAAATACAGGATGCCTTACTGGGCCGGTAGCGCATATTCCGTCTCATGGCTTACTCCTCCTGTCCGGACTCCGTGGAAGAAGCAGACTCCGTCTCAGCGTTTTCCTCGTCCTCCTCCTTCTCGGTGAGGGCAATGGAAATGACCTTGTCCCCTTCCTCCTTGAACTTCATGACGATGACGCCCTGGGTGGCCCGGTTGTTGGTGACCTTGATGTCGCTGACAGCAGTACGGATCAGGACGCCCTGCTCCGTCACCACCAGCAGGTCCTCGCTGCCGTCCACCACTTTGATGGCCACGATCTTACCGGTTTTCTCCGTGACCTCGTAGTTCTTGATGCCCTTGCCGCCCCGGTTGGTGATACGGTACTCCTCCACCGGGGTCTGCTTGCCGTAGCCGTTTTCCGTGATAGTGAGGACATTCTTTCCGGCGGTGGCCCGGGCGGCCCCCACGACATAGTCCCCTTCCTCCAGCCGGATACCACGGACACCTACGGCCTCACGGCCCATAGGACGTACGTCGTTCTCGTCAAAGCAGATGGCCTGGCCGTCGTGGGTGGCAATGAGGATCTTCTTGGTACCGTCGGTCTCCCGGACGGAGATCAGCTCGTCGCCCTCGTCCAAGTTCAGGGCCCGGATGCCGCTGGTGCGGATATTCTTCAGAGCCACCACCGGCAGGCGCTTGACCGTACCGTTTCTTGTGACCATCACCAGGAAGCGGTCCTCGTGCTCCAGCTCCCGGGTACTGATCATGGCGCTGACGCTCTCCCCCTGCTCCACCGGCAGGATATTGACAATGTTGGTACCCCGGGCGGCCCGGCCGGACTCGGGGATCTGATAGCCCTTCTTCCGGTACACCCGTCCGGTGTTGGTGAAGAAGAAGATGTAATCGTGGGTGGAGGCGGTGAACACGGTGTTCACGTAGTCCTCCTCCTTGGTGGACATGGCCTTGTTGCCCTTGCCCCCCTTGCCCTGCTGACGGTACTCACTGGCGCTGGTGCGCTTGATGTAGCCGCCGCTGGTGAGGGTAAAGACACACTCCTCCTCCTCGATGAGGTCCTCCACGTCCAGGTCGTCCTCCACATAGCCGATCTCCGTCACCCGGTCGTCGCCGTACTTGTCGGAGATCTCCTGGAGCTCATCCTTGAGTACCTGCTTGAGGAGATCCTCGTCATTGAGGAGCTTGTTGTAGTAGGCGATGCGCTCCTCCAGCTCCTTGTACTCCGCCTCCAGCTTCTCCCGGTCCAGTCCCTGGAGAGCCTTCAGGCGCATATCCAGGATAGCCTGGGCCTGGATCTCACTGAGGCCGAAGCGCTCCATCAGCCGCTCCTTGGCATTGTCGTAGCTGGTGCGGATGATGTGGATGACTTCATCAATGTTGTCCTGGGCGATCAGCAGGCCCTCCAACAGATGGGCCCGCTCCTGGGCCTTCTTCAGGTCGTACCGGGTCCGCCGGAGGATGACTTCCTCCTGGAACTTCAGGTACTCGTCCAGAATATGGCGCAGGGACAAAATCTTGGGCTGGGACTGGTCGTTGACCAGGGCCAGCATATTGATGGCAAAGGTGGTCTGGAGCTGGGTCTGGGCAAAGAGGCGGTTCAAAACCACCTGGGGATTGGCGTCCCGCTTGAGCTCGATGACGATGCGCATGCCGTTGCGGTCCGACTCATCCCGGATATCGCTGATGCCGTCCAGCTTCTTCTCCTCCACCTGGTCGGCCATGTTCTTGATGAGCATGCGCTTGTTGACCTGGTAGGGGATCTCGGTGACGATGATGCGGGTACGGTTCTGGCCGAACTCCTCCATCTCCGTCCGGGCCCGGACCTTGATGTGGCCCCGGCCGGTGGCATAGGCCTCCCGGATGCCGGAGCGGCCCATGATAATACCCTTGGTGGGGAAATCCGGCCCTTTGATGTACTCCATCAGGTCATTGAGGCCGGCGTTGGGGTTGTCCAGTACACAGATGCAGGCGCCGATGACCTCCCGCAGGTTGTGGGGCGGGATGTTGGTGGCCATACCTACGGCAATACCGCTGGAGCCGTTGACCAGAAGGTTGGGGAAGCGGCTGGGCAGGACCCGGGGCTCCTTCCGGCTCTCGTCAAAGTTGGGGTCCCAGTCCACCGTGTCCTTCTCGATGTCCCGGAGCATCTCGTTGGCAATCTTGGCCATCCGGGCCTCGGTGTAACGGTAGGCTGCCGGGGGATCGCCATCTACGGAACCGAAGTTGCCGTGGCCGTCCACCAGGGGGTAGCGCATGGAGAAATCCTGGGCCAGACGGACCAGGGCGTCGTACACGCTCTGATCGCCGTGGGGGTGGTACCGGCCCAGCACATCGCCCACGCAGGTGGCGGACTTCTTGAAGGGCTTGTCCGGGGTGAGGCCGTCCTCGTACATGGCGTAGAGAATCCGGCGGTGAACCGGCTTGAGACCGTCCCGCACATCCGGCAGGGCACGGCTCTTGATGACGCTCATGGCGTATTCAATGTAGGATTTCTCCATCTCCGGGACCAGGAAGGATGTGACGATCTTCTGGTCCGGAAAACGGATCTCCTCAGGATCATACTGGGGTTTTTTCGACATATATAGTAATCCTCCTTACCGTAAGGGGCTGATATTCTCGTACTGTCCGCCGTGACAGTGGCATAGCGGATGGATCAATAATCCAGGTTCACCGCGTACTTGGCGTTGCGCTCGATGAACTCCTTCCGGGGCTCTACCTTCTCCCCCATGAGAACGTTGAAGGTGGCGTCAGCCCGGACGGCGTCGTCCAGCTCGATGCGCTTGAGGGTCCGGGTGACGGGGTCCATGGTAGTCTCCCACAGCTCATGGGCGTCCATCTCACCAAGACCTTTGAACCGGGAGATGTCCACCTTGGCGTTGGGGTTGTCTCCCCGCATCTCTGCGGCGATCTTTTCCCGCTCGATGTCGTCGAAAGCCACTCGGGTGGTCTTGCCCCGGGTCAGCTTGTAGAGGGGCGGCACCGCGGCGTAGACATACCCCTCCTCAATAAGGGGCCGCATGAAGCGGAAGAAGAAGGTCAGCAGCAGGGTACGGATGTGGCTTCCGTCCACATCGGCATCGGCCATGATGATGACCTTGTGATAGCGCAGCTTGTTCAGATCGAACTCGTCCCCGACGCCTGCTCCCAGGGCGGTGATGACAGGCTGGAGCTTATCGTTGCCGTAGACCTTGTCCACCCGGGCCTTCTCCACGTTAAGCATCTTGCCCCACAGGGGGAGGATGGCCTGGAACCGGGAGTCCCGGCCCTGGGTGGCGGAGCCTCCTGCGGAGTCGCCCTCTACGATGTAGAGCTCCGTCAGCTCAGGATTGTTCTCGTTGCAGTCCCGGAGCTTGTCGGGCATGGCGGCGCCCCCCAGGGCGGTCTTGCGCCGGATGGACTCCCGGGCTTTCTTGGCCGCTTCCCGGGCCCGGTTGGCCATCATGGCCTTGTCCAGGATGGCCCGGGCCACCCGGGGATTCTCCTCCAGGTAGACCTCCAGACCCTCGCTGACCACAGAGGACACCAGGGTACGGATGGCGGCGTTGCCCAGCTTTGCCTTGGTCTGGCCCTCAAACTGGGCGTCGGTGAGCTTGACAGAGATGACACAGGTGAGGCCCTCCCGGCAGTCCTCGCCGGAGACCTTGTCGTCACCCTTGATGATGCCGGTCTTTTTGCCGTAGGCGTTAAGGACGGTGGTCAGGGCCCGCTTGAAGCCCTCCTCGTGCATGCCGCCTTCCGGGGTGTGGACGTCGTTGGCAAAGGAGACGATGGTATCGTTATAGTTTTCGTTGTACTGAAGGGCCACTTCTGCGGAGGAATCGTCCTTCATGCCCCGCATGTAGATGACGTCCTCATGGATCACCGTCTTGTTCTGGTTCAGCCAGGTGACATACTCCCGGATACCGCCCTCGTAGCACATCTCGTCCCGATCCTCGTGGCCGGGGCGCTTGTCCTCGGTGGTGATCTTCAGGCCGGCGTTGAGGAAGGCCTGCTGCTGCATCCGGGTGTGGATGGTGTCGTAGCTGTAGACGGTGGTGTCGAACATCTGGGGGTCCGGCTTGAAGGTGACGGTGGTGCCGGTGCGGTCCGTGTCCCCTACCACCTTCATTTTCTGGGTGATCTCACCTCTGGCAAAGCGCATCTCGTAGATCTTGCCGTTTTTATGGACCTGGACGATGAGCCACTCACTCAGGGCGTTGACCACGCTGGCGCCCACGCCGTGAAGACCGCCGGACACCTTGTAGCCGCCGCCGCCGAACTTGCCGCCGGCGTGGAGGACGGTAAAGACGACCTCCAGAGCGGGAAGGCCTGTCTGGGGCTGGATATCCACGGGGATACCGCGGCCATTGTCGGTGACGGTGATGGTGTCGCCCTCGTTGATGGTAACGGTAACCGTGTCGCAGTAGCCCGCCAGAGCCTCGTCGATGGCGTTGTCCACAATCTCATAGACCAGGTGGTGGAGACCAGATTCACTGGTGGAGCCGATGTACATGCCCGGCCGTTTCCGGACGGCCTCCAGGCCCTCCAGAACCTGGATCTCCGATCCGCCGTAGGCGTGCTCCACCGGAGTGGTCTTGTTTTCATTCAATTCAGCCATATATGGTTAACCTCCGATCTGATTCAGGGAAAAAGCTTATTCATCCATGTCATCCATGGGTTCGTCACCGGCGTCATCGTTGTCGCCGCCGACAAATTCCATGGTCCGCATACGCCGCTGCTCCTTGCAGTCCTCCACCTGCCGGAAGACCAGTTCCTTGACCTCCCGGGGGATCTTGATATTTTTCAGCTCCAGCGTGGGCATGGTTTTATCAGAAGAGTGGACGATCACAGACCCCACGCCGAATATCCGTTGACCCAGGCTCATCCGCAGTTCCAGATCCCGGACCCGGTAGAGAAGGACTTCCTCCTCGTGGAGATTGAGAAGGCCCTTCTCACAGAAAATGCGGTCCTCGCTCAGCCGATACCGGGTAAAGGACAGAGGAAGGCCAAAATGGCGTTTTCTGTCGTTCCACAGGGTTTTGATCTCACTCATGGTTTTCTCCTTTCACATAGGGGCCGCTCCTACAGCCCGGAAACAATGATTAGCGAAATAGCAGGGACTCCAACCGGCCCAATAGGGTGGCGGGAGCCAGAGAGGAGAGATAAATCCGCTGCCAGCTGCCCCGGGGACAGCAGACCACCAGGGATTTAGGCAGGTCCGGTCCTGCGTCCACGATCATGCCCTCCTCCTCCGCTGCGCGAAGAAAATCCCGGGTACTCCGGGCAGAACTGGCATTATCCAGATCAAAAATACCGATGATGTCGTCGGTAGGCACTGAGATGCCATTGCCGAGATGCAGATACATGGTTCTCTCCTTCTTTTGCCGGCTTGCCCGCCGGCAGGGGGTGGTGCTACCGCCAAACCCCGGCGGCGAGGGATCTTGTCAGAGGATGGGTCCTCTGAATGTCTCTTTGTCAGCCGTTCAGGCTGTTTAGGGGTATTCCGCGCTCCGGAGCGGGTTACTTTGCCCTCGGCGGCAAAGTAACCAAAACGCCGCCGGGGACACCCC
>OODG01000436.1_pt1 | contig 29832 bp, 16 predicted proteins | sample 1671621 | NCBI WGS metagenome assembly OODG01 (sample SAMN06348175, study PRJEB24527) | human gut metagenome | biome: human gut; feature: ankylosing spondylitis patient; material: feces | host: Homo sapiens | place: China | collected 2015-10 | reverse complement strand
ATCCGATTCTACAAGGGGGTATTTTGCCTTTTTGGACACCCTCGTTTTGTTTATAACCGGAAACCGGTTCCGTAAACCGTTTTTATCCACAAAGCAAAAAGACGGTCTGTGAGAGAATACGTCTTATTGATTTCTGTGATAAAATCTTTATCCAGCAACTTCTTTATAGCCGATTGTACAGCGCTGGCCGAAGCCAGCCGATGACGTTTAATAAAAGCAGAAGAAGTGACTTGACGGGCTTCTCCATCTTTTGCAATGGCGTACAACACTTCTTTCTGACGTTCCGGTATATGGGAAAGGATTTCCCGGAATATGGTGTCGTTGTCACTTAGTAGCCTATCGATACTTTGTTGAAGAATACTAATCGTACACTCCTTATTGTTTTCAGTATCTGCAAAACCTTCATTAAAAGTTTTTTGAATATAATAAGTATGCCCCTGAAACAAGGCGTATACCCGTTTGGCCGTGTCTTCGGAAATAGATTTTCCGAATTTATTGAAATTACCGACAATGAAGGGAATATATTTCTCGTCGGGGATAGCACTTAGTTCGAGCATATCTGCACTATGGTAAAATGGACGTGAAGCAGATACGAACATATTTTGCATCATATGCCGTTCACTTCCTGCGAAAATGAAATGGCAATTGCTTATTTTTTGAATATGTGTCCGCAACAGAGCCTCGATATTCTTTTCCGGATATTTAGCGATCTGCTGAAATTCGTCGATGGCAATAATACAGGGTTTATCGGCTTTGGCAAGATAAACGAAAATTTCATCCAACGTATATTCGGGTCGGTCGATATCCCCTAACTCCAGACTAAAAGTCGGGGTATTCGACAGTGGATCGAAACCGAATTTCCCGCTAATCGATTTCAGCGTCTGCATAAAAAGTTGAGTCATTCTTTTACTCCGGGGCAGCAACGTTTCATAAATTTCTTTCCCCAGCGTATAGGTAAACTCCCTCAGACTGGAAGTATGTAAGATGTCGATGAAAAAAGTGTAATACGTTTTTTTCCATTCCGGTTTTTCATAACAAAACTGAATTAATCCCGTCTTTCCCATCCTTCTCGGGGAAATAATCACCAAATTATTTCCGTTATCCAATGACCGGATCAAACGGGCCGATTCTTCTTCCCGATCACAAAAATAGGCCGGATCGATTTTCCCCGTCACAATAAAAGGGTTCACTATTTTCTTCATAACTCCATTTTTATACAAATATAATTATATTATTTGAATTATGCAAATCACATAATATTCCTTGGTGTCTGTATGTCGTGGAAATTGGTTTATTTGACGGTGTTCGTACAGGACTGGTGCGGGTGGTGACGGATAAGGGAATTTTTTGTCGATGATTTTCCAAACCTTATTGATAAAAAATGCGAATACTAGTGAAAAAACGAATCTTTCTAACCTGGAAAATTTATGAGACAAGAAATGGAGAAAACGGTTTTGAAAGGAAGACACGGAGGTTGGTCGATATGGCTATCTGTAGCTTTCGGAATGGTATGGCTTTTATTGCTTCCCGGACAGTCGGTGGCTAGGGTTCCGGGCAGTAGGGACAAACAACAAACTGCGGAAACGTTGCGGGTTGTTCACGGTAAGGTAACGGATGAGAACGGAGCTCCGATTGTGGGGGCGAATGTTTGGATAAAGGGGACTATGGTAGGAGTGGCTACCGATGCCAACGGAGATTATACCTTGCGGATAAACCCTGAGGCGAAGACGTTGAGTGCTTCATTTATCGGTTATTCAGAGGCGGAGAAGACGATTATGCCGGGAATCGGGGTTTATAATTTTACTTTAAAGCCGGAAGCCAGGAAGCTGGACGAGGTCGTGGTGGTCGGGTACGGTACTACCCGGCTCAGGGATTTAACCGGTTCGGTATCTTCTGTCGGGGCTGCTGATCTGGAAAAGGAACCGGTGATGAATGTCGCTTCTGCCTTGCAGGGGAAAGCGCCGGGGGTTCAGGTGTCTATGGCTTCGGCGAAACCCGGTGAACCGGTGAAGATCCGGGTGAGGGGATCCACTTCGTTGGAAGGTACCAATGAACCTTTGTATGTGATCGACGGTATTCCGGCCGAACAAGCCGATATGATCGCCATAAACCCGGACGATATTCAGTCGATCGATATATTGAAGGATGCTTCGGCAGCGGCTATTTATGGGTCGAGGGCCGCTAATGGCGTGGTATTGATTACAACCAAACGGGGGATACAGAATGAAAAGCCTCAGCTGAATCTGAAGTATTTTACCAATTTCGATACCCAGATAGAGAATTTCAGCATATTGAATGCGAATGAATTCCGGAATGTCATGATGGATGCTGCAATCAATACGTTAAAAGTGGATCCGACCAATGAAACGGCTTTGAGTATTAAAGAAGGGACTATCCTGAAGGATGCCGATACAGATTGGTATAAACTATTGTCACAGAAAGCTTCAACGAACAGTGTGGAGCTTTCGGTGAGGGGAGGAAGTTCAAGACTGAAATATTTTACTTCCTTCGGGATGAGTTTCCAAAATGGAGTATTGAAAGGGGATGACCTGAAACGGTATACCGGGCGGATCAACCTGGACTGGGATGTGACTTCGGTATTGAAATTCGGTACCAATGTAAGTTTGGCGTATACCGATCAATCCCAGGAAGGACAAGGGTTGTGGCAGATCAAACAGTTTCGTCCGGATGTCCCGGTTTATGCAGAGGACGGTAGTTATTATAAGATCGGTACGACAGATAATCCGGTGGCCAAAACGAAGATTACCAACCGGAACGATGTTTATCGGTTTAATGGGACGGTATTCGGGGAGGCCCAGATTATTCCGGGACTTCGTTTTCGTTCAACTTTCTCTGTAGCTAAGAACTTTAATTTCACCCACCAATATTATCCCAGTTTTTTACAGGAAGGTAATTATTATAACAATTATACCGGTAAAGCTGTACGGGGAAGTAACGAATCGGTACGTACCCTTTGGGATAATACATTGAAATATGAGGGGACATTTAAGGAGATACATGCTTTGGATGCTTTGTTCGGAGTCTCGTTCGAGCGTTACAAGGCAGGTGATTTCAGTGCTACCGGTGTCGATTTTCCGATGGACAAAATCTTGAATAACCTGAGTAGCGCTACAACTCCTTACGATGTAAGCGGGAATTCGTCCGGAAACGGACTGATTTCGGTCTTCGGACGGTTTAACTACCAATTGATGGAAAAATATCTTTTCACTTTTACGGCTCGTTTCGACGGTTCGTCGAAATTCGGTTCGCACAATAAATACGGTTTTTTCCCCTCGGGGGCTTTTGCCTGGAAAATCGATCAGGAACCTTTCATGAAGGATATTGAAGAAGTGAACGAATTGAAATTAAGGCTTTCGGCCGGAGTGACGGGAACACAGAATATCGGTAATTATAACAATAAGGATCTTTATGGCCCGAACGATTTTCTGGGAAAACCGGGAATTATCCCGACAACCCTGGGAAATAACGATCTGCGCTGGGAACGGACCAAGCAATTCGATATCGCTGTCGATTATGCTTTGCTGGATTACCGGTTGAGCGGATCTATCGGCTGGTATTATAAGAACACCAACGACCTGTTGTGGTATATCGATTTTCCGACTTCACTGCAACCCTTCAGCGGGATGTATAAAAATGTCGGACGGGTACAGAATAAGGGATTCGAGTGGATCGTCGATGCAAAAATTTTCAGGGAGACGGAGGTGAAATGGGACGTTACTTTTAATCTGGCCGTTAACCGCAATAAGGTGAAATCTTTGGTATCCGAAGGAGCACAGGACTGGGCCGGTAAAGGTGTGGTACAGGGAAGCGGTACCGAAGTACTGGCCGAAGGACATCCGGTGGGAGCTGTTCTGGGGTACCAGACCGACGGTATATTCCAGTCCTGGACACAGATCGAGGAATATAATAAAAAGGCACAGGAGCTGAGTAACGGGACTGCCACTTATTATTATAGCAGCGAGACCAAACCGGGACAGATTATTTACCGGGATGTGAATGGAGACGGGCATATCAGCGTGAAAGACCGGGTCATCATTGCTAATCCGGAACCGAAATTTCAGGGGGGATTTTCTTCCAATGTGTCCTGGAAAGATTTATCCCTGTATCTGATGTTCAATTATTCGGTAGGTGCAGAACGCTTGTATAACAATACTTTGCAAAATATTTCCGGTTCGTTGAACAACCTGATCGATTATAACCTTTACAACCGTTGGTCCGAACAGAATACGTCTTCCCGTTTACCGGCTTTGTATGTCGACGATCCGGTTCCGGCGACGAATAATCTGGAAGTACACAAAGCTTCTTATTTGAAGCTGTCGCATTTGCGGATCCAGTACAATTTGCCGGTATTGTGGGATGCCAGGTATTACAAAGGGGGACAGGTATATTTCGCTATCGCCAATCTTTTCACTATCACCCGCTATCCGGGAATCGATCCGGCGACGGTAGGTAGTGCTACGGCTAACTACGGAGGAAATTACGATAGTGATATTTATCCGGGTGTCCGTTCTTATACAATCGGGTTACGACTTAATTTTTAATTATTAGCACGAATGCTTATGAAAAAGATATTTATCCTTTTGATGGTCGGTAGTCTGCTGTTTTCCTGCCAGATTACGGACGTCCTGAACCAGGAGCCTCCGCATAATCTGACTCCTGATAATGCGATTACGGATGAAAAGTCGGCAGAAACCGCTTTGACCGGTATTTATGGTGAACAGATCGGGTATGAGTCTTATATGTCGATCGGAAATCATGCAATGACTGCCGGTATTTTGCAAAGAAACGACAATCCCGGCGTGGTTGTGAGTATTTATTATATCGAAAACCGTTTGCCGGAACTGAATCTGGTGGGGGCGGCATATACTCCTTTTTGGGATGCTTTTAATACGATTATCAATTCGTCGACGAAATTACTGGCTGTTTTGGAAGGAATGAGCGATAATCTGTTTACCGATGGACGGAAAACCACCATGATGGGAGAGATCCGGTTTCTGCGGGGGTGGTATATGTTCGATTTGTTGAGGATGTTCGGGGAATATGATAAATTGGACAGTAAATATGGGATGATCATCCGGGAGACTCCCCCTACTTCCGATGATGTCTATAAAGCCCGTTCGACGGTTCAGCAGACGTATGATTTTATCCTGAAGGATATCGAGTATGCTATATCGAACGCCCCGGATTTTACTTCTTCGGATTTTGCGTCGAAAATGGCTGCCAAGGCTCTTAAAGTGAAAGTACTTTTCTATATGGGGAAATACAGTGAGGCTTTAGAGGCTGCCAATACGTTTATCGGTGACGGAGAACGGGCATTGGTGGCCCCCTATTCGGCTGTTTTTACCGATTTTTCTAATCAGGAGCTGATCTATACCCGGGGATTTGCAGGGACAGATGAAGTGAAATATCAGGCCACGCGGGTACAGGCGTATTATAATGAGGGGAAATGGGGACCTACGGAGTCTTTTATGGAACTGGTCGGGGACGATCCCCGGAAAACGGTTATCCTGAAAAATGGAGTCGGGGATGTTTTCGGACCTCAGCAGACGATTCGGAAAGCTTCGAATGCAGAAGGAACTATGCCCACTTACCTGATGCGTTATTCAGAGATTTATATGATGAAAGCCGAATGTGAAGCCCGTACCGGGAAAGGAGATCCTTTGGCTACCCTGAATGCTTTACGTTCCGGTCATGGATTACCGGCTATTACGGGAGTGACCGATATATTACAGACGATCTATCAGGAATGGATACTGGAAATGGGGTTCGAGAATGGGCATGAATGGTACGCTACCTGGCGGATGGGAGTGGATCAACTTCTGGAAACCAATCGGGCTGTGGCTGAAAAAATGGCTACTGCCGCCGATCCCGAATTGTATAAAGCCAATTTGCCTTATAAACGGATTTATCCGATCCCTTCGAGCGAAATCAATGCCAATAAGTTGATGGAACAAAATCCGGGGAATAATTGATGGCCTGATTCAGGACTGAGTTTTTGTGGTTGAAGAGAGAATCGTGATAAAGTGGATTTTATTGCGATTCTCTTTTTTGTCGGAAAATAGCCCGGTACCCCCGTCTCCGTCCTTTATTGTTAAATATTATACAGTTGTTGGAAGGAAAGTTTACTCAAACGTTTCCCTTTAAAATTTTCACGTTTCTTTAACAAACCGGCCGGTTTTCGTATATTAATTCTTAATATTGTACCTGAAAATATGAAAGACAGAAACCTATGATGACTGTGATGATGAAGTTGACGGACAATAATTTTAAACGTAAAGTTACGTTGCGGGCTTCTGTTGGCATAGGGGAAAATATAATAGAATAAAGAAGCTCGCTGAAAGGCGGGCTTTTTTTTGCGATAAAAGTGAAGAGGTTCGAACTGACCGGTTTTGTCATGAAAAAAAGAGTAGAAATTAAAACCATACAATGAAAATCAAAGGAGAACCGAGGGCATTTCTGAGTAATGAGGCCCGACAATTACTGAATCTTTACGAATCGTTAGGGGAACGGGCAGAGATTTTTTTGCCGCGTCATATTTATGACAATCTGACCAGTTTTGTGAAGCTTTGTTTTGAAGAACCCGATGACCCGGCTGTCCAGCAGTCGGAGATCAACCGTTATTTGTTGAAGTTCCGGGAAGATATTCCGGGATATACGGATGTTGCTTTGATGCTTTGTCCGCATCATCCTTCCAAAGCTTTCGAATTGAGTGGAAGGCGGGGAGAGTTTGTGAAGAAGATCGATGAGTTCCTGGATACCGAAGCAGTAAGTCCTGATTCCAGAGTTCTCTTGAAAAATATTAAAGACACTCATGATTTTTCGGTAGGAACTCCTCCTGTGCGCAGTAGCCATATCGAGTTTATCTCCCAGGTACAATTGGGCGGGCAGGTACGCGATTTACGGAAATACCGGGATGTGATCGGGGTGACCGGTGACCTGAACGAAGCGCATTGGAATTATTTGATGGATACTTTGGAGCAGATGATCGGCCAGAGTACCCATTATACAACCGGGGCTGAGAAGGCCGACTTTCTCAACCGGATGCGTTGGGCGGTGAATTTCAAGGGACTGAACGGTATGATTACGACGGTGGTTTCGGGAAATGCCGATAAAGCGGTCAGTCTGCTCCGGGGAGAAGTGTTCGGTAAGAATAGTGTACAAGTGTTGGAGAATCCTTCTACCGAAGAATTGTTCGAACAGATGAGGGTGGATACAACCTCGGTCTTTGTGGTGAAAGCCCGGCATATGCGGGTGAATCCTTTCTCCGGTGAAAAATGGTTTCCTCTGCTGACCCGTCTGGTGATTGTCGACGATTCGCGGGAATCGAGGAGTTCCAATACCTCTCTGGTGTTCTGTTTTCATAACGGGATTATCCATACACTGAATAAGGTACATACCAAGAAATTGGGTTCTCCGGCCAATACGCAATTGAACTTGCGGTTGATTCTGGAAAATGTGAATCCCTCTTTCCTGTCAGAATTCCGGGAAAAAATCGAGCTGCAAATCAAAGCCTACGAGAAAGAGATCAATCAGATTCTGACCGAACAGATCGGGACTACCGGGGATGCGATGAAACGGTTGAATGTGTTTAAACTGGATATGTTCTCCAGGAAGATCGTTCAGGATAAATATTCCCTGGAAAAATTACGGGATTTTATTTATTTTCTGGAGAATTGCCATAAAGAAGAAAAACGGCAGGCACAAACCCGTGAATTGATCGATGAATTCGAAAGCCGGATCCGGCAATACTTTTATTCGGATTGCCCCCAGATTCAGGTGTTGAGTGTATTGGAAGGCGGCGGACGCAACCAGATCCGTACTTATGGACGTTATCTGCTGCAAAAGCCTTTGCACCGACTGGAAGATAAGGTGTATAAAGCTTGCCGGTTGATCCTGAATATTATCCCCAGCAATTATGAACGTACCCTGAAGAATCACTTTCATAAGAATTTCGGCATCAACCTGTTTTTAGAGAAATATCAGGCTTATATCACGAAGATAGATAATGATGCTAACAATAAAGGCCGTTACGATAATTTCCTCAATGACCTGGGGATCCGGGAAAAATACCGGGCCTTGCCTGTGGAGGATCAGCAAATCGTGAAAGAATTCTTATCGGCTTTAGGCAATCTGGAACAGACTTCGGTTTCCGATTCGGTACAGATGATTATCCGGGATCTGTTGTTTCATCCCAACGGAAAGCCGAAACCTTATATTATTTACAATGCGATGCAGGCTTGGGAATATAAGGATTTGCTGCCTGACGATACTTTCGATATCAATCCTTTCGATATCGAAATCGAGAATTTGCCTGACGGGCGTTTAGCCTATGAACGGCTGACGGATAAATTACTCCGTATCAAATCGACGCTGGCTTTATTCGACGATAGTGGCAGCCTTTGGGATTTGTTTTGTGAGAATACGACGATTCTGATCAACGATCCGAATAATCCGACCGGTTATACGGATTTCAATACCGAAGCTTTGAATTCGTTCCTGAAACTGATGAATACTTGTAAGATTACTCTTTTTCTCGACGAAGCTTATGCCGACAGTGTGAAGGTTACGGATAAACATATGCCGAAATGGCGTACGATCTCGCGGTATATCATCAATAATATCAATGCCCAGGCCAATATCCGGGCGGTATCATCGTTATCGACCACCAAGAATTTGTCGGCTACGGGCGATCGGTTAGGGGCTTTGGCGGTGACCCCTCAGGCTGCTGCGGTCGCTGCTTTTGTGCGTCAGCTGAATTCCTGTTCGCACGGCAATAACAACTCTTTACTGATGTTGAATAATTTGCTGGAGACGGCACAGGTAGCTAAAAAAATAAGCGAGTTACCGAAAAATGCTTCCCGCTTTAAGATCAAAGAGACACTGATCCGGTTTATCAATGAACAGATCGGACGGATTGAAAAATCGAACGCCAATAGTGTTGCAAACCGTCAGTTGCATAAGACCGCCGGATTTGAAGGTAGCCCGTTGTACCTGTTCCTGCTGGATGAGCTGGTAGCTTTGGATAAACTGGATATATTGGCCCTGCCGGACGATTTTAAATACCACAACGAACCTTTCTTCGTTTATTACCAGAGACGGTTGGTGGAAAATCTGAACCGTTTCCGGGTGAATAAGAATTTCCGTTCAGAATCGATGTTACGGATGAGTTGGGCAAAAGAGGTGGCTCAACGGGTTGTAGCTGAATTCGAAGGGACGGAAGTCAGTTGGTTGCCTTCGGATGGTTCTTATTTGTTTAACTTCCGGGTGGGGGAAGGGTTTTCTTATGCCGATCTGCTTTGTTTCTGCCAATATCTGGCGTTACACCGGGGGATTGCTGCTGTGCCCTATCCTACCGGTTTGGTCCGCTTTGCTATCGGAGGTTTTCTTGCCGATACCGAGGAGAGTAAGCAAGTGTTTAAATATGAACTGGAAGACGGTTTTACCATTTTTATGAAATATTGGACACTGTTTGCGGCTAAGCGGTTGGATGCGGCTTATAAGGAGGTGGAAAGCCATACGATTTTGGATGAGATTTTCGCTTATACTAAAATTCAGGAATTGATCGATGCGATTATCGGCGATTATCCTTTATCCGCTAAATACCGGAAAGACAAAGCGCCTTCTTTGCAGATCCGTGATATCCGGACCTTGTACCATGCCTCTCCCGAGCGTAGCGGGGTGAGCATTACGACGATCGACCGGTCGGTAAATTCGGTCATCGAATTACATGGCGACAAGATCGGTTCTTGCCGGGATGTATTCGAGTTTATCCGGAGTGCTGCTTTTACGAAGGTATATGAAAATTTACTGGCACAGATTTATAAGCAAGTGCCGGCCATTGCCGACCTGGATTTCAATACGGTAAGTTCGAAATACAGTAAGGCGGTGATCCTGAAATATATCACTAATAAGAAGACGTTCCAGCCCAACTATAATGTACTGGACGATCCGATGGAGAAAAATGTGATGCGGGAAATTCTGATTGAAATGGAGCATCTTCTGTTCTCGGATAGTAAAGTGAAGATTTTAGCTATCGATGCAACCGGAAATCCGGAGTTGGATAAATCGAAATTGGAAGGAATCAATGTGATTATCAAGAAATATATCCGGGAAATTTTATTGCATTTCAATCTGCCGTTTGAAAAAGACAGCCTCGAACCCAGCCGCAAGGAGATTGTCCGGGTAGCCGGAGAAACATTCGAGGAAATCACCGGTATTCGGTTGAGTGACCTGAACCTGCAAATCTGGGTAGATGAATTTATCAACCGTCTCCGCGCTCTGCCCGAATTTAAAGAGACGTTGCTGGCTCAGAAGTGTATGGGGTATATGATGGATTCGATCGCTTCGGGGATGAACAAAGAAAATTTGCCGGTAACCGATAAGATCCTGTTTCTGTATTTATTACATAACGATCATTCTTTCTATCGGCTGGTATCGGCCAAATTGAAGTATTTCAGCGATAAGATCGGAGCTTGTGCGGACAGGGAGGTGAAGATGTTTACAGAGGAGTTTATCACCGAGATATTACCCACCCAATTGAAGGAAATCAACGATTATATCATGCGGCGCCGGGATATTAAGGTGGCTGAGAAAGAGATCCACTGGGTGAGCCGGAAAGTGGTGTTGTTCTATATCAGCATGATCAAGCGGACAAAAGGAACCGATTATTACAAGCGCTATACCCATACGATGGTCCGGCTGGTGGAGACGGCTTTTATGAAACAAAATTCCAGTGTCAACGAGATGGTACAGCACGGTATTTCTATTTATAAAGATTTTGAAATGGAGAATAAGGTGCTGGAGACTTTCGAAGATGGACGGATCGCCTGGATCAACGAACTGATGCAGAAATGCGGTGTCATTTCTTCCGAGCAGCCGGTGCAGGAGCATACCCGTATCGTTACGGATGCTAAGAAACGGGAATATCCGTTCCACAAAGTGGATCGTCCGGGGACTATTTCGAAAAAGCGGCTTGGGGAGGCAGGACCGAACGATTATTTGAAGCTATTGGATTTGCGGCCCGATTCGTCTTTTTTTATCGGTCGTTTGGCCCGGTTTATCGCCAATATGGATTCGGACGATTATCGCTGTAAGGTGGTGAAACATGGCATGGTGAAGGAGCTGGTGATTTTCCAGAAGGGATATATGAAATACCTGACCGATAACTACCGGCTGAATTATACCGAAGACATTCCGATCGAAGATATCACCCGGTTCGTCCCGGATGTGATCAGTTTCCTGGGGGCTCCCGAAAAGCTGATTTCTTTCCCGCAGATCGGGTATTTCGATATACCGGGGCCGAACGGGAACATCAAGACGATCGTTACGCCGTTGAAACAGAAGGTAGATTATTTCGGGGATGTCAAGAAACCACGTCTGACGGTGATCAATGAGAAAATTAAAGAGATCGGCGGTAATCCGCGTCACGGTTCTTTGTTTGCCGTGGAAGAAAACGACGGTAGTATCTTTGTTATCGAGATCAATGGGGATAGTGGGGTAGGGAAGTCGGAAATGATCGCCGCTTTTATCCTGAAATGGTTGCGGAATAACCTCGAGGGGGTCCGTTCGGTAAAACTGATTGCGGGCGATATGTTCCATGAGTTTCAGGATGCCGAAGGTAATCTGTATGGGATCGGTACAGAGGTCGGTGATTTCTCGCGGACGACGGATTTCGACCCGGATTATATCAAGTATTATAAGTATCTGTTCGAAAGTAGTGCCGACAGTAATGTCGAAGATCTCAATTCCCGGAGCACGGTGAGCGGTATGTGTGATATCACGATGCCTTATAAGATCGATATCATGCTGAGTGCCGGAAACTATTCGAAGGAGGAAGCAGGTATAACCCGGGTGGACAATCCTGAAAATTTCCTGTTGTATATGGATGCCCATGGGGAGAGGAAAGAGAAAGCGACCAGTCAGGATGGTCCTAATTTCCAGCGTACCTTGAAGCGTTATACGGCAGATAAGAATATTGTAGATGTGATTGCCCGTCATGGTAATTATCTGGATGATATTTTAGATTGGGATTATGTAGAAAATGAAAAGCAATATTATCTGGCTTCTTCGTTCAAATTATTGGATAAGATCGATATTACGGAAGTAGTCGGTCAGATTTTCGGCGGTAAGCAGTTTAAACGGGACGGGGTTGGGTATACCATCCAAACGGTCTCTTTCGATATGATACAGAACCGGTTTATTGCTACCGTATCGTATGGGGAAAGAGAAAGCCGGGAAATGATGATCGACCGGAAGATGTTCAGTGCGATTTTCGATTCTCTGGCCAGTACTCCGCCGTGCGGCGCACCAGATCCTCCACGGCACCGTAGACCACCTGGTAATACTCGTGCTCCAGCAGGTCGCGCTGGCTGGACTGGTACAGGTGGTAGACCGCGCGGCGGTTGGCGCGCATGAACGCCGTCACCCGCATCATCAGCTGGTACCAGCTGGTGCAGAGGGGTGGTGCGTTGAGGACGCGGTCCAGCTCCGTCTCCAGCACCTCGCGCACCAGGGCGTAGATGTCGCAGTAGTAGTAATAAAACGTATTCCGGTTCACGCCGCAGTGATCTGCGATGTCCACCACGGAGATCTTATCCAGCGGCCGCTGCTCCAGCAGGTCCAGAAAGCCCTTGCGAATGGCGTTTTTTGTGGTCTGTGCCATGTCCATGCTCCTCTCTTTGTGCAAAAATTGCCTTACCACCTGTATCATACCGAATTCAGACAGTTTTTGCAAGATGCCCGTACTATGCACTTTAGGCAAAATGTGTGGAAATGTATGAACATAGTGTAAAAAAAGCATCCCCGCACGGTGTGCGGGGATGCTTTTGCTTCAAATGGGATCAGGCCGTCACCACGGGGCCGCCGTGCTTCTTGGCGCTGATCTTCTGGTAGGCGATGACCGCCACCACCAGCACCAGACCGGCCACGTCGGTGAGGGTGCCGGGGATCATCATGCCCAGGCCGCCGACGGCCAGGACGATACGCAGCACCCAGTGGACCTTCTTATACAGATAGCCGTTCAGGGACGCCGCGATGGCAAAGATGCCCAGCAGAGCGCTGACGCAGATCTGCGCCACCTCCCACCAGCCGGAGATGTTCTCAAACAGCAGGGCCGGACTGTAGGCGAAGATGTACGGCACGATAAAGGCGGCAATGGCCAGCTTGGTGGCGTTGATGCCGGTCTTCATGGGGTCGGACTTGGCGATGGCCGAGCCGGCGTAGGCCGCCAGAGCCACAGGGGGCGTGATATCCGCCACGATGCCGAAGTAGAACACGAAGAAGTGGGCGGCCACCAGCGGGAAGCCCAGCTGAATGAGGATGGGCGCGCAGGTGGAGGCCATGATGCAGTAGTTGGCCGTGGTGGGCACGCCCATGCCCAGGACGATGCAGCACAGCATGGTCAGCACCAGGCCGACGATGGTGGCGTTGCCCGCCAGCTGGACGATGGCGTTGATGAGGATGGAGGCCAGGCCGGTGACGGTGATACAGCCGGCGATGATGCCCGCCATGCTGCAGGCCACGGCCACGGTGATAGCGCCGCGGGAACCGGCTTCCAGAGACTCCACCGCGGAGAAGAAGGAGCGCTTGCCGGCATTACCCAGCGCCTTGCCGGTTGTCATGGGCTGGGTGTCGCCCTCACCGCGCTTGCCCTGCAGGAAGAAATTGACGAAGCCCACGGCAATGGCGGCCAGAATGGAATAGGCCGCGGAGTGGGACATGGTCTTGCTGCCGGAGGACACCAGCCACACCAGCAGGATCAAGGGAATGATCAGGTAGCAGTCACGGACCAGCAGACGCCACGCAGGCAGCTCCTCGCGGGGAACGCCCTTCAGGCCCAGCTTCTTGGCCTCCAGATGGACGGCGATGAAGATCCCGGTGAAGTACAGCAGCGCGGGCAGGATGGCCTTGACGGCCACCTGGGCGTAGGGCAGCTTCATGTACTCGGCCATGAGGAAGGCTGCCGCACCCATGATGGGGGGCATGATCTGGCCGCCGGTGGAGGCCGCGGCCTCGACGGCGCCGGCGAACTCGGGCTTGTAGCCGGTCTTCTTCATCATGGGGATGGTGAAGGAACCGGTGGTGACGGTGTTGCCCACGGAGGAGCCGGACACCATGCCGCACAGGGCGGAGCTGATAACAGCCACCTTCGCCGGGCCGCCGCTGGACCAGCCAGCCAGACGGTTGGCAAAGCTGATGAAGAAGTTGGCGATGCCGGTGCGCTCCAGGAACGCGCCGAAGATGATGAACAGAACGATGTAGGTATAGCACACGTTGATGGGCGTACCGATGACGCCGGAGGTGGTGTAGAACAGCTTGTAGATGATGGTTTTCAGCGCTTCATACAGGGTGGCACCGTTCACCGCGCCGGCGTAGCTCAGCTGGTTGATGAACGCGTACACGATCAGCACGCCGGCCACGCACAGAATAGGCAGACCCACGCAGCGGCGGCACAGTTCCATCAGGATCAGGATACCCACCACGCCGATGATGACGTGGACCGTCTCGATACGGGTGGACAGGCGCACCAGCGTCATGGCGTTCAGCGCGAAGTAGAAGAAGCAGGCCGCGCCCACCACCATCAGCACGATATCGTACCAGGGCAGGTAGTTGACCCTGACGTGGTGCTTGCTGGCGGGGTAGGTCAGGAAGCCGATGATAATGATGCAGCCCACGAACATGGTGAGCCGGATCTCGGGCATGGCCTTGGAAAACAGGGTCATGCCGATGCAGAACAGACCGAACGCGGCCATGAGGATGCGGATGATCAGCTGGGGCGTGCCCTCCCACAGGCGGGTGGCGGATTCACGGTCATATTTACGCATGACCGCGTCCAGATCCGGGGCCTCGTCCGCGGCGGTATTGACGCCGTCGGCCGGGCTGGTATCCGGTTTTTTCTTGTCGATGCTCATAGTCGTTTCTCTCCCTGAAGATTACAGAATAGCGCGAGGACTACGGCGGGAAACCCCGCCGTAGCCTCGAAAAGCGTCAATTTTCTGCTAAGGATTTAGTCGCCGAAGTACACGTCCTTGGCGATGACGGTCTCGGTGTAGTAGTCGGAGGTCTCCAGCAGCTTGGCGATGTGCTCGCTGTCCAGGCTGACCAGGTAGGTATCCTTGGTGGTGGCCAGGTCGGTCACAGCGGTGGTGGGGGCACCGGCCACGATGAAGGCGGCGTCGATCTGGCCGTTCTTCAGGGCGTCGGCGCTGTCGCTGAAGGACTGGTAGGTGGGCTTGATGTCGTCCTCGGTCAGCCCGTAAGCACCCAGGACGTCAATGGCGTTGAAATACACGCCGGAACCGGGAGCGCCGATGGACACGGACTTGCCGGCCAGGTCAGCCACGGTCTTGATGGCGGGGTTGGTGGTGACGATCTGCACCTGCTCCATGTACAGGGCGGCCACAGTGGAGAAGCCCTCCACCTTGCTCTCGAACAGGTTGGTGCCGTTGTAGGCGTAGGCCATCACGTCGGACTGGCAGAACGCGAAGTCAGCGGTGCCGTCCACCAGCTCCTGCACGTTGGCCTGAGAGCCGTTGCCCACCAGACCCACGACGTTGACGCCGGCGTTGTTGGTGGCGTGCTGGGCGATGACGGAGCCGAAGGCGTAGTAGGTGCCGGACTCGCCGCCGGTGACGAAGCGCAGGTTGCGGGAGTCGGTGTTGCCGGCGCCGTCCTTCACGGCGGCGACCTCAAAGCCCTTCTCGGAGAAGTACTTGGCAGCGCCGGGGTGATAGGGCACGGAGGTGATGGAAGCGCCGTACTCCAGACTCAGCTCGCCGTACTTGGCGTGGCTGGTGGTCAGGGACGCGGCGTTGTCGAAGATGTCCGCCACGAACTTGTACACGTCGTCGCTGGACACGTCGTCGCGAGCCAGGATCACCGCGCCCACGGCCACGGTGGTGGTGTCGGTATGCTCAGCAGTCACATCGCCGCTGTCGTCCTTCTTGTCGCCGCAGGCAACCAGGCTCAGCGCCATGACCAGCGCCAGAACCAGTGCAAAAAACTTTTTCATGTTCTTTCTCCTTATTGATAGATAAATTGTTTTCCTCTTCCTGAAAAACAGCTTTTTCCGCCGGCCGGTCGGGCACGGCGGTGTTCAACGGTGCCATTATATCGCAGGCGTAAACTTTTTGCAATATCTAAATGCGGAAAATTTCATTTTTCTGCGGAACGATTTTCCCGTCCGTGCGGACATTCCGCTTTTCTTAGTCGGTATTTCTTTCGGCAAATCCGTAGTTTTGTCTGTATCATGGTACTTTTTAGCGGTGGTCTATTCATAATGCTAAATCGTTTTATGCAGGAACGCCCCGCATAAACTGCATTTTTTGCCGTGCAATCCTGCAAAATAACAGAGGCGGGGCAAAGCCCCGCCTCTCAGCTTTCTGTCACATTCAACAGCTGCGCCGCAGCAGCTCGCATACCAGTTCATAGGTGCGCTCCGTGGAGGGCACGCTTAGCCGCTCCCGCACGGAGTGTACATCGTGCAGCTCCGGCCCCATGGACACCGCGTCCAGACCGGGGATCTTCTCCATCAGCAATCCGCACTCCAGACCGCCGTGGGTGGCCTCCACCACGCCGTCCTTACCGGTAAGATCCTTATACGCCGCCAGCAGCGTATCCCGGAACTGCGACTCCCTCTTGTACTGCCAGCCGGGGTACACGCCCCGCTCTGCCACAGTGCCGCCCGCCAGCGCCGCCACAGCCCGCACGCGCTGCGCCAGCATCAGCTTCCGGGACGCGATGGACGACCGGATGGAGAACGCGATGTGCAGTCCGTTGCCGTCCAGCTTCACCACGCCCATATTCAGGGATGTCTGCACCAGACCGGGGAAATCCGTGTCCATAGCCTCCACGCCCTGCGGCATGGCCGTCAGCGCCTGCACCAGCGTCACGGTGCGCTCTGCGGACACGGCTTTTGCCGTCTCCGCTGCCGCGCAGGTCAGCGTCACATCGGGGTCGGTGACGGCGTACTCGTTCTTCAGCACCCCCTCAAGCTCCCGAATAAACGCTTCGAACGCCCGGCCGCTGCCCTTGGGCAGCGCCACCGCCGCATCGCAGCGGGAGCAGATCACGTTGTCGAACTGCCCGCCGGAGAAGGCTGCCAGCCGCAGGCCGGGGAACTTCTCCAGCGCTGTGGCCAGTACCCGTCCCATGAGGCGGTTGCCGCTGCCGCGTCCCAGATGGATGTCCGCACCGGAGTGACCGCCCCGCAAGCCGGCCACGGTGATGCCGAAGCCCTCCATGCCCGCCGCATCGGTCAGCGCTGCGGGCAGCAGGCAATCGGAGCGCATGCCGCCTGCGCAGGACACGGTGAACACGCCCTCCAGCTCGGAGTCCAAATTCAGCAGCTTTTTGCCCTTCAGGTCAGAGCAGTCCAGCGCAAAGGCGCCGTCCATGCCCACCTCCTCGTCCACGGTGAACACCGCCTCGATGGGCGGATGTACCAGCGTATCATCCGACAGGATCGCCAGGATCATGGCCACGGCAATGCAGTTGTCGCCGCCCAGCGACGTCTTGTCCGCCCAGATCCACTCCCCGTCGGTCATCAGGTCAAGTCCCTCGCGGGTCATGTCCTTGGTGCAGTCGTCGGTCTTGGCGCACACCATGTCGATGTGTCCCTGCAGGATGATCGGCTCGGCGCTCTCATGGCCGGGAGATGCCGGCTTCCAGATCACCACGTTGTTGCACGGCTCCTGCCGGTACTTCAGTCCCAGTTCCTTGGCAAAGTCCACGCACAGATCGCTGATGATCTTCGTGTTGCCGCTGCCGTGGGGCACCGAGCACAGCTTTTCAAAATATGCGAACACCTTTTCTGGCTTCAATCCTTTCAAAACAGCCATTTTGATACTCCTTTCCCATGCGGCTGCGGTCTCCGCGCCGCCCATTCAGTATAGCATATCCGCCTGCCGCCCGCAAGCGAGTCCCTATGCGCCCACAGCCCATGCTTTCGCATGGGCTGTGTATTCAGCACACATTATCAGAAGTCGCCCAGACCCATATCGTCCTCGATACCGGGCGCTTCCTCGTCGTCCTCGTCGGTGGGAGGCGCGGGGATGAATTCCTCCAGATAGGCCTCCTCCGGCAGACCAGCCATATACGCCGGCAGGTTGATGATGATGCCGTCGATGTTATGGGGCAGTGTCATTTGGTACGTTTCCGTTGTCTCGCTGCCGCCCTTCTGCTGCATGACCTCCACGGTCAGCTCCAGCTTGTCGCCGATGACGGTGGTCAAGCAGCGCTCCTTTTCGTACAGCTTGGAGATCTGCTCGCCGTTCACATACACAGTGATCTTATAGGGTGCCTCCACAGACTGGCCGCCCTTGTCCACTGCGCGGTTGTCGAAATAGACGGTGTGGCCGCGTCCGATGCGCAGCATCACCACGGCGACGAGCACCAGCACCAGGATAAAGGCGATACGGATGAGCCACGAGCGTTTCGTCGTTTTCATGCGGTTCTCCCCTCCTCCTCGGCCTTCTGCTCAATGGCCAGCTGCTGACCCAGCGTGCGGTTCTCCTTGCGCTTCTTGGCCTCGTACATGACCAGTGCCACGGTGATAACGGCGTAGGATACGAACACGCGGAAGTACTCGCCGATCATGGAGTCGCCGGTGATCTTGGTTCCGGCGGCCGGCGCCACGATGAACATGGTATGGAACAGGAGCACACCCAGGAACACGTTGCCGATGGACGCCTTTTCCACGGAGGCGCCGCCCACCAGCAGCGCGGCGATGCAGAACATGCCGACGTTGGTATGCGCCGTATAGGTGGGGAAGTTGCCCATGTTCTGCAGGTAGATGATCATGCCGAAGCCCGCGAACACGGTGGACATGACGATGGAGATCAGGCGGGTGCGGTCCACGTTGATACCGGCGTCACGCGCCACGTTCATATCCTGGCCCACCGCGCGCATGTCCTGTCCCAGCTTCGTGCGGCGGAACCACACGATGAACAGGCAGGCCAATGCGATGATGATCAGCGTCAGCACGGGGATCTTCACGCCGCCCACGTAGATGGCCAGCGCATTATCGATGCTCTGCCGCATCTGCAGAAGGCTGACTGTGTTGCGGATACCAAAGCCGCGGGGCAGCTTCAGTGTGTTGTGGAGGATGGGGATGATGGGCCCCATCATATACAGCACCACCAGCTGGTACACACCGGTCATGCAGTAGGCGATAAAGTAGCTGGTGACCATCTCGCGGCCCTTGGCGCGGTTCAGGATGCTGCCGCACATAAGACCCAGCAGAATGGACAGGGGGATGGACAGGATGGCCGCCAGCACCAGACCGGGGATACCCCAGATCTGCCAGTCCGCCACCAGAATCAGCGCGATCTCGCCGGCCATAGCGCCCAGCGTCATGGCAAAGTTCAGACCCATACCGGCCATAATGGGGATCAGCAGGCTCAGGATCAAAAAGGCGTTGCGCCCCAGACGGGTCATAGCCTCGTTAAGTATGTAGCTCACCGGCAGGCCGGACACGGGAATGAGCACGGCGCAGATGATGATAAACAGGACGGGCACTGAGTTTTTGCCCAGGAATTGCTTTACGTCGAATCTCTTACCCTTCATGTCAGCGCCCCCTTTCCGTCTTTCTGGTCAGGGCATAGAGGATCATGCCGTTGGATACCACGATACGGATGACCTCGCTCATATCCATCTGGAAGGCGGCGCTCATCACGGTGGGGGTCATGGTCACCACGCCCTGATACAGGATCGTACCGATAATCACATTGCCGATGGATGCCTTATTCACCGACGCGCCGCCGATAAGGATGGCGGCCACGGCGGGCATGGCCATCCAGAAGGGGCCGTTGTACAGCTGTATGAAGCCGAAGCCCTGCTCATACACCAGAATACCCACAGCACCCAGCCAGGTGGACATGATCACGGAGATAAGCCGCATCTTGTCCACGTTGATGCCCGCTGCGCGGGCAAAGGCGGGGTTGGAGCCCACAGCGGTCATGGCGGTGCCGGTCTTGGTGTGCAGGAACGCCCACATCAGCACGGCCAGCAGCACGAAGAACAGCAGCGTACCGGTGGGGATCACCAGATTGATGCCGATGCTGTTCAGGTCGATGGTCAGAATGTTGGCCAGCGCCTTGTCGTAATAGCCCTCCAGCGAGATGACGGTACGCAGACCGCTGGCGGAGAAGCCCCACACCATGGTGGGATGCTTATACGGCAGCAGCAGCCACATCATGCACATGAAGGACACGGACGAGAAGCCCACATAGGTGGCGATCATCATCTCGCCGCCCTTGATCTTGTTCAGCAGCCAGCCGTAGCCGCCGCCGAACAGCAGGGCAAAGGGCGTGGCGATGAGGATGGCCATCAGGAAGCTGGCAAACCCCGTATAGCCCAGCTCGATGGACAGCGTGGCACCCAGCAGTCCGGACACGATACCCAGCGGCAGGCCGAAGTTCAGGCCGCAGCCGGAGTGTACCATGGGCACCATGGCCAGCACCATCACGGCGTTCCAGCTGAAACGGGTGATGATATTGGTGATCTGTGTGGGGAAATCCAGCCCCACGCAGGGCGCGGCGATGAGCAGCAGCAGCAGGAAGCACGCGATGATCAGACGCGGCAGGCCGAAGCTGTCCAGCAGCTCTCTGAATTTTGACTTGTTTCCAAGTGTGGTCGTATTGCCCATTTCTTCCTCCTTACTTCACCTGGCTGACCATGAGCATACCGAACTCCTCGGAGGAATGGTCAGCAGGCAGTATCCCGGCGATCCTGCCGCCGGAGACGATGGCGATGCGGTCGCAGATCTGGCGCAGCTCCTCCAGCTCGGAGGAGATCATCACCACCGTGACGCCGGATTCGCGGTTAAATTTCTTCAGCGCCTCCAGCACCAGCGCCTTGGCGCCCACGTCGATACCGCGGGTAGGCTCGGACACGAAGAGGAAGCGGGGCTCCAGCGCGAACGCCTTGGCCAGACACACCTTCTGCTGGTTGCCGCCGGACAGCTCTCTGGCCTTCTGGCTGGAGCCGGTACACTTGATCTGCAATTCATCGATATACCGGTTCGTCACCGTGTGGATGGCCTTTTCGTCGCGCCATGTGAAGAAACCCATTCTCTTCAGGAACTTGTTCTGCACCTGCATGGCGGGGAACGCCACGTTCCACTCCAGTGACTCATCCAGCAGCAGACCCACGCCGCGCCGATCCTCGGACACAAAGGCCAGCTGGGAGTCCAGGCACTTCCGGGGGCTGTTCAGCGCGATAGGCTTGCCGTCGAACTCCACGGTGCCGCCCGCCTCGTACAGGCCCATCACACCGTTGGGAATACCCAGCTTGCCCTGGCCGGCCAGACCGCCGATGCCCAGGATCTCGCCCTCCTTCACGTCCAGATCCACGTTGCGGACGATCTCGCCGGGCATATCCACCCACAGCTTGCGGATGGACAGAATGGTGCGGGCATCGGAGTGGTCGCGGATGTCGTGGGCAGCGCCGCCGGCAGCCACCTCGCGCCCCACCATGTAGTGGGTGATGTCGCGGACATCCGTCTCGCGGGCGGCCACGTCCTTGACCACATAACCGTCCCGCATGATGACCACCTTATCGCACACCGACAGGATCTCCTGCAGGCGATGGGTAATAAAGATCACGGCGATGCCCCGGGAGGCCATGCCGCGGATGGAGTCCAGCAGGGCCTGTGCCTCCTGCTCGGTGAGCACGGCGGTGGGTTCGTCCAGGATCAGCAGCTTCAGGTTCTCCTTGCTCAGCTCGCGGGCGATCTCCGTGAACTGCTTGTGACCCACGGGCATGCTGCTGATGACCATCTTCTGGTCGATAGCCACGCCCATCTTCTCGATGGCTTTTGCGGCGCGGTTATCCATTTCCTTATAGTCGAGAGTGTCCAGGCGCGGGCCGAACACTTCTGAAATGACGCTTTTTTTCTTGGGCTCGCGGTTGAGGAGGATGTTCTCCGTGGCAGTAAAGCCGGGGATCAGCGAGAACTCCTGATGCACCATGCCGATGCCGGCCTTCAGCGCATCAAAGGGGGTGTTGAACTGCACTTTTTCTCCGTCGATCAGGACATCCCCCTCGTAGCCGCCCGTCTCACGGATCACGTCCATGCCAAACAGTATTTTCATCAAGGTGCTCTTTCCGGCGCCGTTTTCGCCCACCAGACCCAGCACCTGCCCTGCCTCCAGGGTGAAGTTGATGTCCGTAAGCACCTGATTGCCGAAAAAGCCCTTTTTGATATTCCGCATCTCAAGCAGCGGAGCATTGTTCTTTTCCATATTCATCCCTACCTATAGCAGCGAGGAGGGAGGATGCCCTCCCTCCCCGCTTTAATGGTTGCTTCAAAAGCCTGTCGTCAGCTGATGGTGAAGTACTTCTCCGGGATCTCCACGTCGGCGTTGCCCATGAAGTGACCGGGATCGCCCATGATATAGGTATCCTGATAGATCAGGAACACGTTTTCAGACTTCGCGCCGGTGGTGGCGTTGGTGTAGCTGGCGCCGTTCCAGGCCGCCTTGGGAGAGTAGACCTGCAGCGCGGCAGCCACATCGTCCATGTCCTTCAGCTCGCTCTTGCCGTCCAGCACGTTCTTGGCGTGCAGAGCAAGACCGGCGGACAGGGTGTAGCCGTAGGAGTAAGCCCAGGTACCGAAGTGATCGGCGCCGCCCTTCTCCACGATGGCGGACTCGACCTTGGTCAGGATCTTCTCGAAATCACCGGCCTCCTCGGTCAGATCCAGACCCAGAGCACCGGGATAGCCCATCAGGGGAGAGGGCAGGTCGGCCTCGATGAAGTAGCCGCCGCACTCCAGCAGGCGCTTCAGCAGAGGCTCGGTGTGCGCATCGTTGGTGCAGAAGTAGGCAGCGTTCTGGCCGTACTTCTCGACCCAAGCGGGCACCTGCTCCAGAATGTAGGCCTGAGCGCCGGAAACGCCCACGTCAGAGGTAGGATCGGGAGCCGTCTCCAGGACGAACTTCATGCCGAACTCCTCGCAAGCGGCCTTCATGATGGCCACGCGGCGGCTCATGGTCTCATAGGACATGTGGCGGGGGAAGGAGATATGTACGAAGGTGTCGCAGCCCAACTCGTGAGCGGTGCGGATGATCAGGTAGCCGCGGGAGACGAAGTCATTGTTGGTGACCAGGTCGGCAGCGGAGCCGATCTCGGGCAGATCCTCGTGTGACTCACCTGCGATGCAGATGATGTCGGGGCGGGTCTCTTTGATCTTGCGGAAAGCTTCGGTGGTGCCGGGGACAGCCTGATTGACAATGATGGCCTTCATCAGGGGGTCGGCGGACAGGTTCACGATGCTCTGGATGGTGGTCTCGGTCTCCTCGGTGAAGTTGTCGGGATAGATGGCCAGCTGGACCATATCCACGCCATACTCCTTCTGGAAGGCCTCGGCGCCGCGGCGATCGTCCTCGGACTGAGAGACGGAGCCGGTCACGATGCCGATCTTGTAGGGCACGGTGTCGGTGTTATCATCGGTCTCGCCCTTCTTTTCGCCGCAGGCGACCAGGGAGAACGCCATGATGAGAGCCAGCAGCAGAGAAACTACTTTTTTCATGTTTACCTCCTAATTCCTTTACCATAGTTTGTTGTTTCCTCCGCCAGAAGGAAACAGCGAACAGGGCGCGCCCCATTCACTTCTATGCATTCGGGTGCTGCGCACCCATTTGATTTTACCAGATAAGTTCACACTCTGTCAACATATTTGTGTCTCTGAATGGTGTTCAATCGTGCATCTCCTTGTTTTTCATCCACACACTTTCCCAATTTTTGGCGCATTTGTATCATTTTCATGTATTTTTCATGCGGTTTTCTGTCAGAAGCCTGCTGTTTTGCTACAATAAACTTTTCTTTTGGCGAAATCTGTTTTTTGTCTGACTGCAGCAAAAGAGACAGGCTTCCGCCTGTCTCTCTCGCTTACCTTATGACTTATGGCACTTGTCAGATCTTCTGCTTCTCATCCACGATCTGGCGCAGCTTGGCAGAGAAATCCTCCAGCGTCATGGCGCCCAGGTCCTCGCCCTTGCGGGTACGGACGGAGACGGTGCCGTTCTCCATGTCGCGGTCGCCAACCACCAGCATGAAGGGGATCTTCTCCAGGGTAGCCTCGCGGATCTTCTTGCCGATCTTCTCGTTGCGGCTGTCCACCTCCACGCGGAAGCCCTGCTTGCGCAGCTCCGCGGCCTGCTGCACGCAGTAGTCGGCAGCGCGGTCAGTAATAGGCAGGAAGCGTACCTGCTCGGGCATCATCCAGGTGGGCAGCGCGCCGGCGTACTCCTCGATCAGGTAGGCCAGCGTCCGCTCATAGCAGCCCAGAGACGTGCGGTGGATGATATAGGGCAGGGCCTTGTTGCCGTTCTCATCGATATAGTACATGCCGAAGCGCTCCGCCAGCAGCATATCGATCTGGATGGTGACAAGGGTATCCTCCTTGCCGTACACATTCTTGTACTGGATGTCCAGCTTGGGGCCGTAGAACGCGGCCTCGTCAATGCCCACGGTGTAGTCCACGTTCAGATCCTTCAGGATGCGCTCCATGGCGGCCTGGGCGTGGTCCCACTGCTCCGCCGTGCCCTCGTACTTGTTGTTGGGGTTGGCGGGGTCCCACTGGGAGAAGCGGAACGTGCACTTTTCCAACAGGCCCACGGTGCCCAGGCAGTACTTGGCCAGATCCAGGCACTGCTTGAACTCCTCCTCCAGCTGGTCGGGGCGCAGCACCAGATGTCCCTCGGAGATGGTGAACTGGCGGACGCGGATCAGGCCGTGCATCTCACCGGAGTCCTCGTTGCGGAACAGGGTGGATGTCTCGCCCAGACGCATGGGCAGGTCGCGGTAGCTGCGGCCGCGGTTCAGGAACACCTGATACTGGAACGGGCAGGTCATGGGACGCAGGGCAAAGCACTCCTTCGTCTCATCGGCGGGATCGCCCATGACGAACATGCCGTCCAGATAATGATCCCAGTGACCGGAGATCTTGTACAGCTCACGCTTGGCCATCAGGGGCGTCTTGGTCAGCAGATAGCCACGCTGCTGCTCAGTGTCCTCCACCCAGCGCTGCAGCAGCTGGATAACGCGGGCACCCTTGGGCAGCAGGATGGGCAAGCCCTGGCCAATGCAGTCCACAGTGGTGAAATATTCCAGCTCGCGTCCCAGCTTATTGTGGTCGCGCTTCACGGCCTCCTCCCGCTCCTTCAGATAGGCATCCAGCTCGTCCTTGCTGGGGAAGGCCACGCCGTAGATACGCTGCAGGGTCTGCCGGTTGGAGTCGCCGCGCCAGTAAGCGGCGTTGCAGGCGGTAAGCTTGATGCCGTTGCCCTTGATGCGGCCGGTGGAGTCCACATGGGGACCGGCGCACAGGTCCACGAACTCGCCCTGCTTGTAGAAGGAGATGTGGGCGTCCTCGGGCAGATCGTTGATGAGTTCCACCTTGTAGGGCTCTTCCTTTTCCTCCATGTACTTGACAGCCTCGGCGCGGGGCAGCTCGAAGCGCTCCAGCTTCAGCTTCTCTTTACAGATCTTACGCATTTCAGCCTCGATCTCGCCCAGGTCGTCCTGGGTGAAGGCGAAGGGCGCGTCCAGATCGTAATAAAAGCCGTTGTCGATGCTGGGGCCGATGGCCAGCTTCACCTCCGGGTGCAGGCGCTTGACAGCCTGGGCCAGGATGTGGGAGCAGGTGTGCCAGTAGGTCTTGCGGTACTGCTCATTTTCAAACGTAAATTCCTTGTTGACTTCGCTCATAGTCTGTTCCTCCTTGTGATCGGGGCTGGATAAATAAAAATCCTCACCCCTGAATGGTATCAGGGGTGAGGTAATAGGCATTACTCCACGGTTCCACCCTGCTTACGGCCTGCGCAGCATTTTTACTGTCCGCTGCGGATGGCGGGATATCTTTCGTCAAGACAAGGCGCAGGAGCGCAGGAATACGGTCTGTATTTCAAGCTTCTGCAACGCAGTATCGGCGGAAGAGATCCGGCATACGCCGTCGCTTTCGATCGCTGTAACGGGCGATACCCGTCCTGCTCGTCGCAGGCGGCTCGGAAGTGGTACGGGCCGTGTCCTTGGCGGGGTGCTTTCAGCCGGGGGCGCCCCTCTCTTTGGCCGCGGAAAAACAGCTTCTTCTTCGTCACTGCCTTTTTGATGGCAATAAGTATAAACCGTTCGGCGCGGTTTGTCAACGGGTGGTTTCACGGGGGAAGGGCAAAATCAGCTGCGTGAAGCAAAAAGAGGCATCCGAAAGGATGTCTCTTTTTGCTGGCGCGGAAGGAGGGATTTGAACCCTCGCGCCGCTTTTGACGGCCTACTCCCTTAGCAGGGGAGCCCCTTCGGCCACTTGGGTACTTCCGCATACATATTCATTTTCTGGCGGAGAGAGTGGGATTCGAACCCACGGATGCTTTCACATCGCCGGTTTTCAAGACCGGTGCTTTCGACCACTCAGCCATCTCTCCGTGCGTAAAAGCGTCTCTCGTGCCAAACGCGAGTATTATATTACCATGCGCCGACGCCTTTGTCAACAAAAAGCCTCGGAAGAAATTTGAAAAAAATTCAAAATAGGACTTGCAAACCGCCGAAAACTGTGGTATTCTAAGTGGGCTGTTTGAGGCACAACAGAATATCCGGGTGTGGCGAAGTTTGGTATCGCGCTTGAATGGGGTTCAAGAGGCCTCGAGTTCGAATCTCGACACTCGGACCACGTCGGAGCAGGTTTGTATGCTTGCTCCGACTTATTTTTTACATAGCGGAGAGGGAGATGGTGTTGTCATCTCCCTCTTTTTTGTCCGGCGCAGGACGCGAAAAAGCGCGGCAGCTGCCGCGCTTTTTCCTCTTCCTCCCTGCTCGGTCCTTCCTGAAAGAAGGTCCCCCTCGCTGTTAAGTGCGTTTAGTATACCATGAATACGCCCGTTTGTCTATCCTTTTTGCGCGCCGCATCCAGCATTTGCCACTGTTTTTCATGCATATCGCGCTGTCGCGCGGCAAAACTACCGTTGCGATACCCAACAAGGGCATTTGCCCCACAACATGAAAGGAGAACACAACTATGTCTACCAAGAACAGCAACAAGCTGAATGTCCCCGAGGCCAAGGCCGCTATGGATCAGTTCAAGATGGAGGCCGCCTCTGAGGTCGGCGTGAACCTGAAGAACGGTTACAACGGTCACCTGACCAGCCGCGAGGCCGGCTCTGTGGGCGGCCAGATGGTCAAGAAGATGATCGAGTCCTACGAGAAGAACCTGTAAACGGTCCTTCCCGCACGAAAAAAGAACCGCCTTCGGGCGGTTCTTTTTTACGTTCTCACAAGGTGACCTCCGTGCCGTTGTTCACCTCGATGCGGTAGCCGCCGGGGTTGTATACATCCGTTCCGTTGCCCCGGAAGCGGCAGTCATCCAGCGCCGCATAGGAGTTCGGCGGCAGGCACAGAAGCTCCAGCGCCGTGGTGTTGTTCAAAAAGTCGATGTGCCTGATGGTATATGTATAGGAGTTGCTGTACGCGGAGTCGTACCGCGCGCCCACCCCGTTGCCGCCGATATACCCGCCGTGGAGATAGACCCAGCCGCCGTTCACGGCCAGCGCGCCCACGTCCCAGCCGGTTACGCGGCAGTTCTCCAGATAGGTGGGCGCTCTGGCGGTCACGCCGGTTCCGCCTCCGTCTCCCTCGAAGCTGACCTCCGAAAAGCGGACGTAGGCGTGGCACCGCTCCGTGTCGCTCAGGGGCGTCACCGTCACCGGCGCGGCAAAGGTGGTGCCGCTGCCCTTCAGCGTGACCGCGCAGCCCACCGACACCGGCGCGTCATAGGTCACGTCCGGCAGCTCCACCGTGATGGACGTGTCCGCGTTGTACTCCTCCGCCAGCCGATCCAGCAGCGCCTGCAGCTCCTGCGCCGTGTCCAGCGGTGCGTCCTCCGGCGTGATGCGCAGCGCCTGCTGCTCCTCAAATTCCACGGTCATGGTCAGGTGCAGCACGTCGCCGCTCTTCATGCGCAGCGTCCAGACCACCTCGTTGTGGGTGCAGGTGGGATCCGCACGCAGCCGCCGGTACAGCAGCGCCGGGGACTCCGGTGTTTCCTCCTCCGCGTCCCACAGCTTCACCCGGCTCACGCCCTCCGGCGCGGTGACGGACACGTCCCAGCTGTCCAGCAGCGCGGCGAAATCCTCCGCTGCGTAATCCTGGGTCACGGCGTCCTCCACCATGACGGTGGCGGGGAAGTCCACCGTTCCGCCCGCCGGGATCAGCTCCGAGCGATACCCCACCGGGTCGGTACGGCCCTCGATGGACGGCGTTATAGCCGTGAACACATGGTACTCCCGCCCGTCCGCGCCGGTGTAGTAGGTCTGGCAGGCCGCCAGATAGGGATCCGGGGCCGGATCGGTCGCAGCGGCCGGATCGGCTGCGCTGTTCGGGCGCTGCGGCTCCGTTTCGGCGGTCGGCCACAGCCAGACCGCCAAGGCAACCAGCGCCGCGGCAAGGCACGCCGCCAGCAGGCGCAGGCGGCAGTACGGGCCGATAAACAGCGGGAACAGGCAGAGAAAAGTGGCAATCGAACACGGCGCACTTTTGACCGGGGAGGTAGGTAAAAAAGTAGATTTTCCTATAGGTTTATGATATGCTGTTCTAAAAAATAAATGGTAAACCGAAATATCATATAAAAGTAGTGGAGAAAAATGATGGATTTGTTGTGGAGGTATATGAAATGAAAAAGATTCTCGTATTATCACTTTGCTTTGTACTTGCACTATGGATGGCAGGTTGCGTCCAGAATAAAAATATCAATTTTGGGGATGTCACGATGAAAGTTGTAGAGGGAAGTGTAACTCCTTCAGGTTTGACAGTTCGCATTTCAAATAACACAGGAATTGATATCAATGGCGGGATCAATTACGATTTTTCTATTGAAAAAAAGGAAGATGATAAATGGTCACCAGTAAAAGAGATCGGCGATAGAACTACTGACACCGAAACATATATTTTTCAAGGAGAAAGAGATTTGAATATCAATTGGTCTGAAATATATGGTTCGCTTTCGGCGGGAGAATACAGAGTCGTTAAGTTCTTTTATCCATCGACAGAAGATGGCTCTTATGGTACAGACGATGGTTTTTACCTATTCGCTGAGTTCAGTATCGAGTAACAAATACGAATTTTATCGGGGAGCAGCAACCTCTGTCGGGGCTGTCAATGGTCGAGATGAACGGCGCACAAGTGCGCCGCCATTGACCGCCCCGCCCGGTCTTGCCCTGCGGTTATCAAGGCGGGCAAGCCCTAGGGGTGCTTGCCCGCCTCCTTTAATTTTGGGCGGAGGTCAGTAGCCGAAATTGGCCTCAAATTGAGGCCAATTTTGGCAGGGGCTTGCAAAGCCTAAATCCCTTGCAATCGCAGGCTTTCTGTGATACTATTTTGATACTAAGAAAACGAGGTGTCCTAAATAGCAGGTGAAATATTAACATATTTGCGAAAGTTTTTCTTGTGAAATCACTTCAAATACACCCACATATATTTGAATTTGCCGAGCAGCAATAATCTGGACCGCTTTCTGTCGGAGAACAATGAAAATTTCCGGGACACGCCGCTACAGCTGACGCTGCAGCGGCTCTATACCACCACCGGCCTCTCCAAGGCCGCGCTGGCCAAGCAGTCCGGTATCAGCGAGGTATATCTGCACCAGCTGTTCTCCGGCTGCCGCTTCCCCTCCCGCAACCGCCTGCTGTGCGTATGCTTCGGCCTGGGCGCATCGGTGGAGGACGCCCAGGACCTGCTGCGGCAGGCGCGGCACGCGCCGCTGTACACCCGTACTGTCCGCCACTACATCCTGCGCCTTGCCTGCCATGCTGCACATAGCAAACA
>OODG01000425.1_pt1 | contig 30067 bp, 30 predicted proteins | sample 1671621 | NCBI WGS metagenome assembly OODG01 (sample SAMN06348175, study PRJEB24527) | human gut metagenome | biome: human gut; feature: ankylosing spondylitis patient; material: feces | host: Homo sapiens | place: China | collected 2015-10 | reverse complement strand
GACGGCGCTCTTCGCCCCGGCGAGGGAATAGGCCGGAAGTCCGGTCGCGCGGGCCAGCAGCTCGGCGTAGCGCGCCGTGCTGCCGGTGTTGGTGGTGTAAATGATCGCGTTCATAAAATCGTCCTTTCCAAATCAAAGCGCGGTGCGGACCATCGGTGTCGTGGTCAGCACCGCGTCTCTGCGTCCGGCTGATCTGCCCTTTTGCTCGGGATACCCTTGTGCGGATGCCTCTCGCCCGCCGGCCTTTCGGGCAGGAGCGAAAAACGGCTTTAACGGCCGAAGCCGACCCGGTCGATAAAGCGCTCGATGTGGGTGTCCAGCAGAGGGGCGACGTTCTCCTTGTCCTCCGCGCCGTCGTAAATGCTGTAGAGCAAATACATGGGACCGTAAAACTCCAGCGCCAGCTGCATGGCGGCCTCGTCGGAGTCCGTCAGCCTGCGGAAGATCGCCGCCATGTACTCCAGCGGTCCGCCGGCAAGATAGTCGCGGTGCAGCCGCGCAAGCCCGGGGTCACGGTACTGCTCCAGCGTCAGCATCCTGCGGAAGTTCGCGGAGAACGGCTCTCTTGTCCAATGGTCGAACTGCGCCCGGCTGTAGGCGCGGATCTTTTCGGCGGGCGTGTGCAGATAGGCTTCCGCAAAGCCATCCGGCGCCGTCTCCGGCATTTCATACGCCTCGGCGCGCTCCTTGTCCATCTGATCCATACGCTCCACGATCCGCTCCAGTATCTCCTGCTTTCCGGCATAGTGCTTATACAGGGCGGCCTTGGTGATCCCCAGCCGCGCTGCAATATCATTCATAGATGTTCCAAGGTAGCCGTTCTGCGCAAACAGCTCCAGCGCCGTTTCCAAGATTCGTTCTTTCGTACCCTCAGCCATGATTTTCCTCCTCATCATAGTAACCAATCGGTAACTTATAGTATAGTTACCGATTGGTTACTTGTCAAGACCTGTTTGAACATTTTTGGGAGCGTAGCGCACAACAAACGTCAGCGAAAGGATTGAATCGACACGGTGAGATGTGCCGCGCCGAAAATCACCATGATGATCGCAGCCGGAAGATTATGCAGCCAGATGGCGGCGCACAGATAATACAGCACGGGAAACACCGCCAGCGGCATCGGGACAAAGAGGAACGAACGGCTCAGCAGTGCGATCTCCCGTCCGCCCATAAAATAGCGGAGCCACACGGCGTAATACAGCACCAGGAAAACTGCCGCAAGGGAAAAGCAAACGCTCCGGAAGCTAAGATTTTCCCGGCTTACAAGCAGCGTAACCGCAAACAGATAGGCGATGCGGCTGATTTGTTCGACGATCTCAACCCAATGCGTGACCGCCGCGGTCTGTTCCGCTTTTACGGCTGGTGGAAACATGACATAGGCAATGTTGATCAGCACGGGCAGCGCAAAGATCACAAGCCCAATCCATGAAAAGGACACTTTCAGATTCACAAAACAACACCGGCTTTCACGGCAAATTCGGGAAGCTTCGCAGGCTTTCCGTAAATGGCGGTCAGAGCTCGGAACTCCCGACGGAACGCCTCACGCAGCTCTGTTTCCGTCAAGTGCAGGTGATCCGTATTGGCGAGGATTGCCAGTCCGTAGGAGAAGTAGATCATATCCTGATGAAAGCGGCGGGCAATGTTCTCCGTATATCCAAATTCCTCAACAATAACCGCAATGACCTCCGGAAGCAGGACGTCGTTCTGATATGGGCCAAGCTGCTTCCCCTCCAGATAGAGCCAGCGGAACAGCTGCTTTTCCTCGGCGGCGAATTTTACGAAACCCATGCCGTAGCTGCTGTAGCGGCTGTCGCTGCCCTCATGGGCGCGCAGAGAATCCCGCACACGCTGCGTGTGCAGTTCGATTGCACGTTCCGTCAAAGCGGCTTTCAGCTCGTCCATGTTCTTGAACGAGAAGTAGATCGGCTGCGTGGAGCAGCCCAGTTTTTTGGCCACGCTGCGGGCATTGATGGCGGAAAAGCCGTCGTCACGCAATACCGCCACCGCAGCGTCAATGATTTGTTCCCTTGAAGCTTTTCTGACTGCCGGCATAAGCACTATCTCCATATAATAACTATATATTATACATAACGTCTTGTTATTATATAACGCTGAAATTTTTTGTCAAGGAAATCCTTTGGGAAAGCTGTGAAAAAGTCAAGCCCTCCCGGCCGGGAGGGCTTGCTGCGTTTACGCAGTTACTTGCTGAACTTGGTGAAGAGCATGACGATCAGCGTGATGAGCGCCATGACGGCGAAGATGCCGAGCATCCCCTGCCACAGGATCGTGAGGGCGGCTTCGAGAGCTGTCATATTCCCTTCCTCCTTACTTCAAGAGCTGCGGCACGAGGTTGAGGATCATGCCGCCCGCGAGGACGCTTGCGATCTGCCCGGCGACGTTCGCACCCACCGCGTGCATCAGCAGATGGTTCTGCGGATCGGCCTCAATCCCCATCTTCTGGATGACGCGCGCGGACATCGGGAACGCCGAAATGCCTGCCGCGCCGACCATCGGGTTGACCTTCTTCTTGCTGAACAGGTTGAGGAGCTTCGCGAACATCACGCCCGCGATGGAGTCGAACACGAACGCCACGAGGCCAAGGCCCATGATGATGAGCGTATTCCGGTTCACGAACTGCTCGGCGCGCATGGAGAACGAGATCGTGATGCCGAGCAGCAGCGTGATGAGGTTCGCCAGCGTGTTCTGCGCCGTTTCGGAGAGACGGTCGAGGCAGCCGCACTCGCGCAGGAGGTTACCGAACATCAGGAAGCCGACGAGCGAGACGGACATCGGCGCGATGAAGCCCGCGATGATGGTCACAAGGATTGGGAAGCAGATGCGCAGCGTGCGCGAGACGTTCTTGGGGTTGTAGGGCATCCGGATGCGGCGCTCCTTTTTCGTCGTCACGAGCTTGATGGCGAAGGGCTGGATGATCGGCACGAGCGCCATGTACGAGTACGCCGCGACGGCGATGGGGCCGACGTAGCTCGAGTGCAGCACCTGCGAGACGAGGATGGAGGTCGGGCCGTCCGCCGCGCCGATGATGCCGATGGAGGCGGCGTCCGCGAGGTCGAAGCCAAGCAGGACGGCGGCGACCATGGTGAAGAAGATGCCGAACTGCGCCGCCGCACCGAAGAGCAGCATCTTGGGATTTGAGAGCAGCGGGCCGAAGTCGATCATCGCGCCGATGCCGATGAACAGCAGCAGCGGCAGCGCTTCGCTGGCCTCGATGGTTGTCTCGAAGAGCCACTGGATGATGCCATGGCTCTCGCCGATGCCCTCGACCATCTGATTGAGGACGCCGGAGCTCGGCAGGTTGACGAGGATGGCGCCGAAGCCCATCGGCAGCAGCAGCGCCGGCTCATAGTCCTTTTGGATGGCGAGGTAGATGAGCGCGAAGCCCACGAGGTACATCACGCCTTGCTGCCACGTCACGGCTCGAAAGCCGTCAAGCAGAAATTCCATCGTCTCACCTCGCTATGCCCACCAGCTGATGTTGGCGGAAATGAGCACGGCGTTGAAAAAGTCGATGAACATACCGCCGACCATCGGGATGGCGAAATAGGCCACCGGCGAGGGGCCGTACTTCTTGGTCACGACCTGCATATTGGCCATCGCGTTCGAGGTCGCCCCCATGGCAAAGCCGATGAAGCCCGCGGTCATGACCGCCGCATCGTAGCCGCGCCCCATGACGTTGAAAACCACGAAGTAGGAGAAGAGGAACATGACGATGCACTGGAGCACAAGACAGACGATCATCGGCAGGGCGAGGTCAATGAGCTCCCAGAGCTTCAACCCCGCGAGCGCCATGGCGAGGAAGATGGAGAGAAACATATTGCCCATTGTGTCGATCTCCTCGGTGGGGTATTCGACGTGTACGCCGTCCATCGCGTTGCGGACGACCACGGCGACGAGCATCGCACCTATGTACGCGGGGAAGGTCAGGCCCGTCAGCGCCGTGAGCCACACGCTGACCTGATTGCCGATGCCGACCGCCAGCAGGAGCAGCATGAAGCCCTTGACAAAGCGGGGGCTGTCGGTGATGAAGCGCTCATCCTCGCTCGCCACATCAGTGGCAAGGCCGACGCCCTGTGTGCCGCTGATGGCAATCATCGTCTCCGGGCGCAGATTATGTTTTTCAATCAAGCGGCGTGCTGTCGGGCCACCCATCAGTGAGCCGGCCACCAGACCGAACGTCGCCGCCGCGATGGAAACGACGCTGCCGCCCACCGCGCCCGCGGCCTCAAGGTCCGGCCCAAAGGCCGCCGCTGTACCGGGACCGCCGATGAGGGCGATGGAGCCGCAGCCGATGCCCAGCAGCGGATCGCAGCCGAACACCTCCATCACCCCGCCGCCGAGGAAGTTTTGCAGCGGGATCATCACGATGGAGACGATCAGGCACAGCATCACGGCCTTGCCGCCCTTGAGCAGCGCCGGGATGCTGACCGTAAAGCCGACCGTGGTGAAGAACAGGATCATGAAAACGGTCTGCAATGTGCCGTCAAAGGTGATGGACGCGATGCCGGCGGAGTAGAGAATGCAGTTGAGAATGGAAAAGCACAGTCCGCCGACCAGCGGAGCGGGGATACAATATCGGTTGAGCAGTCTCACCTTGTCGGTGATGATCCCGCCCATCCAGAACAGGAAAGCGCCTAAAGCAACTGCGTGGTACATATTTAACTCGATTGTCAGCATAACGATTTCTCCTTTTTCTTGTTCCGGTCCGGCACGGAGCAGCCACACACCACTCTGCCCCGCGCCCTTTCTGCACACAGTCTAATGCGCAGTTTGGTGCGGGAAATGTCGAATCGCGTCGAACCCTTCATTTTCCGCATTTCCAACGATAAAAACATTCAAAAATGTAACTTTTGACCGTTTAATCTCTATAAAAATCGTTATATATTCCATAAATTACCAATAATTTGCTTAGATTTTGCAAAGAAAAACGCAGCAGTCCGGCTTTGGAAGCCGGACTGCTGCGTTTTGTTTCGATCAAAGCAGGCTCACATCTTGCCGCTCAGGGCGCGCTCGAGCCAGATGGTGGCGAACTCCATGGCCTCGGCCATGCTGCCCTTCTCCGTGGAGCGGACCACGCGGTCACGCGAGCGGAGGTTGGGGTCGGTGAGCTGGAGCTGGATGGACACGCGCTTGGCGAGCTTGAGGTCCTTCACGTCCTCGGTGTCAAGCACCTGCATCATGATGATATACTTATCCGCCATCGAGCCGTAGTAGACCAGATTGTCCACGCGGCGCAGCGGATGACCGCGGTAAACGAGATTCTCAGCCATATTGAAACACTCCTCACTTTAATTCCGATTCCTGCTCATTCTACCATCGCCCGCGCCGCTTGTCAACCAAACCGTGCAAAATGCCCCGGGAGCCTTTTTTCGACCCTCGGGGTATTTCAAAACAGCGGAAAAATTTTTACTGGCTCAGGTAGCTGCGCAGGAGAACCTGCAGCAGCTCGTCGCGATCCAGCTTGCGGATCAGCGTGCGCGCCTGCCGGTGGTTGGTGATGTAGGTGGGGTCCTCCGAAAGGATGTAGCCCACGAGCTGGTTGATAGGGTTATAGCCCTTCTCCTCCAGCGCGGTGTACACGCTCGTCAGGATGTGGTGGATCTCCTCGTCCTTTTCCTTCGCGGCGTTGAATTTGCGGGTATAGTCTTCCATTCGGTCGCCCCTCCTTCCACTTGCCAGTATACCCCAATTTTTTGCAAAGTAAAGGGGTTTTGGGCATCTGTAACAAAACCGTAATATGTTGCTGTAGTGCGGTAAAGCGAGCGTGAGTCTCGCTCCGTCGGCCATGATGCAGCAGTATGGACGCCGACCGAACCATGCTCCCACACGGCGAGGCGGCGCGGGTGCGCCGTCACAAGTATTTTGCGCAGCAAAATCCTGGCGCAGGGGCAATTCACTTGCTCCGGGCATGCTCGATCCCCTTGGGGTTGAGCGACCACAGGGAACGGAACCCAAAAATAAGACCATCTGCCTTTGGCAGATGGTCTTATTTTTGGTGCGGGCATGGGGACTCGAACCCCAACGCCGTAAAGCACGAGAACCTAAATCTCGCATGTCTGCCAATTTCATCATGCCCGCATAGCAATGCTATTCTACCACAGCCCCGCGCAGGGAGCAAGCAGAAAATTGCAGTCCGCTTTTTGAAGGCTGCGGAGACGAGGAAACGGCGCATTTTTGTCCTGCGTTTGCATAACGAACGGGAGACACACGGTGCAAACCCTGTGTCTCCCGTTTTTTGATTCGTTTCCGCCGGGCGGCAGCGCCGCCGTCCGGCGCGGCCTTTTTCAGACGTACTTCTGCGTCACGGTGTCGAACACGCCGCGGGTGGTCAGGCGCAGCGTCGGAATGACCGGCAGCGCCATGAACGAGAGCGTCATGAAAGGATCGACGCCGCGGCTCACGCCGAGGGCGAACGCCTTTTCCTTGGCGTTTTCCAGCTCGCGGTTGACGTCCACGAGCGGCTCCTCGCTCATGATGCCCGCGATCTGGAGCCGGACCTCGCCGAGCACCTCGCCGTGGTCGAGCACGACGATGCCGCCGCCGAGCTCGACCACGCGGTTGGCTGCCGCCGCGATGTCCTCCTCGTTCGTGCCGACAACGATGATGTTGTGGCTGTCGTGCGAGATGGAGGTCGCCACCGCGCCGGACTTGAGGCCGTAGCCCTTGATGTAGCCGATGCCGATGTGGTGCGTGTTCTTATGGCGCTCAATGACCGCGATCTTGAGAATGTCGTTTTCCAGGTCGATCTTGTCGGCGTAGCCGGCGTCGGTCGTCACGATCTCGCCCGGGACCATGCCGAGCACGGCGCGCGGGCGGGTCTCGGTGAAATCGTCGGCGGTGAGGTGCGCGACGTGGAAGGTCTCGTGGGAGCGCTTGATGAGATGTGGGTCGATCTCGGGAGCCTCAAAGGGCGCGACCTCTTTGCCGTCGAACATGAGCTTGCCCTTCTTGTAGACCTCGAGAATATTGAAGTCGCGGAAGTTATCGATGATAACGAAGTCGGCGAGGAAGCCGGGCGCGATGGCGCCGCGGTTGTTGAGCAGGAAGTAGCGGGCAGCATGGTGGCTCGCGCACTTGACGGCGATGATGGGGTCCACGCCCGCGGCGATGGCCTTCTTGATGATGTAGTCGATGTGGCCCTTTTCCAGCAGATCATTGGGGTGCTTGTCGTCCGTGCAGAACATACAGTAGGTGTAATACTGCGGGGTGAGCAGCGGCAGCAGCGCGTCAAGGTTGCGCGCGGCGGTGCCCTCGCGGATCATGATGTACTGGCCGCGCTCGAGCTTGGCGAGCGCGTCGCCCATGTCGGAGCACTCGTGGTCGGAGTAGACGCCAGCGGCAACGTAGGCGTTGAGGTCGTTGCCGGAAAGGCCGGGGGCGTGGCCGTCGATCTTCTTGTGATGCGCCTGCGCCGCGACGATCTTCTCGAGCACCTGCTCGTCGGCATTGGCGACGCCGACGTAATTCATCATCTCGGCAAGGCCCTCGACGCGGTTGTGCTCGTAGAAGCTGTCGATGGCGCGGTAATCAAGGTTCGCACCGCTCTCGTCGAGCGGGGTGGCGGGCACGCAGCTCGGCAGCATGAAGCGCACGTCGAGCGGCAGGTCCTCGGTCGCCTGCAGCATATACTCGATGCCGTCGGTGCCCATGACGTTGGCGATCTCGTGCGGGTCGGTGATAACGGTCGTGGTGCCGTGCGGAAGAACGGCCTTGGCGAACTCCTTCGGGCTGACGAGCGAACTTTCCAGATGGATGTGCGCGTCCACAAAGCCGGGCAGCACGAGCTTGCCGCTCATGTCGACCTCGACCTCGCCCTCGTAATGCTCGCCCATGCCGGCGATCAGGCCGGAGGCCACGGCGATATCGCCGCGGCTGAGCTGGTTGCAGAACACATTCACATAGGTCGCGTTCTTCAAAACGAGGTCGGCCTTCTGCCGTCCCGCCGCGACCTCTACCACATGGAGCTTTTTGTTGAGCTTGCGGTTGATCCTGCCCGCGTAGCTTTCCTTGTATGCCATCGTCACGATCCTCCTGTTCTTGCTTTATCATAATTATTTCTAATGTTAGGCTTAAACATCCGTGATATCTGTTGCATTGAGTATACTACGATTTCCCGCGCTTGTCCATGCCTTTTTGCCGAAAAACGAAAGAAATTTGGGCAATGGGAAGAGACCGCACGGCAATTCTCGTGCCATGCGGTCCCTGATAAAAATGCTCTTTTGTCAGCGCAGCTTCGCGCCCAGCTCGGCTTCGAGCAGCGCAAGGATGCTCTTCACATCCTCGTCGGCCTCCTCGCCGGTGAGGCTGCGGTCGTCCGCGCGCAGCGTCAGGCTGAACGCGACGGACTTGCTGCCCGGCGCGACGCCGATGCCGCGGTAAATGTCGAACAGCTCGACCTTCTTCAAAAGGCCCTTCGCGCCGCGGCGAATGCAGTCCTCCAGCGCGCCGACGGTGACACTCTCGGCGCACACCACGGCGATGTCGCGCGTGACGGCGGGGAACTTCGGCAGCGGCCGGTAGACGGGGATACCGCCCCGCACGGAGTAGAGCGCGTCAAAGCGCAGCTCAGCGGCATAGATCTCCGCGTCCACGCCGTAGGTGGCCGCGACGAGCGGGTGGATCTGACCGAACACACCCAGCTCGACATCGCCGGCATAGACCTTCGCGCAGCGGCCGGGGTGATAGGAGGCGTTGTCCGTGCAGGCCTCAAAGCGGACGTCCTTGATGCGGCAGGCGCGGAGAATGGCCTCGATGCCGCCCTTGAGCGTGAAGAAGTCCATCCCGTCGCCGTAAGCGCCGAGGGAGAGGATCTTCGGCTCGTCGGCCAGACCGTCCTCACGGGGCAGGTAGATCTTGCCCAACTCGTAGAGGCGCACGGCCTTGTTGCGGTAGTTGTAGTTGCGGGTGATGATCTCCAGCATGGAGGGGAGAATGGTCGTGCGCATGATGGAGGTGTCCTCACCCAGCGGGTTGAGGATCTTCAGACTTTTACGCAGCGGGGCGTCCTTCGGCATACGGATCTTATCGTAGTACGACGGGCTGATGAACGAGTAGGTGATGATCTCGTCGTAGCCGAGCGTGCGGCAGGTCTCGCCGAGCGCGCGGTCAAAGAGCTGCTGCTCGCTGAAGCCGCCGCGCGTCGTCTCGCCACGCATGAGCGTGCAGGGAATGTTGTTGTAGCCGTAGAAGCGGGCGACCTCCTCGGCAATGTCGCTGTAATGCTCCACATCGCCGCGCCAGCTCGGCACAAGAATGTCGTCGCCGCTGAGCTCAAAGCCGAGGGAGAGAAGGATCTCGCGCATCAGGCTCTCGGGCAGATCGGTGCCGAGCAGGGCATTGATCTTCTCCGGCTCGAGCTTCACGACCGTGGGAGCCTTGTCCTTGGCGATGACGTCCATCACGCCGTCCACGACCTCGCCGCAGCCGAGCAGCTCGACCAGCTCGCAGGCACGCTGCACAGCCTTCATGGTGTTCATCGGGTCAAGACCCCTTTCGTAGCGCGCGGAGGCGTCGGTACGCATCCCGAGGGCCGCCGCCGTGCGGCGGACGGATACGCCGTTGAAGTTGGCGCTCTCAAAGAGGACCATCGCCGTATCGCCGACGATCTCGCTGTTCGCGCCGCCCATCACGCCCGCGACGCACACGGGCCTGTGCTCGTCGCAGATGCAGAGCATATTCGGCGTGAGCTTGCGGTCGTTGCCGTCGAGGGTCTGAATGACCTCGCCCTCACGCGCGGTGCGGACGACGATCCTGCCGCCGTCCACGCAAGAGAAGTCGAAGGCGTGCATCGGCTGGCCGTACTCGAGCATGACGTAGTTCGTAATGTCCACGATGTTGTTGATCGGACGCACGCCGGAGTTGCGCAGGCGCTCGCGCATCCACTTCGGGGAGGGCGCGATCTTGACGTTCTTCACCATGCGCGCGGTGTAGCGCGGGCAAAGCTCACCGTCCTCGATCTCGATGTCGACCAGCTCCGCGATGCTGCCGCCGCAGCCCTTGACCTCGGGTGTGTGCAGCTTGAGAGGGCGGTGGAAGGTCGCGCTTGCCTCGCGGGCGAGGCCAATGACGGAAAGGCAGTCGGGACGGTTGGGCGTGATCTCGAACTCGACCACGCTGTCGTCATAGCCGATGACCTTCGCGATGTCGTCGCCGGGCTTCACATCGTCCTCACGCAGGACGAAAATGCCGTCGGCGATGCAGTGCGGGAACTCGCGCTGCTCGGCGTGCAGGTCGGCAAGTGTGCAGATGGAGTCGGACTTGGTGTTGTAGGCCACCAGATCGCCCTCGTGCAGGTTGGAGCAGACAGTGTCGGGACAGGCGGTCGCGCCGCCGAGGTCGAGACAGGTATGGAATGTGCCGTCGCCCTGCGGCGCGCACTCGAGCACCTTCGCCGCCGCGACCGGTCCGAACACCTTGTCACCGGGCTTGATGTCGGCGGGGATGGAGGGCTTGGCGGGGTCGATGGGATGATAGTCGTTCAGAAGCGCCGCGGGCGTGATGACCGCGTAGGGGAAGTCGTGCTCGGCGGTCAGGCCCAGCTCCTTGAGCGAGCAGAGCATACCGTTGGACGGCACGCCGCGCAGCTTGCCCTTTTCGATCTTCACGCCGCCGGGCAGCACGGACTTGTGCAGCGCCGCGGGCACCAGATCGCCGACGTGGATGTTCCACGCGCCGGTGACGATCTGCACCGGCTCCTCCCTGCCGACGTCGAGCTGGCAGACCCACATGTGGTCGCTGTCGGGGTGCTTTTCCATGGAGAGGATCTTACCCGCGACCACGTTTTTGAGGCTCTCGTCCAGACGCCCGATGGTCTCGACCTTGGAGCCGGAGAGCGTCATTTCGTCGTTGAACTGCTTGTCGGTGATGTCGTGGAGGTCAACAAATTCGTTGAGCCAATTTCTGCTTAAATTCATTTTCTTCGCTCTCCTTTCTCAGAACTGCTCCAGGAACCGGACGTCGTTTTCGAAGATCAGACGCAGGTCGCCGATCTTGAAGTGGCCGAGCGCCAGACGCTCCAGACCCATGCCGAACGCCCAGCCGGAATACACGTTGGAGTCGATGCCGCAGCCCTCGAGCACCTTGGGATGCACCATGCCCGCGCCGAGGACCTCGATCCAGCCCTCGCCCTTGCAGGTCGGGCAGCCCGCGCCGTGGCACTTGTGGCACTGGATGTCCATCTCGCAGCTCGGCTCGGTGAACGGGAAGTGGTGCGGGCGGAAGCGCGTGACCGTGCCTTTGCCGTACAGCTCCTCCATGACGGCGTTGAGCGTACCCTTGAGGTCCGCCATCGTCACGCCCTTGTCGATGACCATGCCCTCGATCTGGTGGAACATGGGGGAATGGGTGGCGTCCACCTCGTCCTTGCGGTACACGCGGCCCGGAGCGAGAATACGGATGGGCAGAGAGCGCGTCTCCATCGCGTGGATCTGCATGGGAGAGGTCTGCGTGCGCAGCAGGATGGAGCTGTCCTCGGTGAAGTAGAACGTGTCCGTCCACTCGCGGGCGGGGTGTCCCTCGAGGCAGTTGAGCTTGGTGAAGTTGTAGTCGGCGGTCTCGACCTCGCGGTCCTCGAGAATTTCAAAGCCCATGCCGACGAAGATGTCCTTGATCTCGTCGAGCACCTGATACATCGGGTGCTTTTTGCCGATCTTCACGGCCTTGCCGGGGATGGTGACGTCCACCGCCTCGGCCTTGAGCTTCATCTCCAGCGCTTTTGCGGCCAGCTCCTTCGCGCGCGTCTCCACGCTCTCCTCGAGCTTGGCGCGCACCTCGTTGGCAAGCTGGCCGATGACCGGGCGCTCCTCCGCGCTGAGCTTGCCCATCTGCTTGAGGACAGCGGTCAGCTCGCCCCTCTTGCCGAGGTACTGCACGCGCAGCGCCTCAAGATCCTCCGCCTTCTCCGCGCCGCCGATGGCCTCAAGGGCTTTGGCGCGGATGGCTTCCAATTCCTGTTTCATATCATTTCTCCTTCTCTGTCGAAAGTTCCGAACAATGGCGGGAGGCAAAAAAAAACGCCCCCTCGTCCGCATGGGACGAAAGAGCTCTTCCGTGGTACCACCCAAATTCGCGCAGACAGTCTGCGCGCACTCGCGACCCTTTAACGGCGGTCAGCCGTCCGCGCCTTTCCTCGCGACCGCTCCCGGGCGAACCAAGCGACACTCCACAGACCGGCTTCCAGCCGCCGACCGGTCCTCTCTGCGCGAAGCAAGCTCGCTATTTTCCCGTTCTCTGCGTTTCTCTGACAGTTATTTATAGCACACGACGCGCAAAGTTTCAAGTGCTTTCGCACTTTTTCTTCACAGCTTTGTCCGAAATGTTTGCATTCCCGCGCGAAATGGCTTATAATGCACCATGCTTTACCTCATTTTTTCGGAAGAAGGTGGAAAGAAAAGAATGACTCCCTTTATGGAATGGAATCTGAACTGCCTGCGCGCCATCGCCGAGCTGCGCACTCCGCTGCTCGACACGCTCATGCAGGGCGTGACGGAGCTCGGCGGCGAGACGCTGTTCATGCTCTTTATGCTGGTGGTCTTCTGGTGCGTGGACAAAAACAAGGGCTATTTTCTCATGCTCCTGTGCTTCGCCGGCACGGCGGTCAACCAGATGCTGAAGATCACGTTCTGCATCCCGCGGCCCTGGGTGCTCGACCCCTCGTTCGAGATCGTCGAGTCCGCCCGCGCGGGCGCGACGGGCTTCTCCTTCCCCTCGGGCCACACGCAGAACGCCGTCGCCGCCTACGGCGGGATGTTCTGCATCACGAAAAAGCTCTGGGTGCGCGTGGTGTGCATGGCGCTGGCGCTGCTCATTCCCTTTTCGCGGCTGTATCTCGGCGTTCACACGCCGCTCGACGTCGGCGTATCGTTCCTGATCGGCTGGCTGCTGGTGCTGGCGTTCTATCCTCTGCTCGAGGAGATCGGCCACCGCGGCGAGGTGCTTGAGCACATCTGGCTCATCCTGCTCGTACCGGCGGCGCTGTTCCTGCTTTATGCGCTTCGCGTCCGCGCGGGCGCGAGCGGCGACGCGGCCAATTTTGACCACGCGGTCAAAACGGCGTGGACGATGCTCGGCCTTGTGCTCGGCGCGATCGTCTCGGTGTTCGCCGACCGGCACTACACGCGCTTTGAAACGCAGGCCGTGTGGTGGGCGCAGATCCTCAAGGTCGTGCTCGGCCTTGCGCTGACGCTGGCCGTGCGCGTGGCCCTCAAGGCGCCGCTGACGGCGGCCTTTGGCGCGAACAGCGTCGGCGACGGCATCCGTTATTTCGCCGTGGTGCTCATGGCGGGCACGCTCTGGCCGATGACCTTCGGCTGGTTCAGCCTGATGGGTCGAAAAAAGTGATTTACAGCCGAAGTAAGACGTGCTATACTTTACCCTGCAAGAAAGAAGAAAGGAGACTTTTTTCGTGAAAAAGCGGCTCTACCGTTCCAAAACGGATAAAAAGCTCTGCGGCGTCTGCGCCGGCGTGGCGGATTATTTCGGCATCGACCCCACCATCGTGCGCGTGATCTGGGCGCTGCTGGCGTTCTTTTACGGCACGAGCATCCTGCTCTATGTCATCATGGCCCTTGTCGTGCCGGAGCAGCCGGCCGGCGGCGGCGTGATCGACGTGGACAGCGAGGTCCGCGAGCCGAGCGAGAAGAAGGAAAAATACAAGGGTCCCGAGATCGACTGAGCGGGACGCCTCAAAATACCGGCCGCCGAGGCGGCTATTACAGGAAGAAACAGGAAGGAAGAACCACTATGATGACCTATCCCATGCACGTTGCGGGCCTCGTCCGCGATCTCCCCATCTGCAAGGTGACGGAGGACTTCTACATCGGCGCCTTCATCATGTTCGGCGACGCCGAGCTGACCGTCGCCTGCGCCCGCGACCTCCTCAAGCTGGCGGAGGAGCTGGACTACGACTATCTGCTCACCGCCGAGGCCAAGTCCATTCCCCTCATTCACGAGATGGCGCGTCAGAGCGGCGCGGAGAAGTATTTCATCGCGCGTAAGGGCCCCAAGGTCTATATGCCCGACCCCATCTCCGTGGAGGATCGCTCCATCACTACGCTCGGCGTACAGCAGCTCTTCCTCGGCCGCGACGACGCCGACCTCATCAAGGGTAAGAAAATTCTGATCGTAGACGACGTCATCTCCACCGGCGGCAGCCTGCACGCGATGGAGACGCTGGTCGCCAAGGCGGGCGGCACGGTCGCCGGACGCATGGCCGTCCTCGCCGAGGGCGACGCCAAGAGCCGTGACGACATCAAGTTCCTCGCGCCGCTGCCGACTTTCAAGGCCGACGGCAGCGTCCGCTGAGCGCACAGCCAAACAGAGCAGGAGCGCCGCTCGAATGAGCGGCGCTCCTTTTATTTACCGTATTGCTCTCCGGCAGGCTTCGCCGCGGCTCAGATGCCGCAGCCGTTCCCGCCGCCCTCGGCCAGCAGGTCGGCGAGCGAAACGCTGTCGAGATAGTCGTTGATGAGCGTGTCGAGCTTCTCCCAGACGGGCAGCGAGAGACACTTGTCCGCGCGCGGGCAGGTGTTCTCCCCCTCCAGACAGGAAACGGGCGCGAGCGAGCCCTCCGTCAGCCGGACGATCTCGCCGACCGAATAATCCTTCAGCTCCCGGCTGAGGCGGTAGCCGCCGCCCTTGCCGCGCTGTCCCTCGACCAGTCCCGCGCGCGCGAGCACGGCGATAATGCTCTCTAAATATTTTTCGGAAATGCCCTGCCGCTGCGCGATCACCGGCAGCGGCATACACTCTCCCGGCTCGCCCTGCGCCAGCTCCAGCATGACGCGCAGCGCGTAGCGGCCCTTGGTGGAAATGAGCATAGCAAGACTTCCTTTCCTCTCATGGTTTCTTTGCTACCGTTATAGCACAAATGCCGCCGCCGCGTCAAGCGCGGGATAAAATCCGCACTTGCCCTTGCGCCGTTTTTCGGTTATACTGAAAAAAATATGTCAAACGCAAGGAGGTCCCCGCCATGGGTATCTTTTCCATGGGTAAGCCCGCCAAGTCCGAGGCGCCCGAATTCATCGAGGTCGGTCAGATCGTCAACACGCACGGCGTGAAGGGCGACGTGAAGGTGCAGCCGTGGGACGTGACGCCCACGCAGCTCGCCGGCTTCAAGGCCCTCTATATGGACGGCACGCAGTTTCGCCCCATCGACCGCCGCATACAGGGCGACATGGTGCTCATGCACTTCCCCGGCTGGGACGATATGACTGCCGCGGAAACGCTGAAAACCAAGATCCTCTCCATCAAGCGCAGCGAGGTGCAGCTCAAAAAGGGAGAATTTCTCGATGCCGAGCTCATCGGGATGCAGGTCTATGAGGACTTCATCCACCGCTATGTCGGCACCGTCGAGGAGGTCCTCACCTACCCCGCGCACAAGCTCTACAAGGTCCGCGGGCCGGAGAAGTGCTACCTGATCCCCGCCGTGCAGGATATTTTCATTGTGGACATCGACGCGGAAAAGCGCGAAATATATGTCAAGATGATCGAGGGGTTGGAAACCAATGCGGATTGACATTCTCACCCTCTTTCCCGACGCGGTGGACGCGATGATGCACGCAAGCATCCTCGGCCGCGCGCAGGAGCGGGGCTATATCACCATCAGGACCCACCAGATCCGAAACTTCACCACGAATAAGCAGATGCAGGTGGACGATTATCCCTACGGCGGCGGACGCGGCGCGGTGATGCAGGCCGATCCCCTCTACCGCTGCTGGGCGCACGTCTGCGAGGAGGCCGGCTCAAGAGGCCATACCATCTATCTCTCCCCCTGCGGGCGCACCTTCACGCAGAGCGTCGCGCGCGAGCTGAAGGAGACCTATGACCACCTCATTCTCGTCTGCGGACACTACGAGGGCATCGACCAGCGCTTCATCGACGAGTGCGTGGACGAGGAGATCAGCATGGGCGATTTCGTCGTCACCGGCGGCGAGATCCCCGCGATGGCGCTCGCGGACGCCGTGTGCCGCATGGTGCCGGGCGTATTGCCGGACGAGGAGTGCTTCACGGAGGAATCGCACTGGAACGGTCTTTTGGAGTATCCCCAGTATTCCCGCCCCGACGAGTGGCATGGGCGCAGGGTGCCGGACGTGCTGCTCTCCGGCCACCACGGCAACGTGGAGAAGTGGCGGCGCAAGCAGAGCTACATCCGCACGATGCTGCGCCGCCCCGACCTGTGGGCGCAGTTTGACGAGAGCGTATGCAAAACCAAGGGCGAGCGCAAGTTGCTCGCCGAGGCCAAGGCCGAAGCGGAGGCGCTGCGCGCCGGCGCGGAGCCTTCACCTGCCGATGATCAATGACCGAAGCGGCGTCCCTGTCTGCGGCAGGGACGCCGTTTTCTTTGCCGCGCTTTTCCTCGGAGGAGCGCGAAATTTGTCGAGCACTTTTTCGTCAGGTCGTCCACATTTTTGTTGAAATCCGAAAGATTTTGTGCTATTTTAGACAACAGAGAAAATTGTGTTCAAAATCACATCGGGGGAGGCAATCAAAACTGCATGGAGCGGCGAAGATCGGTTTTGTTGGCAGACGCCAACGAGGAGTTCCGCACGATGCTGCGGGACGCAATGGAAGAGACAGGCTTATTCGCGGTCGAGCTTGCCTGCAATGGGCATGAGGTTTTAGAGAGGATACACGCGCACGAGCCGGAGCTGCTCGTTCTGGACCCGGCGCTGCCGGGCATGGACGGCATCCGCGTCCTGCGCCAGTTGCGGCGCGAGGGCTGCGCGAGCGAGATATTTCTCATCTCCGCCTTCGTGTCCGATCACATGCTGGCGGAGGCGACGGAGCTGCGGGTCGATTATTTTCTGCCCAAGCCCTTTGCCTTTGAGGCGCTGTTTGACCGGATGTGCGGCACAGCGGCACAGACCGCGCGCAGCGCCCTGCACCCGCCTTCCCTGCTTGTGACCTCCATCCTGCATGAGCTTGGGATGTCGCCCGGTCTCAAGGGCTACGGCTATATTCACGACGCCGCGCTGCTTGCGCTGGACGATCCCTCTCTGCTTCATGCCGTCACCAAGGTCATCTATCCCTGTGTCGCGCGTCGGAACGGCACGACCGCCTTCTGCGTGGAGCGCGCCATTCGTCATGCCATTGAGATCACCTGGGAGCGCGGCAGCCGCGATGCCTGGGATCGGTATTTCGGTCACCTGTGCGCAGACGGCGGAAAGCCCGCCAACGGGATGTTCCTTGCCGAGCTTGTGGAAGCTCTGAAATACGAAAAGCTGGGCTGAGCGCAATGTGCTCAGCCCTTTTTTTCAAATTCCGCGGCGACGTCCGCCAGCAGGTCGCGGATATGTAGGTGCTGCGGGCAGACCCTTTCGCATTTGCCGCAGCGGATGCAGTCGGAGGCCCTGCCGCCGTTCTTGGTGTAGACCTCGCTATAATAGTAGTCCGCGTTCCAGTCGCGGTGGATCTGCTTGGCGTTCATCACCGCGAAGAGGTCGGGGATCGAGATGTGCTGCGGGCAGCCGGCCGTGCAGTAGTGGCAGGCCGTGCAGGGGATGAGGCTCTTACTGCGGAAGATCTCCTGCACCCTTTTGACCGCGGCAAGCTCCGTCTCGTCGAGCGGTTTGAAGTCGCGCATGAAGGCAATGTTATCCTCCACCTGCCGCAGGTCGCTCATGCCGGAGAGCACCATCATGATACCCGGGAAGCCCGCCGCAAAGCGGATGGCGTAGCTCGCGCTGCTGCCGCCGTGCAGGGCGTCCAGCACCGCTGCGGCGTCCTCCGGCAGATCGGCGAGATTGCCGCCCTTGACCGGCTCCATCACGATGACCGGCTTACCGTGCTTCCGGCAGACCTCGTAGCACCTGCGGCTCTGCACGGCGGGATCGTCGTAGTCCACATAGTTGAATTGCAGCTGCACGGCCTCGAGCTGCGGGTATTCGGTCAGGATGCGGTCGAGCATCTCCGCGCTGTCGTGGAACGAGATGCCGACGTGGCGCACCTTGCCCTCGGCCTTGAGCGCGAACGCCGTTTCATAGGCGCGGCAGGCCTTGAAATGCTCAAAATTTTTCATGCTCTGCGCGTGCATCAGATAGAAGTCGAAATCGTCCACGCCGCAGGCGGCGAGCTGGCTTTCAAAAAAGGGCCGGATGTCCGCCTCCGTTTTGAAAAAGTTCGCCGTCAGCTTGTTGGTCAGAACATAGTCCTCACGCGGATAGCGGCTCGTCAGGCAGGCCTTCAGCGCCGTTTCGCTCCTCCCGTCCAGATAGCCGTGGGCGGTGTCAAAATAGTTGAAGCCGGCTGCCAGAAAGGCGTCCACCATCTGCTGCGTCTGCGCGAGGTCGACCTCCTCTCCCTGCATCGGCAGGCGCATAAAGCCAAAGCCAAGATTCTTTTTGATCTTTTCCATATCCGCTTCTCCTCTCGTTTCCCCTCCGACGTCGGTCCGTTGTTTTTTATGATAGCATAACTCGCGCCGCCGGGAAATACCCTTTTCTCGTTTTTTAACAAAACTTACCTCCTTTCGCTTTGCATACCGACAAAAAATCCGGCAAAGCTATGTTTGCGATACCCAAAAGCAACAAACCCAACCAAACATTCAAACAAAAGGAGAAAATCATTATGTCCAGCAAGAATACCAACAAGCTCAACGTTCCCGAGGCCCGCGCGGCCATGAACAAGTTCAAGATGGAAGCCGCCAGCGACCTGCGTGTACCTGCGCCATCTTAAAAATCACAGCAAAAATATTGCAAAAATTACTTAAATCGACGAAATGATCCACGAAAATCTCCGCTTATTTGATTATCTACTTCGCACGAAGAAAAATATCGCTTACTGAATACTACTGTTAAAAAAGCACAGCCGCCTATCTATGGCCAATGTCACTTAGTTAGCAAGTAAGGAACCTCACAAAGACAGCACACAGCAAAGCGAAAGCAAGCTGTGTGCTGTCTTTTGCGACATTAGGGCATCTTCGACAGGCACGCGAATTTGAAGTACAAGTATGGGTCGAGGAATTTTTGGTGCAGAGGGTACTATGTGGATACTGTGGGGCGCAACAAAAAGATCATAGCGGAGTATATCCGAAATCAACTTGAGGAGGATTACGCTGCGGATCAGATCAGCACAAAGAATATGCAGACCCGTTTACGGGTGACAAGAATAAAAAGGTATAAAAAGACAGCCGCTTGAAGCGGCTGCCTGAAATGGTAATGCGGTGTCAAACCTTCAACGCCCCTTTCAGGGGCTACGGTCGTAATAGCCCCTTTTAGGGGCAGACCAAACCACCAGTTTACTGGTGGTTATGATTAGTGTGGGAGAGAAAATCTGCACATTTCCGTCGAAGATTCATCAGACAGAGCATCCTGCCGTTATAGACGAAAAATAGCGATATATTTTGTATTATACGACGAAAATCTTGTTAAATATTTAATTATATTGATTTTTTCAAAAAATAAAGTTAAACTTTAGGAAAAGTTGTCAGACAAATTTGCGGCAACATTGAGCGGTGTGTCAGACCTAATGCGGGAAAAAGAAGACGCTGCGTTGAAAAAATAATGTATATATCATAAAAACCCGGAATATATCACCTGAAAAGGTATGTTTTCCTCGTGTAGGCCGGAAAGGAGCAAGGGCGATGAAGGTAAAAATTGCGTACTACAAGGAAGACCGTGAGGTCGATATTCCGGAGAAAAACCTGATTGGCGTGCTGCGCCCGAAGGACATTCATCCAGCCGCGGACCTAACCGCGTGCATCAACGAAAACCTTGATCACCCCATCGGCACACAGCCGTTCGATGCGATGTGCGTAGGAAAGAAGAACGTGTGCATTCTGGTGTGCGATCTTACGCGTCCGATGGAGACAGAGCGGGTGCTGCCGCTCCTGCTCGAACGGATCGAGCGCAACGCGCCCGGCGCGAAGATCACGATCCTCATTGCCCTCGGCACGCACCGCGGGCTGAGCGATGAGGAGATCGACAAGCTCTGTGGCAAGGGAATCCGCGAGAAGTGTAACGTGGTCAACCATGCTTTTGACGATCCGGACGCACTCGTGCAGATTCCCTGTGACCGTGAGGACATGCCGCCCGTGTTCGTCAATAAGATTCTGACCGAATGCGATCTGCGCGTAGCGGTCGGCGCGGTGAAGCCGCACCCGATTTTCGGCTGGTCCGGGGGCGCAAAAATCGTCATTCCCGGCGTGGCCGGCTATGAGACGACGGGCTATAGCCACTGGCTCACCTGCCCGCACAAGGGCATTGAGGTCATGGGCAAGGAGGACAACCCCGTCCGCCTGCTCTACGAGTCGATTGTGGTCAAGGCACATCTGGTCGATTTCATTCTCAATGCGGTGCTCACGGAGGAAAGCAAGATCTCCGACGTGCGCTGCGGCGATCTGGTGCAGGCGCACCGCGCGGCGGTCCACATTGCCAAGAAATACTACGTCTGCGACGTGGAGGAGCCGGCCGATGCGATTATCGTCGGCGTGGGCAAGTGGGCATCCGACCTGTGGGTCGGCTCGAACGCTGTCTACCAGTCGGAGTTTTACCTGCGCAAGCACGGCACGATCGTACTGCTCGGTAACTTCCCCGAGGGCATCAGCCCCGTCCACAAGGAGATCTCACAGTACGGCTATATGCCTTACCACGAGGCGCTTAAGCTCATTGCCCCCGGCGGACCGCTCGAGCATGATCTGTCTACTGCCTCGCACTTGGTTCATCTGGGCCGTGTGCTTGATGCTCGTCAAGCGGATTGTGTGCTGATTTCTGAGGGGATCAGCAGGGAGGAAGCAAATAAGGTGGGGTTCCAGTATTTGGATTCTCCCAATGAAATTATGGGGTATCTGACGAAGAAATACGGTGAAAACGTCCGCATCCTCGCGATCCCGGGTTACAATTCCACACCTATTATTTCCGGCAGGCCACAAGACTGAGAGAAAAGAGATGGCAGATATGAGCGAGAAAACCATGAAAGCACTTGTGCTGGAGGAGGCCTTTAAGGTCAATCTGAAGGATGTGCCTCTTCCGGAGGTCCCCAACGGCTACGCCCGCGTCAAGATGCTGGCGATCAGCATCTGCGGCAGCGACATTCACGCCTATAAGGGCAATTCCCTGCTGCTGACCTATCCGCGCGTACTTGGCCACGAGTTGTGCGGCGTGATCGATGAGATCAACGGCGACGGCGGCGCATTCAAGATTGGCGACAAGGTGAGTGTGTTCCCCTACATTTCCTGCGGCCATTGTGTGGCCTGCCGTCAGCACCGCGAGAACTGCTGTACCAGTCTTAAGGTTCTTGGTGTGCATGTTGAGGGCGGCATTGCCGAATATGTTTCCGTACCGATTGAAAATCTGCTCAAAGTGCCGGAAACGATGGATGCCAAGGTAGCGGCTTTGATTGAGCCACTGTCCGTGAGCGCACACGCGGTGCGCCGCGGCAAGGTGAAGGCGGGCGACCATGTGCTCGTCCTTGGTGCCGGCCCGATCGGCCTTGGCGTTGCGGAGTCTGCCAGAGCGGTCGGTGCGGACGTGCGCGTAGCGGATGTCAGTCCCGCGCGCCGGAACTTCGTGGCGGAGCGCTTTGGCCATGTCACCATGAATCCGATGGACGACGATTTTGACGCGCAGTTGCGCGAGTGGACGAACGGCGACTATCCCAACAAGGTCATCGACTCGACTGGCAATAAGGCCTCGAACTCCGTGGCAATCAGTTACCTCGGCGCGGCGGGCGACCTAATTTTTGTCGGCCTGCAGTCCGATACGCTCGGCTTGAGCGACCCGGCATTTCATATCCGCGAGGCTACCGTGTATGCCAGTCGCGTTGCCCAAATGGAGGATTTCCGCCACGTGTTGGAGATGATCCAGAACGGGAAGATTCGTGCCGAACGCATGATTACAGATGCATCCGATTTGACTCATGCGAAGGAATCCTTTGAGGAGTGGGTCGGCCGCGGCGGCGCAGTATTTAAGGGTATTATTGAGGTGAAGTGATTCAAACAGCAAATGACATAAGATTGTAAGGGCCTGTACCCTTTCAATAAAAAACAAACGAACAAAGGAGAGAAAAAATGAAAAGAATTCTCAGCATTGTACTTGCCCTCGTGATGGCGCTCAGCCTTGTCGCCTGTGGCAGCAAGAACGACGACGCAAAAGATCCCGCCGCAGACGGTGAGAAGCAGACTGTGGACTTCCCCACCCGTGACATCACCATGATTGTTCCCTTTGGCGCGGGCGGCGCGACAGATCTGATCTGCCGCACTCTGGCTGCTGAAATGGAAAAGGATCTTGGCGTGAGCATTGCCGTGACCAATATGCCCGGCAGTGCATCTGCGGTCGGTACCGAGTATGTTTACGAAGCGGACCATGATGGCTATACCATTCTCGGCTACCCCACGGATATTACCTCTATCAAGGTCATGGGTCAGTCCGACCTGACGTATGAGGATTGGAACGCCCTGGTCATCGGCTGTGCCGTTCCGACGAGCATCGTTGTCAAGCCCGACTCCCCCTATCAGACTCTCGAGGAGCTGGTCGCCGCAATGAAGGCTGAGCAGCTCACCATCGCGACCTCCGACTCCGGCTGCGCGTTTACCCGCGGTCTCGGCCTCATTCTCCAGCAGGAGCCTGACTGCATCCAGCCCGAGCTGATCCCCTCCGGCGGCGGTGCGAACGCGGCTCTGTCCGCGGTCAAGGGCGACGTCGACGCGGCGGCCTGCGGCCTGCCCGAGTGCATCGAGTATGTCCGCTCCGGAGACCTCAAGGTCCTTACCTACATGGGCTCGAGCGCCATCACCATCGAGGGCGCGAACGGCTCGATCGACATTCCCTGGGTCTGCGACGTGTATCCGCAGCTCGAGGATAATATGCCCTTCGGCGGCTGGGTCGGTATGGCGGTTGCTGCGGACACCGATCCCGAGATCTATGAGATCCTCCGTCAGGCCGCTGTGAAGGCCTACGAGAGCGACGCGTTCCAGACCTTCGTTGAGCAGAAGACCTTCGTCCCTATGGGCATCTCCGGTCAGGAAGCCAACGACTGGGCCAAGAGCACTTCCTACATCAACTCTTGGATGCTCTATGATATGGGCTTCACCACCACCAGCCCCGAGACCTTCGGCTGGCCGCATCCCTGATAGACCGTAAGGTAAGCAGCAGAGCTTAGCAACGAGTGCCGGCTCCGTGTTACGCAGAGCCGGCACTCATTATAAAGAAAGGAAGTGACTGAATTGCTGGCATTTGAATTAGTTGTGTCTTTGATTTTTTTTGCGCTGTCGATTGCCGTCGCCGTGATGTCAAAGCTTCTGCCGACCGGCCTTGCGCCCGTGTTCTGGGTGAGTGCCGGTGCATTCCCGTTTATTCTCAGCATCATTCTTGCGCTGCTCTCCATTTGGTGGGCCTTTGATACGGTTGCCCGTATGAAGGAAGAGAAAAAGCTAAACCTTGAGAAAAAACCGTGGCTCGATGAGCTCATCGGCGACAGAACCCAGAAGATCCACTTTGTTGTGATTTGTGTGGCGGTATTGATCTATGTGTTTGCATTGATCCCGCTGTGCGGCGGCCTGACCAGAGAGTATGGCTTCGTGATCGCATCGTTTGTGTTCCTGTGTGTGACGATCAAGTTCTTCAACGAGATCTCTATTCCTAAGACTGTTCTCATTTCAGCGTCCTCGGTGGTCATCATTTATGTGGTGTTCCACTACGGCCTGAAAGTTATTATGCCGAAATAAGGAGGGGGAAAGTACATGAGCAACGCAGTACAACTCAGCATTATGTCGCTGTTTAACCCCGAGAGCTTGATCCTTCTCGCGGTTTCAACGCTTGCCGGTATCATCATCGGCGCGCTGCCCGGCCTGACGGCCACCATGGGCGTTTCCCTGCTTGTTTCCACCACGCTGGGTCTCGGTCCGGCGAACGCGCTGGTCGTGATGGTCGGCGTGTTCCTCGGCGGTATCTACGGAGGCTCGCGCAGTGCAATCCTGCTCAATGTGCCCGGCACGCCCTCCTCGGCGGCGACGGCGCTCGAGGGATTCCCACTGACCAAGCAGGGTGAGGGCGTCCGCGCTGGCGTCATGGTCACCACGGCCTCCGCGACAGGCGGTGTGATCGGCCTTTGCATCCTCATGCTCCTTGCCCACCCCATCTCCAAGGCAGCCATGCTCATCGGCTATTGGGAGTTCTTCTGGCTGGGTATGTTCGGTATCGTCATCTGCGGCAGTATGTCGGCCGAGCGCCCCTATAAGGGCCTCGTTTCCGGTATCGCCGGACTGCTGATCTCCTGCATCGGCATCGACGGCATCTACGGTGGCTCGCGCTTCGCCTTCGGCGTTACCGGCCTCAAGGCGGGTATCTCGCTTGTCCCGGCCATGGTCGGCCTGTTCGGTCTGTCCGAGGCGTTTGCTTCGCTGGCCGATCCGGAGTCCCACGCGATCGCAAACGTGAAGAATGTGACGATTGGCGACCTGTTCGGCTATATGAAGGAGAGCTTCGGCATGCTCCGCCACCACCTCAAGCTGGTCATCAGCTCTGCGGTGATCGGCACGGTCATCGGCGCGATCCCCGGCACGGGTGAGGACATCGCCTCCTGGGTCGCCTACGACAGCGCCCGCCGCGGCAGCAAGGAAAAGGAAAAGTTTGGACATGGCAGCTGGGAGGGCCTGATCGCTTCGGAGACGGCGAATAACGCCTGCACCTCTGGTGTGTTTATCCCCATGCTGACCCTCGGCATCGCCGGCGATGCCGTCTCAGCGATCCTCCTCGGCGGTCTGCAGCTCCACGGATATCAGACCGGCCCGAACTTTATGACGGATAACCCCAACTTCATCTACTTCATCGGCGTCCTGCTGCTCCTTGTGAACATCATGTTCATGCTCGAGGGCACGCTCATCACGCCGGTGATCGGCAAGGTGCTCCAGATCCGTGTCGGCATTATTATGCCCATCGTCGTGGTGCTCTCCGTGATCGGCGCTTACGCCGCCAATGTGCGCAAGTTCGACATCACCGTGATGGTTGTCTTCGGCTTCATCGGCTTCCTGTTCAAAAAGCTCCACATCTCGCCTGCGCCCATGGCGCTCGGTATCATTCTCGGCAGCCTCGTCGAGCTCAACTACCGCCGCGGCCTGATGGCGGGCAAGTATTCCCTCTCGCTCTTCCTCACGCGTCCGGTTTCTGCGGCGCTCGCGATCCTGCTGGTCATCTTCGTTGTGTTGCCCATCGTCCGTGACAAGCGCAGCAAGGCCAAGTCCAAAACGGAATGAGCAATACGCTCTGGAAAGAAGGCTCATTATGATCCAGGCTGATTTTAGCGGCAAGGTCGCCGTCGTGACCGGCGGCAGCGGTGCGCTGTGCGGAGAATTCTGCAAGGCGCTGGCTAAAGCCGGCGCGAAGGTTGCCGTGATCGGAAGCCGCCGCGAGACGGCGGAAAAGGTCGCGGCGGAGATCACCGCGGACGGCGGCGAGGCGCTTGCCGTCGGCTGCAACGTGCTGGATATGGACAGCGTGCTTGCGGCGGAGAAAACGATCCGCGAGGAGTTCGGTTCATACCAGATCCTCATCAACGGCGCGGGCATTGCCCCCGCCAACGCTTGTACCACGCGTGAGCACGCGTCCATGGAGACGCTCGACGCGACGCCGGAGCAGGAGAATACGCTCTTCAACCTGCCCTCGGAAGCGATCGCCAACGTGCTCGACCTCAACTGCATGGGCATCGTCAACGTGACCAAGGTGTTCGCCAAGCGCATGGCCGGCGTGGAGGGCGCGTGCATCGTCAACATCGCTTCGATGAGCGGCCTTGCGCCGCTGACCAAGCAGATTGCCTACAGCGCCAGCAAGGCGGCAGTGTGCAACCTGACACAATGGCTTGCGACCTACCTGGCTCCGGTCGGTATTCGCGTCAACGCGATCGCGCCAGGCTTCTTTGCCACGAAGATCAACCGGCATCTCCTCTTCAACGAGGACGGAAGCTACACCGAGCGCTCCCGGAAGATCATCGACGGGACGCCCATGGACCGCTTCGGCAAGCCCGAGGAGCTGGTGGGCGCGATGCTTTACCTGTGCGACAGCGCGTCGAGTGGCTTTGTGACCGGCGTGATCCTGCCGGTGGACGGCGGCTTTAGTGCCTACTGCGGCGTTTGAGCACCGCAATATCAAAAAATTCAGATAGGAGAAATTATTATGTCTACCAAGTATTCTCTGGAACAGATCCGCAGCACTCTTTACTCCGGCCTGATCTGCGACGTGCTCGACCAGATGGGCTATCATCACCAGTACCTCGGTTGCGAGATGGACGCGCTGCTGCCCGACACCGTTGTGTTCGGCAAGGCGTTCACCGCCGTCGCCACGCAGGTTTACTCCATGCCCGCAGATCCTCTGACGGCGCAGTGCCGCGTGCTCGACCAGATGCAGCCCGGCGAGGTCTTTGTCCTCACTACCCGCGGCGAGTACAGCTGCGCGATCCTTGGTGAGCTGATGGCCACCGCCATCAAGTCCAAGGGCGGTACGGGCGCGATCCTCGACGGCATGGCCCGCGACCTCAAGGCCGTGCGTGAGATGAAGTTCCCGCTGGTGTACAGAGGCCATCTGCCCAACACCTCGAAGGGCCGCGCGGAGGTCAACGAATGCCAGATCCCCATTCAGATCGACGGTGTGACCATCAACCCGGGCGACTATGTGTTCGGCGATATCGACGGCACTGCGGTGATCCCTGCTGATTTGATCGACGAGGTCATGGACCGCGCAATGGAGATCGAGAGCCGCGAGGATGATGTGCGTGATCGTCTGCTCAAGGGAGCCAGCCTGACGGACACCTATATGACGATCGGCGCGATTTGATGAGCGGTCAGGGAGAAAGGTGAAAACATGAAAAAGTACCGTGTTGTCCTGACGGACTACATGTATGAAACGATACAGCCCTTTTATGATGTTTATGGTCAGTATGAGGATATTGAATTTGTCCCCATGGAGCTGACGGAAAAGGCGGACATTCTCCGTGAAACGGAATATGCCGATGCAGTTATGGTCCATTTTGATCAGATCGACAAGGATGTGATCGCCAATCTGAAAAATTGTAAGATCATTGCGAGAAGCGCGGTCGGATACGATAACATCGATCTCAAGGCAGCTTCTGAAGCAAAGATTCCTGTCACCAATGTTCCTGATTATTGCGTGGAGGAGGTCTCCAACCATACGCTGATGATGGTGCTCAACAGCGCCAAAAAGTTCAATCAGCTTGAAGCGAATGTGAAAAAGGGCCTTTGGGGTGACTTTGCCATTGCAAAGCCTGTCCATGCCATTCGCAATCAAACACTCGGCCTGCTTGGCTGCGGCCGTATCGCACGCTGTCTGGCGGTCAAGGCACAGGCTTTCGGCATGAAGGTGATCGCCTATGATCCTTACATCCGGCAGGAGACGGTCAAGCCTTACGGCGTGACATTGGTCTCCAAGGATGAACTGCTCGAGTGCAGCGACTTCATCTCTATGCATCTTCTGCTCAACGAGGATACCAGAAAGAGCATCAACGCAGATTTCTTCAAGAAAATGAAAAAGTCCGCCATCTTTATCAACACTGGCCGCGGCGGTCTGGTGGATGAAGAGGCGCTAATCGAAGCGCTGCGCACCGGTGAAATTGCCGGTGCGGGTCTGGATGTTCTTACAGCAGAGGGAATCGATAGAGACGCACCGCTGCAGAAGTTTGACAATGTGATCATCACACCTCATGCGGCGTGGTACAGTGAGGAGGCGTTCAACACCCTGCTTACCAGCGCAGCGCAGGAGGTTGTTCGTGCGCTGCATGGCGAGCCGGTGAAGAACCAGGTCAACAAATTCTAAGGTACCGCCCGGCGGCTCACATAATTGCGCTGGCCGCCGTTCCTGGCGGTCAGCGTCAGTCATGTGCCGGGCGAAGAGAAAGGACAGGATAATGAATAGTTTGGAACGGTTATATAACGCGGCGGTGGTGCCGGTCGTCGTGCTCGACGACGCGGCGGATGCGGTGCCGACCGCAAAGGCGCTGCTTGCGGGCGGCGTGGACGTGATGGAGATCACCTTCCGCACGGCGGCGGCCGCCGACTCCATCGAGGCGGTCGCAAAGGAATGCCCCGATATGCTTGTGGGTGCGGGCACGGTCATCACGCTCGAGCAGTGCAAGAATGCCGTCGCGCGCGGCGCAAAGTTCATCGTCTCCCCCGGCTTCAACGAGGAGATCGTGGTCTGGTGTATCGAGCACGGCGTCGGCGTAACGCCCGGCTGTGTGACACCGACCGAGATCATGCAGGCCATGGCCTGCGGCCTGAAGGTCGTGAAGTTCTTCCCGGCGAACGTCTACGGTGGCCTGACGGCCATGAAGGCACTCTCCGGCCCGTTCGGCGGCATCAAGTTTATCCCCACCGGCGGCGTGAACGACAAGAACCTCGCCGAATACATCTCTGCCCCGTTTATCCATGCGGTCGGCGGCAGCTGGCTGTGCGCCAAGGCGGACATTGCCGCGCACAATTTTGATAAGATCACGAGCCTCTGCAAGGAGGCACGCAGGATCGCACTCGGCTTTGAGATCGCTCATATTGGCGTGAATACCGCCGATGCGGACGAGTCCCTCGCCGTGTGTCAGGCGCTTGATGCGGCCTTTGGCTTCGGCGTGAAGGAGGGCAACAGCTCCAACTTTGCCGGCAGCGGTGTGGAGGTCATGAAGAGCCCCTATCTCGGCAAGAACGGCCACATCGCGGTCAAAACCAATTCCATTCCCCGCGCGGCGGCAGAGCTGGCCAAAAACGGCTTTACACTCGATGAGGCTACCGCCAAGTACAAGGGAGAGAAGATGGTCGCGGTCTATCTCAAGCAGGAATTCGGCGGCTTTGCCGTCCACCTGCTGCAGAAGTAAGAGAGGAACGAACGATGAAATTTCTGACTTTCGGTGAGATCATGCTGCGCCTGAAGGCGCCCGGACAGGAGTGCTTCTTCCAGTCCCCGATGCTTGAGGCCACCTTCGGCGGCGGCGAGGCGAACGTTGCCGTCTCCCTTGCCAACTACGGCGAGGATGTGGCTTTCCTGACCGTTTTGCCCGACAATGCCATTGCGGACGCCTGCAAGGCGGAGCTGCGCCGCTTCAATGTGGATACCAAGCGCATCGTCACCGGCGAGGGCCGTATGGGTATTTACTATCTTGAGGGCGGCGCGAACCAGCGCCCGAGCAAGGTCGTCTACGACCGCGCCTACTCCGCCATCGCGCTGGCCAAGCCCTGCGATATCGACTGGGACAAGGCGTTCGACGGCGTGGAGTGGTTCCACATCACGGGCATCACGCCCGCCATCAGCGAGAGCGCGATGGAGCTTTCCGTCGAGTCCGTCAAGGAGGCGAAGAAACGCGGCATCACTGTTTCCTGCGACCTCAACTACCGCAAGAACCTCTGGAAGTACGGCAAGAAGGCGAGCGAGGTCATGCGCGAGATCGCAAAGTATGTGGATGTCGCCATTGCCAACGAGGAAGACGTGCAGAAGTCCCTTGAGATCACCGTGGACGATGTGAACGTCGAGTCCGGCGAGCTGGACCGTGCAAAGTACAAGGCGCTCGGCGACAAAGTGCTCGCGGCGTATCCCGATATGAAGATGATTGCCATCACGCTGCGCGAGAGCCACAGTGCCGATTGGAATGGCTGGGCGGCCTGCCTGAACGACAGCAAGGACTTCTACGTTTCCAAGAAGTACGAGATTCGCGACATCGTGGACCGCGTCGGCGGCGGCGATAGCTTTGCCGGCGGCCTGCTCTACGGTCTCAATCACTATGAGGACAAGCAGTCCGCGCTCGAGTTTGCCGTGGCGGCAAGCTGTCTGAAGCACTCGATCATCGGCGACTTCAACCGCGTCGGCGTTTCCGACGTGACGAAGCTCATGGGCGGCGACGGCACCGGCAGAGTGCAGAGATAAAGAACTTGCGGCAGAGATGTGATTGCGCAAACAGAATTTATTCACTGCCTGATTTGCGGAGAAAAGACGAGGACGAAGATCCGCAGCAAATGCGTGGTCGTACTCTTTAGTTGGTACAAAATAAGCATAGCACCCGAAGCGTATAGGAAGCCTCGGAAGCTATGCTTATTTTTGTTATAATGGGAGGGCAATGGATGGACGGT
>OODG01000404.1_pt1 | contig 30736 bp, 27 predicted proteins | sample 1671621 | NCBI WGS metagenome assembly OODG01 (sample SAMN06348175, study PRJEB24527) | human gut metagenome | biome: human gut; feature: ankylosing spondylitis patient; material: feces | host: Homo sapiens | place: China | collected 2015-10 | reverse complement strand
CATTTGCAACGAACCTTGAAGCGCTGGTGGCCGGTGTTCCTGCTGCCCACCTTCGCAGCCTTCTGCGTGGGCTTTATCTATCCCTTTCTTCAGGGATTGTACCTGTCCTTCTGCAAGTTCATCACCATTGACAACCCCACCTGGAACGGTCTGAAAAACTATATCTATGCCCTCACCGATGAGAGCTTCCGCCAGTCGTTCCTCTTCAGCACCGCCTTTACCATTATTTCTACGCTGCTCATCAATGTGATCGCCTTTGCCATCGCCCTGGCTCTGACCCGGACCATCAAGGGCACCAACGTTTTCCGCACGGTATTTTTCATGCCCAACCTTATCGGCGGCATCGTCCTGGGTTACATCTGGCAGATCCTCCTCAACTGTGTGCTCTCCCTGCTGGAGAAGCCCCTCCTCACCCTCAACGCCACCTATGGCTTCTGGGGCCTCATCATCCTCATGTGCTGGCAGCAGATCGGCTACATGATGATCATTTACATTGCAGGGCTGCAGTCTATCCCCTCTGATTACCTGGAGGCCGCCAAGATCGACGGTGCCACCAGCTGGCAGACCCTCTGGCGCATCAAGATCCCCAATGTGATGCCCTCCATCACTATCTGCACCTTCCTCACCCTCACCAACGGCTTCAAGCTCTTTGACCAGAACCTGGCCCTCACCGGCGGCGAGCCCGCCCACGCGTCCGAAGGCCTGGCCCTGAACATCTTCTATACGTTCTATGCCCGCTCCGGGCCCCAGTGGAAGGGCTACGGCCAGGCCAAGGCAGTACTCTTCTGCCTGCTGGTCATCGCCATCTCCCTGATCCAGCTGCGGGCCACCCGTTCCAAGGAGGTGCAGCAGTAATGAGTAAATCCACCAAGATTGCCAACACCGTTCTCACCGCTGTATTGACAATCCTGAGTCTGGCCTGGATCTATCCGGTGCTGATGATCTTCTTCAACTCTTTGAAAAAGGAGTCCGCCATCACCACCTCCTCCGCTTTCCAGCTGCCCAACGGCGATACCTTTGCCGGCCTTGAAAACTATATCAACGCCATCGACTCCAAGGGGTTCCTGGCCGCCTTCGGCTACACCCTTCTCATCACGGTCACCTCTGTGGCGCTGATCCTCATCTTCTGCTCCATGTGCGCCTGGTTCATCACCCGTGTGAACACCTGGTGGAGCAAGGCCTGCTACTACCTCTTTATTTTCTCCATGGTAGTGCCCTTCCAGATGCTGATGTTCACCCTCAGCGCCACTGCTGACAAGATCGGCTCCTCCCTTACCCTGGGGAACCTGGCCGACGCCCTGGGCATTACCGTGTCCAAATCCGCCGCGGAGATCTCCCTCCTGCCGGTGAACACCCCCTTTGCCATCTGCATCATCTACCTGGGCTTCGGCGCAGGGCTGGCAGTGTTCATGTTCTGCGGCTTTATGAAGTCCATTCCCCTGGAGATCGAGGAGGCCGCCATGATCGACGGCTGCGGCCCGGTGCGGACCTTCTTCCTGGTGGTCATGCCTATCCTCAAACCCACCCTGATCTCCGTGGGTATCCTGGAGACCATGTGGGTATGGAACGACTACCTGCTGCCCTACCTGGTGCTGGACCGCACCAAGGGTTATATGACCATCTCCATTCTGATCCAGTACTTCCGGGGCAGCTACGGCTCCGTGGAGATGGGCCCCATGATGGCCTGCATCATCCTGACAGTACTGCCCATCATCGTTATCTATCTCCTGTGCCAGCGCCACATCATCAAGGGCGTGGTCGCCGGCGCCGTGAAGGGCTAACAGGCCCACTTTCTCCAAATCCCAACAGAAAGGATGATCCCTATGGATCGCAGCAGCGGAATCCTGTTGCATATCTCCTCCCTGCCCTCTCCTTACGGCATCGGCACCCTGGGCAAAGAGGCGTACGCCTTTGCCGATTTTCTCCACGCCGCCGGTCAGAAGTACTGGCAGCTTCTGCCTCTGGGCCCCACCAGCTACGGTGACAGCCCCTATCAGAGCTTCTCTACCTTTGCCGGTAACCCCTACTTTATTGATCTGGACCTGCTGGTAGAGGACGGGCTCCTGGACCCTGAGGAGCTCGCTTCCATCAACTGGGGCACGGAGCCCCGGTATGTGGACTACGGAAAGATCTATGAATCCCGGTTCACCGTCCTCCGCAAGGCTTTCTACAAGGGCTTTGCCCGGGACAAGGAGGCGGTGGACACCTTCCGGAAGGAAAACCAGTGGCTGCCCAACTATGCTTTGTATATGGCGGTAAAGAGCCACTTCGGCATGAAGAGCTGGCTGGAGTGGCCTGACGAGGACATCCGGCTGCGAAAGCCGGAGGCAGTGGCGCGCTACACCAAGGAGCTCCAGGAGGATGTGGATTTCTACAGCTACCTCCAGTTCCTCTTCTACCGCCAGTGGATCGCCCTGCGGGAATACATCCACAGTCTGGGCATCAAGATCATCGGCGACCTTCCCATCTATGTGGCCATGGACTCCGCCGACGTGTGGGCGGAACCGGAGTTTTTCCAGCTGGGGGAGGGCAACGTTCCCACAGAGGTTTCCGGTGTGCCGCCGGATTATTTCAGCGCCGACGGACAGCTGTGGGGCAATCCCCTCTACGACTACGACGCCATGAAACGGGATGGCTTCGGCTGGTGGATCCGCCGGGTAGAGGGAGCCAGCCGTCTCTTCGATGTCATCCGTATCGACCACTTCCGGGGCCTGGAGAGCTACTGGGCAGTGCCCTACGGGGCGGAGACCGCCCGGGGCGGCTGCTGGCGGAAAGGGCCGGGCATGGATCTGGTGGGGGTCCTCACCAGCTGGTTCCACGGCCTGGACATCATCGCCGAGGACCTGGGCTTCCTGACGCCGGAGGTCCACAAGCTTCTGGCCGACTCCGGCCTTCCCGGCATGAAGGTGCTGGAATTTGCCTTTGACAGCCGGGAGCCCAGCAACTATCTGCCCCACACCTACCAGCGCAACTGTGTATGCTATGTTGGCACCCACGACAACGAGACGGTCATGCAGTGGCGCAGCAAAGCCGATCCCGCTGATATCACCTATGCCCGGCGGTACCTGGGCCTCAGCGAGGCCGAGGGCTTCAACTGGGGCGTGATCCGTGGCGGTATGGGCAGTGTGGCGGACACCTTTGTTGCCCAGATGCAGGATTACCTGGGCCTGGGGGCCGAGGGGCGCATGAACACCCCCGGCACCTCCTCCGGCAACTGGCAGTGGCGTCTGCTGCCCGGCGAGGCCCCCATGAGCCTGGCCAAGAAGATCCGTCAGTACACCAAGATGTATGGCCGTCTATAACTGCCAAAATTGTTTGCAGCATTGACAGATTCAGGACATATGCTATACTTTAAGCAGGAAATTCTCTCACATAAGTTGGTTTGCTGTGTTGTGGAGGTGTCCTGTGAAAACAACATTCAGATGGTTTCTCCTGGCTGCGCTGGCAGCGGACGTACTGACCTACGTTGCCCTCCCCATCCCTCCGCTGGCCAGAGGGATCCTGACCTTTGTGCTGGGGATACTGCTGGTAGGCCTGTTCCTCTTTTTCACCCGTGGTCGCCCGCTGGCGGGCGTGCGGGCCCAGCTGGCCTGTTCCCTGCTGATCGTTGCGGGCCCTTGCAGTTTTGGCCTCTTGGCGGTGAGGATCAACCACGCTATGATTTCCCTGCTGGCCGCTCCGGCGCTTCTGTTACTGGAGATAGCCGCTGTGGTGTGGTTCGTCCGGCGGTATGTCCGCTGCCCTAGCTGCGGCAAGCGGATCCCCTTCTTCGGGGATGACGACTGCTGCCCCCACTGCGGCGTTGCCCTGGAAGAAAACGCCAAGACTACCTGATCTGTATGAAAAGATCCCCCGGACCGACAGGTCCGGGGGATCTTTTTGCTTTCACAGGAGCTGATTTATGGCCTTGATAATACAAGATTAGGTTGTGCTCTGTTTTAAACAATTTGCCTTGTTTTTTGCTATAAAACTCTTATATGTCATCAAATACAGAATTCCCTGCACAGCTGCTGTTACGATCCAAGACGCGGGGAATGCTAGAAACAGCACTGGTAAAGTTCGTTCAAGTGCAAAAACCGTATAAATCCATATGATACGCACGCCGCACAGACCAGCTAACACAGATACCGCTGGTTTTATGGATTCTCCCATTCCACGCATTCCTGACATAAAGACATTGATAAAGCCCATTAAAAAGATTCCGCTAAAAACAATGTTGTTTCGCATGGCACCAAATGCAACGGCTTCATCAGAAGATGGTAAATAGATTTGCAAAAGAGGAGTGCTGAAAATACAAAATATAGCGGCCATTCCAGCGGCAACTACGAACTCAGCCAATAAACAGATTCGAATAATGACTGGTATACTCCGATAGTTCTTTGCTCCGACATTTTGACTAACAAATGCCAGCGCGGTATTGGCGACAGCAACCATTGCGGCGTGGATAAATCCCTCAAGATTATTACTGGCTGAAACACCTGCAACAGCAAGGGAACCAAAAGTGTTGACACTGGCGTCGATCAATACATTCGGTAGAGCAATCAGTGTTGACTGAAGCCCAGCTGGTATACCAATGTATAGAATGGGTTTAATCAGCTTCCAGTCCATTCTAAGGCGCGTTATGCACAACTGCAAGCAATCATTACGGTTCCATAAGCATCGGAATACCAGACCTGCGGATAAATATTGAGAAACTGTAGTCGCAATCGCCACGCCAGCAACGCCCATGTGAAATACTACAATTAAAAAAATATTTGTCAGGACATTGACAATTCCGGCAATTGTAAGAAAGTATAACGGCTGCCTCGTGTTGCCAACGGAACGAAGAATCGCAGCGCCAAAATTATAAAATAATGACGCCGGCATACCCAGCATATAGATTCTTAAATATAGGACGGCCTGCTCTAAAATATCTTCTGGGCACTCCATCAAAATCAACAACGGGCGTGAAAAAATGAATCCTGTTGCACCAACTATAACCCCAAGAATAAGCGCCATGAAACTGGAGGTATGAACAATTTTGTTAACATCTTCATACTCTTTTGCTCCAAAGCATTGTGCAGCTACAACGTTAATGCCGACCGCCAAACCTAGGGCCAGATTTATCAGAAGATCAATTAAGTGGGTGTTTGCACCTACTGCAGCCAATGCATGCTCATCCACCAATCGTCCGACAATCACTGTATCCGCTGCATTATAGCAAAGCTGAAGAATGCCGGATGCAATTAGAGGTAGTGCAAATATCAGAATCTTCTTCAGGTAAGGGCCTTGGCTCAGATCCATTTCGTATTTGCGGTATTCTCCCTTCCTCATTTGGCATTCTCCTTTTGTCTAAATCTTTTGGAAACCGTACACTTCCTGCGGTGGTTGGTCGCAACCAATTATACAGATTGGGTTCCCTTTGAATGCATTATTGCCGGAACAATTAAATATCAAAATCCTCTTTGGAAAGAGTGACATCGAACAAGTCTGCCAAATCATTGAGCTGATCAGGTTCGGTGGGCCCATACAACGGACAGTTTGCAAAGGGATGCACAAAGAAGAAATTTAAAAGAATATTGGTTATGCTTGTATGATGTTCCTCAGCCAACTGATATATTCTCTTTGCCATTTTTACATTGCCTTCTGAATAGTAGGGGCTTGCTTTCACAGCATCCTCTCCGGCTGCTTTTAAAATGTAAAAGAAACCACTGCAGACACTAAAATAGGGCATGGATAGAATTTCTCTTTCTGTATGGAGCTTCTGCATAGCACTGTCCATGCTGACCATGGTATCGTCTGGGAAAGGTTTCATATACTTTTGCCCAACATTAAACAGAGCCTGATTGGCGGCAAAACCTTGGAGACCATGGGCATCGCTATACTGCAGGGCTTCTTCCATGCGCGCTGCACTCCAGTTAGAACAGCCATAATACCGAATTTTGCCTTCTTTTACAAATTTCTCCATAATTTCAATGCTTTCGGCAACAGGCTGGTTGGGATCATCACGATGAAAGAAATAAAGATCGATACAGTCTGTTTTCAAGGCACTGAGACTCTCTTCAATGTCTGAGCGCATGTCGGCCTCACTCATACGGCCGGTGTGCATCGTTTCCAGTCTGGGATGGCCGCCTTTTGTAATAAGAATAACTTCGTTTCTCTTTTTTGAATTTTCAAACCATCTGCCAAGGGCTTTTTCTGATTCGCCGTCAGCATACATTCTAGCGGAATCAAGGACGTTGCCGCCCAAATCCATATACTTCCGAATAATCTTATCCAGCGTGTCATCACCAAACACTTTGCCTGCGCCAACCGTGCCAAGTACCACTGGATAAATTTCTAAATTGGTTTTTCCTACTTTTTGTCTATGCATAATAGCCTCCGACAGCAGAGCTGCGATGTCAAATTATTTTCATTTTTTCAGCCGCTGTGCAGATTTCTGCACAGCGGCATATAGATGGCCAAACGGTGTTTTATTTGTGCGAAAAGAATTTTTTATAAATCAATAGCCGTTGTTGGCGTGTCCACGCAAAGCCAAATGCCATGCAAACCCAGAAATCTCATCGCGGGCAAAGACTTTCCACAAAACACCTTCCTTATTGTAAGTCATGGTCTCTTCATTGAACACAACGCCTTTTTCCTCCAGATACTTCTTTGCGTTGACAATATCATCGCAAAGGACGGAGAAATGGCCTTTGGTACCTTTCCCGGGACCATTAATGATCTCGATCCGGTTCTCGTCGATATTCCAACCGAACGGAGGTGCATCAACTACATCAAAGCCAAACAAAAACACCAGTAAATCAACTACTTTTTTGGCTTCCTCTTCATTCTGGTGCCAAATGCCGAGATGACCGATGCTGAAATTAAAATCTTTAGCTTCCATAATTTTTCTCCTTTAATTAAAAATTTTTCCGATGAATGATAATAGATTTTTAATGCCGCTTTTCTTTTAAATCTTTCAATGCACGAATCAGCGTTTCATTCTCAATGTGCAGGCCAACAGAAATGCGGGCAAATTTGAAATCGCCTCTGATGATGATGCCGTACGGAAGCAGATCGTCGTGTACATCTGCTGCGGGTCTGCCAAAATCTACCCACAGGAAATTTGACTGAGACGCGTAGACCTTGTAGCCGAGAGCTGTTATTTCCCGGATCATGTATGCACGCTCAACAGCATTATTTTCAACGGTCTTCAACCTAAATTCTTCATCATCAAGGGCTGCAATTGCGCCATCTACGCCGAACACATTTAGGTCGCGTGCCGCCATAGCTTTGAACAGGTAGTCTGTAATTTCTTTGCAAGCAACAGAATACCCCATTCGTGCGGAGGCCATTCCGTATACTTTAGAAAATGTACGCACAACAACGATATTCGGAAATTCAAAAATGTAGGGGATCAAAGTCAGATTTTCGGGGTCATCAGCAAAATCTACATACGCTTCGTCCGCGACCAAAATGGCCCCCTTGGGAAGTACCGACAAAATATCCAGCATAGCTTCACGGGGTACCGCTGTACTGGTTGGATTATTGGGGTTGCAGAGCAAGAGAATCTTGGTGCGATCAGTAATTGCCGCCTTAATGGCTGCAATGTCCATAGTCTGGTCATCTTTTTTGCACGGGATATCGACAATTACACCACCGTTTCTGAACACCCAATTGTAATAGGGGGGATAAGAGGGGTTTGAAATAATGCATTCATCGCCCGGGCAGATAAAGACTTCGCATATGTCTTTCAAAACATTTGCTGCGCCACTAGAAATATAGATATTCTCTGGCGTACAATTAAACTTTTGAGCAAGTTTTGCGCGCAGAATGGTTTCCCTAGAGTTGTCCGAATATAGATAACAGCTAGGTACAGCGGCCATCATCGCTTCTTTCGCCTTCGGTGAAACGCCGAAAGGATTTTCATTCGATGCTAATTTGTAGACCTGTCCATATTTTTCCCGCGCTTGAGTAAGGGGCATACAGCGGGGAATAACAGTGGTTGGAGCATCTTCCTGAATGTACTCTTTTGTCCTTTTTTCAAACATACGTTTCCTCCACGAATATCTCGATCTTTGCTTGGGAAAATGACGCAGCGAGTCAATATTAATTTCTGTTAGGTATTATAAGGCTGCTTTTATAGTGATGTAGTCAGTTGCTTTACTATCAATGAACATCCCCGGTATACCCTTCGGGCAGAGCGGAAAAGTCTTCGTCAAAGTACTTCAGGCAGAGTTCCGTCAATGTTCCGTCTTCACGCATTTCCAGCAAGCATGCATCAACTTTTTCCTGCAGCTCGGTTGCATCTTTACGGAACAGGAAGTAGCTGTCGGGCTCTTCGATTGACTTTGCCTCGTCATCGGCCAGAGAAATCACCTTAAACTCATAGCCACGCTCTTCTCTTGCAATTGCAAAATCGGTAACATTCGCGATTACTGCATCGCAACGACCTTCCAGCATCATACCGATGTTGTCGACCGAGGTGGCTTCCATATAATCCAGCTGAACCGGGTTGTCAGGATGCTGCTCATTAAAAGCTTCCAAAAACAGAGTTGCTCCAGTTCCGGGAATGGCAATCATGTGCTTGCCACAAATGTCCTCCAGAGAGTTAATATCTGTATTATCAGAAGGAACGGCCAAGGCATAAGGTGTGTGGAAGTATGTTACCGTGCTGTAGAGGTAGTTGTCTGCGCGCTCCTGCTTCCAAGTGATAGCTGAACCAACCATGTCAAACTTTTTGGCATCCAAGCCAGGGGTTAGAGCAGAAAATTCACCGCAGCAGTAGAGCTCAAACTCAACATCTTCCAAACGCTCGTCCAGTTCTTTGATAATGTCAATTTCATAACCGGCATAACTACCGTCATCATTTACATAGTTCAGTCGCGCAGCAGTGCCAGGAAACGCATACACAACATGCATGATGTCATCGGAGGTTTCTTCGCTGTCTGCTTGGTTGGATGTGTTATTTGTGGATGAATTGTTTGCATTGCTAGAGTCATTCGCAGAGTTAGATGCGCAGGCTGCTAACCCCACAGCCATCGTGAGAGCCAGTAACAGTGCTATAACCTTTTTCATGTTATTTTCCTCCACTTAAAATTTATTTATGTCATCACTCTGTGACATAATACATAATTAACGATGAGCAATTCGATATAAGAATTGCTGTGTCTTTTCTTTCTGCGGGTGGTTGAAAATTTGGTCAGGTGTACCCTCCTCATAGAGGATACCATCCGCAAAAAGTGCTACACTGTCCGCACATTCTTTTGCAAAGCCCATCTCGTGCGTCACAATGATTAATGTTGTTCCCTTGTGGGAAATCTTCCGGATAACATCAAGAACTTCTCCAACCATTTCCGGATCAAGTGCTGATGTTGGCTCATCAAACAAGATCACCTTTGGTGCGATGGCCAAGGCCCGGGCAATGCCTACTCTCTGCTGCTGGCCGCCAGAAAGCTGATGCGGATAGTAATGTATCCGGTCAGAAAGCCCAACACGGTCAAGTTCTGCTTTAGCAATCTCTTCCGCCTGCTTTTTGTTCATCTTTTTGACAACAACCAATGCCTCCATTACGTTTTGAAGCGCTGTTTGATGTCTAAACAGATTGTATGATTGAAAAACCATTGCCGTGTTTCGCCGAACATTTAAAATATCAGAATTTTTGACTTTTTTCATGTCCAGCTGGATATCATCGAGAATCAGAGTTCCTTCTTCTGCTCGTTCCAAAAAGTTCAAAGTTCTCAGAAAGGTGGATTTTCCGGATCCGCTGGCGCCAATAATTACATTAACATCTCCGGTATTAATCTTCCAATCGACTCCACGTATAACATGGTTTTTCCCAAAACTCTTGTGCCAATTTCTGACTTCAATCATGCCTCCACACCCCCGTCGATTTGCAATTGGGCTTCACCGCTTTCGCGAATCTCCCGGTCATAGAAGTTGATCTTCTTTTCTACCCATTTTGTAATAATTTCCACAAAGATACAGATAACCCAGTAAGTAAGAGCTGCACAGGTATAAGCTTCAAAATAATGGAAGTTTCTTCCACCAATGATTTTGGCTTTACCCATCAAATCCACAACGGAAATGGTGAATGCGAGGGAGGTTCCTTTCAGCATAGAAGAAATTGCGTTACCAAAAGACGGAACGGCAACAATCATAGCTTGAGGCAGTGTTACACGAACCAGTGTTTGGAGTCCTGTCATTCCAATAGACTTTGATGCCTCTATCTCCTTCTTGTCCACTGACAGCAAAGCAGCTCGAATTGTCTCGGATTGATATGCGGCGTCTTGCAAAATAAAAGCTGTCACTGCAAAAGAAAATGGTGTAATATCACTTACCGAAATATTGGTTCCCTGTGCAGTATTAATCACATCAACAATAATCGGCAAACCATAATAAGTCATATAGAGAAGGACCATCGGCGGTACTCCTCGCATAAAGGAGACATACACTGTGCAGATTTGGCTCAGCACAGGGACCCGATTGATCTTTACCAATGCAATCAATAGTCCAAGAAGAATGCTGAAAATAACAGCAATTACTGTCATTTTGAGAGTCACAGGTAGACCCTGAAGAATAACTGGCCAATATTCCCAAAGTAAACTAACATCAAACACGGATGGATCGAACTCCTTTCTGAATCCCTTGGATCACACGATTCCTAAACAATCCCCAGATTGTCGGACAGGAATTTACCTCTTGCTTGTCACTTGAATTTCATAATCCTTTACTATTTTTAGCCAAGAATCTGAAACAGGAACGCCGTTGCTCATACAGTAATAATCCCAAACATCGGCAAACGGGAGGCTCTTGGATTCTTCCAGCAAAGCCAAGCGGGTCGTATAGTCGCCACTGCGCTCTGCCTTTCGAATAGCAGATATCGGATCCAGGGCTGCTTTCAGAAGTGCTTTTCTTGTGTTTCGGATGCCAATCACCCAGCAGGCAATCCGATTAATTGATGCGTCAAAATAGTCAAGGCCAACATGGACGCGGGATTGATAGTTGTTGTGAACGATTTCGGTTGCAATTGACTGAAGCTCGTCATTCCAAATGACTACATGGTCGCTGTCCCATCTGACACCTCGGCTGACATGTAGCATAACTTCCGGAACAAAATTGAGAATAGCTGTCAATTTTGCAGCAATGCTTTCTGTGGGGTGAAAATGTCCTGCATCCAATGTATAGAGGATCTTTCTGGTTGCGGCATACATGAGAGAAAACTCGTGGCTCGCTACGGTATAACTTTCAACGCCTAGACCAAAAAGCTTACTTTCTAGTGCATCAAGTGTATATTGAGGGTCAAATTTCGCTTCAAATATTTCGTCCAATGATTCCTGCATTTTTTCGCGAAGGCTTTTCGTATCTGCTGGAACATCTTTATAACCATCTGGAAACCAGAAATTGTCAATGCAAACTTGTCCCGTCCGTTTTCCAATCTCTGCAGAAATTTCACGGCAACGCTTGCCATGCTCAATCCAAAAGCGGCGTTTTTTTTCATCCAGACTCGTAATTGAGAAATTACCGTCCATCATAGGATGAGAAAAAAATGTGGGATTGAAATCCAGTCCGATGTTTCTTTCGTTGGCCCAATTGATCCAGCGTTCAAACAGTGAGACATCAAATTCATCTCGATCCACTTTGCGATTGCCTTTTTCTGCATGAATGGCATGCAGCGCCACCTTCATTGTTCCTGGAACGCACGACAGCGCAACATCGATGTCACTTCTTAACTCATCAGCATTTCTGGCTCTGCCTGGATAATTTCCTGTAGCCTGAATCCCACCTGTAAGAATTTCAGCGCCTTCGAATCCAAGCAAATCGTCTCCTTGCCAACTGTGCATCGAAATAGGGATTGCATCCACTTCGGCAATCTTTTCTTCAACATCGACGCCTTGGTCCGCGTAAATCTTTTTTGCGAGGTCATACCGATTTAGGATGTCCGAATCATTCATAGCATGCTTGTCCTTTCATAATGTATAGGTCACCATCCAGGGAAACAATTGATAAGCAGAATTACAATCCCATGGTAGTAATCATAGTTCGCGGTGGGGCGCTCGCATCTACTCTTGTATATTGACAGAGGATTGGTTTGCTGCTGTGCACCCATATAGCATAAGGAACATCAGAGGGAACAGATTTCCCTTCTTTATTTTTTATTTTATCAATGCGAATATGACTTGTTCGATTGGCGGGGCAAACGCTATGAAATCCTGCCATAAACTCCTTATCCTCAAAGTAAAGAGTGAGATCGATCGCTGCATCCTCGGTGCCTATGTTTAGCACGCAAACAGCTTCGTGGCTTACTCCGTCCTTCGGGTTTGGAAGGTATGCATCAGGGAAAAACCAGTCTGTCATTAAACGACCACATGCTGACATATTGCTTACTCCTTTAACAGGTCATTCTATTGGGCTTCTTGATTTCCTTTTAGCAATTGCTTTATAAATGATTTAGTAAAATCGCTCAAAATTTACGCTTTTAGAATACAGTCGTTTTTTGCGTTTGTCAATATGTTTTAATAATTTTAGTAATTTTAGTTTTGGGGGTTTTGCTTTTTGGAGGTGATTATTTCCTGTTATTTCCTAAGTTATAAAAAAATGGATATCGAAATATTGAATATTGTTAATAATAGTGCATTTTGCTTTTTTAAAAATATTTATTATATTTTTTATTTAGGCATATTGCGGTGTTGGAAATAATATGCTATCATAAACATAAATTAACTTGTGTGCTCTTTTACTTTTTTTGCTAAAAGAATATATTATTGCCGCCTACAAGCTTTTTGACTTCTTGAATACATTTTAGTAAATTTATAGTGTTGAGCTTTTTTGCAACAAGTATATTGCTTTTGTTAGACCCGATAGGCCTCGGCTTTTTATTTAAAACGGCCGCCGCTTTTGAGAGGGACTTTGTCCAATTTCTTGAACGCACAACAGAGCAAGATAATAAAATAATTCTGCCGACTCAGGAGGATGATCTTATATGAAGTTGAAAGATATTGCTGAATTGGCTAAAGTTTCTCCATCTACGGTTTCCTTGGTAATTAATAACCGCAATGGTGTGAGTCCCAAAAAAAGAGAAGAGATTTTAAAGCTTTTGAATGAGTATGGATTTGAGGTCCATCCATCTAAGGAGGAACCTGCGCCTACTTGCAATAGTATCCGCTTTATAAAATGCAAGCGTCATTCGATGTTGGTCGACGGAAACCCCGGTTTTACCAGCGCAATTATTGATGCGGTGGAACTAGAATGCAGACGGCAAGGGTATGAGCTTGTTATTATCACCTGCACCGCAGAAAACTTACATACAATATTGCAACAAATTCGGCCAGAGACTTCTGCCGGGATATTGCTGCTTGGAACTGAATTGACGGAACAGGATATTGCTCAGTTACCGTTGCCGTGTGTTCCGCTGGTCATTCTGGATAACGCACCTCAGCTTTCAGACATTAATTGCATCACTATGAATAACTATGATGCGATCTACCATGCCGTTCACCATCTGGTGTCCTATCATCATCAGCATATTGGCTTTTTGGCTAATCTGTACCCTTCTAATAATTGCCTTGCTCGTAGAGTTGCATTTATAGAAGCTTTGCGCCAGCATAATATCCCCTTTGATCCCAACTTGGTTTATGAGGTCCACCCAACTCCGGATGGTGCATATCAATCCGTCAAGGAACTGTTGGAAAGCGGGACTGCTTTTCCCTCTGCGCTTGTTGCCAATAACGACAGTATCGCGTTGGGGGCAATTAAAGCATTCAAGGAGTTTAATATCGATGTTCCGCATGATATATCTGTTATCGGATTTGATAATATTCCGCTGTCGAGCATTACAGATCCTCCGCTGACAACCATGGAAGTGCCATGCAAAGAAATGGGAATATGGGCTGTACGCCTGCTCTGCGATCGCATCCGCTATCCTTCGTCAGCCGTGACAAAAATGCAAGTTTCAACTAAGCTCCTGATCCGTAACAGTACCATTGACTTGCTGCAAAAATGAGGATGCTTTCTGAGGTATCATTTAGCCGTATTTTTCCGGTATTTTATTGAAAATTATAAAAATTAAGAAACCTTGGAGATGAAGAGATGCATTATTATATCGGTTTGGATAATGGCGGAACTACAACAAAAGCGGCAATATTTGATTGTTTTGGGAAGCAAATTGCCGTAAGCAGCATTTCTACCTCCATGATTGCCTCACAGCCTGGCTACGTGGAACGGGATATGGAAGAAATGTGGATGGCAAATTGCAGTGTTGTACGTAATGTTTTGCAACAGGCGAGGATTTCTCCATCAGATATTGCATGTATTGGGATCTGTGGCCATGGAAAGGGCCTTTATTTGTGGGGTAAGGATGGGAAACCTGCCCGCAATGGGATTATGTCTTCTGATAATCGTGCATATGAATATCCAATACAGTGGAAAAACGATGGAACGGAAGAAAAGGTGTTTTCTCTTTCTTGTCAACATATTCTAGCGTGCCAACCCGTTTCCCTGCTTGCCTGGATACGGGATCACGAACCTAATGTAATAGAGAAGGTTAAGTGGATTTTTTCTTGTAAAGATTATGTCCGTTTCCGTTTCACTGGTGAAGCACGTGCGGAGTTAACAGATTACTCTGGGGCCAATTTTTTAAATTTATATACTCGTCAGTATGATATAGAGTTGCTCCGTCTGTTCGGCTTAGAGTGCTTTGCCGACGCGCTTCCCCCTCTATGTACCGCAACAGAAATCTGCGGCAGGGTAACGCCTGAAGCCGCTGCTGCATGCGGCTTGTGTGAGGGAACCCCTGTTATTGGTGGAATGTTTGATATCGATGCCTGTGCCCTAGCCGTGGATGTTATAGACGAATCTTACATCTGTATGATTGCTGGTACATGGTCCATTAACGAGTATCTTCGAAAAGCTCCCATTATCGACGGACGGGTACAGATGAATTCTTTATTCTGTCTGCCAGAATACTATTTGATTGAAGAAAGTAGTGCTACTTCTGCAGGAAATAACGCCTGGTTCATGCGACAGCTTCTTCCTGAAGTAGCTGAAGAAGCTGCCCAAAAAGGAAAAAATATCTATGAAATAATGAATGAATGGGTAGAGTCAATTGACCCTGCTGAATTTATTCCTGTCTTTCTTCCTTTCTTGATGGCGTCAAATGTACACCCCAACGCAAAGGGCACTTTTGTAGGCATCAGTGTTAATCACACCAGAAAACATCTTTTGCGCAGTGTTTATGAAGGTATTGCGTTCTGCCACAAATACCATTTGGAAAAACTTCTGGTTACAAGAAATGCTCCGCCAAAAGGTATCCGCTTGGCTGGAGGTGTGGCAAAATCCCCTGTGTGGACACAAATGTTTGCGGATATCCTTTGTTTGCCGGTCGAAACTGTTATGACCGATGAAACCGGTGCGTTAGGTTGTGCGATTGCATCCGCAGTGGCTGTTGGGGATTATAACAGCATGGCGGAAGCAGCCTCAGCCATGTGTCATATTTCTCCCCCTATATATCCTCGAGAAACATACAAGGCGTTATATGAAAAGAAATATGCGCTCTATAAGCGCGTTATTGAATGCCTTGACCCTATTTGGGGAGAGATGCAAAATTTGATTGAAGGGAAATAGTTTCGTGGGGAAATTACAGGCGCAGAAGGGAATATTTTACTATGGCAAACCACAGCGAATTTTATAAGCTAGGCCTTTATGAAAAAGCTTTTCCTGGCGGCCTTTGTTTTGATCAAATGCTGAGCGAAGCAAAAGAACTTGGCTTTGATTGGTTGGAAATTAGTATTGATGAATCCAGTGAACGTCTACAGAGATTAGAGTGGGTTGATTGTGAAAAACAGCAGTTGGTGTATGCTATTAAGCAAAGCGGTATGCCTATTCGGACCATGTGCTTGAGTGGGCATCGCAAATATCCACTTGGTTCACACGATGCTGCCACCAGAGAGCGTTCGTTAGAAATTATGAAGCGAGCCGTTGATTTTGCTGGTCAAGTGGGTATTTCTGTTATTCAACTTGCTGGTTATGATGTTTATTATGAAGATCATGATGAGTTGACGCAGGGATACTTTGAGGAAAATCTGACGAAAGCTGTTACAATGGCAGCAACGTCAGGTGTTATCTTGGCTTTTGAAACTATGGAAACTCCTTTTATGGATACAGTTGATAAAGCCATGAACTATGTCCGACAAATGAATTCCCCTTGGCTGGGAATATATCCGGATATTGGGAATCTACAAAATGCGGCGGTGTTGTACCATACGAATGTTGTAGAAGACCTTGCAACAGGTGCTGAGCATATTTTTGCCATGCATTTAAAAGAAACGCGTCCAGGAGTATACCGCAATATGGCTTTTGGGACAGGCCATACAGACTATGCGGCTTGCCTGGAATTTGCAGCAGCGCACAATATAAGAATGTTTACAGCAGAATTCTGGCATAAAGAGGGTGAGGATTACTTAGATGTGATTTCTCGCTCTGCAGAATTTGTGCGAGGAAAGCTGGATTTAGCGTTTATGAGCAAATAGTGAGACCGAGTCTAAGGAGTATGATGTCCACACATACACAGGAGCAAAGTGAAAACATATGAATCTGTGAAAAAATCCATACTGGTAGAAAGATGGACAGTGTATTAATTTAATGTAAAAAGCACAGAAAGCGATAACCGCTTCCTGTGCTTTCTTTTTTACTTTAAATTTCTTAACATGACGACTTTGCAGCATCAAATCACGGCAGTAAAGAGGCGGATGTTGTGACCATCTGTTCCGCCGTGGGGAGTTTATCCACAAAAAGATATGCAATCCGCTTCCCATAGAGGAGAATATCGATGTTCCTAGCCCCGGAGGAAATTCTTAGAATGGGCCCAACGGAAATAGACCGCTTCCCAGAGCGGCAAAGCAGATCAGGCCCAGACATACCGCCAGAGCAATGACCACGCTTTCATCCACCTTGCTGCTCCGCCTTTTCAGCAGCCGCAGCAGGCCCCAGGTCCCTACGACCAACACCGCCGCAGCGCCTGCCAGAGTCAGAAGGAACAAGGTCCGCCCTGCCGCTGCCGTGGTCCACAGCAGCAGCAGATAATATGCGGCGTAGGTGGCCACCGGAAACCACTGGACGATTCGCCGGAGCCGGATGTTGGCGGAGAGACAGGCCCCGCCCCGCTCCACTGCCCGCCGGGAGCGCAGGTACCACACCAGGTAGTCCGCCACCAACCACAGCATACAGAGAGTCAGTACAAAGGGCAGCACGGCCCATGACAGATAGAGGATACTGCTGCCCCCGGGAAGGGAGGCAACCCAGGCGGGATAGCCCCAGGTGGGCCAGTACAGAACCAGCATCAGCGGCAGCAGGATGGCAAGAGGCAGCAGCAGTGTTTTCTTTGTGCTGCGGTGAATGGCGGTAAGTTTTTCCTTCTCGTCGGTCTCAATGGGCACCGGGGCGGTTCGGTCACTGACAAAAACCTGCTGGGGCCCATAGCAGCACACCAGCTGCCACCCGGCGGCGGCACAGTAGTCACAGTAGGTGACCTGGTCCTCCGCCGGTTCTCCAAAGGTTCCCTGAAACTGGGAGTCGGGGAAGTAGGTAATGGCGTAGTGGAGCTCTGCCGGTTTTTCCTGCCGGTAGGTCCAGAAGAAGGACCCTACCTTCTCCAGCTGCCAGCCCTTTCGGGCCATCAGCTCCAGGTGTTGGGTAATGGATGCCGTGTCCCAGGGGAGAAAGCTCTCCAGGCGATGCTTTTTCTTCTGGTTCATGGTGCTGTCTCCTTTCCGTCAGAATCCGATGGTGAGCCATCCGGGTTTTCCGGCAAAGTCTAGGTCAGGGCCGGAGGGCGGCGGCGATCACCGCCATCTGTTCCGCCGTGGGGGTAAACTCCAGCACCAGAACGACAATTCGGTCCCCATATAGGAGGACGTACCGCCGATATGGGGAGAGATCCTCCCGGACCATAGCCCGGTCCGCGCCCCATGGATCAGGATCTGTCTCCTCAAAATTGAGATAGAATCCATCGAAATCCGACACCTTTTTCCAGCACCACTCCCTCAGCCAGCCCCAGGAAATGTCCGCCGTGTCATACTCCAACTCAGGCAGGTTGCTGTCCTCCCCGTAGATCTCCTGGCTGTACTGGACCCGACGCATCAGCGGAGAGGTCTGCTCCTCCCGCCGGTAAGAGCAGTGATCTGCTTCCGTCACCGTGTAGCCAAGATCCTCCAGGGTCAGAGGGATGGTATCGCGGTAGATATTCCAGGTGCGGCCGTCAGAGTCGGTATAAACTTCCGCCGAGGCGGGAGACTCCGATTTGGGCAGCAGGGTGGTGATCCCTTTTACTACCACCGCTGTGTAGAGGATGCTTAATACCACCGCCCCGACGACGTAAACCACACGGTTGAAGGTCCGGGAGCCGCCCATGGATTTCAGCAGGCGCAGCAGGCCGTAAACCCCTGCCAACAGGAGTAAAACACAGCCCAGGATCGCCAGGGCAAACAGCAGTCCCCGCCCGCCGGACGTGGATACAAATGGCCACAGAAGCGCCGCCATGGCTATGACCAGGACGGTCCACTGAAAGAGCAGCCGGGGGAGCGTGTGGGAGGAGAGGCAGGTGCCGCCCGCATCCACCGCCCGCCGGGAGCGGAGATACCAAACTAGATAGTCCCCCACCATCCCCAGGGACAGCAGGATCAGCAGCGCGATGGCCAGCAGGAACAGCAATTGCTGGCTGCTGCTGAGGGTGGAGAGCACGGAGTAGTGGGTAAGGGACCTCAGCCGCATCACTAGGTTCAAAATCCACACCGCCGCCAGAGCGCCGTAGGGCAGGAGCAGCATCTTCTTCATGGCGCCGTGGATGGCGGTGAGCTTCTCCTTCTCGTCGGTCTCGATGGGTACCGGGTCCGGCCGGTCGTTGACAAAGATCTGCAGGGGACCGTAGGTGGACACCATTTCCCAGCCCGCGGCGGCGCAGTAGTCGGCGTAAGTCTCCTGCTCTCCTGTAAGCTGGCTGTCAAACACGGATGCATCGGGGAAATAGGTCATGGCGTAGTGGAGGTTTGCAGGCTCCGCTTTCCGGTAGGTCCAGAAGGGGTTCCCAGCGTTCTCCAGCTGCCACCCCTTCCGGGCCATCTTCTCCAGGTGCCGCTCCACATAGGCCCCGTCCCAGGGGAGATACCACACCAGCCGCCGTTTTTTCTTTTCTCTCATGGCCGTCCCTCCTTTCCGTACTTCCGATAGTGGTTGAGCTGTTCCTCCAGCCGTCGGGCCTCCTCCCGCAGCAAAAGCTGGCCGCGGACGGTGATCTGATAGCTTTTCCGCCGGCCCTCCACCTTTGTCTCCCGGATGAAACCCTCCTTCTGGAAGTTTTCCAGGAGGCTGTAGAGAGTGCCGGGGCCGATGGCTACCCGGCCCTCCGTCATGGCAGCTACCCGCTCCATGATGTCCACACCGCACTGTTCCTCTTCCAGGCACAGGAGGATATAAAACATCTGCTCCGTCAAGGTCTGGTATTTCTCTCTGGGCAAAGCAGTCACCTCCTAAACATCGATAATCGATATTTACAACTGCACTATAACATCGATTATCGATATTGTCAAGGGGCCGGGCTGTTTCCTAAAAATATTCTCCTGTTTTCGCTGAAATGTCTGTCTGGAAGAACTGGCGGACAAAGAACCGCCGGCAGAATTTCTGCCGGCGGTGAGCATTATATTCAGGGATCACAGACTTTGCAGGGAATGTAGCCATAGGAGATGGCCTCCTCCCTACTGACAAACCAGGCGGTGTTCTCCGGGAGGATCTTTTTTGCGTGGCGGCAGGTGGGGTAGTGGAACTTGTTGGACTCCGTACTGCCGATGTAAGTCCCGGTGGTATGGCCGGGGACATTATTCCCCTGGCCGGAGGAGTCACCGGAAGAGGCACCGGTACTGTCGCCGGGGGTCTGAGAGGAACTGCCGCCAGCGTTTTCCTCGGTAGGCGGTGTAACGGGAGTATACCCATCACTGGTGAGGATCACGGTATTGGTGGCGCTGTCCCAGGTGACAGTCAGGTCCAGAGCTTCGGAGATGGCCCGGACGGGCAAATAGGTGGTGCCGTCCAGAAGAAACGGCTCCACATGGTTCCCTGCCGCATCGGTGGGAGAAAGGGATACGCCGTCAAGGATAATGGCAATGTCACGATAGGTAATGGACGCGGATACGGTTCCCTGGGTGGCTTTGGCTGCCTCCACCGGCGCTACAGAGGTGCCGCCGGAGGTCAGTGTCACAGTGTTGGTGGTACCGTCCCAGGCAACATCCAGGCTCAGGGCGTTGGCGACGCCGCGGACAGGCAGGTAGGTAGTGCCGTCCAGAATAAAGGGCTCTACAGAGCGGCCCTCGGCGTCTACCGGAATGATGGGCTGCCCATCCAGGGTCAGGGAGATACCGCGATAGGTGATGGAAACGGTCTCCGTTCCCTGAGATGCCGCCGCCGGGGCGGCCAATACCAGTGCCAGGCACAGGGCAAGAATACAGGACATGGCTTTTTTCATAGATAATTTTCCTCTCTCCGTTGTATTGGCGGATTGGTCCGCCGCTTTTAACAGTAGCAGGCACTATGAAACAGGTCAATGGATATCCCAAGAAGAAAACTGGAAAAACAGGCCGCAGCCGGAAGGTTCCGACTGCGGCCTGGCTGAGTGAAAAACTGTTGTCTGCGGAAAGTGACGCTTACAGGCCCATCTCCGCCTTGACTTCCTTGAAGCACTGTACGGCGAAGTCCAGGTCCTCCTTGGTGTGGCCAGCGGAGATCTGAGTGCGGATACGGTCCTTGCCCTTGGGCACCACGGGGTAGCAGAAGGCCACCACGTATACGCCTTTCTGCAGCATCCGGTCGGCAAACTCGTGGGCGATCTTGGCGTCGTAGAGCATGACGGGGACAATGGGGTGCTCGCCGGGCAGCAGCTCGAAGCCCAGCTTCTCCATCTCGGCACGGAAATACCGGGCATTCTCATGGACCTTGTCACGCAGCTCCGTGGAAGCGGTGAGCAGCTCCAGGGTCTTGAGAGAGGCGGCGCAGATAGCGGGGGCCAGGGTGTTGGAGAACAGGTAGGGACGGCTGCGCTGACGCAGCAGGTCGATGATCTCCTGGCGGGCAGCGGTGTAGCCGCCGGAGGCGCCGCCCAGGGCCTTGCCGAAGGTGCCGGTGAGAATGTCTACCCGGCCCTGCACGCCGCAGAACTCAGGAGTGCCCCGGCCCTTGTCGCCCATGAAGCCCACGGCGTGGCTGTCGTCCACCATCACCAGAGCGTCATACTCGTCGGCCAGGTCACAGATGCCCTGGAGGTTGGCAATATAGCCGTCCATGGAGAATACGCCGTCGGTGGCAATGAGCTTCACCTGGCAGCCAGCAGCTTTGGCCTCCTCCAGGCAGCGGCGGAGATCCTCCATGTTGTTGTTCTTGTAGCGGAAACGCTTGGCCTTGCACAGCCGGACGCCGTCGATGATAGAGGCGTGGTTCAGCTCGTCGGAGATCACCGCATCATCGGGGCCCAGCAGGGTCTCAAAGAGACCGCCGTTGGCGTCGAAGCAGGAGGAGTAGAGAATGGCGTCATCCATGCCCAGGAACTCGCTGAGCTTGTTCTCCAGCTCCTTGTGGATAGCCTGGGTGCCGCAGATGAAGCGGACGGAGCTCAGACCAAAGCCCCACTGGTCATAGCTGGCCTTGGCGGCCTCCTTCAGGGCGGGGTGGTCGCTGAGACCCAGGTAGTTGTTGGCGCACATATTCACCACCCGCTTGGCGGCGGTGGTGTCGATGCGGGACTGCTGGGGGGTGGTGATGATCCGCTCGTCCTTCCAGGTACCAGCCTCACGGATGGCGGCCAGTTCCTGACGGTACTTCTCGATAGCTGTCTTCATGTGCTCATCCTCCTTTTTATTCCCCCTTTTTCTTGTAAGAAAAAGAGGCAAAAAGAACTTTTGCGCGAAACCCTGTTTCGCGTACGGGTTTGATACAAAAAGGTTATCTGGTATGCGAAACGATAGTTTCGCAAAAAGTTTTCTTTTGATTCTTTTCTTTTTCAAAAGAAAAGAATGGATAGGCAGTCGTTACTTGCTCCAGTCCAGGATGACCTTGCCGGACATACCGCTGTTCATGGCGTCGAAGCCCTTCTGGAACTCGGTGTAGTGGAAGCGGTGCGTGATAACGGGGGTGAGATCCAGGCCGCCCTGGACCATATAGCTCATCTGGTGCCAGTTGTCCATTTTCCGGCCATAGATACCCTGGAGGGTCAGGCCCTTCATGATGACGCTGTTCATATCCATAGGCACAGGCTTGTTGGAGATGCCCAGGAGGCTGATCTTGCCGCCGTTGCGCATGACGGAGATCATCTGCTGCAGGGCGATACCGCTGCCGCTCATCTCAAGGCCGATGTCAAAGCCCTCGACCAGACCCTGCTTGCGCATGACCTCCGGCAGATTCTCCTTCTGGACGTTGACAGCGGCGTCAGCGCCCATCTTCCGGGCCAGATCCAACCGGTACTCGTTCATATCGGTGATGACTACCCGGCGGGCACCGGCGTACTTGCAGATGCCGGCGGCAATGATGCCGATGGGGCCGGCACCGGTGATGAGCACGTCCTCGCCCACCAGATTCCACATCAAAGCGGTATGGGTGGCGTTGCCCACGGCGTCGAAGAAGGCTACCACGTCCTCGGGCAGGCTCTCATCAATGATGATGACGTTGCTCTCCGGGATGCAGACATACTCCGCGAAGGCGCCGTCCCGATCCACGCCTACACCCTTGGTGTCCTTGCACCACTGGATGTTGCCGGTGTGGCAGTTGCGGCAGCGGCCGCAGGTGATGTGGCCCTCGCCGCTGACCCGCTGGCCCACATAGAGGCCGGTGACACCAGCGCCCAGCTTGGCTACCTCGCCCACATACTCATGGCCGATGACCATGGGGGGCTTGATATGCTCCTGAGCCCAGGGGTCCCAGTTGTAGATATGTACATCTGTGCCGCAGATGGCGGTTTTGTGAATTTTAATGAGCACTTCGCCGGGACCGGGTTCGGGGATGGGAACCTGCCGGAGCTCCAGACCGGGGCCGGCAACGGGCTTTACCAGTGCGTCCATGAGCTGTGCCATAATTGTCCTCCTTACACAAACAATAAGTTTGGGTTTCGTTGTTCCTATGTGGACAGTATACGCTGGGCCGGAAAAAATGTCAATAAAAGCTTTCAGAAAATGGAAGAAAAGTTCCGGCGAAAAAGGAGGGGCAAACAGAGGCGGCAGGCTGCGGAAAAAGGACAGGGAGACGGTAAAAAGGGCACAGCCCTCCCGGAAAAATATACCGGAAGGGCTGTATAAGGATCAGTCGCAGCGATGGGTCATGATGTGGAGGATAATGCGGTCGGTCTCGTGCATACCCTCCTTGGCCAGAACGCCCACATTGGCGATGGTGTTGTCCACGCCCTTGGTGACGATGCCGTCACCGCTCTTGAACTCCTGGTGGTTGCGCCACATGTGGTAGCCCAGAATGCCAGCGTCCACGCTGGCGGCGATCTTGGCAGCGCAGGAGGGCTTGGCGCCGTCGCAGATGGTGCCGGAGAGGATGGCCACGGCGTTGACGATGGTGTGGGCAATGGCGTCATAGGTGCCCTCCACCAGGTAGGCGATGCCGGCGCCGGCGCCCACACCGGCACTGATGGCGCCGCAGTAGGCACTCAGACGGCCGATGCCGCTCTTCTGATGGATGGTGACCAGGTCGCTGACCAGCAGAGCCCGGCGGAGCTTGTCCTGGCTGGCGCCCAGGTGCTTGGCATAGCGGATCACAGGCACAGAGGCGGTGATGCCCTGGTTGCCGGAGCCGGATAGGATCACCACCGGCTTCTCACAGCCGCTCATACGGGCGTCGCTGCCGGCGGCGGCCCAGGCCTTGGCCTCGGTTTTGATGTCGGCGGGGTAATCTCCCAGCAGAACGGAGCCGATATTGGCGCCCCAGCTGTTTTCCAGGCCCTCCTGGGCAATGGCGGAGTTATAGTTGATCTGACGGTCGATGAGCTCGCTGACCAGGGACAGGTCCACTGTGTCGGCAAAGGCCAGAATGTCTGCCACATTGAGAAGGCTCTTGTCAGTGAGGCTGTCCTCGGAGGAATCGGTCACAGGCTTGTCCAGCAGGACCTGGCCGTCCTTCTCGATGTGGACGATGTTGCTGTGGCTGTTGGCAATGTGGATCATAGCGGTATGCTCTCCCGCCCAGCCGGTGAGGTAGATGTCCAGCAGCCGGGGGGTATCGGCGCAGACGATCTCAATGGGCACCTCTTTGGCGTAGCGGGCAATGTCAGCGTGAGCCTCCTGGGGCACCCGGGAGATGACCTGCAGGATCTGATCGGCCTCGCCGGCCACCACGCCGGCGGCAATGGCGGCCTGAATACCCTTGAGACCGCCGGTGTTGGGGACGATGACGCTCTTGACATTTTTGATAATGTTGCCGGAGACCTCAGCCAGGATCTTTTCCGGGGTCTGGCCCAGGGCCTCCCGGAGCTTGGCGGCGCCGTAGGCAATGGCGATAGGCTCAGTGCAGCCGGTAGCGGGAATCAGCTCCTCTCGCAGGATGTTGATGTAAGCGGTGGTAATTTCCGGTGTCAGCATACAGGGTCCTCCTTCTCACACGATAAAGCAGTAAAATAAAATCAGATTATTATTCTGTAGTCTCCGGCAGAGAGTCGTCATCCTGGACCCAGTCCTGGACCTTGACCACAACATACTCCGTAGGGCTGGTGCGGATAATGACCTGCTCCAACCCGGCATTGATGATCATCCTGCGGCACATGGCGCAGGAGGTGGCGTCGGACAGGATCTCCCCGGTGGCGGCGTCCTTACCCGCCAGATACAGGGTGCCGCCTACCATGTCCCGCCGGGCGGCAGAGATGATGGCGTTGGCCTCGGCGTGAACGCTGCGGCAGAGCTCATAGCGCTGGCCCCGGGGCACCTTCATAGCTTCCCGGGTGCAGTAGCCCAAATCGACACAGTTCTTCCGGCCCCGGGGGGCGCCGTTGTAACCGGTGGAGATGATCTCGTCGTTTTTGACGATGATCGCTCCGTAGCAGCGACGCAGGCAGGTGGCCCGCCCGATGACGGTCTCGGCAATATCCAGATAGTAATTTTCCTTGCTTATACGCTCCATAGGCGGCCTCCTTGCATGATTCTTCCATCAGTATGCACGAACTTTACAGAAAAAGCAAGAAGAAAGGCGCGCTTTGTCAAAAAATACCGCCCCCTGGTATATGGGGGCGGTATCAAAAAGGCTGAAACAAGGGCGGTGGGGCGCTTTACCGGATATCTCCCCGCCGACGCAGCTCCTCCAGAATGTGGTCGTAGTAGGCCGCATCGATGCGGTACTTCCGGAGGTATACCACATAGCCCACCAGAATGGCCAGAAGAGGCAGAGCCATCATGGCAAACTTCATAATGAGGAGCCCCTGGGCGGTGACGTCCTGGGCGGTCTCCGCCCGGTTGATGCCGGAGATGATCAGGGTAACCGTCACAACACCGGTGGCGATGGCGGCACCGATCTTGTTGATGAAGGGCTGGACGGAGAACGTGATGGAATCATTGCGCCGGCCCAGCTTCCACTGGCCGTACTCAATGGTGTCCGCCAGGAACATCAGCATCAAGGTCTGGATAAAGGCCTGGCCTACAAACAGCAGTACCCCTGCCACAGCGATGGGGACCATGTTCATGGGGGCGAAGAAGAACACGGCATAGCCGATGACCACCAGCACCGTGGCGGCGGAGTAGAGCTTCTTCCGGCTGAATTTGGCGGCGAACCGGGGGAATACCAGCAGGGCCGCCAGCTGGCTCACTCCCAGCACTCCGGCAAAGACAGAGTACATGTTCTCGTCACCGTAGGCGAACTTGAAGTAGTAGGTGCCAAAGCTGGTGGTGGTGCAGTAGCCGATCATAAAGAGGGCCATGCTCACAGCAGTCCAGAGCAGCTGGTCGTTGGCAAAGAGGACCTTTCCCAGCTCCCGGAGGGAGGTGCTCTGCTCCTCCTTGAAGTCCCGGCGCTCCTTCACCCCCAGGAGGGTAAAGAGCTGGAAGCCGATCATCAGGGCACAGACGATAACAGCGAAGGTGAACCAGCCCTTCTGGCCGTCGCCGCCGAAGGCGTCGGTGAGGGCGGAGGTGGCAGGCAGGACACCCACCACCACGGCATACATGCCGATGTTGGCGCAGATCCGGGCAAAGGCGCCATAGCGCTCCCGCTGCTGCTGGTCCAGGCTCAGGGCCGGAAGCAGGGTCCAGTAGGCGATGTCGTTGACGCCGTAGAAGATGTCCCAGAGGATATAGGCCAGGGCGAAGATCACCACATAGGCCACACCGGTCACAGGGATATCCCCGAAGAGCACCAGCAGGCACACCGCGCTGACCAGGGCGCCGGTGAGGATCCAGGGCTTGAATTTGCCCCAGCGGGAGTGGGTGTTGTCGATGATGACGCCGGTGATGGGATCGTTGAAGGCGTCCAGGATGCGGAGCACGGTCAATACGCCGCCTACCAGAGCCAGCATGGCGTCATCCAGCTGCCGCACCTCTGTGAGGAAAAAGAGGAGATACATGCTCTCCAGGGAATAGAACATATCCCGGCCAACGGTGCCGAGACCAAAGCAGTACTTGTTGCGCCTGTCCAGATTTGTCATAGCTTCCTCCCAATTGGGGGCGGGGCCGCCCCTTACCGGCGGCTCACGCCAGGATCACAGCCTCCCAGGGCTGCAAGGTGCCGTCAAAGGATTCCCGGGCATAGTTGTCCCGCAGGATAGTCCCCCGACAGGCGGTAGTAGCCGGGTTGTCGCTGAAATTGAGGACGATGGTGAGAGATCCCTGACCCGGCAGTTCCCGCCGGTAGGCAAAGACCTGCTTGGTGGATTCCAGCGGAGTGAACGCTCCCCGGCGCAGAACTTTGGTATCCCGCCGCAGAGCGATGAGATCCTGGTACCAGTGGAAAAGGGAATTTGGGTCCTCCTCTTGGGCGGCGAGATTCACATCCTTGCAGTTGTGGTTGATGCCCAGCCACGGACGGCCGGTGGTGAAGCCCGCGCCGTCACCGCTCTCCCACTGGAAGGGGGTGCGGGCGTTGTCCCGGCTGGTGGGGGAAATGATCCGCCAGCGCAGGCCCTGGGGCACATGGAGCCGGGCGAGGACATTGTCCACGTTGAGGCTCTCCACGTCTTTGAGCTGCCGGAGCCGGGTGAAGTCGAAGTTGGTCATGCCGATCTCCTGGCCCTGGTAGATAAAGGGGGTGCCCCGGAGGGTCAGGAGCAGCGTGGCCAGGAGCTTGCCGCTCTCCAGGGGGTGGGCTTTGCTGCCGAACCGGGAGATGGAACGGGGCTGGTCGTGGTTTTCGAGATACAAAGCGTTCCAGGGCAGGGCCTTCTGCCACTTGGTGAGACAATCAAAGAGCTTTTTGGGCTTGAACTTGGTCTTGAACCACTTGATCAGCACCTGGTCGCACTCCATGTGTTCAAAGGAGAACACCATGTCCAGCTCGTGGCGGTCCATGCCGCAGAGGTCCTGGGCCTCCTTGGGGGTGACGAATACAGTCTCTCCCACTGTGAAGGCGTCAAACTCGTCCCACACCTTCCGCAGCTCCCGGAGGATCTCATGGGTGCCCTCCAGGGAGAGGTAGTGCTCCGAGCCGGTGAGAGCCAGCTGTTTTTTTCCGTTCTCCAGATTGTCCTTATAAAGGATATTGATAACATCGCAGCGGAAGCCGGCTACCCCCTTCTCCAGCCAGAAGCGCATGATGTCCTTGACTTCACGCAGCACCGCCGGGTTGTGGTAGTTCAGGTCCGCCTGGGTCTTGGCAAAGAGGTGCAGGTAGTACTGGCATCGCTGGGGGTCAAACTCCCAGCAGTCCTCACCGAAGAAGCCGGTCCAGTTGTTGGGAAGCTTCCCGTCCCCCTTCCCGTTGGCCCAATAGTAGTAGTCGGCGTAGGGACTGGTCTTGTCACGGCTCTGGCGGAACCACCAGTGCTCCGTGGAGGTGTGGTTCACCACCAGGTCCATGATGATGCGGATGCCCCGGCGCCTGGCCTCGGCGATGAGGTGTTCCATGTCCGCCATGGTGCCGTATTCCGGGTTGATGTCCCGGTAATCGCTGATGTCATAGCCGTTGTCGGCGTTGGGGGAAACATATACCGGGGAGAGCCAGATGGCGTCCACCCCCAGGGCCTGGATATGGTCCAGGCGGCGGATGATGCCGGGAATGTCCCCGATGCCGTCCCCGTTGGAGTCCTGAAAGCTCCGGGGATAGATCTGATAGATGACCGCGTCTTTCCACCATGCCATAGGCTCAGCCCTCCCCATTTATCGGGTACGCCCCGCCGCAGTACCGCTGCCACAGCTCCTCACTGACGCCGCCCTGGGCGATGACCTGACGGTAGAAGTCGCCGCTGTCCTTGACGGTGCGTTCCTGGGTGTCGTAGTTCACGTGGACCAGGCCGAAGCGGGCGCTGACCCCTTCCACCCACTCAAAGTTATCGCAGAAACACCAGTGGTAGTACCGCTCCACCGGAAGATCGCTGTTACAGAGGGCTGCCAGGTGCTCGGCAATGTACCGGGCGCGGAAGCGGTCGGTGTTGTCACAGGTGCCGTTCTCCGTGATCCAGATGGGCCGGGGCAGGAGACGGTAGAGCTTGCGGCTGACCTCCACAATGCCCTGGGGATAGATCTCCCAGCCCAGGTCATTGACAGGGCAGCCGTCGGCCACGCCGTCAGCGGGGCCGGAGACGGTGGAACGGGTGTAGTAGTTGACGGCGTGGAAGTCACAGAACTCTCCGGGGACGATGGCGGGGTGCTTTCCAATGGGGAAAGCCCGGACGCCCCGGCACATGGCGGCGGTGAGGCTCCCCTGGAACAGCTGCTCCGCCCGCTCTGCCCAGAAGCGGTGGATGGGATTTTTCCCGTCCCGGGGGGCAAATACCCGCATGTGGTTGGCAAAGCTCACCTTGGTGTCGGTATAACCCATCTGGAGCCGGGTCTTGCGGATGAGGCCGTAGGCCTCGATGTGGGCGGCAGCCAGATTGGTCATCACCCGGCTCATGGCCAGGAAGCTCCGCTTGCCCGGAGGCCAGGAGCCGTCAAAGTAGCTGTTGAAGGCGTAGACGTTGGGCTCGTTGATGGTGATGTACTCGCTGACCAGATCTCCCAGGGCCTCCACCACCTTGTGGACGTAGCGGAGGTAGTAGGTGATGTTGTCGGCGCTGAGGAAGGCGCCTTTCTCCTCCAGCCAGAGAGGATTGCTGAAGTGGTGCAGGGTGAGAAGGGGCCGGATGCCCCGCTCCTTCATGGCCGTGATCTCCTCGCGGTAGTGGTCCAGAGCCTCCTGGGAGAATACCCCCTCCTCCGGCTCGATGCGGCTCCACTCCAGGCCGAAGCGGTAGCACTGAAGGCCCATGTCCGCCATCAGGTCCAGGTCCTCCCGCCAGCGAACATAGTGCTCCGTGGCTACAGAGGGGTCGCTGTTGTCCTTGATGTAGCCCCGGCGGTACCAGTCGTACCAGTTGTTGTTTTGATCGCCGCCCTCGATCTGGGTGGCGGCGGTGGCGGCGCCCAGGAGCATCCCGGGCTTGAGCGTATATTCCATAAGGCGTGTCCTCCTTACTTTCCCTCCAATATGCTCCATTGTAAAGCGGCGGAGGGATTTTTGCAATATGGCTTTTGGATAGGACGGCGGCAGAGTGGGGAAGGTTTTTGTTTGACAGGATATGGAAGAAGCAGGGCAGATAAAAATGCGCCGGAGCGGCATGGAGCCGCTCCGGCGCATCTGCTGTATAGAGCTATAAGGGCCTCACAGCCAGAGCCGGCTGTGAGGAGGTCACCGCTTCTCCCCCGGCCGGAACACCAGGGCGGCGAGGGCGGCGAAGATCACCGCCGCGGCAATGCCGCCGGCGGTGGCGGTGAGGCCGCCGGTAAGGATTCCCAGCCAGCCCTGCTCCGCCACGGCCTTCTCAACCCCCTTGGCCAGACTGGAGCCAAAGCCCGTCAGGGGTACGCTGGCACCCGCACCCCCCCAGTCCGCAATGGGCGCATACACACCGATGGCCTCCAAAAACACGCCGGTCACAACATACCCCGTCAGGATACGGGCGGGGGTAAGCTTGGTTTTGTCGATGAAAATCTGGCCGATGACACATAGGATGCCGCCGCACAGGAATGCGTTGAGATATTGCATACATACGTCCTCCCCGGAGGAAATGCCTCCGTTATGATGTGATGGTGTCTGTCGCCTGGATGCAGACGGCGTGGCAGATACCGGGGATACTCTCGCCCTGGGAAGTGGAGACCGGGGACAGCAGGGCGCCGGTAGGGGCAAAGAGAATTTTCTTCCATTGACCTTCCTCCATTTTACCCAGCAGGTAGCCGCACAGCACCGAGGCCGAGCAGCCGCAGCCGCTGGCACCGGCGTGCATATCCTGCTTTTCGATATCGTAGAGCAGCATGCCGCAGTCCAGGTAGTTGTTCCCCATGTTCACGCCCTCCCGGGCAAAGAGCTCCGTGACCATCTGGTGGCCCAGGACCCCCAGGTCCCCGGTGAGCACCAGGTCGTAGTCCGCCGGAGTGGTGCCGGTGGAGGTAAAGTGGGCCTGGAGGGTGTCGAAGGCCGCCGGGGCCATGGCGGCGCCCATATTGTTGGCGTCGGTGACTCCCAGGTCCACGATCCGCCCACAGGTGACGGCGGTGACAGCCAGAGGGGTCTTCTCCGCACCCAGCAGGCAGCAGCCGGAGGCGGTGGCGGTCCACTGGGCGGTAGGGGAGCG
>OODG01000400.1_pt1 | contig 30946 bp, 19 predicted proteins | sample 1671621 | NCBI WGS metagenome assembly OODG01 (sample SAMN06348175, study PRJEB24527) | human gut metagenome | biome: human gut; feature: ankylosing spondylitis patient; material: feces | host: Homo sapiens | place: China | collected 2015-10 | reverse complement strand
TCCTGCGATGATTCCGCTCTACACCTTCGACCACGCGCTCTTCCTGGCGCTCAATTTCGACGGCGGCCCCGTGATGGACCGTCTGATGACCCTCGTTTCGGGCACCGCGATGTGGCTGCCGCTCTATGCGTTGATTCTCTGGCTCGTCTGGCGGCGGGAAGGGTGGCGCCGCACGCTGCTCTTCGCCGCGGCGATCGTGCTGGCGATCGTGCTGGCGGACATGGCGGCCGGCATCTTCAAGCATTCCGGCCCGCTCAAAGGGCTGTGGGCCGATTTCCCACCCCGCTGGCGGCCGATGTTCACCCCCTCGCTCGAAGGGTTGGAGATCGCGCCCGACACACTGATGCGCTGGCGTTTCGAAGGCCATGCGACGCCCGGCATCGTCCACGTCCCCGAAGGGGCGCTGGGCGGGAAATTCGGCACCGTATCGTCGCACGCCGCCACCGTCGTGGCACTGCTGGTGCTTTCGGCAGCGGAGATCCGCCGACGGTGGTTCACGTTCCTGATGGTCGCGGCGACGCTTCTGATCTGTTATTCGCGCATCTATCTGGCCAAGCACTTCCCCGTCGACCTGCTGCTGGGAGCGGCCGTAGGGGCGCTCACCGGCTGGGCGATGCTGCGGGCATACCGCTGCATCGGGCGGATCCGCCGGCCGCCCCTCCCGGAAAAGAGGCGGAGGCGGGCATAAAAGCCGCCGTACGGAACCGAGGGCCGAAACCCCTGCGACGCGGAACGGAACAATTCCGAATATTTTTCGTAACTTTGTAGGGTATTTAATACAGGTAAAACAAAATAGAAACAGAATATGGCAATCGAACTCAGCGAACAGGAGCAACTGCGCCGCCAGTCGCTGGCCGCACTGCGGGAACTGGGCATCGACCCCTACCCCGCCGCACGCTTCGACGTCACGGCCACGGCACGGGAAATTCTCGACGGATACGACGAGGCGAAGGGGAATTTCGCCGACGTGCGCATCGCCGGCCGCATCATGTCGCGCCGCATCATGGGCAGCGTCTCGTTCTTCGAATTGCAGGATCACACGGGCCGCATCCAGGTCTACATCCGCCGCGACGACATCTGCCCCGAGGGCGACCCGACGCTCTACAACACCGTCTTCAAGAAACTGCTCGACATCGGCGATTTCGTGGGGATCGAGGGCTTCGCCTTCGTCACCAAGACGGGCGAAACGTCGGTACACTGCCGGCGGCTGACCGTCATCTCCAAGTCGCTGCGGCCGCTGCCGGTAGTCAAGGAGAAGGACGGGCAGACATTCGACGCCTTCACCGACCCCGAAGTGCGCTACCGCCAGCGTTATGTCGATCTGGCGGTCAATCCGCAGGTGCGCGAAGTCTTCGTCAAGCGCTCGAAGATCATGGCGGCCATGCGCGAGTTCTTCAACGCGAAGGGGTATCTCGAAGTCGAAACGCCGATTCTGCAACCCATTCCGGGCGGTGCCTCGGCACGGCCGTTCATCACGCACCACAACTCGCTCGACGTCGACCTCTACCTTCGCATCGCCACGGAGCTCTACCTCAAAAAACTCATCGTAGGCGGTTTCGAAGGGGTCTACGAGTTCGGCAAGAACTTCCGCAACGAGGGCATGGACCGCACGCACAACCCCGAATTCACCTGCATGGAGATCTACGTCGCCTACAAGGACTACCTGTGGATGATGGAGTTCACCGAGCAGATGCTCGAACATGTGGCGCTGGCCGCCAACGGGACGACCGACCTTACGATCGACGGCAAGGCCGTCTCGTTCAAGGCGCCGTTCCGCCGCGTGACGATGACCGAAGCCATCCGCGAAAAGACCGGCTACGACATCACCGGCCAGTCCGAGGAGCAGCTGCGCGAAGCGTGCAGGCGGCTGGGCGTCGAAGTCGACGAGACGATGGGCAAAGGCAAGCTCATCGACGCCATCTTCGGCCAGTACTGCGAGGAGGAGCTCATCCAGCCGACGTTCGTCTGCGACTATCCGATCGAGATGTCGCCCCTGTGCAAGCGCCACCGCGACAACCCCGATCTGACGGAGCGGTTCGAACTCTTCGTCAACGGCAAGGAGCTGTGCAACGCCTACTCGGAGCTGAACGATCCGATCGACCAGCTGGAACGTTTTCAGGAACAGCTGCGGCTGTTGGAGAAGGGCGACGACGAGGCGATGTTCATCGACATGGATTTCGTGCGCGCCCTGGAATACGGTATGCCGTCGTGTTCGGGCATGGGCATCGGAATCGACCGCCTGACGATGTTCCTCACCGGACAGTCGTCGATTCAGGACGTGCTCTTCTTCCCGCAGATGCGCCCCGAAAAGAAGGTGCAGCGCGACCCCGACGAAGCCTACGCCGCCATCGGCGTGCCGGCCGAGTGGATTCCCGTCATTCAGAAGATGGGCTACCTGACCGTCGACGCGCTGCGCAAGTTGCCGGCAGGGAAGTTTTTCAACGATCTGTGCGGCTTCAACAAAAAGAACAAACTGGGACTGAAAGCCCCCTCGATCGAGGAGGTGAAGGCTTGGTGCGCCCCCGCCGCAGAATAACCGCGCGAGCCGACGATGGACCGTACACGCAAACTCCTGCTCGCACTGGCCGCCGCGGCGGTCGCCGCCACGCTGCTGGCCCTGCGGGGCTGGATCGCACCGGCGACGGCACGCTGGGTGCTGCTGGCACTGCTGGGGTGGTACTGGATCCGCTTCATCGTCCTACCCGTCGACGTCATCAAGCGCACGAAGGTGCTCAACGCCTTCGCCGTGACGTGGTGGGTCAACAGCTTCCCGATCCTGCCGGCCGTGACCGGCGCCGTCCTGCTCTGGTACGGCGCACCGTTCGAACGGCGGGTGTGGGGATCGCTGCTGCTCTTCATCGTCGTCTCGGCGCTGGCGGGATACCTGACAATCATCCGTTACAATCATAAACTTAAAAAATCACAGCAATGAGAAAGAAGATCGTAGCAGGCAACTGGAAAATGAATACCCTGCCTGCCGAAGGCGTAGAACTGGCCAAGCAGGTCGCAGCAGGCAAGCACACCGTATGCGACTGCGTGTCGTTCATCGTATGTCCTCCCTTCACGCACCTGTCGGAGGTGAGCAAGACGCTCGAAGGGACGGGAATCGCCGTCGGCGCCCAGAACTGCGCCGCCGAGGCCAAAGGGGCCTACACGGGCGAAGTAGCCGCGTCGATGATCGCGGCGCTGGGCTGTAAGTACGTGATCCTGGGCCACTCGGAGCGCCGCCAGTACTACGGCGAGACCTCCGAGACGCTCAACCGCAAGATGGAGCAGGCCTATGCCAACGACCTCGTTCCGATCTACTGCGTAGGCGAGAACCTCGACGAACGCGAGGCCGGCAAACATTTCGACGTGGTGAAGGCGCAGATCGAAGAGGTGGTTTACAACCTCACACCGGAACAGTTCGGCAAGCTGGTCATCGCCTACGAACCCGTATGGGCCATCGGCACGGGCAAGACCGCGACGGCCGAGCAGGCGCAGGAGATCCACGCCTACATCCGCAAGGTGCTGGCCGCCAAGTTCGGCGCAGCGGCCGAGGAGTGCCCGATCCTCTACGGCGGGTCGTGCAAACCGTCCAACGCAGCCGAGATCTTCGCCAAGGAGGACGTCGACGGAGGTCTGATCGGCGGCGCAGCGCTCAAAGCCGAAGATTTTCTGGCCATCGGCAAGGGCTTCGCGAAGTAGTTCCGAGCCCCGAATACGCAAAAACAGGGGAGTATCCGCAACGCGGATACTCCCCTGTTTCATGAATCCCACCGGAGACGAATATCCTTGAATTTTTTTCGTCCATTTCTCACCTCGGCATAGCCCGAACAGCGTTCGGTTCTGCGCTCGGCTTAACGAAATGGTTGAACTTCTTTCGTCCATTTCTCGCCTCGCCATAGCCCGAACTGCGTTCAGTTCTGCGCTCGGTTTAACGAAATGGTTCCAACGATTCGCCCCGGTCCGCGACCCGCCGCCGGCCGGAGCCGCCGTACACGTCTCGAAGAGATGCGTTCCGCCGTACACGGCGATGAACCGCCGCCCTGCGGAAAGGGGACGAAAAGGCGGAAATCGCAGAGAGACATTTCTCATTCCCATTCGAAACGATCCGGATTCCGGATCGTTTCGAATTTTTTCTTATCTTTGCAAAGGACAACCCATAACTACTATGCCATGAAAAAACTTCTCTTCTTCTGCGCTGCCCTGACGGCGACGTTCACCGCGACCGGACAACACTACTACACCGACTCCGCCAATCCCGACATCACGCGCCACTCGCTGCGCATCGCCCCGCAGCGCGTCGAGTTCGTACTGCCCGAAGTGGGCGGCTACACCGTCTACAAGGCCGACCTGCACACCCATTCGATCTACTCGGACGGCGACTGCACGCCCGAATTCCGCGTCCGCGAAGCGTGGTACGACGGTCTGGACGTGCTGGCCATCACCGAACACGTGGAGTACCGCCGCCACGAGGGCAAGATGCTCAACTTCCTCAAAGGTTACGTTCCGGAAGGCACCGAACCTGTCAATTACAACATCATCGCCAAACCGGCCGACGAGCAGGGAATCCGGTCCGACCTGAACTTCCCGGTAAAGCTGGCGCAGGAGACGGCCGCGAAGTACGGCATCACGATCATTCCGGGCGCGGAAATCACCCGCGAACCGATCGCCTACGGTCACTACAACGCGCTTTTCACCACCGACAACAATGCGATCTACGCCGCCGACGCCCTGCAATCGTTGCGCAACGCCAAGGCGCAAGGGGCGCTGGTGATGCACAACCACCCGGGCTGGCGCCGTAAAAGTCTCGAACACCCCGAATTCGAGGTCGCGGCCTACGGCGAAGGGCTGATCGACGGCATCGAGATCATGAACGGCGGCGAGTTCTACCCCAAGGCCATTTCGCGGGCGCACGCCAAAAACCTCTTCGTCTCGGCCAACACCGACATCCACGACTCGGCGACCGAAACCTATCGCGCACAGGGACACCGCCGCAACATGACGCTGATCTTCGCCAAGGAGAACACGCTCGAAGCGCTGCGCGAAGCCATCGAGGCGCGCCGCACGCTGGCCTACTCGTTCGGTACGATCGCCGGCGACGAACAACTGCTGAAAGACCTCTTCACGGCATCGGTGCGCACGAGCGTGCTCCACACCGATGCGAAGGGACGCCGCACGGTGAGCCTGACGAACAACAGCTCGGTGCAGTACGTTCTGCGGCTTCCGGGCCAGAATCCGTTTATCCTCAACCCCTTCTCGACCGTCACGACCACCGTTGCGCAGAACAGGCCGCTGCGCCTGACCGTCGAGAACATGTGGTACTCCGAACAGGACCATCCGCAGATCGAACTGACGCTATAATGCCATCCGACCGACGGCGGCAAAGCGGGCGGCGAGGCGACACCTCGCCGCCCGTGTTCTTTCCGGCTGCTCGCAACCCTGATTTATTACTCATTTTTCCGCATTTCCCGCCACGGCTCGTGCCGCTCCGGACGAATTCCGTTTCCGATCGAAACCAAATACCCGACTCCGAAAAAGATAGAAAATGATCTTTTTCTTTCGATAAGTGTTGCAACAAACAAATTCTTTATTTATTTTTGTTAACATTAACGACGTTTTCGTTAAGCCGAACGCAAAACCAAGTGAAATTCGGGCTATGCCGAGGCGGAAAAACGGCCGTAGACAACCAAACCTAAAACTTTCAAAAAAACGAAACCCGACGAATGAACCACCGCATGAATCTCTGATCCGAAGGTCGGGCAGCCCGGCCGGATCGCTTCTCGACCCACTTGTTCGAACGACAACCCAACGTTTTCGCTAAGCCAAATGGGCAGAGCCGCGCTTGCGCGAGCTTTGCCATGGCGAGAAAACGACTGTTGAAAACGAACCATTTCGTTAAGCCGAGTGCAATCGAGCCTGCTCGAATTGCCGAGGCGAGAAATGGACGAAAGAAATTCAACGTTTTCGCTAAGCCGAATGGGCAGAGCCGCGCTTGTGCGAGCCGTACCATGGCGAGAAACGGACGAAAGAAATCCAACTTAAACACTTACCATTTAACCTTACACCAATGAAAAAACTGCTACACCCGTTAACGAGACTGCTGCTGGCAGTCGGTCTCTCTGCATTCAGTGTAGTCGCATTCGCCCAAAAGACCGCCGTGAACGGAATCGTCACCGATGCGGAAGGGGCGCCGCTGGTCGGAGCGACCGTAATCGTCATGCAGAACGCCCGGCCCGAGGGGGGGGGAACTACGACCAACACCGAAGGTAAATTTACCGTAAACGCCTCCCAAGGCCAACAACTGGCGGTTTCCTACATCGGGTATCGGGAAGCGACCGTAGAGGTCACCTCGAAAACCTTTTACGAGATCGCTCTTCAAAGCGACAGCGAACAGATCGACGATGTCGTCGTCGTCGGTTACGGCACCCAGAAAAAAGTCAACGTCACGGGTTCGGTATCGACGATCGATGCCTCGACCTTCGAAAAGCGTCCGGTCGTTTCGGCATCGGTCGCCTTGCAGGGTATGGCTCCGGGCGTGACCGTCACCACGCCGTCGGGCGCCCCGGGTGCCGACGGTGGTGCCATCCGCATCCGCGGTATCAATTCGTTCGGCGGCAGCTCGACCGCCCCGCTGGTGCTCATCGACGGGATCGAGGGCAGTCTGGACAGCGTCGATCCCGTACTCATCGAATCCATCTCCATCCTCAAAGACGCAGCGTCGTCGTCGATCTACGGTTCGCGCGCGGCCAACGGCGTCATTCTGGTGACGACCAAACGCAGCTCGACCGAACGCTTCACCGTCACCTACAAGGGAACCGTCGGCTGGCAGTCGCCTACCGACCTGCCCGAAACGGTCAACGCACTCGAATACCGCGAGCTGACCAACGCCATGAACCTGCAAGACGGCAACGCCCCGACCTACGACGACGAGTCGATGGCGCTTTACCGCAAGAACATGGGCAAGGACCCCGACCTCTATCCCAATACCGACTGGCAGGATGCCGTCCTCACCGGCTCGGGCCTCTCGCACAGCCACACCGTTTCGCTCGGCATCGGCAGCGAACGCGTGCGGATGCTCACCACGCTGGGCTATGTCGATCAGAACGGTATCATCGAGACTACCGATTTCCAGCGCTACACGTTCCGCAACAACGCCGACGTCAAGTTCAACGACAAGCTGTCAATGAAACTCGATCTCTCGTTCTCGAACGGCGACCGCCGCTCGTCGCCCTACCAGGGAACGATCTTCAACTACATGAACACCCGTTCGGCCGACATCCCCAACCAGTTCTCGACGGGACTCTACAACGGCCTGGGCCTGCAAGGCAACAACCCCGTAGCGCTGATGCTCGAAGGCGGCCAGAACAAGAACAATACACTGCGTCTGTCGGGGGCGATCACGCTGACCTACGAACCGGTCGAATGGCTCTCGCTGCAAGGAATGCTGGCGCCGCGCTACGCGACCACCAACAAACACAATTGGAAGAAGCCCGTCACGACCTATCAGGACATGGAGGGTACGGCCACGCTCACCTCCACTCCCTACGCCACGCTCACCGAATCGGGATCGCGCGCCTTCTACGGCAACTACAACTTCCTGATGACCTTCAAGAAGAATTTCAGCGGCCATGACCTGAAACTCATCCTCGGCGCCGAACGCAACACCTACGACTACAAGTACCTTTCGGCCTACCGCCAGGTCTTCAACTACCCCGACTACGATCAGATCGACGTGGGCGAGATCGAGAACATGGACAACAGCGGCCACCGCTACGAATGGGCCATCCAATCCTACTTCGGCCGTCTGAACTACAACTTCAAGGAGCGCTACCTGCTCGAAGCCAACCTGCGTATCGACGGTTCGTCGCGTTTCAGCAAATCCAACCGCTGGGGCTACTTCCCGTCGGTATCGGGCGCCTGGCGCATCTCGGAGGAGCCGTTCATGGAGAACGCCAAGCACATCCTCGACGGGCTGAAAATCCGTGCATCCTACGGAACGCTGGGTAACCAGAACCTCGCCGGCGGCGATGCGGCCAGCTACTATCCCACCACGCCGAACCTCGCGCTGGGGCATATTTCGATGAACGGCACGCCGGCGTCGCTCGTAACGCTCAACACGCTGGCCAACCCCGACATCAAGTGGGAGACCACGACGATGCTCGACGTGGGCGTCGACGTCACGCTCTTCTCGAAACTCAACATCACGGCCGACTGGTACCGCAAGAACACCGACGACATCCTGATGAAACTCGACATTCCGGCCGGCGTGGGTCTGAACGCCCCCTACCAGAACGCCGGCAAGGTACGCAACACCGGCTGGGAACTCAGCATCGGGTACAACAACCGCTGGCGCGACTTCACCTTCGGCGTACAGGCCAACGTCTCGGACGTCAAGAACGAGATCGTCGACATGCGCGGCAAAACCTCGACCAGCGGCGTACTGCGCAATCAGGAGGGCTATTCGATCGGCAGCATCTACGCCCTCGAAAGCCTCGGTATCATCCGCACGCAGGAGGAGGCCGACTGGGTCAACGCCAACTGCCCGCAATTCAAGGAGACGGTTCAGATCGGCGACATCCGTTATGCCGACATCGACGGCAGCAACACGATCGACGAAAACGACAAAACCATCGTCGGCAGCACGATCCCCCGCTACACATACAGTCTCAATCTCGACTTCGGCTGGAAGGGGCTTCGCCTGAGCATGCTGTTCCAGGGCGTCGGCAAGACGGACGGTTATCTGAACACCTACTACGTCATGCCGAGCAACCAGGGCGGTACGTTCCGCAAGGAGCACATCGACTTCGCCTGCGCCGCGAATCCCGGCGGCGTGACGCCCCGTCTGACGAGCGCCAACAAGAACAACTGGTACGACTCGTCGTTCTGGATGAAGAGCGCCGCCTACCTGCGTCTGAAAAACATCCAGCTCGGCTACGACCTGCCCAAAAGCTGGATGCGCAAGATCGGACTCAAATCGGCCTACGTCTACGTCAACGCGCAGAACCTCTTCACGGCTACCAATTTCTGGGACGGTTACGATCCCGAAGTGGGTTACGACGGCGACGCCAGCGGCGATTTCGACCTCGTCAAACTCGGTTCGGCGAACAACTATCCCCAGGTAAAACTCGTCACGATCGGACTCGATCTCAAATTCTAATGCGGAAACCAACCATGAAAAAGATCATATTAGGTGCAGCGCTGTGCGGACTCCTCGCCGCAGGCTGCTCGCTCGACAAGAGCTATCTCAACGGCCCGAACGCATTGACCTTCCCCGCATCCAAAGCGGAGGTGGAGGCGGGCGTATTCGCCGCCTACAAGGGTCTGACGCTGATCGACGCCTCCTCGACGCCCTTCCCCGGCATCCAGGATAACGCCAGCGACATCGGCGCATCGCGTCTCAACGCCGCCAACTACAACTACCAGCAGCAGTCGAAACTTCCCACCGACAACGCATGGGTCGAAAAGGTCTACAACAACATCTACAAGACCGCGGCCCGCGCCAACCTCGTGCTCGACGGCATCGACAAGGTGCGCGATCTGATGAGCGAACAGGAGTACAACATGTACAAGGCCGAACTGCTGCTCACGCGCGCCTACGTCTACGAATGGGGCTGCCAGCTCTACGGCGACATTCCCTACATCGATCACGTGCTGGGGCTGGGCGACAGCTACACCCGCACGCCGCGCGCCGAAGTCATCGACAAGATTCTCAACGAGGATCTCAAAGACGAGATGCTCGACTTCCTGCCGCTGCGGCACAACAAGGCGACCTACGGCTCGACCCGTCTGGGCCGCGTGGGCGCCTACGGACTCAAAGCCCGCATCTGCCTGAACTGGGGATTCTTCGAAGAGGCCGCCAAATATGCCGACAAGGCGCTCACGCTGGCCAAGGATGCCGGCTACGCCCTCGAACCCTACGATACGCGCTTCTGCGGCGAAGACTACACCAAGGGCGAACCCAGTGCGACGAACCTCTTCGGCCTGAGCGGCCACGCCAACAGCGACGAATGGATCTGGGCCTTGCAGTACAACGCCATGATATCGGGCAACCAGCACAACGCCGGATACTACGCCGCACCGCGCATCGCCGGAGGCTGCTCTTATTTCAGCCCCACGCAGATGTTCATCGACGCGATCCAGTGCACCGACGGCAAATCGATCGCCGAATCGCCGCTGTTCGACTACAAGGAGCCCTGGAAAAACCGCGATCCCCGTCTCGACCTCTTCTGCGTGCGACCGGGTTCGCGCGTGCTGGGAATGCAGTTCGAAACCAACCCCTCGGTTCAGAAGATCATGAACTACAACGACAAGGAGGAGGGTGTGCTGGTGGCCAATTCGGAGGCCTACGGCACCAAGTCGGAGTACGGCGCCAACGGATCGAAGGGCCCCTGCGGCTATCTGTGGCGCAAATACCTCGACATCGAGGAGTACAGGACCAACAACGGATTCGGCACCAAGTCGGTCTGCACGCTGAGCTATCCGCTCATGCGTCTGGCCGAATTGTACCTGATCCGCGCCGAGGCCAACATCGAATGGGCGGGCGGCGATCTGGGCGTCGCCAAAGCCGACATCGAGACCATCCGCGGCCGCGCCCACATGCCCGTACTGACGGTATCGGACCGCAACGGGCTGCGTTCGGCACTGCGTTACGAGCGCATGGTCGAGTTGTGCAACGAAGGATTCCGCTGGTTCGACATCCGACGCTGGGGCATTGCCGAAGAGGTGATTTCGGGAACGCTCTACGCTCCGGCGTCGGACGGTTCGATGTCGAACGCCATTCCTACGATCGACGAAAACTGGCACGTGACCTACAAGGGCGACACCTTCGACGGAAAGAAGATCAACCTGCGCAAATTCATCGACATGGCCTTCGACCCGATGAAGGATTACCTGTGGCCGATCCCCGAAAGCGAGCGCATCGCCCTGCCGCAGATCACGCAAAACCCCGGCTACGCGGGTTTCGCAGCGGAATAACCGATTCAAACATGCTGATATGACTTCGATACTGAAATACCTGAACCGCGCATTGCTCGTGCTGCTGCTCGCCGCTTTCGCCGCCTGCTCGGACAACGAGGGCGGAAACGAATCGAACGGCAACGGCGACGACGGCAATACCGAAACGCCCGCCGACGGCGACACCTACGGCTACATCAAGGATACGAACGGCAATCCCGTCGAAGGGGTGGTCGTAAGCGACGGATACTCCTGTACGGCCACCGACGCCGAAGGGCGTTACGCACTCACGCGCAACGCCGACGCGGGCTTCGTCTTCTATTCGCTGCCGTCGGCTTACAAGGTGAGCGTCGACAAGACCTACAAACTCCCCCGCTTCTTCGCCCGGCTCCAAGCCGGAACGGCGCGCTACGACTTCACGCTCGAAGCGCTCGCCGCACCCGAAAAGCGGTTCGACCTGATCTGCATCGGCGATCCCCAGATCAACGAGGCGTCGCATGCCGTGCGTTTCAAGGAGGAGGCCGGAAGAGAGATCCGCGAATACGCGGCCTCGGCCGGCGTTCCCTGCTACGGCATCACGCTGGGCGACCACGTCAACAACAAATGGACGCTGTTCACCAACATGGTCGTCGCCCTGCAACCGGAGCAGACGGGAGTGCCCGTCTTCGCCACGATCGGAAACCACGACCACGAATTCCCGACGGCCGACGAAAAGGCGGCACGGGCGAAATACGAGAGTTATTTCGGGCCGGTCGACTACTCGTTCAACCGCGGCGACGTACACGTGGTCTCGATGGACAACGTCATCCACAGCTGCAAGGCCAGCGCCGACTACGAAGGCGGATTCACCGCCGCACAGTACGCGTGGCTCAAACAGGATCTGAGTTTCGTGCCGAAGGACAAGATGGTGATCCTCTGCGTACATATTCCGTTCCGCGGCGGCTGGGGCACGAACAGCGCGCACGCCGATGCGGACAAATACTACGACGAGGTGCTGGATCTGCTGTCGCAGTACGAATATGCGGCGATCATGTCGGCCCACACCCACTCGAACATCAACTACATCCACCGAAAGAACGGCAAGGAGATCTTCGAGCATGTCACGGGCACCACATGCGGCGCATGGTGGCGTTCGACCGTCTGCACCGAGGGTACGCCCATCGGATTCGGCCTCTACCGGATCGACGGCAACCGCATGGAGGAGTGGGCCTACCGTTCGGTTCGTCACGACGAACAGTTCCAGATCCGCCTCTACCGCGCCTCCGACACCTTCGTCGGCGGTGCCAAATACCGTTTCAAACAGACGGGCGCCGACCAGATCGTAGCCAACATCTGGAACTGGGATCCCTCGTGGACGGTCAACGTCTACGAAAACGACGTACTGAGCGGCCAGATGACACGCAACTCCGACATCGACGCATGGACCGTAGCCTACCATATCGGGTTGCTGAACAACACGGACAGCTACCGCAAGTCGTCCGACCACATGTTCCACTACACGCTCAAAAACCCCGCTGCGGCCGTGCGCGTCGAGGCGATCGACCGCTTCGGCAACAAGTACGAACAGACGGTCTTCACCGATCCGGCGGAGCACCCCGGCGATTTCCATGCCGATTTCTAACATTCAAACCGACGAAACCTACACACCTATGAAAAAGTATCTGTTTCTTACGCTCCTCGCCGCGGCATTTCTGGCAGGAGGGGGATGTTCTTCCAGCGATGACGACGGATGGGGAGTCATCGAACTGGCCAGCCCGAAACTGAAAGTCACCACCGAACTGGCGACGGCGACCGTCACGTGGGACGCCGTCGCGAAGACCGCCGGCTACGCCTATGCACTGGACGGCGCCGCGGACTATACTTCGGTCGACGCAGCCACGACCACCGTAACGCTTACTGCACTTGCGGAGGGCGGCCACACCTTCCGACTCAAAGCCGTCGGCGATCTCGACCACACGACCGATTCGGCCGAGCGGACGATCGACTTCGAGATCGATCCCACGCTTCCGCAACCCGCGCCCACCTACGTCAAGGGCGACGAGATCGGCAGCGTCGTCGTCTCGTGGCCGGCCGTCAAGGGCGCTGCGGGCTACGCCTACAAGTTCGGCGAAGCCGCATCGTTCACAGAGGTCGGCGCCGACGTGCTCTCCGTCACGCAGAAGGGTCTCAGCGCCGAAGAGCCGATCCGCTTCACGATGTACGCCGTCGGACAACTGCCCGACTCGAAGGATTCGGAACCGGTAAGCCTCACCTTCCAGCTCGTCGACACCTCGGAGGGCGTCTGGGTTCGCAAGAGCAACGGCGAACTGTTCGAACTGACCGAAAGCGAAGCGAAGATCTACACGGGGACGGTCTCCGTCAGCGCCGCCGATTCGTTCGAGATACTCGTCGAGAACGTTCCCTACGGCTTCCTGTCGTACAGCGGCAACGGCGGTGTGGGTACGGTCAACAACGATCGGGCATGCGTCCCCTTCTACACCTATCCCGCAGCCGAATACTACGTTCGCCGCAGCCTGGGCCGCATGGCCTCCGATCCGCTCAACAAGTTCTGGATCAATCTGACGGCCGACGCCCGAATCGACCTGCGCATCGACTGCACGCAGGATCCGTTCCGCTACGACCTGCAACTCGTCGAAGCCGATGATCCCGCGTTGATACTGGCCCAATATTTCGACCTGATGGTCTACGGCGGCGACTGGATCCAGGCCGGCAAGAACGCCAAAAGCGGTCGTATGGGGCAATCGACCGACACGGCTCTGATCGACGGTACCGAACCGGGCGAGAAGGAGGCGTCGTATACCACTTTCGGCGCCAAGATCGCCTCGGAAGGCGAGGCATCGCCGGCCTATCTGGCCAATCGTGGACTGACGGGCTGGGGAATCGCCCACTGTTTCGAATTCCCGGGTTACATCCGTCTCTCGAATACAGCCAACTCCTCGGGAAACATGTACGGGATCCTGACCACTCCCAAACTCACGGCGCTGAGCGGCCCGACGAGCATCACGCTCACCTTCGACGCCGTGCGGTTCGCCTCGACGTCCGATATTCCCGTCAAGGTGCTGGGCGCGGGAACCATAAAGACAGCCAGCGTGCGTATCGAGGAAGGGACGGCCGAAACGGCCATTACCCCCGCAGCCGACGGACAGTCGATCGCCATCACGTCGACGCACTGTCCCAAACATGCCAACGACGACTTCAAGAAGTGGTCCTGTTTCACGCTCACGATCGACGGCGCGACGGCCGAGACGCAGATCCGCTGGGACACGACCGGCGTGGGCGCCGAGAGCAAGGACGGCCGCATCTGCCTGGACAACATCGCGATCCGCAAGAACTGACGAACGAATTGCATAACCGGCGATCGGCAGGCAGGGACTGCCTGCCGATCGTTTTTCGAACCATCCGATCATGAAACACATCGTTTTCTTCCTGACAGCGGCGCTTCTGCTCAATGCATCGTGCGGCAGCAGCGACGAGGGCGGCAAAACGGATCCGCCCGCCGCACCCGTACCCGTCGCCCCCACCACCGAACTCGGCAAAGCCGACGAAGCGATCGAGAACCTGCAACTCAAACCGGGCAAACTCATCTCGATCAATCAGGTCAACGCCGCCAACTGCCGCCGTGCCGTGGCTGCGGGTATGTGCATCGACATCATGGCCAGCGACAAGATCGTCTTCGCCTCCGACATGACCGACGAGCGGCTCGACGGGCTGTTCGCCGAATGCGGCGAGGCGATCCGCTCGACGAAAGCCGATTTCTGGGGGCTGCACCTGCCCTATCAGACCTACGACATCTCGTCGACGAACGAAAATACGCGCGTAACGGCCGTGCTGAAACTCAAACGCCTCATCGAACTGACGATCGAACACCTGCGCCCGCAGCATTTCGTCATCCATCCCAATACCGGCACGATCCTCACGACAGGCGGAGATTTCGCCGAACGCACGGCGCAGAGCCGCAAGTCGCTGGCCGAGTTGCAGCGCCATATCGAATCGTGCAACGCACAGCACGGCACGAAAGCCATTCTGTGCGTGGAGAACTGCGCACGAAGCCTCGCCTACGACGGCGACTCGCTACTCGACCTGCTCGATGCCGAAGGGCTGGAAAAGGTACGTGTCTGCCTCGACACGGGTCACGCCCTCATTCCGCTCAACGGCAAGTACATCGACCCCGTGTGCAACGGCGACGCACTCGACGTGCTCCGCCGCATCGGCACCCGTCTGGGAACCCTGCACATCCAGCAGAACCCGGGCGCACTCGATCCGACCGATCCCAAGGACAAGCACCTCGAACCCTTCTCCGGCGGACTGATCGACTGGGGCGAATTCTACTACGAACTGCTCAAAAACAACCGCTACCGCGGCTGCTTCCTCTACGAAGTCTCCTTCAAGCAGGTCTACGACGGCGACGGCTCGACGATCGAGAGCGCCAAAAGCAACTACACGAACCTGATCTACCCGGCATTCGTCCGCACCGTCGCAGCCAAAAAGTAACCGCTGCGGGCGAATCGAAAACGGCAGCGGGCGACGTCGGATGCGTCGCCCGCTGTCATTCGTCGTGTCAATCTGTCAACGACAGGACAAAAGAGCACGACACGCTGCCATTTCGTGTCATGAATTGACAAAATTTCCGCTCGCAGGCAGTGGCACGCGGTTTGCTCCTTAGCATGTCGAATCCCGGACGGGACGAGCGAACGCCGGCATACGGAACGGCGGGACGAAGTTCCGGACACGAGACGACGAAAACAATGTATAACCAAATAAACCTGAGGAGGACAAAATTATGATGCCTGTAATGAGAAATCAGAATTGGTTGCCGAGTCTGTTCAACGACTTTTTCGGCGACGAGTGGATGGGTATGCAGCACAAACACGCTTCGGTGCCTGCGATCAACATCATCGAGAACGAGAAGGACTTCCGTGTGGAACTGGCTGTTCCGGGCACGACGAAGGAGGACTTCAAGGTGAACGTAAACGCCGACAACGAGCTGGTCATTTCGCTCGAAAAACGCAGCGAGAAGGAGGAGAAGGAAGGCGACAAGGACAAGAAGGAGGGACATAGGGGAACCTACCTGCGGCGCGAATTCTCCTACACCTCGTTCCAGCAGAGTTTCTCGCTGCCCGACGACGTAGACCGCCAGAAAATTTCGGCCAAGGTCGAGAACGGTGTGCTGACGATCGACCTGCCCAAAAAGAAGGTGACTCCGGCCGCGCCGGTTTCGCACCAGATCGAAATCAAATAACGTCCGTCCGAAATTCCACGGAAGGAATATCTTCGAAAATCGCCGCGACCCGAAAAACGGGTCGCGGCGATTTTTTTGTCCGGCCGATAACAGGCAGTTCCCGCATATCCGAATCGCTTTTCTGCACTGCATACCCATGAAATGAAAGAACTGCGAGCCATTCTCCCTGCAATCTTATCGACGGTTCTCACGTCAGATCTGCTTTTCGGCTCCGACACGCCGATTTTCAGACTCCGGCAGGTAATTTGCCGGCATCGTTTTACGTTAGAACAACAAGACAAAACGCAAGAGCCATGAAACCCATCGTCACCTTCTTCGGGACGCAACCCTACGAACAGGAGTCGTTCGACGCACTGAACCGCGATTTCGGATTCGAATTCCGCTATTTCAAAGGCCATCTCAGCCGTCAGACGGTCGTCGCCACGCACGGCGCGCAGGCGGCGTGTATCTTCGTCAACGATACGGCCGACGCCGAAGTGATGCGCGAACTGGCACGCAACGGCGTGCGACTGCTGGCGCTGCGCTGTGCCGGTTACAACAACGTCGACCTGGAAGCCGCGCGGACCTTCAACATCCCCGTCGTGCGCGTACCCGCCTATTCGCCCCATGCCGTCGCGGAGTACACGGTGGCGATGATGCTCTCGCTCAACCGCAAGATCCCGCGCGCAAGCTGGCGCACGCGCGACGGCAACTTCTCGCTGCAAGGACTCATGGGATTCGATATGAACGGCAAGACCGTCGGGGTGATCGGCACGGGCAAGATCGCCCGCATCGTCATCCGCATCCTGCTCGGATTCGGCATGGAAGTTCTGGCCTACGACCCCTACCCCGACGGCGTTTTCGCCCGCGAGACGGGCATCGCCTACGTCTCGCTCGACGAACTCTACCGCCGTTCGGACATCATCACGCTCCACTGCCCGCTCACCAACGAGACGAAGCACCTCGTCAACGAGACCTCGATCGCCCGCATGAAACGCGGCGTGATGATCGTCAACACCGGCCGCGGACAGCTTATCCAGACCGAAGCGCTGATCGAAGCGCTCAAAAGCAAGCAGGTCGGCGCGGCGGGGCTGGACGTCTACGAGGAGGAAGGCGACTACTTCTACGAAGACCGGTCGGACTCGATCATCGACGACGACACGCTGGCGCGGCTGCTGCTCTTCCCCAACGTGATCGTCACGTCGCACCAGGCCTTCTTCACGGCCGAGGCGATGCACAACATCACCGAGACTACGCTGCAAAATATCAAGGATTTTTTCGACGGCCGGCCGCTCGTGAACGCCGTCACGAAATAACACTGCCCGCCGGCAGCGCTCGGCGGGCAGGTGACAGGCAATCCGTATCGGCCGGAACTACTCTCGTTCGACGCCCCAGCCGCCGCCGAGCGCCTTGTAGAGGTCGACCATCGCCAGGTGTTCGTCGCGCACGGCGTTGCTCAGTCCGATCTGCGCGTCGAAGTACTTGCGCTGGGCATCCAGCACGTCGAGGTAGTTGATTACGCCGTTGAAATATTGCAGCTGCGCCAGCTCCACGTACTTCTGCGCCGCCTGCTGCAAATCGCGTTTCAGCGCTGCCGCCGTACGAACATTGCGGTAGGTCACCACCGCATCGTTGACCTCGCGGAAAGCTTCCAACACCTTCTGTTCATAATTGAGCCGCGCCTCATCGCAGGCGGCCAGCGCAGCCTTGTATTTCGCCTTTTTCTTGCCGAACGAGAAGAGCGGCGACACGAGCGACCCGTTCACGTAGGAGAAGGGCGACGAAAAGAGCCCTTTGAGGTCGTCGTTCTCCCAACCGCCCGTCAGCGAGAAGGTGATGCGCGGGAAGCGGTCGGCGGATGCCATCCCCATCGCCGCTTCGGCCGCACGCAGCGTCTGTTCGCTCTGCCGCAGGTCGGGACGCCGTTTCAACAGTTCCGAAGGCAGCCCCACCTTCAACCGTTCGGGCAGCCGCGCATGCATCTCCATCGTCTGCCGGTCGATGCGCAGCGTGGGATAGGCGCCTGCCAGCAGGGCGATCTGGTGCTCTTTGAGCGCAATGCGACTTTCGAGTCCGGGAATGAGCGTGGCCGTACTGGCCAACTCCACCTTCGCCTGTTGCAACGCCGTCTCGGAGGTCAGTCCGCCCTCGAAACGCAGGCGCGCCTGCCGCACCCCCTCCTTGCGGGTTTGAAGCGTGCGCCGCACGATGCTCAACTCCTGATCGAGCGCCACCAATTCATAATAGGCGGTCGCCACTTCGGCCACGAGCGTCATCTGCAACGCGCGCTGCGCATCGACCGTAGCCAGGTACTCGGCCACGGCCTTCCGGTTGGCCCAGCGCAGATTGCCCCACAGATCGAGCTCCCACGCCAACGAGACCTTGGCGTCGAATTCGGGGTCGTCCGATGCCGGCTCCCCCTCGTAGTCGTTGTGCTCGGTATCGGCCGCCAGCTGCCCCGATACCGACGGCAACTGGTCGGCGCGCGCCACGCGGCCGAGCGCACGCATCCGGCGCACGCGGGCCGAAGCGGCCAACATGTCCTTATTGCGTTCGAGCGTGCGTTCGATCAGCGCCGTGAGCGTCGAATCGGAGTAGACGTTCCACCACGCCATGTCGGCCATCGTCAGCGAATCGGTCGCATCGGCCACGACCGTAGCCGGCAGTTCCAGTTCGGGGCTCTTGATCTGACGGCGCCCCAGCATACAGGAATTGCAGAGCAGTACGACGCCGCACAGCAGCGCCCCGTAAACGATCTTATCTCTTTTCATGGCTCACGCGTTTGAATTTATCCTTGATGCGGTAGACCCACACGAAGAAGAAGGGGACGAAAACGATACCCACGGAGATCGCCACCAGCATACCGAAGAAGACACCCGTACCGATTCCCTGGCGGCTCGCCGATCCGGGCCCCGAAGCGAAGACCAGCGGCAGCATACCCAGGATGAAGGCCAGCGAGGTCATCACGATCGGGCGGAAACGCAGCCGCGCGGCGTGCAGCGCCGACTGCACCAGATCGCCGCCGCGGTCGACCTCCTCCTTGGCGAACTCGACGATCAGGATGGCGTTCTTGGCCACCAGACCCACCAGCATCACCAGTCCGATCTGAAAATAAATATTGTTTTCCAGCCCGCAGAGCCAGTTGCCCACATAGGCGCCCAGTCCCGCGATCGGCAGCGACAGGATCACCGCCACCGGCACCGACCAGCTTTCGTACTGCGCGGCGAGGAACAGGAAGACGAAGAGCAGCGCCAGCGCCAGTACCAGCCCCGTCTGGCCGCTGGCGTGTTTCTCCTGATACGACAGGCCGCTCCACTCGACGCCGATATTGGCCGGCAGGTGCTCGCGCACGATCTGTTCGAGCGCCTCCATCGCCTGTCCCGAACTGTAACCGTGCGCCGCCTCGCCCGAGATGGTCGCGGCATTGAACATGTTGAAGCGACGGATCGTACCGGGCCCGGTCGTGTAGTGCGTCGTACCGAGGGCCGTGACGGGGATCATCGCACCGCCGTTGCCGCGCACATGGAAGAGGTCGAGATTGCTCTGGTGCGCACGGTAGGGCGCCTCGGCCTGAACGTAGACGCGGTAGATACGGTTGAACATGTTGAAGTCGTTGACATAGACCGAACCTGTGAAGGTTTTGAGCGTCGAGAAGACATCGGACATCGACACGCCCAGCAGTTGCGCCTTGTCGCGGTCGACGTCGTAGTAGAGCTGCGGAATGTCGCTCTGCATCGACGACGACAGCCCCGCCAGTTCGGGACGCCGCTCAGCGTAATACATCAGCGTGTCGACGGCCTGCTGCAAGTCGGTATAGGTGCGGTCGCCGCGCGCTTCGAGCACCATCTCGAAGCCGCCCGAAGTACCCAGACCCGGGATGACGGCGGGCGAACTTAGGTAGACCTTGCTCTCGGGATAGAGCGACAGCTCGTCGCGCACCTCCTCCATCAGTTCGTCGATGCTCTCCGACGTACGGTCGCCCCACGGTTTGAGAATCACCGTCAGCTGGCTGTGCGCCTGATTGCTGCCCAGTCGGGGCGACGACCCCGTCACATTGAGCACATACTCCACGTCGGAAAGGCCCATCAGGTACTTCATCGCACGATCCGTCACACGACGCGTCCGTTCGAGCGTCGCCCCTTCGGGAAGTTCCAGCTCGACGGTGAAATAGCCCTGGTCCTCCTTGGGCATGAAACTCTGCGGCGTGATGCGGTTCATCAGCCAGATGCCGACGAGCAGGATGCCGAAGGCCGCCAGCATCCGCCGCGAATGGCGCAGGCTGCCGCGGATTCCTCGCTGGTAGACCGTATTGCCGCGCCGCAGCCAGTAGTTGATACGCCGGAACAGTTTGGGTTTGCGGCGTCCGTTGTCGGGGCGCAGGAAATAGGCGCACATCACCGGACTGAGCGTCAGCGCCACGACGGTGGAGATGATGACCGACACGGCGATCGTAATGGTGAACTGCCGGTAGAGCTGCCCCGTGATGCCGGCCAGGAAGCTCACCGGCACGAAGACGGCGCACAGCACGAGCGACATGGCGATGAGCGCGCCGCCGAGCGACGCCATGGCCTTCTTGGTCGCTTCGTAGGGCGACAGCCGTTCCTGTTCCATGATGCGCTCGACGTTCTCGACCACCACGATCGCGTCGTCCACGACGATACCGATGGCCAGAATCAGGCCCAGCAGCGTCATCATGTTCAGCGAGAACCCGAAGACGAGCATCACGCCGAAGGTTCCGATCAGCGAGATCGGCACCGCCACGATCGGGATGAGCGTCGCACGCCAGTTCTGCAACGAAAGGAAGACCACCAGAATCACCAGCAGCAACGCCTCGAACAGGGTCTGATAGACGTGGTGGATCGACTCGGAGATATAGGTCGTCATGTCGAACGGTATCTGGTAAGAGATTCCTTCGGGGAAGTTGCGGCTGATCTCCTCCATGGCCTCTTTCACCGCGTCGGCCACCTCCATGGCGTTGGCGCCCGGCAGCATGTTGATGTTGAGCACCGCGGCATTTCCCCCGTTGATACCGCTCTCGGTGTTATAGGACGACGCTTCGAGCGAAACGCGCGCCACGTCGCGCAGGCGGATGATCGAGCCGTCGGGGTTGGCGCGGACGACGATCTCCTCGAACTCGCCCACCGACGACAAACGCCCCTGCGCCGTAATGGGGATCGTCACATCGAGATCGGTCATGGGCTGCTGTCCGAGCACGCCGGCGGCCGATTCGCGGTTCTGATCCTTCAATGCCCGCTGCAAGTCCTGCACCGTCAGCCCCAGATTGGCCAGCCGGTCGGGCAGCACCCAGATCTGCATGGCGTAGTAGCGCGATCCGACGTTCGAGACGCTGCCCACGCCCGGCACGCGCCGCAGCATGTCCAGCACGTTGAGCGTCGCGTAGTTGCTCAGGTAGATTTCGTCGAACTTGGGATCCGACGACAGCAGCGTGATCGTCAGCAGTTTGCTCGACGCCTGTTTCTCGACCGAGATGCCGTTCTGCACCACCTCGGCCGGCAGCCGGCTTTCGGCCAGCTTCACGCGGTTCTGCACCTCGACGGCCGCCAGGTCGGCATCGGTGTCGATGTCGAAGGTGATCGTGGCGGTGAAGCCGCCGGAGTTGGTCGACGACGACTCCATGTAGAGCATCCCCGGCGTACCGTTGAGCTCCTGTTCGATCGGCGTGGCCACCGCCTGCGTCACGGTCTGGGCGCTGGCGCCCGGATAGGAGGCGCTCACCTTCACCACGGGCGGGACGATCTTGGGATACTGGTCGATGGGCAGCAGCGCCAGTCCGATGACGCCCACGATGACGATGATGACCGAGAGAACGGTCGAAAAGACCGGCCGGTCGATAAAGAAATCGCTCTTCATAGGCTGTCGTTAATTGGATGCCACGCCATTGTCGCGCCGGGGCTCGACCGCCTCGACGCGCATACCGTGATTGAGTTTGTGGTAACCCTCCACGACGATCCGTTCGCCGGAGAGCAGACCGCGTTCGACCACCGTCTTGTTGTCCAGCTCGGGCCCCGTCTCGATAAAACGTTTTTCGACGACGCTGTCGGGCCGCACGACGAAGATGTAGGCACCGCCTTTCTCGATCACGATCGCCTTGGACGGTACGACCACGGCATTCTCACGCACGTCGAGCAGCAGCTTGACCTTGGTGAACTGGCCGGGCAGCAGGATATGGTCGGGGTTGGGCATCTCGGCGCGCACGGAAAAGGTTCCCGTCTCGGGGTCGACCTGCGGGTCGGCGAAATCGACCAGCCCCCGCAGCGGATAGCGCGAGTTATCGGGCAGGGTGACGGTGATGTAGGGGTTCCAGCGGCGCGTGGAATCCTTCTGCCCCAGATTGACATTGCGCTCCTTGCTGCGCAGGTAATCCATGCCGGTCATGCTGAAATCGACACGCACCGTATCGCTCTTGACGATGGTCGCCAGCAGCGACTTGCCGCCCGGCCCCACGAGGGTTCCGATGTCGGCGTTGCTGGCGCTGATATAGCCCGTGATGGGCGACTGTACGGTGGTATAGCCCAGCGCCGTGGCCGCCTGCATCAGGTCGGCTTCGCTCATCAGCACGTTGGCCGTCGCGCTCTCGTAGGCGGCCGTCGCATTGTCCAGATCGAGCTGGCTGGCGGCATTCTGCGCATAAAGCGGGCGGATGCGTTTCAGGTCGCGCTCGGCCTTCTGGGCCAGTGCGCGATCCTTGTTGAGCTGCGCCTTGGCCTTGTCCACGCGGGCGCGGTAGATCTTGGGGTCGATGATGAAGAGCGTCTGCCCCTTCTTCACGTAGCTTCCCTCGCGGAAGAGCATCCGTTCGAGATAACCCTCCACGCGGGCCCGCACCTCGACGAACTGCTGCGCACGGATGCGCCCCACGAACTCGCCGTAGATCTCCACGTTCTGCGTGGCGACCGGCTCGACCGCCACGATCGGATAGTGCACCGCCTCGCTTCGAGGACGGAGCAGCCACACGACACCGGCCACAATGACGACCGCCGTCAACGCGATCATGATCCACCCGCTTCGGGTTCGCGGACAAGCCTTTTCGCACCACGAACCGGCTTTACGCACCCATTTGTCAACCTTCGGATTCATACCTGCCCAATCTTATTTTCAAACTTACTTCTGCGGAGATACCCGCTTTCAATGCCGCAAAGATACGATTTCCCGCGAAAAACGGGCAAAAACCGGTGAATTTCATTCTTAATTTTCTCGCCTCGGCAAAACTCGCGCAAGCGCGGCTCTACACTCGGCTTAACGAAAACGGTGAGTTTCTCTCTTCGTTTTCTCGCCTCGGCATAGTCCGAACAAGTTCGGCTCTGCGCTCGGCTTAACGAAAACGGTCGATTTTACCTCGCCGACAAACTTCTTTTCAGGTATTCAACGCAAAACGTATGTTTTTCTTATGTTTTACGACGATAAAAAACCGTCCGAAACGAATCCGGACGGTTTTAAAACACACATCCTCGCACCCTAAAACTCCGATGTGAACTTGAAGCGGATCTCCTTGAAGTTCTCCTGCGCCAGCGTCAGCGCATAGCTCGTATCGGCCAGAAAGACGTCGCGGCCGTGCTTGTCGACCGCCATGTTGGTGTGCTTGCGGCGCTTGAAATCGGCCAGCTGCCCGGCATCGTCACTTTCGATCCAGCACGCCTTGTAGATCGAGATCGGCTCCCAGCGGCACTTGGCGCCGTACTCGTGTTCCAAGCGGTACTGGATCACCTCGAATTGCAGCGCGCCGACCGTACCGATGATGCGTCGGCCGTTGAGCTGCGAGGTGAACAACTGCGCCACGCCTTCATCCATCAGTTGATCGACGCCTTTGGCCAGCTGCTTGAATTTCAGCGGATCGGCGTTTTCTATATAACGGAACTGCTCGGGAGCGAACGAGGGAATGCCCGTGAATTTGAGCTTCTCGCCTTCGGTGAACGTATCGCCGATCTTGAAGGTTCCCGTGTCGTGCAGACCCACGATATCGCCCGGATAGGCCTCGTCGATCACCGACTTCTTCTCGGCCATGAAGGCCGTCGGCGACGAGAATTTGAGCTGCTTGCCGCTGCGCACGTGCAGGTAGTTGCGGTTACGCTCGAAGCGGCCGGAGCAGATTTTCAGGAAGGCGATGCGGTCGCGGTGGTTGGGGTCCATGTTGGCGTGTATCTTGAAGACGAAGCCCGTCATCTTCTCCTCGGCCGGCTCCACGCGCCGCGTCTCGGTCTGCGAGGGGCGCGGCGAGGGGGCGATGTCGATGAAACATTCGAGCAGCTCGCGCACGCCGAAATTGTTGATCGCCGAACCGAAGAAGACCGGCGCCAGATCGCCCGCCAGATAGGCGTCGCGGTCGAAGGGATCGTAGACGCCCTCGATCAGTTCCGAATCCTCGCGCAGCTGGCGGGCATAGCGCTCGCCCACATGCGCGTCGAGCTCCGGTGCAGCCAGATCGCGGATTTCGACGGTCGACGCCGTAGCCGTCTGCCGCTCGTCGGAGGTGAAGAGCGACAGACCGTGCGCATAGATGTTGTAAACGCCCTTGAACGTCGGGCCGTTGGAGATCGGAAAGGCCAGCGGACGTACTTTGATGCGCAACTCGCGCTCCACCTCGTCCAGCAGGTCGAAGGGATCCTTGCACGGGCGGTCCAGCTTGTTGATGAAGACCATCACCGGCGTCTTGCGCATCCGGCACACCTCCATCAGGCGGCGCGTCTGCTGCTCGACGCCCTTGGCACCGTCGATGACGATAATGACCGAATCGACGGCCGTCAGCGTGCGGTAGGTGTCCTCGGCGAAATCCTCGTGGCCGGGCGTATCGAGAATATTGATCTTCACTCCGTTATACTCGAATCCCATGACGGAGGTGGCCACCGAGATGCCGCGCTGCCGTTCGATCTCCATGAAATCGGACGTCGCGCCCTTCTTGATCTTGTTGCTCTTGACGGCGCCCGCCACGTGGATCGCGCCGCCGAAGAGCAGCAGCTTCTCGGTAAGGGTCGTCTTGCCGGCGTCGGGGTGCGAAATGATGGCGAACGTCCGCCGCCGGGTGATCTCTTCCTGTAAAGTCATATCGTTACGGTCGGGAGCGGCGAACCGCTGCTCCCTGCTATTCCATTGTCAACTGTTTCTATTCCGGCTCCCGTCTTTGCGGGAAACCGCGCCGGCATCCGCCGCTCGCTTCACTCGGCCGCCGTCTCGGGCGGATAGTCCGTATTGTAGTGGCAGCCGACCGACTCCTTCAACTCGCGCCCCTGCTTGATAATAAGGTAGGCGACCGTAATCATGTTGCGCAGTTCGCACAACTCGCGGTTGGGCGTCGTCTTGCCGTAGAGCTCCTCCGTCTCGTGCCAGAGCGTTTCCAGACGGCGCATGGCGCGTTTGAGGTAGAGATTCGAACGGATGATGCCCACGTAGTTGGACATGATCTGCTGCAACTCGCGCTTCGACTGGATCACGAGCAGCATCTCCTCGGCCGTGGCCGTTCCCTCGAAATTCCAGTCGGGAATACCCTCCTGGATCGTGACCCGATCCAGCTGCGCCACGGCATGGCGCGCCGCCTGGTCGGCGTAGACCACCGCCTCGATGAGCGAATTGGAGGCCAGCCGGTTGGCGCCGTGCAGCCCCGTGCAGGAGGTTTCGCCCAGCGCATAGAGCCGGCGGATGGAGGTCTCGCCGTCGGTCGAGACCTTCACCCCGCCGCAGCAGTAGTGCGCCGCGGGCGTGACGGGAATCCAGTCCTTCGTGATGTCGATACCGATCGAGAGACACTTCTCGTAGATATTGGGGAAGTGGCTGCGGATCGCGTCGGCGGGTTTGTGCGTCACGTCCAGATAGACGAACTCCTGGCCGTGCAGCTGCATCTCGCGGTAGATCGAACGCGCCACCACGTCGCGCGGCGCGAGCGACTTCATCGGATGGTACTTGTCCATGAACTCCTCGCCGTTTTGCAGGCGCAGGATGGCACCGAAGCCGCGCATCGCCTCCGTGATGAGAAACGACGGGCGTTCGCCCGGATTGTAGAGCGACGTGGGGTGGAACTGGATGTACTCCATGTTCTCCGTGATGGCCTTCGCCCGGTGGCACATGGCGATGCCGTCGCCGGTAGCCACCACGGGATTGGTCGTGGTCGAATAGACGTTGCCGCAACCGCCGGCAGCCACTACGGTGAACTTCGCCAGCACGGTTTCGATCGCATTCGTCGTCAGATCGAGCACATAGGCGCCGAAGCAGGTGACGCCCCGCGTGTGGCGCGTGACGAACTCGCCCAGGTGATGCTGCGTCAGCAGGTCGACGGCGTAGTGCCGTTCCAGCAGGGTGATGTTGGGATGACGCCGCACCGAAGCCACCAGCGCACGTTCGATCTCGGCGCCCGTCAGGTCCTCGTAGTGCAGGATGCGGTGCTCCGAGTGGCCCCCCTCGCGGTTCAGCTCGAACCGCCCGTCGGGCGTCTTGTCGAAGCGCGTGCCCCATGCGATCAGGTCGCGGATCAGCTCGGGAGCACGGCGCACCACCAGCTCCACGGCGGCCGGATCGCATTTTCCGGCGCCGCACACCAGCGTATCGCGGATGTGTTTTTCGAACGTGTCGGGGGCATACGTCACCGAACAGATACCGCCCTGCGCATAGTTGGTGTTGCACTCGTCCAATTCGCCTTTGGTGACGACGGTGACACGGCCGTGTTCGGCCGCTTTGAGCGCGAAGCTCAGACCCGCCGCACCGGAACCTATCACCAGAAAATCGGTTTGCATCTCAAAAGTACGATTAAGTGGCACAAAAGTAACGATTTTTCACGACACGCGGAAAAGACGGCGAGGTTTTTCCGTTCCGTCGCCCGTCTGGCCCTATCGCGTACCGCCGCGACCGAGCAGCTGCTCGCGCTGCATCGTCGCCAGACGCAGGGCCTCCTCCTCGCCGAAACGGCCGCCGAGCACGCACAGCGCCTCGTTGCCGCCTCCCGAAACGACCAGCACCAGTTCGGCCTCGCCCGAAGGTGCGGCCGAGTAATAGCCCGCGACCTCCACGCCCGCCTCCCGTTCGCGGAACAGCCGCCTGCGCACGGGTTCGGCCGTCAGTGCGGCCACGTCGGCGCGGAAATCGCTTTCCAGCCGCACGAAAGCTGTCGTATCGGCGGCGGGATCGAGCGTGCGCGCCAGTCCGGTCATCAGCATGATGTTGGTCATGCCGCTCACCTTGTCCAGCAGCGCCGCGGAACGCCGCAACGAATCGGGCAGCGCGGCCACGCGCAACTTCACCAGGCCGACCATCGTACTGTCGAGCCGCATGACCAGCGCACCGTCGCGGTCGGCGTATTTCCGCGCCAGCGTCTCGACCGAGGCCGACGGCTGGGCGAACGCAGCGGCGCCGAACAAGAGCGCGACCGCCGTCAGGAGTACTCGTTTCATCACGGACAGAGTTGATTGTACGGTTGCAAAGGTAGCGATTTTCGGCGACTCCGCACCGTCTGCACGTCGAAAAAGGACCGCCGGCTGCAACCGCCGCGACTTTTTTGCGGGAAAAGCCCGACGGAAAGACCCGACGGTGCGGATTAAATTGTAATTTTGCAGGCGTAAACCGCCCGAACATGGAACGCCATATCGACATCAACCAATTCGACTACGACCTGCCCGACGAGCGCATCGCCAAATTCCCGCTGGCCGAACGCTCCGCCTCCAAGCTGCTCGTCTACCGCAACGGCGCGATCTCGGAGAGCCGCTTCGACCGGCTGGGCGAAGAGCTGCCCGAGGGGGCGATGCTGGTCTTCAACAATACGAAGGTCATCCGCGCACGCATCATCATGCACAAGCCTTCGGGCGCCCGCATCGAGGTCTTCTGCCTCGAACCCCACGCGCCGGCCGACTACGAACGCGCCTTCGCCGTCAAGGGGAAGTGCGCATGGAGCTGTATCGTGGGCAATCTCAAAAAGTGGAAGGAAGGAGCGCTCGTGATCGACTTCACGCTCGACGGCACCCCGCAGCAACTGCGCGCCTACCGCACGGGCACCGGCGGCCGCGAGCAGATCGTGCGGTTCGAGTGGGAGGCCGACCTCACGTTCGGAGAGCTGCTCGAACTGCTGGGACGGATTCCGATTCCGCCCTACCTGAACCGCGACAGCCAGCAGATCGACTACACGCGCTACCAGACCGTCTACTCCAAATTCGAAGGTTCGGTGGCCGCGCCGACGGCGGGACTGCACTTCACCCCCGAACTGATCGCGTCGCTCGGCGCCGCAGGCGTCGAGTTCGAAGAGGTGACGCTCCACGTCGGAGCCGGCACCTTCCTTCCCGTCAAGGACGACGACGCCTGCCGCCACGCGATGCACACCGAACATTTCGAGATCCGCCGCACGACCGTCGAACGGCTGTTGCGCCGCTGGGGCCACATCGTCGCCGTGGGCACCACCTCGGTACGCACGCTCGAATCGCTGGCGGCGCTGGCCTGGCGCATCCGGCGCGAAGGATCGCCCGACGAAATGCGCGCGGTCGGCCAATGGGAACTCTACGACGTCCCTGCCTCCTACACCGGCCGCGAAGCGCTGGAAGAACTGCTGGCCTACATGGAGCGGAACGACCTCGGCACGCTGAAAGCCTCGACGCAGATCATGATCGCACCGCTGGGCTACCGCTGGCGCATCGTGCGGGCGATCGTCACCAATTTCCACCAGCCCAAATCGACCCTGCTGCTGCTGGTTTCGGCCTACGTCGGCGAAGATTGGCACAGAATTTATGACTATGCCCTCCGGAACGATTTCCGGTTCCTGAGCTACGGCGATTCGTCGCTGCTCGTCAACGACGCGCCGTTCGCCGGCTGAATTCCCGCCCCGCAGCCCCGATTCGGCACACGCATTGCACACGACGATGCAGAGCGCACCGTCCGGTGCTCTGTCGCCGCACGAAAAGCGCGAAAAGGTCTCCCCGCCGCACAATAAACCGGCGGACGATTCCGTTATCGAATTGATAATTAACAAATAAAACAAACGCAAAAAACAATACGACTATGCAAATTGTAGATGTACATGCACGAGAGATTCTCGACTCGCGGGGCAACCCGACCGTCGAGGTCGAAATCACGACGGCATCGGGCGCCCACGGCCGTGCGGCCGTACCCAGCGGCGCCTCGACCGGCGAACACGAAGCGCTCGAACTGCGCGACGGCGATCCCCGCCGTTACGGCGGCAAAGGGGTTCAGAAGGCCGTGGAGAACGTCAACCGGACGCTGGCTCCCCTGCTCACGGGAATGAGCGTGCTCGACCAGACCGGCATCGACCGTGCCCTGCTGGCCGCCGACCACACCCCGACCAAATCGAATCTCGGCGCCAACGCCCTGCTGGGCGTATCGCTCGCTGCGGCACATGCCGCGGCCAACTACCTCGGCGTGCCGCTCTACCGCTACATCGGCGGCGTGAACGCACACGTGCTGCCCGTGCCGATGATGAACATCATCAACGGCGGTTCGCACTCCGATGCACCGATCGCTTTCCAGGAGTTCATGATCCGGCCGATCGGCGCCCGCACCTTCCCCGAAGCGGTGCGCATGGGTGCCGAGGTGTTCCACGCCCTGAAAAAGGTGCTTCACAAACGCGGCCTCTCGACGGCCGTGGGCGACGAGGGCGGATTCGCGCCTGCGCTCAACGGTACGGAAGACGCCATCGAAACGATCATCGAGGCGATCCACGCCGCCGGCTACCGCGCCGGCCGCTGCGACGAGCAGGGCGACGTCTCGATCGCCATGGATTGCGCCTCGTCGGAGTTCTACCGCGACGGTCTCTACGACTACACGACGTTCGAAGGCGAAAAGGGCGCCCGCCGCAACGCCGCCGAGCAGGTCGAGTATCTCGCCGCACTGGTGGAGAAGTACCCGATCGATTCGATCGAGGACGGGATGGCCGAAAACGACTGGGAGGGCTGGGAGATGCTCACCGCACGTCTGGGAGCCTGTGGCAGAAATCGGAGGATTCCTCCGGCGGCAAAATCGCGCGCAGCTGCGTCTCGACCTTTGCCGGGTCCTTTCCCTCGGCAAGGCCCAGAAGGTTTGTGATGCGGATGCAGTGCGTATCGCAGACGACGGAGCCGGGGACCTTATAAATATCGCCAAGTAAGAGATTTGCCGTCTTGCGGCCGACACCGGGAAGCGATAAAAGTTCTTCCATCGTGCCTGGCACCTTGCCGCCGAACTTTTCGCGCAGCGCCTGACAGGCGAGGACAATGTCGCGCGCCTTGTGCTTATAAAACCCGCAGGAGCGGACGTATTCCTCAACCTCCGAGACATCCGCGTCGGCAAATGCGTCCAGCGTCGGGAAGCGGGCGAATAGGGCAGGGGTGATTTTGTTGACGCGCTCATCGGTGCACTGCGCGGACAGGCGCACGGCGATCATCAGCTCGTAGTCCTTCCGGTAGTGCAGCGCACAGAAGGGGTCCGGGTACGCGTCTTTCAGAGCGGCGATGATGCCGCGCACGCGCTCTTGCTGTTCCATGGGATTTCCTCCAAAATTCATTTTCTACAGTATAGCACGTTTTTCGCGCCGGGGAAAGGGAAAATCCTGCGGTTGTAATTTCCGGCAAGGTTTGCTATAATTCAAACAAACGATCAAATTACAAATCAGAAGGAGGCGCTGCCATGTATCAGCCACTGGCAGACGCGCTTCGGCCGCAAACGTTGGACGATGTATGCGGTCAGTCGCACATTCTGGGAGAAAACGGACTCCTGCGCCGGATCATCGACTCCGGGACCATTCCGAATATGATTTTCTATGGCCCTATGGCGGCTGGGAGCTGGTGGCCGTCGGCATCGCCTGCCTCGTTT
>OODG01000397.1_pt1 | contig 30978 bp, 20 predicted proteins | sample 1671621 | NCBI WGS metagenome assembly OODG01 (sample SAMN06348175, study PRJEB24527) | human gut metagenome | biome: human gut; feature: ankylosing spondylitis patient; material: feces | host: Homo sapiens | place: China | collected 2015-10 | reverse complement strand
TATGAGCGATTACCCAATGCTCATTTCCAATAAATTACACTCTTTTCGTAACTTCCCAATACAAAGATAGCGATTATTTTTATTTAATCCCCCACCACATACACCGGCTGAAACTTCGTCCCCGCATTCTTCAACACCCCATCCTTCACCAGCTCCCGAATCACCCGCGTAGACTTCGACGAATTAAACCCAGTGAGCCGTTCAAAATCGCGGCGTTGCAGAAAAGAGTGATTCTTAAAATACTCCGCTAATTTTTGTTTCACCTCTTCCTCGTCCAGCTTGGCAGAATGATGCGCCTCGTCCACCTTGCGCTCCAGATACACACTCTGGAAACGGTCGATTAAGTCCTTGTCGGGCGTAAACTTGATGCTTCTCACCTGTACATCGTCATCCTTTATATACTTCGGATTAATGTCCGGCGCACACTTCAGACTCAGACTGAAATAGCCGATTCCTTCCAGATGCACCGCATATCCGTTGCTCAGGTTCTCATAGAGTTCATCGTTCAGGGCCGTGATGACGGCTGCCACATCGGCTGGAGAGACAGTACATTTCCTGCGTATCGCTTCACGGATTTCACGGGTGGTCACCACGTCTTTGGTAATCACTTTTGCATGCAACTTCGGCGCGGAGACTCCCTCCTTTACCGGATTCTCAAACAGGTCAAATTTTATAGCCATAATCGTTTTAGTTATATTGTTATTATACTTCTTTCGAAACGCTTATACAAAAATACCTCGACACGTTGCTGTCAAGGTCTCGACACGAACGTGACGAGACATCAGCACGAACGTGTCAAGACCTCGTCACGTACGTGTCGAGGTAAATTTAACTCAATTTTTAAAAAAAAGCAAGGATTTGCCTTCTAAATTTCAAGAAGCTCGTCCCCTATTTTTATACCACTTTCAGGTATTGCGGCATCACAGGTTTCTCCAGTTTCCAGGTGATGTTCATGGGGAAATCACCATGCGAAGAAACATAGTCCACAAGGCCGAAACAATGGAAAGGACAGGTGTTTCCAAAGCCGTCTTTCTTTTCCTCACGCACAAAAAGCACAATCTTGTTATGCCGCTGAGGTTGCTCGGTGTAAATCCGTCCTCCACGGTTGTGATGGGAGTCGGTATTCTTGGACTGCCAATGGAAGTAATCCTTATTGATGACATAATCGTCGTATTGCGTAGAAGGTGAAAAATCTTTGTCGGATTTGTTCAGGGTGACAAAGAGCAAGGTGGCATCGTATTCTGGCAAATTGAACACACCAGACACCGAACCTGACATTCTTTTCTCTTCAGTTTGCCGTCCAACCAAAGTGAATATCTCCTCACGGGTATAGCATCCATAAAGTTCAATGCAAGGTAATACCTCAGGGCCAAGCGGTGTGGTGGTAATTTCCAAATGTGACAACAAGTAAGACACGATTTCAGCAGCTTCTTGCTTGAAATACCGATAACGGTCATCATGCAGTAAAGCCAACGCCTGATACATACCCATTTCTTTCAGCTCGGTTTTGTCGATTCGCTCCTGATAGAGATTATAGTAAAGCATAGTGGCATACAGCCGCTTGTCTTCGTCCATATAACGTTTACTGCCCGACAGGAAATCGGCCACGAAATGCAAGTAAGAGGCGGTGTTATGATGTATCAGATTGCCCATGCCTTTCTCCAGGCGTCGAGTAATCGCATCATCGGTATAAGAGATACGCCCTGCGGCCCGTTTGAGAGACGTCCAACAATTGTTTCCCACATATACCACACGGATGTCTTGTCCGTTATTTTCCAGGAATTGAGTAAGCGTGGGCAGCGTGGTATAGGAATTGATTTCTTTCACCAGGCGATTTTTGTTGTAGATGGCTTGCTGAATGTTCTCTAAGATATATTGTCGGGCCTGCTTTTCCATGATGATGCTGCACCCGGTAGGCAAAAGGGTGAAACCGTTTGCTATCTGCTGGGCAATGTTCTTTTCGGGACGCAGAGTCAGGGCACGGAATTTTGAGGCGAAATCATACTTTTTATGAGCTTGTGCCACAAAGTCGAGGACGGTGAGTTCGGTCTTCCCTGGAGAAAGACGGAGACCACGGCCCAACTGTTGCAAGAAGATGGTCAAACTGTCTGTAGGACGGAGGAAAAGTACCGTATCTACTTCGGGTATATCAACTCCTTCATTGAAGATGTCGACCACACACAGGTAATGCACCAGCCCGTTACGGAGGTCTTCTGCCAATTGCTTACGTTGCGGTTGCGGTGTATCGGAAGTCAGGCTTTTTGCATTGAATCCGTATTTCTGAAGCTGAAGGGCCATAAAGTCGGCATGTTTCTTATTGACGCAGAAGCACAGAGCGCGACAGGTGTATTCATCGGCCAGGTAACGGTGTAAGGCATCTACGATATGTTGTGCCCGTTCGGATACGCACAGTTTGTCGGCCAGTCGGTCGATAACGTAACGTTGTCCGTTCCAAAGGGAATCATCGGTCAGGTCGGTGTCATCGGTCACGCACAGGTATTGGAAGGGAGTCAGCAATCCGGCCTGAAGGGCTTGCGGAAGGCGTATCTCGGCACTGATGCGTCCGCCAAAATCCGGGCGAAGGTCTTTTCCGTCCATACGTTCCGGGGTGGCGGTGAGTCCAATCAACAGTTGAGGATGGAAATGCGAAAAGAGTTTCCGATAGCTGTCGGCCTGGCTATGATGAGCTTCGTCGATGACGATGTAGTCGTAATAATCGGCCGGGAGCTGCGAAAACAGGGCTTCAAACCGTGAGTTGAACATGGAGATGGAGACAAACAGATGGGCATAGTCGGCCTCAGTTTGAGGATCTTCATTACCGACCCACAACGTGCCGAAATTGGCGTCTTGCAACACGCTGCGGTAGGTGTGCAAGGACTGGCGAAGGATTTCTTCACGGTGGGCGGTGAACAGGATGCGACTGGTTCGCCCTACTCCTGTCTGCTGTTGGCAGAAGGACTGATAATCGAAAGCGGAAATCACGGTCTTTCCCGTACCAGTGGCCGCCACAACCAAGTTACGGAAGTTACCACACTCCTCACGCTCTACTTTCAGTTTATCTAAAATCTGCTTCTGGTGTGGGAGCAAGGAATAACGTTGGTACACGAAAGTATCCGGTTTTCCTTTGAAGGTGTTGCGATGCAATTCCTGTTGGAACTTTTCAATACCTCCCAGCCGGAAATCTTCAAAGTTCGGGCTGTTCCAGTACAAGTCGAAGGTGGCCAGCGCGGTCTTGATGATGTGCGGATTTTCTACACTCGTCACGCGCATGTTCCATTCCAATCCGTCGGTCTGTGCCGACTTAGACAGGTTGGATGAACCGATATAGGCAGTGTGCATGCCGGAATTACGCACAAAGATGTAAGCCTTGGCATGGAGGCGTTCGATGTCGGTTTGATAAGAAATATGAATTTCCGTATGAGGTAGTTCGGCAAGTTGCTGCACGGCCTTGGTCTCGGTCGCTCCGCAATAGGTTGTGGTGATGATACGCAAACGGGTACCTTCGCGTTGGCAGAACTTTTTCAAGTCATCCAGCAGCAAGCGCACACCGGAGAGCTTCAGAAAAGAAACAATAAAATAAATCTCGTCGGCACTGGCAATTTCCCGTCGAATTTCCTCGCCCAATGAAAGGACACTGTTTCCACCCGTAAACAGGTTGCTCACCCGGAAACCGGATTGTGGGCGGACGGTTTCTGAATGACTGTGCTTTTGCAGGAGGTTCTTTTGCTGGGTCATCACCTCCATCAAGAGGTTGGAAGTGTCGGCTATCTGCACTTCTTCCACAAGCCCGTACTCGGCCAATATCCGGTTAACCAGTGTCATCCGGTCGTGCATATCTTCCGTGTCTTCCAGTTTCTGCCGGATGGCTTTTGCCAGATAATCCGCTAATATCTTAGGGGATTCGGCCGCGTCTATCTGTTCACGCAGGCAAACCAATTGCTGGGATTCAGCCTCTTGTATATCTCGTTCAACTTCCTGATTGATAATATTCTCGTAGATTCCTTTCTTTAACATCGCTTGCTGATTTCAGAATTTCATGCTGAAAGTACAAAATAAAATGAAACTAACTGACATATTTTTAGAAAGAATCCCGAAAAACTTTATCTTTGTGAATATAAATCATTGAATATTATGAACTCATTCATACCCATCTTTTCAGCCTTCTTCATCCTGCTCGGACTCCTCGTCTGGAGATTCCCCAAGCTCATTGCAGGATACAATACCATGACGCCCGAGCAACAGAAAAAAGTCGACGTCAAAGGGCTCAAAGCCTTCATGTGCCGTGTGTTCTGTGCAATCGGCATACTGGTTTTCGTGAGCTACCTGCTCCTGCGGCTGTTCATGGACGAAGCGTCGGCTATCAACATCAGCTCCATAATAGTACCCATAATAGGGGTAATCTATCTGCTGGCCGGTGGCCAACGGTACGACCACAACTAACGGGATGTCTGGGCGATAATCTCCTTCACCACCTCCACATCGGCCGGAAGCCACGCCACGCTGTCCAGTTCTTCCAGCCTCAGCCAGGCAGCACTCTCATGCTCTTTCAGCACCAGACTGCCGGAAACGACCGAACAGCGGTAGCAATGCATCGTGAGGTGGAACGACGGATACTCGCAGTTTACCGTGGTGAGGAAGGCATCCACCCGGATGTCGGTGTCCAGTTCCTCGCGGATTTCACGCACCAGGGCCTCTTCCCTGCTCTCGCCCGGCTCTACCTTTCCGCCGGGAAATTCCCAATAGTCTTTGAACTCGCCATAGCCGCGCTGGGTGGCGAAGTACTTTCCGTCGCGCACCATCACCGCTGCCACTACCTCGATGTGTTTCTTCACTTCGCAGCACTCTCCTTCCCGACGGATACACCAGAATGGGACGGACTTGGCATCAGTAAACTCTTTCATCCGCCAGGCTGATTCGAAACCGCTGGCCACGAAGTGCATGGGCACGAACAGGCCGGTACGGAACACATCGAGAAACTGACGGGCTCCGCGGGTGTAGCCGTTGCCGATGCGCCCGTCTACAGGGAACATCACCACGTCGAAACTGTCCGTGAGCTTGCGGATGTCTTTCAACTCGCCCAGGAAACGCTTTTCTTCCTTGGCAGGGTCAATGTCGATGCCGAAGTCGGGGCTGTAGACCAGTCCCCCGTGATAGTCGTCGGTCAGGAAGCGGGCGTACCAGTTGTTCAGGTCGCCGGCATGGAAGATACGCTCGCCGTCGGCCTCTATCACCCACGACACGCCGCTGTCATTACTTCCGGTGGCCGTCACGCGGAGGAGTTCGTCTTCCCACGTGGCACCTTTCCCCAGCCAGGCGTCGGCTTCTTCCTTCTGCGCCCGACGGTGTTTTAGGATGTCTTTTGAAAGGATGTAGCGCACGTTTGCTTTCCGGGTCCGCCAGGAGAAGATGTCGCGGTTGAAATGGTCTTCATGGAAATGACTGGAGAAAACGTACAGGGGCTTGAGCGACTGCAACAGACGGGGCATCACGCCGGCAGGGTCCATCCAGTAGTCAAACACGAGGATGCAGCGGTCGGTCTCGAGGGCAAAGCCGCTGTGGAAGATATAGGTGAGTTGCATAGGCTGCTTGAATAGTTTGTACAAAGATAGCGTTTTTGCCGGAAAGGAGCAGCCAGCCCCGGGGATTAAGGGGCTGTGCCCTCCACTTTATAACGGATGGAGCGCTCGCTGCGTTGCAGGCAGTCGGTGAACACGCGCAGGTCGTTGGTGTAGTTCATCAGTTCCCACACGAGTTGCACTTCTTCGTCAGTCCAGGCTGCTCTGTGGCGCGGATATTTTTTCCGGATTTCCTGCAAAGGTTCCGGATTGGAATCTTCCGGAAGGTTCAGCCGGCTGGCCCGTTCACGAAGATGTGTCAGCACGCTGTTCCAATAATTGTGATAGAGAGGCTGACAGAAGAAGTCTGCACAGAGAATCTTCTGCTTCGGCGGACAGTAGAAAAGAGCCTCCCTGTCAATGGCTTCCAGTTCTTGCATCAGCTGGTCGATACATGCAGCGGCGGCCGGAGCCTGCACCAGGATGGAGCATTCATGGCGAGCATCGTCCTTGTTCCGTCGGGCCGAAAGCCAGTTGAACGAGCCTTCCACCAGCAGGCGGTCGTCCACCACCAAGGTCTTGTTGTGGATGCCTTTCAACACCCGCAGACTGACATGGTGTTCTACCAGTGCACGACGGGCTTGCAGACTTTCTTCCTTCCACAAGCCGTTTTTCTTATCCAGGTAATGGTCGGTATACACCACCACTTCTACCCCACGTTCCACTGCTTCCTGAATGAGGGGCAGCAAGTGGTCGCTTTCAAGGGCGCGGATGGACAGGAAGGGCGACACTATCACCACTTTCCGACGGGCGGTCTGAAGAGCCTGACGCAAGATGTCCGTATGGGCCTCAAGGGTGGACAGACGGCAGACTGCGGCCGACTGACGGGGCACGTCGAGCGACTGGCTCAGGAGGGGTTCCTCGTCCTGGTAGAGAAAGTGGGAGGAGATTTCGCTCTGCTGACTGTCGAACAGCCACTTGGCCAGATTGCCCGACGGGGTGTCCCGGTCGGGATGGAAGATGTTCATGTGGCCGAACACCAGAAAGTGGTATTGCGCACGCGACACGGCCACATTGAGCATATTGTACTTTCCGCCTGCTTCCATAAAGTAGGAAGTGTCTTCGGGTGAATTGACGGGCGAGAATATCACCAGCGGGTACTGGGCTCCTTGCAGCGAGTGGACGGTGCCGACGGTCATCGTAACGAAGTCTGCAGCATCGGGCAGTCCGGACAGCAGCTTGCGCAAAAGGCGTTCCTGTGCCTTGAACGGGGTAACAATGGCAGCTACCTGAGGAATAGGCTTTCCGTAGGCTTCTTCCAGTTTTCTTTTCTCGCGCGACAGCCATTTCACAATGGCAGCAGCTTCGGCTTCATTGAATCGGCTTCCGGTCTTTCCCTTCTGGCTGTATCCGTTCACATGGACATAGCCTTTGGAGGGAAGAGCCGCGTATTTCGGACGGTCGCCTTTCAAGGGAAGCAGTCGCCCGTGGTACACATAATCGTTGCAATAGGCGATAATGGAGTCCAGGCAACGGCGGTGCTCGCGCAGGAAGGCCCCGCGTTCACCGTCCACCTGATAGCTGCCACTCTTGCGGGCCATTTTCATCAGGTTTCCGGAAGAGGACAGGAAACCGTGTTCGCTCAGGAAAGCATACAACGGATCTTTTGACGAGGTAACCACCCCGGAGCGGCGGAGATTGATGAAAGAATATTGTCCGGTCACGGGCCAGATGGGTTCTATCTGTTCGATGTCGCCCACGAGGATGGCTTGCCGGGCCAGACTGAACGAGGGTACGGCCAGCTCGGGCGACACCTGCCCAGACTCATCGACGATAAGCAGGTCGATGGTATTGTAGAGGGGCACGGAGGGATTACCCTCGCTGCTGCAGGTCATATAGCGCGGAAGAGAATGGAAGGTGGAGATGAACACCGGCATCACGCAGGCCAGCCGTCTCAGACGCTCGAGGTAGACGGCACGGTCCGAACGGTTCAGGTTTCCGGAGCAACGGCTCAGACGACGGATGAACTCGGCCTCACGGTAGTGGATGGCATACCAGAACATCTGGTAGCGGTAACTGATGTCCAGGCGCACGGCCATGTCTTCCATGCAGGGCAGGTTCCTGTACTCCTCTCCTTCCGTCAGCCGGGTGTAGCGTGCCCTGAAATCGTCGTTCTCCTCCCAGCGGGCCATGGTTTCTTCGTAGGCGGAAGAAGTCTTGCGGAAGTGTTGCATCATCCGGACAAGTAGATTCTTTCCCCCATTTACACCACCGGATTCTTTCTGTGCAGCAGCCTCCATGCCCGTTTCAATCCAGTCCCTCAGCAGGGCCATCTGTCCACGAAGGTAGTGCTGACACTCTGTTTCATCCTTGCACGAGGTGTGGAAGTAACGGTTGAACAGCTCCAAGTAGTACGTGCGGTACTCGTCCACCCGCTCCGGATTGTCGTACGTTTCGGGAAAGCCCTTTCCTCGGGTGTTCAGCATCATGGCATAGCGTTCAGTCAGCTCTTCCTTTCCGGACAGGTACAAGCCTAACGTATCCAGTCCCGGCAACCAGCGTGCCGCCAGGCCTACCTCTGCCGTATCCGTCTCAACGGCTTCCATCTCGAAATCCTTGAGGATGTTGGTAATGGCCTGGTTGTTGACCGAACTGGCCACAATAAGCTCAGGTTCTCCGTCCGACAACACGGAATGCACCAGCCGGTTGGCAATGACCGTCTGCAGGAAAGTGGTCTTTCCCGTTCCCGGAGGACCGTTGACCGCAAAAATCCGGCTGCCACGGGAATGGGTGTACATGGCGAGCGTTTCACGCTGGGAAACGGATAAGGGGAAATCACTGCTCATCTGGGCCAGGTGCCGCTTGTTGGCATAAATCTCCCGACGGGCAGGCAACGGAAGCAACGGTTCGCACTCGCAGCGCGTCAGGCACTCCAGCAGCGGGAGATCTTCCTTGCAGTCCAGCAGCTTGTCGTACAACCTCAGGATATTCTGTGCCATCCCCGTGACGGGCGCCTTCGTGATGACCATCTCCGGCTGGTCGGGGTAGTTCATTTCGGAAAACGTCATCCCGGTGGCTTTCCGGAAGAGGGCTTCGCATGCCTTCCAGTATTCCTCTTCGGTAGCCACATCGGTCTTGAACGCACTCAGCAGGCAGTCCACCTCGTCGAGGGAAGCAAGGGTACGGTCGTCCTTGGCATTGGGCGAAAGGAACTTGCGGACGAACATCGGCACACGGTCCATCGGGTTTTCAGGCAACTGTAAGGAACCGTCGGGTCCTAGTGTCGCCGTAATGAAGAAAGGGTATTCAGGAAACATCTTACCAATAGGTTTGCCATTCTCATATTCGGGAAGCAGCACACAGGGGGCAATGCGCACCTTACACTTCTTCCCGTCTTCCCTTTCGTCGGGGAAAAGCAGTTCGATGTCTTCTTCCGGTATTGACTCCGGCATACGGTCTTCAAACGCCAGCGTCACACGCGGCTCTTTATAGAACATGCTGTTACTCCACTCAGCATCCAGCAGGCAGTTTTTCCAGTATTTAAGCAGTTTCTTGTTCATAGGTACACAATAAGGGACAAAAATAGACGCATTCCACCACAATCGAAACAATGCGGCGGTAATAAAGCGTAATTTTACCTAAAAACAATTGAAGAGATATATCCTTCCTGCTCGTAAACCCGATGATAACGGTGAATCATCTCTACCAGCGGAATGAGGCGTACATCCTCCGGCACCAGATGGCAGAAGCGTGCATACTGGCGGTCGTACAGGGTGGCATTTCCATTCTTCAGCTTTATTTCAATATCGTCCGGCACAAAGAAAGAAGCCCGGTTGCCCAGGTATTTATAGAATTCGGTGAGATAGATATGAATGCCGGCCAGGTCGAAATCGCCAAAATGCAGGTAATCATTGGGAACCGAAAGGAGCCAGTTGCGCAAGTCATCCGACTGAGGATAACGTGACACAAGGAGTACTTTCCGGGCCTTGAACAAATGTCGCTGACGGTGAAGCAGACGAAAGTTGTCGCCGTTCTCCACACCCACCACAAGCACATCGGAGGGTATGCGGAATTTCTCCGGTTCCTGCACAAAAAAAGCCATACCTTCCAGCGGAGAGAGGGTGAAAGATTTCTCTCCCATCGTCACCTCCAATGGCTCGCAACAATTTACCAGAAAGCCGCGGAAGGTCCGCACACGAACAAGCTTGGAGTCGCCGGTTTCATTTACCAGTACACTCCGGTCCAGATCAGGGTTATGTCCATCGGTCAGTTCTATCCACCGGGACAATTCGGCCCCACCCGTATACTTGTTCTTCACATAACGGATGCTTGCCTCTACATCCAGCAACCGATAAGAGTTACGGCTTCCATGAGTGATGACAGAAAGCAACCCTTCTTCTTTCAGTTCATCGGCAAACCAGCGCGGGAAAAGGCTGGAAGGAAGTGTCTCTCCCTGTATAAGACGAAGTACCTTACGGCATATTGACGGAGTAAATTTTTTCTGTTCCATAAACTATTGCTTGCGTGTGAGTAAAGGTACCACCTGCGTAAAACTCTGAGCATCCTTACTCAAAAGATAAGTATAACGATAATCCTCCACATTGTAGGTGGTAGGAGAACTGTTGACCAGTACGATATTCCGGCAGTTGGCAAAAGCCAGAATACCCTTGACATTGTTGGGATGAAGCTTGCCGATTTCGTCCATCATGCAATGAATCCGGAAATCTCCGAACTTGCGCGAAGCTTTCTCCTTGAACACGTTAATCAGCATGATGTTAACCATGGCTTTCACCAGAATATCCGTTCCGTCCGACCCCACATTGGCTATCTTTTCGGTCCATCCGGTATCGTTATCATTCTCTTTCACACGGAACTGCAGATTGAACGTGTCAGACAATACCAGGCTTTTGCGAGACGGATTGTCTCTCAGCTGCCGGCTGAATGAATAAAGATACTTCACCGCCTTTTCGTTCACTTCCATGCGCGAGTCCTGCGAGAAAAGATCAAGAGCTCCCATGTTAAACTGATGTTCTTCATTGAACTGCTTGATTTCTACCAAAAGCTGCATCAGCTTGTCATCGCTGGCCTGAGTCCGCAGCTCGATGCCACGGATGACTCCGGCAAAGTTCCGCCTTACAAAGTCTTCGTTTATGGCACGAATGGTTTTCTGTATCTCACTTTCATGCTGGGTCAAATCGCCCGTCTCCTTCGAGATTCGCTGGATAATGTTGGTGTAGCGCTCACTGATACGTGTCTGATATTCCACAATTTTGTTATCTTCCACAAACTCACAAAGATTTGCCGCAAAATCATAGAAATCAGAGTCGCTTACCAACGTTTCGGGGAAATGGAAAGTGTTCTTAGCCGTAAAATTGCCATGGAATGCATTGACCGCCCGCTTGAACTGGTCCAGCTCTCTATGAATGGAAATAATAAGCGACTTCAAGTCTCCGATAATGGTTCCACAAGACTTCCGGGTAGGACGCATTTCCGAGGTATACGACTCGGACGGACAGAGGTCTTCGTCTGCACGGAAAGCTTTCAGGCTGGCCAAATCTTTATGAATGTCTGTATGCTCTTTTCTCCTGGCTTCCAGTATCTTATCCTCCTCACTCTGCTGGCTTAGCAGACGCTCCATACGAAGCTTGTACTTATTTTCCAAATCTTCCAGCTGCGCATCGTTTGTTTTTTTCTCGTTGCGCAGTTGCGGCTCCCGGTCGAAATACTCGCGTTTGTCTTTCTCAAAATCGGATACCAAAGAACGTTTACGGACAATGTATTCCAGCTCCTGACGGATGTCGGCCATACGTTTCTCGTAACTGGTAATGACAGACATATCCGCCCCGCTTCCTTCAAGTTCCTTGGCCTGTGAGCGCCGCAGCTCTGCCTTTTTCGTTTCCATTTCAATTCGCTGACGAGTAATATCTTCATGGATAACGCCAGTTTCCTGCCGAACGACCTCCTCTTCAGCCTTTTCCGTTTTCCGCAGTTCTTCGGCCAATTGCTTCAGGCGTTTCTCCTTTTCCGCCCGTAAACGCTTGTCTTCATCTTCCCAACGCACCTGTTCCTGCGACTTCTGAGCTAACTGCAATTCTACCTGCTCTGTTTGCTCCCGTTTCCATTCGGCCTCTTTCCGCTGCCAGGAGGTAAGTTCAGCCTGCAAGTGTTTCCGTCTGGCAGGAATCTGCTGCAACTGGGCCTCCAAAAGGTACTGTTTGTCGGCTACCTCCCGAATCTGCCGGTTATATTTCTTCTTTATCTGCCCGAGTGTTTCCTCCCGACGTCCGTTCAACTGAGCCAACTCGCGGACATACGACTCACGGGCAGCTTCCTTTTCGGCCAGTTCTTCCTTTAAACGGGCTGGCGTACGCAATTCTTTCGCCACTCCCGAAAGTTCAACTCGTACGCCGAACAGCGTATTGTCACTGTCCCCAGCCAATACCGGATGTAAATCCTGGGCATACAGAATCAGCTCTTCATCTGCCACTTTCCCGATTGTTTCCTGCCACCCCGGCTTATGTGCGTCCAGCCATTCACAGAAGGAACCTTTCCAACGGTCAAGAAGGCTGGTAAGGGTCTGAATTTCTTCGTCCAATGCCGTACGACGGCGCACCAGTTCCTCAGCTTCTTGCTTGAACTGCCACTCACTCTCTTTCATCTCATCGGTACATTTCTGCCGCAACTGGTCGCACGTGAGTTTCAGGCCGGCTACCTGCCAGCTTGTCTGCCTTTCTTCATCTTTCAATGCATCCAACTGTTCCTGATAGTCCCCGGTTTCTTTCTCAAAATGGCAAGTCAGTTGAATGCGAATCTTCTGCTGACGAAGTGCGGAAATTCCTTCGGTGAGCCGTATCCGGTTTTCATTCCACGTTTTTTGTCTCTCCTCATACATATTCCGCACGTGTACCTCTTGTTCCCGATAGCGGGCATACAATTCATTTCTCCAGACGTTCAATTCATTTTCACGGGCCAGCACAGCCTTTCGCCGTTCATTCTCAAATGCGGTAAAAGCCGCCTCTACCTTTCCGACCAGCAAGTCGTACTTCTGCAACACATCCCTATAAGTAGCGGTCAATTCTGCATACGTCTGTTTCAAACTATCCTGCTCATGCAGCAAGGCTGCTTCACCTGCCACACGCCGCATCACCTCTTCTATGCCTTCTTTCTCATAATACAAGCGCTTTTCGCGGATACGCTTCAAATCGTCGGCTATCGCCCCTTCCCGGCGCACCAGCTTGTCACGTTCGGCAGAATACTTGCCTCTTTCTTCTCCTACAAGTCGCACCAACCGTGCCCGCTTCTCTTCTGCTTCCTGAATCTGTTCCTCGAGCACCGGCAACATGTCATGAGCTGCTTTCTCTGCATAATTCAATTCAGCTCTACCTTCTTCCAGCTGCTTTTGAGAATAAAGTAAGCTCCGGTAGCGCTGAATGACTTGTTCCGCCTGCTTGCGCACCACAATCTCCCCATTCTTGTTGGGACGCAGCCATCGCATGACATCATCATATTCCTGCTCAAAAGCTTCTATCTGGCTCCGGTAATAAGTCAGGTCGATAGACACATCTTCCTCATTCATGGACTGGATGATGGTATCTTTCACAAAATCGGCATCCAAACGGGAATTCAAGAATACATGCTGAATAGTACGAGGAATGTTCTGATACTTACTACTTTCTACAATGGCAAACTTACGATAAGACACCATATCGGGCTTGCGGTTGTTTCCAAAGATGATGTCACGAAACATTTCATAGCTCGTAACAAGCGGAGTAATCGTACAACGGGCATCCGACTCAAGAATACGTGTACGCACCTCACTCCAATCGGCAGATACCTCGTGACGGTCGTTCACAAACCATGCTTTCCGATAAGGAGCATCTATCAGGCGGAAAGCAGCCCGTCCCATAGATTTGGACACCACTACGGAATATGCGCTATTCTCACGTACCACCTCGTACACGATATACGAGTTGGCATAGGGCAAATAAAAAGCGTCGAAATTCTGCTTTTCTTTCGGAATGCCCAGATGCAGTTTGTCGGCATTATAGAAAAACAAGATAGCTCGCAGAAGGGTACTCTTTCCCACTCCCTGCGTACCAATGAAATGCACATTGCCGTCCATCCGGATTTCGGCATAAGGAATATGCGCACTATTCAGGAATATGACTTTATTCAGGTATCTCATCGCTTGTATCCTCCAATATCGTGATGCAGTCCACCATTTCTTCCATATAGTGGAATGCGGTTAGTACTTTATAGGTTTCATCGTGCTCGTTCTCCAGTTCAATCATCCCAGCCTTTTCCAGCTCTGCCACCAGTTTCTCTACAACCTCTCCGAATTTCTTCTTGTCGGAAAACAAGCGGGAAGCCTTTTCCTTCAGTTCCATGTTACATCCTATCTGCACCTCAATATCTGCCCGTCGGAACAGGAATCCGGGACCAAAAGCCGAATGATACGTTTTCAGGAAGCTCAGGTAATCAATCCATTTGCCTACAGCTTCCAGCTTTCGTTCCAAATCGACCCGGGTTTCCTGACGTGTAAAAAGGTAATATCCGTTACCCGCTTCCAAATAGAAGCCGATGCCTTTATAATAATCGTAATACTCCGTAAAATCTTCTTCAAGCGCATCATAGTACCGCTTGACGGTTGACGAGACACTATTGGCGGAAATAAATCCTCCCCTGCTCAGAATATTGAATATTTCTTCCGTGTATTTCATCGTTTTATCAAGTATGATTAAGGGTTTTGTCGTAAATAAATCAAAGGGTACTCCACCTCAGAGGTTGACTCATAACGGTCGGTAAAATCCAGCTCATCCGCATACTGTGAAGCCAGCTGGCAGAAAAAAAGCAGCTTGTCTTCTTCCGCCACCGACTTGCCATAGGAATAGTTCATTACGAACCGGAACAAATGTGTACCAGAGGCAGCAAAGGCATTGAATACTTCCTGCAAGTTGACCCTGTCCATTACCTCACCTGCCTGTGACAGATAACTTTCCGGAATAGCTCCGGCTACATTCCGCGGACCACGTGAGTCCTGCTTCCGCCGCGACATCACCTTACGAATCAACTCCAATGCCACTTCAGAAGTATGCAGATTTGACAGAGACAACTTGATGCGATAGTTGGGCTGCGGTTCCATCCACACCGGATTCTTTTCGCCAATGACCCGGCGAATATCTGTATTCTCTTCAAGCAGGAACTGATCGCGCAGGTACTTCAATCGCCTTACCTTTTCAAAAATACGATTCTGGTAGGCTATCAAGTTCAAGTAATGAATAATCTGTTTTTCTATTTCAATCAGGTTATGATACGAATCGTTCAGCTGAAGCTTTACATCACTCACAACAGCCCGCATCTGTACATCCATAGCCACACGGAAAAAGGTAGGTTGCTGTGAGTCTATCACTTCTTCACTCCGAGTTATAAGCAAAGCTATGTTACGCCGTTTTTCATCCAATTTTTTCAATTTGGCCAGTTTCACCTGATAATTTGGTTCCGTTTTATAAGTTACATCCAAATTACGTTTCAAGTCCATCACGTTACGTACGGTAGCCAATGCAATATTTTTCAAACAACGTCTCACCTCTCGCTGGTATGCATACTTCCGCTGTTCGTTGTTCTCCTTTAGAAAATAATCGATGTTGTCATTCAAATGATTCAAATAATCTTGCACGAACGATACATTGATTTCCTCGTTTATTTGCAGAACCTCTTCGAAAAACTTCAAGTACAAGTCTTCCATTTCCAGGAAATCACCGCTTTCTCGCAGTACGCCGTATTCAATAAGAAAACGAATACGCTCTTCCTTGTATTCAGTTAATTCAAGGGCATAATCATAACGGAATGAGAGCTGTTTACGTTTGTAAAACATTTCCTTGAGCAACACTTTTTCACGCTCAAACATTTTCACAAGTTCATCTATAGAACGGAATGTATTCATCGTATCAAATATAATGTCATTAAAGCAAAGGCGTTTTTAGCAAAGATAGGGATTATCCGGAAATCTCCACCAAATATCGTTATCTTTTCATAAGACGGGATGCGATTCAGCATCGTCTTTTCTCAAAAGCGGGCTTCGGGTTTGACACTGCATTCACCTTTTTGTATCTTTGCGCCAAACTAGCTGCTACATGAAAAGTACGAAACAAGACATAAAACGCATGCAGTGGGAAAACGACCCGCTCTACCGGCTGATAAGAACCATCAAGAATGTGATGGACCGATACTACCTCGATCCTCTCATCGGACTGTTCTTTCCGACAGCGGGTGATATTTTCTCTTCGGCCATGACACTGCCCTTTCTCACGGTGTCGCTGTTCAAAATCAAGTCTATTCCCCTCACCCTGGCCATCCTCTACAACATGCTGGTGGACATGATGCTGGGTATCATTCCACTCTGGATTGGCGACCTGCTGGATATTTTCAGCCGTTCGTACGCGAAAAACTACCGGTTGATTGTGGGGTTCGTGGAAGGTGACAAAGAGGTGATTCAAGAAGTAAACCGCAAGGCTGTGCTGACAGCCGTGGGCATCCTGGTGCTGTGCGTAATTATCTACTGGGTGGCCAAACTGGCGGTCTACCTGACTACGGCGCTATGGACACGGATAAGCGGACTGTTTTAAGTATCCCGGAAAATACGTACCTTTACGCCAAAATCATTCATAATGGGAAAGAAAGAATACATGCAGGCCAACAAGGACTGGCTGGCCGAAAAGGCAAAGGAAGAGGGAGTGATGCCGCTCCCGAAGGGTATCTACTACAAGGTGCTAGTATCGGGAAAGAACGACGGAAAGCATCCCACACCGCGGAGTATCGTCACCGCGCACTACACGGGATGGACCATCAACGGCAAGAAGTTTGACAGCAGCCGCAGCGGTGCGCCCGTAGCCTTCCGCCTGAGCGACCTGATTGAGGGATGGATTATCGCCATGCAGCAGATGTGTGTGGGCGACAAATGGGAGGTGTACATCCCGTCGGAAATGGGATACGGCAAGTTCTCACAGCCCAGCATCCCCGGCGGCTCCACCTTGATTTTTGAGATTGAACTGTTTGGAATAGCCTGAGTGCAGGCTACTCCAAACAACAATTATCGGATACATACTCCTGATTTAAACAGCGGCTCTCTGGCTCAAAACAGCATTTTGCTTTTCTAAAATCAACTCTTTTTTATTAGGGTAATGCTTTTCTGCTAACTCAAGAGCATATTCAAAATACTGTTTAGAAAGATCCCAACATTCTTTTATTTGTCCATAAATGACCGCCAGTTCCTCATAAGAGCAAATCAGCAAATGATTATATGCTTTGTTTACCGCAGCCAACCGTGTAAAAGTCTCAGCACTTTGCTCAAAAGAATGTGCAGAGTCTTCATACTTCTTATCCAACTTATAGAGATTACCTAAAATGAAATAAGTATTACCTACAAAAGCTGTATGAGGACCATAGTTTTGCTGAAAATCTATCTGCTCTATTCTTTCCAAAGCCTGATCATAGGACAAAGCCATAGTGTAATATTCAATAGATTTCTGCAATAAAACAGGCTGTGTGTCATCATAATAAGAAAAATAAAGATTGCCTAAACTTTCATACGTCCGGGCAAGTTTGGGATAATAAATCTCCGGCTTTATTTTTTTCATTTTCAAGAAAACCTCTAAAGCCTTAAGTAAATAGTCTTCACTTTTACCAAAATTGGTTTCTTTGAACAGCAGCCCCAATTGATAATAGCAATCTGCCAGCTGAGATTCATACTTCCCTACCTCTAAAGCATTCAACTGTACATAACATTCCAAAGCTTTTTCCAAACATCTCTTTGCCTGCCGGTCTTTCCGAGTGTCCTGACGATAGAAAGTACCTAAATTAATCCAGCAGTTTGCTATTTCCCGAATATATCTATTCTTTTTCTCTTGCGGCCAACGATTATATTTCTCAATTTGACGTTTAATAAGTGTCTGCCCATACTCTTTATCGCCCATCTTATAGTATAAGACACCTAAATTATTCTGTATCAACAATAATTTGCATTCAAAATGGCTTTCCAAATGCTTATTCTGAAGATCAATATACAAATTATTCGATTTATTATAATAAGTCTCAGCCTGCTTAAGATACCCTAATTTATTATATAAATTTCCCATCCGGTTATAGCATTTAGCCATACCAGATTGAATGTCAAACCTCTGTGGGTTCTTTATAAGGATTTCTCTATAATGGTTCAACGTACTGGAATAATAAGAGATGGCCTGATTAATACGATTGTTTTTATCCAAAAAACGAGCATATTTATAAAGCAAGTGACAATATTCTTCCGGGCATACATACAACTGAGCAATAGATATTGCCTTTTTACGGGCCTCACACGCCTTATTAAAGCGATTAGGGTCATTCTGATTAGCTAATATACTTTTAGCTGCCAGCATCAAAATATTGAAGTTGGTTTTCAGCGTATTTATAGAAGCCTCATAAAACTCTTTCGCCTGTTTGTAATCACAGATACTTTGCTCTATATTTTGCTTTATTTTTTTTGAACAAAGCAGATTAACCGCTTCCTTACATTTTCCACTCTCAAAGAGCGCGGTTGCCTGACTTAGCAATTCATTAGATGCTTTTGAAGCGCATCGATTAATTTCTATTGCCACATTGATCAGGCACTTGTTCTGCTCTTGAATCCGATCGTTCAGTCTGTCTTTCTCAATATGGAGCTTCTCTAAATTTCCCTTAATTACCTCAATAGCATCTTTGGCTATCTGAATATTCTCAAGGAAATCTTCATCTTGTAATTGCTTGTATTTCTCCTCCCACTTTAGCAAGTAAGCTTGTTTCGCACTTAATTTTTCTAACTCCTCTTTTATTTTTTCATTGATAGCTATTAACTTCTCCTTAAAGTCTATGATTTCCGGATTATTATATGAAAACGGTATTTTATCCAAATCAGCAATTCGTATTCCATTATAATAAATCTGGGAATCCCTGATTTCATTCTGAAAATCATAACTTCCAGACACAAGAAATGCAATCTGAATAACTAAACTTAAGCAAAGTGTATCTATATGTGAATATGGAGGTATCGTAAAATACTCCATCTCTTTTATTATCCTTTTCTTAAAGTTTTGTAAAGATTCCTCTTCTTTTTCTTTTGGCTGCAATGCTTTATAATAAATGCAAATCTGAGGAGTCTTATTCTCTACACAACACTGATAAGCTACTTCAAATTCCTCCTGAGTATATTTACCTGCCTTATGATGGAACAAAGCCACAAACAAATCACTTTTTCTTACTAAGGAATTATATTCATTCTGTGTTCTCTCACCTTTGAATGCCGGATTCTGATTTTCCCACTGATCCAGTATCAGCCTTATTCCTCTTTGAGTATAGCTTGATTGAAGCTTACCTATAAGTTCATTAATAAACTTACGGTCATCAGATAATTCTTCACTTGAAGCCAAAAATATATGAATATCCTTTTCTTTCATAAGCTACACATTTCTGCACAACTTGCCAAGCAATTCTTTATCTTGCGCAATCATTTCATTCATCTCGATATGCGTGCACGCTTCCTCACGTAAAAGTCGCGCACTGGAAGACTGTTCCGACAGATTCCACGTAAGTAACACCACGTGAATCTTCAGCGATTTCAACTTCTTGACCAGCATTTCGTGGTCGGCATCTCCCGTAATCAGCACTACATAATCAAATTCGCGGAACACGGAAAGCTCATAGGCCTCCAAAGCAAACCACACATCTATCCCCTTTTCTACGACCGTAATATCTCCATCTCTCTGTACTTCCCGCAGGTGCTTGTAATGGAAAATTACATCATTTTCAATCAGACTGTCTTCAAACTTTCGCTCGGAAAACAACAGATGTTTGCTATTGGCATCATTCACCCGATAACGCCCCCGGAAATAATGGCTTTCTGTAATGTAACAATTGGTTATTTCCAACCCACTCCGACGCGCAATCTCCGCACGAATAAAATCAAACAAGGATTTGATTTTAATATTTAAAGACAATTGATCGGACAAGGCCTCATTTATCTTTGAAAAATAGCCCCCATCTATGAAGATACCGATTGATTTTGATTCTGTTATCATTGTTGTTATATGTTTTTGATAGTAATATCGCAAGGTAGGACATCTTTCAATAGCAGGCAACTGAAAATAAAAGAAAAATCGTAGACATGTATCTAAAACATATTTTTCATGCAGTTCCTTTAAATTTCTTTCTCTTCTTTGAAAAGATTATCAGAGCAACCTGATAGGCCTGCTTCTTCGAACAGCCGTTTCATCCTTTTCCAATGGGGTTACAAGCTCATAGTCCCCAGTGGCATCATTTAATTGCAAGATAACCAGTTGACCGTTTTTAGGCGAACGCATCTGTTCAAACTCTTCCACAGTGAGATGAAACCAGCGCATGACGAACAAGCGTATGGCCAGTGAATGGGTTATCAGCACACAGTTCTGCGGATAATCTTCACGTATGAAGTCACGATGAAGCGAGCCTAAGAGGTCATTGATACGGTCGTACACATCCGTGCCGGCTTCTCCTCCCGGAAAGCGGAAGTAGAAAATGCCATAGTCCCTGCGCTCTTTCTTCAACTGTTGCAACTCGGCATACGTACGAAGGTATCCCCATTCCTGTTCACGCAGACGAGGCTCCTCGCTGTATTCAAACTGGTTTCTCGGGAAGCTGAGGGCTATGTTCTCAAAGGTGGAACGAGTACGCCAAAAGGGAGAGACATAAAAATACATGGACTCCTCGCCCACCAGTTCCTTCAACTTTTGTCCGGCTTCACGGGCCTGAGCTACTCCTTTTTCTGTCAGTTCGATGGTATAGTCCGGTTCCGTGGCAAACTTGCTTTCGTCGGTATTGGCATGGCATTCTCCATGACGTATTAGAATAATTCGATGTGGTTTCATAAAAGATTTTTTATTTTATCATTCTTTTTCATCTTTCTAAATATGTACGATGTATAAAATGCAATATAGAAATTTTTTCTTACATTTGGCAATAAGATGTGATGAAACGATTCATATACATATTTATCATGCTGCTTTGGATGATTTCTTATGCCACGGCACAAGAGTCTCTTCCCTGCAGGGGAACCGCAACCACCGTATTGAACGTGCGTTCCGGACCCGGTACCAGTTATGCGCGGGTCGGACAGCTCAGTCGCGGACAGGAGGTCAATGTCATTCAGAAATCAAGGAACAACTGGGTACAGATTGAGTTCGGTTCACAAAGGGGATATGCCTACTCCAAATACCTGAAATTCTCTCCTTTGCCCCAAAAGGCAAACTCTCCGCCTGCCAAATCGTCTTCCGGTTCCTCTTCATGGAGTTTCTGGTCAGTAGTATGGAACATCATTACCTGGGGACTGGGTATTTATTTGGGACTGGTGGTACTGTACTGGCTGCTGAAAATACTTATTATCTCCTATTTCATCGTATCGGCCTGCCTTACCTTTACGTTCAGGCTGTTGAGTCTTCCTTTCTTCTTTCTTAATGCCCTGCAGCGATACCTGGCAAAGCCCTGGTTTATCTTCTTCAAGAAAAACCGTTTCAGCAACGCCACCAATGAGAACCTGCGTTTCATTTTCTATTTCCTGCAATTCCCGTTCTATGTCCTGCTGTTTCCATTGAGAATTGTCAATGCTGTCTTTTTCAATCTCCTGGTACATTGTTCCTTCGAAATGTTCAATTATGTGATGGAAGTAATTTTACCCTCAGAAGACAAGGAAGGGCATGACGATTTTATCCGATGGATTTTGTTCTTACCCTACAGAATCATCAAATACGTGGTATGGCATGGCTCGCTGACCATCATTGAAAGCGCGATATGGACGGTAATAGAAGTCTTTTTACCTACTCTGACCCTCTTTCACGGTACCTCCAATGACGCAGCCGAATCCATCGTAGCGTGCCCTAATCGGGGAAGTTACCGGGGACGAGATGTAGGAATCTGGCGCGTAGGTGGCGGTAATTATGCTGGAAACGGCATTTATTTTGCACCGGCACGCAGTACGGCCCGACATTATTCCGCAGGAGCCATCATCGTCTGTCGCGTAACACTGGGAAGCACGCTCGACCTTGGCATGGCGCCTTATCATGTGTATTATCAATGCGGAAAGCCCAACGCGCTGGAAGCTACCCGCTGGGGACTGGAGAATAATTATGTGACGGGAGAATGGTGGCGTCCCGATGAAGGATGGTGGGAATACTGCATGTACGACTGGCAGAACCGCTACAACTACAGCTGGCGCATACGTCCGCTTTATGTAATCGATCTTGACAGCGGCTACATACAGCGCATCCCCGGTGGCATGTGCCACTGGCTTTTCCGGAAAATGGTCATCATGGACTTGCTAAATTCCATGCTCGGCGATTAAAAAAATGCGGGAAACGACTTGTCTACCGTTCCCCGCATTTTCATATTGTTTACAGCGCAGCCTTCAGAATGGAAAGGATGTCCTGTTCGTTCAGCGGAGCAAACGTGCCCGGTGCGTCCAGTCCCTCATTCACAGCAATGTGATGTGCCATTTCTTCCAGACGGGAATCGTCAATGCCTACCTCACGCAAGGTCATCGGCATGCCCAGACTCTTGAAGAACTGTGCGGTACGTGCGATGGTCTGCTCGGCAATTTCCGACGGAGCCTGATCGGCAGCCAGTCCGAAGACGTTCACACCAAATTTCACGATGCGTTCCTGTGTGCGCTCGTTGAGCACGTGGCGCATCCAGTGTGGTGTAATGATGGCCAGACCTTCTCCATGCGTAATGTCATAATATCCCGACAAGGCATGTTCGATGCCGTGCATGGGCCAGGGAGAACCGCCGGTACCGAGGGCCAGCAGACCGTTGCAGCCAAAGGTGCAGGCATACATGATTTCGGCACGTGCTTCGTAATCGTCCGGTTTCTCCAGTGCAATCGGAGCATATTTCATCAGGGTCTTTACCAACGTTTCACAGAAACCGTCGGCCACGGAATTGGAGGCATGAGTGAAATACTGTTCCATCACATGGTTGATGGCATCGGCTACTCCTGCTGCCGTGTGCTTGGCATTGACCGTAAAGGTGTAGGTCGGGTCAAGGAAAGAGCAGGCCGGGAACAGATGCGGGTCGATATAAGCCACCTTGTCGTTGGTCTCTGTGCGGGAAATGACTCCTCCGGCATCGTACTCACTGCCTGTAGCGGCCAGGGTAAGGATGTCCACAATCGGCAGTGCAGCCAGCGTAGGAGCCTTTCCGATAATCAGATCCCAGGTCTCGCCGTCGTATTTGGCACCTCCGGCAATGGCTTTCGAACAGTCGAGTACCGAACCGCCACCCACAGAAAGAATCACGTCAATCTGCTGTTCCTTGCAGATGCGTACGCCTTCCACTACACTGGTAGAGTATTTCGGGTTCGGCTCAATCCCACCCAGTTCAAAGATTTCAAAGTCTTTCAACAGTTCTTTCACGCGGTCGTACAGGCCGATACGTTTGATGCTTCCGCCACCGTATGTCAACAGGATGCGACGTCCGAACGGGCGCATCACCTCTGGCAGTCCAGCCACTACATCCCGGCCAAAAATCAGACGGGTCGGGGTTTGATAGTCAAAGTTCTTCATTGTTTGTTCCTTTTTGTCATTTTAATTATGGATGTGGCAAAATTACGCAAAAGAAACCATAGACAATGATACAAATTACCGATGTTTCTACCCCAATGCTCGATTTATCTTTTTTTCATAAGTCCCATCATTGTATGTTTACATCAGGTCAGGGTTGTCGGACATATTCTCACCCTGCCGGCTGCAATTCGCCCGATGCTGCCATGCAGTGTAGCACCTTTCTTCCTTCGGCGGTACAAACGCCCGCCAGATAGGTCAGCACGGCATTGCTATACGTAAGGGCACGCTTCGGTTCCTCATAAGGGGCAAAAAGTGCATAAAGCAAGGTGTTTTCAAAAAACATGAAAGCCAGCTCAAAATTACTTTCCGGCTGTATCAGTTTTTTTTGCTGAGCTTCACGAAACAGGCTGGCACACTTTTCATGCAGAGGTTCACGGTATTCCCGACTGAAAAGTGCCAGGGCTTCCGGGTATTTCACAATCTCCCGGCAAAAATCGGCCGACAATATTCCCGAAAGGGCAAACGTCTGATAGTTCAGATAGACAATGGCCTCCAGACAGTTCAGCGTGCGGCATTTCTCTTCTATCTGCTTTCTGCTTTTTTCTATCTGAAAAGACACACAGGCTTCCAGCAGTTCACTCTTGCTCAAGAATACCTGATAAAGCGTCCGTTTGGAAATGTGCAGCGCTTCGGATATGCTGTTCATGGAAGTGGCCTTTATTCCGTTCTTATGGAAACAGCCTGAGGCTGTCCGGATAATCTTTCTTCTCAACACTCGTGGGTCCATAATTTCTTGTTTTCGTTTGGACAAATATCACGGGATTTTACAGAAACTCGTTTGTTCCATACCGTTTTTCTTTTGTCACCTTCACGACCCGAACAAGCGTTTAAACTTTTTTTGAATACGCCTTCCGGTTTGTTCACATTCCTTGAATCTGCCACACGGCTGTAGGTATTCCCGAGAATAAGTATTACATTTGCCTGAAAATAAAATTGACAGATGATGAAAGAAGAAGTGATAGAACTGGACACAGTGGATAAATACAACAAATTCTTCGGAGTGGAGACGTATCATCCCATGGTTACCGTGGTAGACCTTTCAAAGATTACTCAGCCTGCACAGCCATTTACCATAAATTATGGCATCTATGCCTTGTTTCTGAAAGATACGCTCTGCGGAGACATTACCTACGGCCGGCAGCCTTACGACTACCAGGAAGGAACCATTGTCTGTTTTGCACCGGGACAGGTGGCTTCCATCCACGCGCAGGAAGGAACGCGTCCCACCGGATACGGACTGCTCTTCCACCCGGATTTTATTCGCGGTACCCAACTGGGACATGACATCCGGAATTATTCTTTCTTCTCTTACGAAGCCCGCGAAGCCTTGCACCTCTCGGAAGAAGAACGGCACACGGTGATAGACTGCCTGCATAAAATCGATACGGAGCTGAAACGTCCTGCCGACAAGCACAGCCGGCGGCTGATTACGGCCAACATCGGACTGCTGCTGGATTACTGCATGCGTTTCTATGAGCGGCAGTTCACCACACGCGAAGCCTCCAACAAGGACATCATCGTACGTTTTGAGCAGCTGCTGGACGAATACTTCGACGGACAGACACCTCAGGAAGAAGGACTGCCTACGGTGAAATATTTTGCTGAACGGGTATTCCTCTCGCCCAACTATTTCGGCGACATGATTAGTAAGCAGACGGGGAAAACGGCGTCCGAGTACATCCAGTCAAAGGTAGTGGAAAGAGCCAAAGACATGCTGCTTTCTACCACCAAGCCCATGAGTGAGATTGCCTACAGCCTGGGCTTCCAGTATCCGCAGCACATGAGCCGCATGTTCAAGCGGCTGGTAGGTCACAGTCCCAATAAATACAGAACGCAGCAAAGGGGCTGAACCGTCTTTTTACTTGTTCTTCTGATTATCCTCCGCATACTTGGAAGGAGACACGCCAAACATATCCGTAAAATGCTTGCGGAACGTGGGCAGATCATTGAAGCCCACGCGCTCGGCTACCTCCGTGACCGGGAGACTGGTTTCCATCAGCAGGAATGCGGCCTGCGTCATGCGGATGTGGCGAATCAGTTCCACAGCCGACAGGTCGGTGTGCTGTTTCAGTTTGCGGTAGAGCGTAGCCTGACTCATGTGGAGTTCTCCGGCCAGCACTTTGACATTAAACTCGGGATTGCTGGCATGGCCCTCGATGCACGACAGCACCTGTTGCATGAACTCACTTTCGGTGCCTTCGGGTGTCTCTGCCGATACGGAAGAAGTATGTAGCAGCGTACGGGTGTAAATCTGCTTCAAGCGACGACGCATGTCGAGCAGATGGGCCACCTTGGCCAGCAGCACTTCCGGATTGAACGGTTTACGCACATAATCGTCGGCTCCACGATAAGAAGCTTCCACACTGTCCTTATCCTCTGCCTTGGCCGTGAGCAGCAGAATGGGAATGTGAGCCGTTTCCTTCCGCTTGCGCAACTCGGCACAGCAGGTAAAGCCGTCCATCACCGGCATCATTACATCCGACAGTACCAGGTCGGGCACTTGTTCTACGGCCACCTTCACTCCCTCTTCCCCGTTCTCCGCTTCCAGTACCCGATAGTATTTCTTCATCAGGTCGCGCAGGTAACGGCGCATGTCGGTATTGTCTTCTATGATAAGCACCGTCTGGCGGGCGGCGGTACGTTCTTCCTCCGTTTTCTGTGAGGTTTCTTCCGCTTCCGGCAACAGCATCAGGTCTGAGATATTTTCTCTTCCCTTTTCTTTATCATCCGCGTCCGGAGTTTCATCCCACGTGCAGTCGTCTTCTTCGAAATGCGATTTTCCTTCGGGCAGGTACACAGCGAACGATGTTCCTTTTCCCGGTTCACTCTCCACGTTCACTCGTCCGTGATGCATCTCCACGATGTGCTTCACAATTTTCAGCCCCACTCCCATCCGGGTAGAGACTGCCGGATCTGCATCGCCGGTTACGAAAGGCTCAAAAATGTGTTGCAGCAATCCGGCATCTATTCCTTTTCCGGTATCCGTCACCGAAATGCAGCAGAAAGGTTTCTGATCGAACTCCTTCCGTTCTACCGAGAGACTGATTTTTCCTCCTTCGGGTGTGTATTTAAAGGCATTCGAAATCAGATTCTGAATGACCGATGAAAGTTTCTCCCGGTCGGCCCATATCGTAATATGTTCCGACCCCTGCACCCATGCATACGTTATCCGGCGTTCGGCCGCCAGCGGCTGAAAACCTTCTGCCACATCCCTCATCAGGGATAGCACGTCTACCGCAGACAGACGCAGTTTCACCATGCCCGCTTCTGCTTTCTGGATATACAGCAAACGGTCGGTCAGGGTATGCAGTCCTTCGGCATACTTGAACATGACGGACAGACGACTATAAAACGGATGTGCGGGTGTAATTTTGGAGAGCAGTTCACGCAGCGGAGACAAGATAAGGGTAAGCGGAGTGCGCAGTTCATGGGCTGCCATCGTGAAGAAAGCCTCACGCTCCTTGCGAAGTTCCACTTCCTTGTTTCGTTCCATATTGACCGTAAACAGTTCATGCTCCAGGCGCAGTTCATATTGTATCCGCTTTTGCTTCAATCGCACACGATGCAGGTAAATCAACACGATACTAATCAAGCCAGCTGCCACAAGCAGACGGAACCAGAGAGTTTCACTCCAGTGAGGAGCAATCACCACCTTCAGGGTACTGACATCCCCTTCACTCTGGTCCTGGAAAATGGTCTTCACCTGAAAGGTATAGGTACCGGCCGGCAGACGGTCATACGAGATTTTTTCTCCTTCATCGGCCATAATCCATTCCTCCTGATAAGGATACAGGCGGAAAAGGTATTTCTGAAGTTTGGTCAGATAGAGCAAGTTAGTAAACAGCAGGGAGAAACTGCGGTTTTCATGTGTCAGGTGCAGTTCGGAAGTATAAAGCAACGACTGGGGCAACACCACCTGCCCGTTGACCTTCTGCCCGATTTGCACGGGAGTATGGTTCACTTCCAGGTCGGTAAAAATCACCCGTCCCTTTTCCTTCGGATAATTAAAGCGAAGGTCGGAAGGACGGAAATAGGTCAGCATGCTGTGGTTTCCCCAGAAAAGAAAGTCCTTGCCGAAAAAGACGGAGCGGTTGCTACCCGAAATATAATAGTTATAGAATGACTGCAAATGACGGCTCAGGCGGGAAATACCGGAGTTGGAGCCTACCCAAAGAGAGTGGTCATTGTCTTCGGCCAGTGCGGTCACAAAATTGCTGCACAACCCCTGGGCGGTAGTATAACGGGTCAGGATGCTGTCTCCTTCCGGCGAACAGGCCACCAGACCGCTTCCGGCGTATCCTGCCCACAGTTTCTTGTCTGTCCCATACAGCAGGGCACGGACTTCGATTTCCGTATCCGGCATACCGGCCCTGGCTTCGTATCCGGCATGTGTCCGCAGCACCTTGGTACCGCTCATCCACAGCCGGAGCAAGCCTCTTCCGGTTCCCAGCCATAAAGTCTGATTATCACCGGCCGCCAACGCACGTATATGGATATGATCCGGGATTTGCGGATTACTCCAGCCGATGTGCGTTGAAGTTCCCCGCTGAAAATCCACCCAGTACAGGCCGTCGCTGGTACCCGCCCAGCACTGTTCGTCCGAAACCATAAGCAGGCTCCATACCACTGGAGAAGGCTGTCCGAGAGTGCCAATCCGCATGTCATCCCATTTCCGGTCTTTTCCGTAACGAAGCACCCGTCCGTCCTGCGTACCGAACCAAAAACCTCCATTCTTGTCCGGCGAACTGCAAAGCACGGTTTTCAGGCCCGGAATGCCGGTATCAAACGATTCAAACGACAGCGAATGTGATACGTCAAAAGGCTGCGTGCTCCGCAACACTCCCTTGTGAAACGTAGCCAGCCAGACGTAACCATCTTCGTCCATCTGGATGCCACAGATTTCATTGGAACGGGTCTGTGCATACTGGTGATAAAACAGCTGGCGCAAGTCGGAAAACAGCACCCCTCCTCCTTCGGTGCCAATCCACAACAATCCTTCCTCGTCGTAATAGCCCGAAATCATGCGTGTCTCGAAATATTGTTTTCCGTTATGAATGAAAGACTGAAAATCGCGCAACTTGATTGCCCGTTCCGGCGTAAGACTCAACAAAGTATATCCGTTCCATGTAACGGCCAGGTGCCGGGAATTCCCTATCGGGAGCAAACGAAAGACATCGTTATGCGACAGCTGCTCCCCCATTCTTTCTGAAATATACTGCCAGTGATGCAACTTTCCGTTTGTCAGGTCGTAACCATACAATCCGTCACCCACGGTAGGAATCCAGATGAACGAATCATCGTTCAGCAAAGAAGATACCCACCTGCCGGACGACAACTGCCCGTCACAGACTTTCTTCAACTGCCTTTGTCCGGGCGTAAAACGATAGACAGTTCCATTCCGGCTTGCACAATACAGCATCTTCCCGTCTTCTCCCATACACAGCACCACAAACGGATCACTCTGTGAATTGTTCACCACATGACGCACAGAGACAAACGCTGTGTCCTGCACAAAGGAGGACGGGAAATTCACTTCCGACAATTCACCGGAAGATACGCCCCAGCAACTGCCGTCAGAATCGGCCACAAAATCGGCGAACATCACAGGCTGTTTGCTCACCGAATCGCACACTGGAAGAAAGCGTTCGTATTTCTTGTCGAACAAGAACAGGTTCTGTTCCGAACGGAGAAGCAGGTAATCCGTATCCAGCGATACTACCCTGTCTATTCTCCGGTAAGAGATTCCCGGCATCCGGAACACTTTGAAGGTACGTCCGTCGTAACGGTTCAGTCCGCTGCCGGTTCCGAACCACATGAATCCCTCCGTATCCTTTGCCACGGAATGAATGTCATTGTCCGACAATCCGTCGTTCATGTTCAATACCTGAAAATCCTTCTCGGAAAGTGTCTGTGCACCCGCCGGAAGAAGCGAGAAAATACAAAGAAAAGATACAATGAGCAGGCAGTATATATTTTTCATTTCTCAGATTAAGCTATGTAATGGTTGCGCAAAGAAACAAAAATCTTGTCTAAAAAGTCAGAATACCGGTAAAAAAAACAGTTTTTACCCCCATAAAAACGCAGATAAGAAGAATACCGACTGTTAATGCAACGTTTACCCACTGCCCTTACACCATTTATTTCGGAGATTTGCAACAGGAAAACCTGAAAACTTGTTTAACCATCTATATATAAACTTTAATCTTAAAACCATGAGTCACATGAAAACACAATTCATCTCTCTGCTCATAGCTTTGCTGGCGGGACTATTACCACTGCAAGCGCAACAGGTGAGCATCTCCGGAATTGTTACAGACAAGAAACTGAATGAGCCCATCATCGGAGCTTCAGTAGTAGTTAAAGGTACAAGCAACGGTTGTATCACCGACCTGGACGGAAACTTCCAGCTGAACAACGTTGCCTCAGGAAGTACATTAGTAGTTTCCTACATCGGTTATCAAACCCAGGAAATCCCCGTACAAAAAGGAAAGACTTCTTATCAGGTCACTTTGTCGGAAGATACTCAGACACTCGATGAAGTGGTAGTAGTAGGTTTCGGTACACAGAAGAAAGTGAACCTGACCGGTGCCGTGGCCACAGTCGACACCAAGGCTTTGGAATCAAGACCTGTGTCACAAGTGGGACAGGCATTGCAGGGTACCGTGCCGGGACTAAACTTATCAACTGCTGACCTGGGTGGACAGCTCGGACAATCCATGAAAGTAAACATCCGTGGAACAGGAACAATCGGTACCGGTTCAAAGGGTGAACCTCTTATCTTGATTGACGGTATGGAAGGAAATATGAATACTCTGAACCCGGAAGATATTGAAAGCATCTCCGTACTGAAAGACGCTGCATCTTCTTCTATCTACGGTTCACGTGCTGCCTTCGGTGTAATCTTGATCACTACCAAGAAAGGTAAAGCTGGAAAAATGACCATCAACTACAACAACAGTTTCCGTTATTCCGGTCCGACCAACCTGCCGAATCAGCTCGATTCTTACCGCTTTGCCAACTTCTTCAACGAAGCAGCCGTAAACCAGGGTGATAAAATTATTTTCGACGAAGAAACTATCGGACGTATTCAGGACTACATGGCAGGTAAAATCACTACCACTACCATTCCTAACGGCAGCAACTGGCATTTCCATGAAAAAGCCAATGACAACGTCAACTGGTACAAAACACATTTCACCTGGGCCTGGAGTCAGGAACACAACCTCAGCATGAGCGGAGGAACCGAAAAACTACAATATTATGTATCGGGAAGTTATCTGAACCAGAACGGTAACCTGCGCTACGGTAATGATAACATGAAACGTTACAATCTGAGTGCAAAAATCAACACAAAAATTAATAAATATATTGATTTCAACCTGAGCACAAAATTCATCCGCTACGACCTTGACAACCCAATTTATCTGGAAGAAGGCGGCTTGCTGTATCATGACATTGCCCGTATGTGGCCGACAATGCCATTTAAAGATCCGAACGGACACTATATGCGCAACGGAAAGCTGGCACAGCTGACTGACGGCGGTCGTTCCAAAACACACAACGATGACATCTATCTGCAAGGACAGGTGATACTCCACCCGCTCAAGAACTGGAATATCTATGCAGAAGCTGGCATGCGCGTCATTAACCAGAACAAGCAAGTGAACCTGAACAAGATTTATGAATATGACATCAACGACAATCCTCACTACTGTCCCGTAAAAGTGGATAAATAGTTCTTTGAAATTATTGAAATATAG